>Ga0182792_1000189_pt1 | contig 60529 bp, 51 predicted proteins | sample Passage237B_FD_130497 | JGI IMG/M metagenome (GOLD analysis project Ga0182792, IMG submission 130497) | Cellulose adapted compost microbial communities from Newby Island Compost Facility, Milpitas, CA, USA - Passage2 37B (version 2) (version 2) ...
AATAATACCACAACATTTTGTCTAGAATACAACAATTCGTTCATTGTCACCCGTAAAATACTATTTGGCTATACCCCTGCTGACCCTGTAGCGAAATTGGTTCTTTACATTAATTTACGATGAATATTCTTTAAAATTTGGATTATAAAACACAATCTACTACATTAGCTAACGATTCCGGGTACGTACCCGAAAAATTTTGCAGCAATCATGAATCCGCCAAAGATGACCACTAAGAAGCAGTCGAGACGAGAATTTTTATGGAAAAATGCTGCCGGCAGCCTCGGAGCAGTACTGGCTCCATCCCTTCTTTCTGCCAATCAGCTGACCCTTGCCTCGACCGAGACCGAAAAACCCGCCATACTGGGAGGAAGCCCTGCCTGGTCGGAAGTGCGCTGGCCCAAATGGCCCCGCTGGGTACCCGAAACCGATGAACCCCGAGTCCTGGAAGTATTACGCAGCGGCGTTTGGTCCAGAGCGGGAGTAGTAACCGAATTTGAAAAGGAATGGGCCCAAACAATCGGCACCAAACGATGCATCGCCTTGGTGAACGGCACCAACTCACTGGTGACCGCCCTGGGTCAGTTCGGCATCGGAGCCGGGGATGAAGTGCTGGTTCCACCTTATACGTTTATAGCTACCGTTACCGCTGTCTTAAGCAATAATGCCGTACCGGTTTTCGTCGATATCGATCCCCTGACCTATCAGATGGATCCGGCCAAAATCGAAGCGAAAATCACGCCGCGAACCAAGGCCATCCTGCCCGTGCATATCCTAGGCCTGCCCGCAGACATGAAACGGATCAACGCAATTGCGAAAAAGCATAATCTGGTCGTCATCGAAGATGCCTGTCAGGCTCACCTGGCCGAAATTGACGGCAAAAAAGTCGGTTCCCTGGGAGATGCAGGCTGCTTCAGTTTCCAGAATTCCAAGAACCTCCCCATCGGGGAAGGAGGTGCCATTGTATCTGACAATGACCACTTTATCGATAAATGCTTCTCCTACTCCAACCTGGGATTCCCCTACGGTTCAGCGGTGGGCAGCGTGACCACCGGCAGTGTCATGCAGGGCACCAAAATCCGGTTCTCGGAATATCAGGCAGCCGTCGGACTGGCCATGCTGAAACGCCTGGATGCAGAGACAACCATACGGAATGAAAATGCGGCCTATCTCACCAAACTGATCGCCGACGTTCCGGGCATTATTCCGCAGAAAACCTATCCTGGAACGACTAGGGCGGCCTATCACCTTTATGGATTCCGTTATAAATCGGCAGATTTCAAGGGGCTCAGCCGCAATGCTTTCATGCAGGCGTTGCGTGCAGAGGGGGTCCCCTGTTCAAGCGGTTATACCACGCTCAATACGCAGGCGTTCCTGGGAGCTACCTTCGAGACCCAGACCTACCGGAAAATCTATTCCAAAAAGGATCTCGACGTAGAGAAATATTACAAAGACAACCGTTGTCCGGAAAACGACCAGCTGTGCGAGGAAGCCGTATGGTTTACACAAAACATGCTGCTGGCCGAACGCAGGGACATGGAATACATCGCCGCAGCGATCCGGAAAACCTACCAAAATGCTGACAAATTAAAAGCATCTCTCAAATAATGAGATCCGTCTTTACCCTTGTAATCACTTTACTTTCAGCCTCCTGGCTATATGCCCAGGATGGCTGGAAGGCCTCTACAGCCCGTACTGTAATTACCCCCAAAGAATCGATGTGGCTGGCCGGCTACGGCGGCAGGGACAAACCTTCGGAAGGCAAGATGCACGATCTATGGGCCAAAGCCCTGGCCCTTCAGGACGCCCAGGGAAACAAGGCGCTGTTCATCACCACCGACGTGCTGGGTTTCAACAAACAGATTGCCGACAATGTACGTAAGCAGCTGCAGGCCAAACACGGGATTTCACCGGCTCAGGTCATTCTCAGCAGCTCCCATACACATTCCGGACCCGTCTTGTCCAACGCCTTGGTCGATATTTACCCTTTAAATGAAACAGAACAGGCTAAAATCGAGCGCTATACGGCCTTTTTCGAGCAGCAGATCATCAAAATCAGCGACGAGGCCCTGCGCGCCCTGAAACCGGCCAAAGTCTTTACCGGCTCGGGGATTGCCCGTTTCCAGGTCAACCGCCGTACCAATGTGGAAGCACAGATTACGGATGTATTTGAACTGAAAGGTCCCAACGATCATTCAGTGCCGGTCATCAAGGTACTGAACGCCGACAATTCACCGATGGCGATTCTTTTCGGGTACGCATGTCATCCGACGGTATTGTCGGGCTATGAGTGGTCGGGAGACTATCCCGGTTTCACCCAGATCGAGCTGGAAAAACGTTATCCGACAGCTACTGCGATGTATTTCCAGGGGGCTGCCGGTGACCAGAACCCGCTTCCCCGTAGAACCCGTCAAATTGCCGAACAGTACGGTCTTGATCTGGCCAATGCCGTCACCCGTGTAGTGGAAGAACCCATGAAACCCCTTGCACCCCGCCTGGTTACGGCTTACGGTGAAGTGGATCTGAAACTGCTGCCCGGCCCTTCGGTTCAGGAACTGGAAAAAACGATTTCAAGTCAGTCGGGCTATCTCAAACGCTGGGCTGAACGGATGCTTGCCGAAAACAAGGCCGGCAAAAAATACATGACCTCCTACCCTTACCCTGTACAGGTGTGGATGCTCGGCGATCAGCCGATTGTAAGCCTGGGCGGTGAGGTTACGATAGAATACACGCTGAAAATCAAGCAGATGTTCGGCAACAATGTGTTTGTAGCCGCCTACACCAACGATGTCATGGCTTACATACCTTCGCTGAAAGTATGGAGAGAAGGCGGTTACGAAGGAGAAACCTCACAGATGGTTTACGGTCTTCCGAGCAAATGGGAACCGTCGATCGAATCGGAAATCCTGCTAAAAGTATACGAACTGGGTAAAAAGGCCGGTTTTCCGGTCAAGTAACCATGGCTATCACCGCAAAACGATACTACTCCGGCTTCCCCAAAGCGCACGATACGTACAACGCGTTGTCGGCGGCCAGTGACGGGAAGATCTACTATGTCCTTTCGTCGGCTTCCCTGGAAGAAGGCGGGAAGATGTATGTATTTGACCCGGCTACCGAAAGTTCCCGACTGATCGGGGATCTGACGGCGTTATGCGGTGAAGTGCCAGGTAAAGCCATCCCTCAGGGCAAAAGCCACGTACGTTTTTACGAGGCCGGGAAAAAGCTGTACTTCGCCACCCATGTCGGCTATTATCAGTTGATCGACGGGATGGACCGGCTGCCGGTTACAGCCCCGGAAGGCTATGAACTGTATCCGGGTGGGCACATCCTCTGTTATGACATGGAAACCGGTAAAACCGAATCGCTGGCCCGGGTTCCCGACGGAGAAGGCATGGTCTCGATGACCATGGATACCCGGCGAATGCAGATTTACGGGATCAGCTGGCCTACCGGACAGTTTTTGCATTATGACGTGCTGAAAGGTACCCTGCGAAACCTTGGGCAAATTTCACACCGCGGAGAAGCAGGTACGCCCGGCAAGGACTTCAGAACCCTCTGCCGATCCCTGGTCATCGACCCACGGGATGGCACGGTATATTTCTCCGTGGCCGATGGCGACATCCTGTCCTACCACCCCGATTCCGGGGTCATCAGCCCGCTGGAGGATGTGGATCTGCGCCTGGATTATTTCGGCCAGTACGACCCGACCCGTCCGGGAAGCATGGGTTACAACTGGCGGAAAATCTTCTGGTTTGAAAAGGAAAACGCCGCCTATGGCGTACATGGCAACTCGGGCTACCTGTTCCGGTTTGACCCAAAGCAAAAAGAAATTGAGATAGTCGAAAGAATTACGTCCCTTCCCTCCCGCCGCAGCGGCATGTATGATCAGTTCAGCTATGGTTATCTGGGGTTCATCCTGGGTCCAGACCAGGAAACCCTTTACTACCTCACCGGTGCTCCCTTTTTCGAGAACGGAAAACGGGTAAAGGGAACTGCTCAAATTGCAAAAGGTGCGGCCAAGGGAATTGAGCATCTCCATCTGGTATCATTTCATCTGATTTCGGGTACGTACACGGATCATGGAAGGATTGAATATGAGGATGGTAGCATTCCCACTTATGTGAACTCGATTGCGATAGGAAACGACCGTCGGGTGTATACACTGGCGCGGTTTGAACAGGAAGGAAAAGTGATTACCGACCTGATCGCCTTTAGCCTGCCGGGTAACGCGTCTTAACTCTGAAATAATTCATAAACCACTAAATGTCGGAAACCATGAAGAAAATTCCTGATGAAGTACTTTGGCAGAGGTACCGCGACGCGGACCAGGAGGCCTTCACCGAACTGTCACGGCGTTATTATCGCAAGCTCCTTCACTACGGACTCAAGTTTACGCCCAACGTCCAGCTGGTAGAAGACGCCATTCAGGAGTTGTACATCCACCTGTGGTTATACCGGAATACGATCAACCATACGGAGTATGTGAAATACTACCTGATGAAAGCATTCCGCCATCAGCTATTCAAGATGTTCCGCAAGCTCCGGGACACTGATGACATCAGCGAAATCAACGAATTCACCTTTTTCGAATATTCTATCGAGGAGAACTATATCGAGATGGAATCGGAGCAGATTGTGAACCATCAGGTACAGCAGCTGATCTCTTCGCTTTCACCACGGCAGCAGGAGGTGATATATTTGCGGTTTTTCCATAATTTAGGGGTCGAAGAAATTGCCTCGCAATTGTGCATAAACCCACAATCGGTCAGTAACATCATACAGCGGGCATTTCACAAGGTAAGAGAGATCTGGCCGCAGAATCCGGTGGTCACCTACGCAGTTTAGCCTAACTTAACATTTGAATGACTGAAAAACTCTACGGTATCGGTATCATCGGCACAGGTTTGATCGCCGATTTTCATGCCAAAGCAATTCAACAGATTCCCAATGCCCGTTTGGTTGGGGCTTTCAACCGAAACACAGAAAAAGCAAAAGATTTTGCAGGGCGCTTTGCCTGCCAGGTATTTGAAACGCTCGACAGTCTGGTTAATTCTCCCGAGATAGACATCGTCTGTATCTGTACGGCGTCGGGAGCACATCTGGAAGGCGGTCTTGCTGCCATCCAGGCCGGTAAGCACTGTCTGATCGAGAAACCCATGGAGATAACCGTAGAACGGTGTGATCAGCTTATAGACGCAGCAAAAAAAGCCAATGTGCATCTGGGCGTGATTTTCCCTTCGCGTTTCCATGAGGTCAACCAGACCATCAAGGCGGCGGTTACCAGCGGCCGTATCGGAGCACCGGTAATCGGCAACGCCTATGTGAAATGGAACCGCAGCGAAGCCTATTATAAATCGGCAGCCTGGCGGGGTACCTGGGCCCTGGATGGAGGAGGCGCCCTGATGAACCAGGGAATACACTCGGTGGACCTGCTGCAGTGGTTTATGGGGCCGGTCCAGTCGGTGCACGCCTTTGCGGCAAACCGGCGGCATAAGGAGATTGAAGTGGAGGACACCCTCGTAGCTGCTCTTCGGTTTGAAAGCGGTGCCCTGGGAACCATCGAATGCTCCACCGCCACCTATCCCGGTTCTTTCAAACGCATGGAAGTGATCGGCACGGAAGGTTCTGCGATCGTGGAAGAAAATGACCTGCTCACCTGGGAATTCCAGCATCCGACGGAAGAAGATGCCGTCGTACGGGAAAAATTCGGAGGTCAGCAGATTTCCAAGGGAGGTGTGGCTGATCCGGCCGCCATCAGTTTCCTTGGCCATCAGAAGCAGATTGAGGACTTTATCAGGGCCATTGAAAGTGGTCAGGATCCCCAGATAAACGGAGAAGAAGGCCGTAAGGCAGTGGCCATTATCGAAGCTATCTACGAAAGTGTACGTACCGGTTCTACCGTCGTATTGAAAAATGACTAAATACAGTCCAGTATCGGTTTTTTTCAGGCTTGCCCTGATGTGCCTTGCACAAATCCTGGTTCCGACATTCTCACCGATACTGGCTGCAGCCCCAAACCCGCCTCAAACCGAGTGGAAGGTAGGTTTGGGGCGTCGTGTTATTACACCCGAAACGGACGTCTGGCTGGCGGGTTACGGCACCCGGAGAGCCCCCGAAGGTAAGCTGCATGATCTATGGGTGAAAGCCCTGGTGCTGGCCGATAACACCAACCGCAGGCGGGTGCTGGTGACCACCGATAACCAGGGCATGTCCAAAACGATTTCCCAGCGACTTTTCCGCAGGGTTAAGGAGCGGTTTGGGATCAATCGTGAAGATTTCATGGTAACCTTTTCCCATACTCACTCGGGGCCCTGCCTGGAAGACGATCTGGTAGATTATTATCCCAGCGATTCTGCACAGCGAGCGCTGGTCAGGGAATATACCCTGTGGATGGAAGACCGGATCCTCGAAGCGGTCGAAGAAGCCTTAAACCAGCTGCAACCCGCCGAACTTTATAAGAGTGAAGGTCACTGCACTTTTGCCATCAACCGGCGGGAAAACAAGGAAGCAGAAGTACCAGACATGCTTGCCCGGGGTATACCCTTCAAAGGGCCTGTTGATCACTCCGTCCCCGTACTGGCCGTTAAAAACAAAAATGGCGATCTGATTGCCATCCTCTTCGGTTATGCGTGTCATCCTACCACCCTTTCGCACAATTACTGGTCGGGCGATTACCCCGGTTTTGCCCAGCTGAATCTGGAAAAAACGTATCCTGGCGTTCAGGCTATGTTCTTTAATACCGGCGGCGGGGATCAGAACCCCTTACCCCGGCGGACGGTCGAGCTATGCGAAAAATATGGCAGAATGCTCTCCGATGCGGTTGTGGGAGCGCTGGATAAACCCCTTTCTCCCATTCCGGTCAAGCTCGCTACGGCCTTTACCTATACCCGTTTGCCCTATGAGGAACTGGTCACCCGCGAAAAACTGATCCCCCTGGCACAAGGAGACCGACCTATCCAGGCACGGTGGGCCAGCCGTATGCTTAGGCTGATGGACGAGGGCGTGAAATTCAAACCCTATTATGAATTCCCCCTGCAGGTCTGGAAATTCGGGGAGGCCTTGATGCTGATCGGCATGGGTGGGGAAGCTGTCGTGGATTACCCGCTGCGGTTCAGACAGGAATATCCGAATGCCTGGGTAAGCGGATATACGCACGAGATGGCTGCCTATATACCTTCCCGGCGTGTTTGGGAAGAAGGCGGTTACGAGGGAGGTCCCCACCTGGACGAATATGGCCGTCCGGCCTGGCGATGGTCAGGTGACATAGAAGACCGCATCACGGCGTCCGTCCGGAAACTGGTCAATTCGCTCCGGAATAAATAAAATTCCTGCTCCGTCTGAGTATCATTTACGGCCTGCAGGTATTTAATTCTTAGAAACCTAACCTGAACTACCCGAACCCTGGTACATGATCGACCGTCGCGAATTCATCAAAAAAGGTTCTGCAGTCTGTTCCGCCCTGTTGCTGGGCGAATTGGGCCTGGCAGAAGACGAGAAAATCATTGACATCCATCAGCATACCGATTACGCAGGGCGGAGTCATGAGGCACTCCTTAATCACCAGCGTAAAATGGGGATTACCCAGACAATTCTTCTGCCGGCGGGTACGCCCTGGTTCGGTGCTTCTACCCACTTTGGGAAATCCAACGGGTTACAGGTAAACAGCTCCGGAAATGCCGTCTGCTATGAACTGGCACAGAAATTCCCCGGTGAATTCTTTTTCGGCGCCAATGAGGTACCGGACATAAAGGATGCCCACAAGGAGATTGAAAAATATCTTAAGCTGGGGGCTAAAATCATCGGGGAGCTGAAATTCGGTGTAGAGGTCAACTCCCGGGAAATGCACCGGATCTACAAGCTGGCGCAGGAATATGACGTTCCTGTCCTGTTACATTGGCAGTTTGGCATGTATTCCTACGGCTATGAAAATTTTGAAAAGGTTCTGAAGAAATTTCCCAAGGTAAATTTCATAGGCCACGCACAGTCCTGGTGGGCCAATATCGACAAAAATCACGCCGACCAGTCGGTGCTGTACCCCAAGGGCAAAGTGACGGCCGGCGGACTAACTGACCGGCTGCTCCGGCATTATCCCAATATGTATGCGGATATGTCGGCGGGGTCGGGGCTGAATGCGTTAACCCGGGATGAGGATCATGCCCGCGGATTTCTGGAGCGCCATCAGGACAAGATCATTTATGGCAGCGACTGTAATGATGCAGTCGGTGAAGGTCAGGCCTGTTCGGGAAGTCAGACCATAGCCAAAATCCGGGAATTAGCCGGCAACCGCACGATCGTCCGGAAGATATTTTACGAGAATGCCAAAAAGCTTTTCAAGCTCTGAAAAGAAAATTACCCCATAATCACAGACCCTGATAAATGAGTACACAAAGCAGACGCGATTTTCTGACCAAAACAGCCGCTGCACTGGCCGCCGCCAGTGTGCCGGTGGCAGGAAATGCGAACCCTGCTCCCAAGGCCAAGCCGTGGAACCTGGCGGAGGAGGTTAAGAAATACCGGAAAATTGATGCGCACGAGCACGTCTATTTTACCAAAGGAAGCTACGAACAGGTCATCGACATCGCTGACCGGCTATATATTGAAAAGCTGGTGATTTCCAGGCCCATGGTGCCGGGCGGAAAAGGCGATCCTGCCGAATTTAAGGAATGCAACGACCTCATTCTGAGAGCCATGAAGCAATTCCCTGACCGCTTTTTCGGTCAGCTCACGCTCAATCCGCAGTATCCCAAAGAGTCGATGGAGGAAATCAACCGCTGTATCGGCGAGGGGATGATCGGCGTAAAGCTCTACAACCATGTGAAGATCAACGACCCTCTCTTTTACCCCATCATCGAGAAATTCATCGATCTGAAAATGATCATTCTCATGCATATGGGCATCGGGATTTCCCGCATCCAGTACGATGCACGCGAACCCAAGGGGGTTTCCATTCCCGAGGATATGGTAGAAGCTGCCAAACGCTATCCGGAGGCAAAATTCCAGCTGGCGCATATCGGCGGGGGGATCGACTGGGAAGCAGCCTGTAAGGCGGTGGCAGGAGTGCCCAACATTTTTGTAGATGTTTCAGGCAGCAACAACTTTGCCCATATGATCGACTTTGCGGTCAAATGTGTCGGTGTGGACCGTCTTTTCTTTGGTTGTGACAGCAGTTACTATCAGGGAGTCGGACACGTGCTGGCAGCCAATCTGACAGAGGCCGAACGCAGGAAAATCTTTTTTGAAAATTACAACAACTATTTAAAGTCGATAGGTAGGCATGTTAATTGACGTCAACAGTTATATAGGTCACTGGCCATTCCGCAGGCTGAAGGGGAATACCTGTAAGGAACAGCTGGCACGGATGGACGCCGCAGGAATTGAACAGGCCGTGTTGTTCAACCTCAACGGAGTTTTTTACAAGAATGTCCAGTCTGCAAATGACGAGCTTTATGAAGCGCTCAGCGAAAACCGTACCTATCGCAAAAGATTCATTCCCTTCGCTACCATCAACCCCATCTACAGTGGTTGGCGGGACGACTTCGAAGTAAGCGTGAAACAGCAGGGCGCCAAAGGGATACGTTTACACCCCCTTTACCACGGATATGAACTGACCAATCCGAACGTGATCGAACTGGCTCAAATGGCCAGGGAACATAACCTTCCCATCGCCATGTCGCTGCGTATAGTGGACCACAGACCGAGTTCCTGGATGGATATCATGAAGGAATGGGCTCTGAAAGACGTTTTACCCCTGATCAAGGCCGTTCCGGACGCCAAGTATCTCATTCTCAATCTGGCCAACAACTCCAATTTTGGGGCCTTCAATAAAGAGGAACTGGCATTGATCCGAAGCACCAAAATCCTGATGGATACTTCAGGCCGCATGGTGATGGAACTGGCCGATATGATGAAAAACTACGGCAGCAACAAATTTGCTTTTGGCTCCCACTACCCTATTCTGGATCCTGTGACGGGTCTACTTCGGATCGAAACCCTCCGCGCCAGTGAAGTCACCGAAAAGGAACTGGAAATGCTGAGAAACGGGAACGCCCGCAGTTTTCTGGAACTGTAAACCCTATTGATTATTACCGGAGGCAGATGTGAAAGCCTTTCCCCTCTCACCTGCCTCCACCATCACTCCTCCATCAGGATTTTCTGATCAAATCGTCGAAAAGTGCATCTACGGAAAAAAATGCACCGCAAGATGATTGTTTCCCCGAAGCAGCAAAGAATGGGATCTTTTGTGAGTATAAGATGAATGACGCAGGATATTTTTAGTGAAAAATAATTTTCTGCAAAATAAATCATCCCACGAACCTGAACCTATATGAGCAGATTTTACCCATTATCCTGCACCCCATACTGAATCCGTTTTAATGTTTCGCACTTTCTGTGCTGACCCTTTGATGGGTCAGAATTTCACACTTATTAACCAGCAAGGTTAGGAGGCTCTTTAGAAAAACCAACTTTTTTTAACCAATCAATAACTACATGAACAAATCTACCCATCTGATTCGGACATTCCGTCAATCAGCCGGTTTCGGTATGAAGCTGTGCGTGTTGGCGGTCCTCACGATGTCCCAATCAGCCCACAGTGCTCCGGCTCTGCCTGGAATTCTGAAGGCCCCCGAAGGCAGCATTGCTCCGAGCCAGGCTGCCGTGACCGTCAGAGGACGCGTGACAGACGAAAAAGGAGATGGCCTCCCGGGTGTAAGCATCATCGTAAAGGGTAAAACCTCTGGCACGACGACTGCACTGGACGGGACCTACGCCATAGACGTGCCCTCGCCCAACGACGTTCTCGTTTTTTCTTTTGTGGGTTATATAACCCGTGAAATGCAGGTTGGAAACCGTTCGGTGATCGATGTTCAAATGGAAGTCGATGCGAAGTCGCTGGAAGAAGTCGTTGTTGTAGGTTACGGCAGCGTAAAAAAGAGCGACCTTACCGGATCGGTGAGTACCCTGCAGGTCAACGATATGATCAAGGCTCCGGTGGGTAACTTCGCCGACGCTCTGGCCGGTCGTGCGGCCGGTGTGCGGGTTTTTGCCAACGACGGTCAGCCTGGCGGTAACGTGAATATCATGATCCGTGGTGCAGGATCACTTACACAAAGCACCGCTCCGCTGTATGTGGTGGACGATTTTCCCATCGAAAACTTCAACCCCTCAACCCTTAGCCCAGAAGACATCGAGTCGATCTCTATTCTGAAAGACGCTTCTTCGGCGTCCGTATACGGATCCAGAGCGGCGAACGGGGTAGTCCTTATCAAAACCAAACGGGGAAAAGTCGGCAAACCCGATATCTCCCTTTCCACTTCCATCGGTTTTCAGGGCCAGCCTGAAAAGGTTAAGCTGATGACTCCCTATGAGTTCTTGCAGTATCAGATGGAACTTAACCCTACGCACTCCAGTACCCTGTCCTATTTCCGCGACGGTCTGACCTTGGAGGATTACAAGGATGTACCGGGCGTAGATTTCCAGGATCTGGTTTTCCGGACCGGGGCTGTTAAGATCTATAACGTCTCGGTGAGAGGTGGTAGCGAAACAACGAAATATTCCATCTCCGGTTCTGCCTATGACCAGGATGGGGTCATCATCAATACCGGTTACAGCCGCTATTCCGGTCGTCTTACCCTCGATCAGAAACTTGCCAAAAACATCAACCTGGGAGGAACGGTTAACTATAGCCGGGTAAAAAGCTTTGGCCAGCAGATCAACGCTGCGGCGGGTAACTCCAGCCCTTCGACCTATGTGTTATTCAGAACCTGGGTTTACCGGCCTATCGTACCTTTGAACCAGGATATCGACCTGATTGAAGAGGAAGCTGACGAAAGCGCGGTAAACAACTCCGACTTCCGGGTGAACCCCTTCATCGACCTGGAGAACCAGCATCAGTACACGTACGTCAACACCCTCGATGCGAACGTCAACCTGAATGTAGAGATCATCAAAGGGTTGACCTTCCGTTCGGTAGGTGGTATTCGTCATGCCAACACGCTGAGAGAACAGTTCTACAACAGTAAGACCTCTCAGGGTAGTCCGCATAACCCCCTGAACGTAAATGGTGTCAACGGTCAGATTACCAACAGCTACTCCTATGCGTTTTCCAACGAAAACACCCTGACTTACAAGAAGAGCTTTGGCAATCACAACCTGACCGCTCTCGGATTGTTCGGAGTGAACGGTATCAAGTCGATGTCGAACGGATATGGCGGGCGTTTGCTGCCCAACGAAAACCTCGGTATCAACGGTCTTGACCAGGGGGTAGCCTATAACCCGGGTTCTTCATCAGCCGAAGCCAGCATGGTATCCTATGCCGGTCGTCTGGACTATACCTATGCATCGAAATACCTATTGACTCTGACCTACCGGGCTGACGCTTCTTCCAAATTCCAGGATCCATGGGGTTACTTCCCCGGGCTGGCAGTAGGCTGGAACCTCGACAAGGAAGAGTTCTTCAGACGTGCACTGCCCCAGTTCTCGACTTTTAAAATCAGAGGTAGCTACGGAAGTACCGGTAATAACCGGGTATCGGAATATTCCCGTTTCCCCAGCCTGTCACAGGCACTCAGTGGTTACTCGTTCAACAACGGTACGCCTATCCAGTCGACCTACGTATCATCGGTGGGTAACATGGGTCTGCGCTGGGAAAAAGTTAACCTCACCGACCTGGGTCTGGAAATCGGTGCCTTCAACGACCGGATCTCACTGGAAGTTGACGTCTACAACAAGCTGACAACCGATCTGCTGCTGAGCGCCCAGCTGCCAACTTCTACCGGTTTCTCCAGCGCGACCAAAAACATCGGTAAACTGAGAAACCAGGGGCTTGAGGTCACCCTGAACACCGTCAACGTAGAAAAAGGCAATTTCGAGTGGAGCAGCAACTTTAACATTGCGTTTAACCGCAACACCATCGTCGAACTTACCTACGGCCAGCAAAGCATCCTGCAAAACGGCCGTTATGAATCCCAGTTCAACAAACCGCTTTACGTATCGGAAATCGGCAAACCAGCCGGTCAGATGATTGGTTTTATCTGGGAGGGTAACTACCAGTTTGAGCACTTCCACAACCCTGCGGAAGGCGTTTACATCCTGAAAGAAGATGTACCTACCAATGGTGCGGTAAGAAATACCATCCAACCCGGGGATATCAAGTACAGAGACCTGAACAATGATGGTATCATCGACGACAATGACCTTACCATCATCGGCCGTGGTCAGCCCATCCATACCGGAGGTTTCAACAACAACTTCCGTTATAAAAACATCAGTCTGAACATGTTCTTCCAGTGGTCATACGGTAACAACATTTACAACGCCAACCGACTGGCACTGGAGGGTAACAGTAACGGACGAAACCTGGTTAACCAGTTTGCCAGCTATGTGAACCGTTGGTCACCTGAAAACCCAACCAACGAGAACTACCGTACCCGGGGTCAGGGTCCGATCGGATTCTATTCTTCGAAACAGGTAGAAGACGGTTCTTACCTGCGTCTGAAGACCCTGTCGGTAGACTACTCCCTGCCACGCACCTGGATCAGCAAGCTCTACCTGAAAAACCTGAGCCTGTCGGTGGCTGCACAAAACCTCTGGACCTTGACGAAGTATTCCGGACTTGATCCTGAGGTATCCGTATTGAACGCCGTTTTGGCTCCGGGATTCGATTTCTCTGCTTATCCCAATGTTAAAACCATTACGTTCGGAGTTAAGGCAAACTTTTAACAACAAAGCTGAATTTATATGAAAGCGAAATATCTGATATTATCCGCGTTGATTGGAGGTTTGACTTCTTGTAGCGATTTCCTGGAAAAGAATCCTACGGACTTTCTTAGCCCCACCAACTATTACCAGACTGAAGAACAACTTCAATTTGCCAGAGCCAGTGTCTACGATATCCTCGGCTCAAACCCCCTGTATGCCAGCTACGGCCTTTATCTGCTGGCCTGGGACGGAGATGCGGCCTATATGAACCGCGCTACCCTGACCACCGGTCCCTGGAACTATTTCTACTCCTCGGCCGACTCCTATAACTCAGCAGTGTGGTCGGGTCTTTACAACGGTATTAACCGTGCCAACGTACTGCTCGCCAACGTTGACCGTAACCCGGATATCGACATCAATGTGAGAGACCGGATTCGTGGAGAGGTGTATTTCCTGCGTGCCTACTATTACTTTATGCTGGTTCGCTACTACGGAGGTGTACCGATCAAGACTGAACCTACTGCCTCGGTAAATGAAGTGGATCAGGCGCGAAATACCGTTCGTGAGGTATACGATCAGATCCTTTCCGATCTGGAAAAAGCAGAACCGCTCGTACCCAATATTACCGAGCTCGGATTTGGTGGAGCTGTTAGCAAATCAGCCGTCAGAGGGATGCTGGCCCGCGTCAACCTGACCATGGCCGGTCACCCGCTCAGAGACGAAAGCCGTTATGCAGAGGCCAAGAAATGGGCGAAAATGGTGATCGACGACCCTATAGCCCAGCACAGTATGAACCCCAGCTATCCCCAAATTTTCATGAACCTCATGGGGGATAAATATGACATCAAGGAGAGCATCTTTGAGGTAGAATTCTGGGGGAACGGTCTGGACCAGTATACGGAAGGAGGTAACCAGGGCTGGATTAACGGACCTGCCTCAGGAGCCGGTTCAGCTACAGGTCGTGCAGACTCCTATATGAGTATCACAGCCAAGTTCTACAACGTATTCGAACCGGGAGACTCACGGAAGTTCTTTAACATCGCGCATTTCTCCTATACCAATACGCAGATCAACGGCTCGAAAAACCTGACCAACCCGCCAACCACCGAACTGGCGAAATACAACCTGCGTCCGGCCAAATGGAGAAGGGAATATGAAACCTACCTGCCCAAAGCAGACACCCGTACCTGTCCGGGTAACGTACCGATCCTCCGGTTTACCGATGTACTGCTGATGTACGCTGAGGCTGAAAACGCCATCAACGGTCCTACCCAGGAGGTAATCGATATCATCAACGCGGTAAGATGGAGAGGATGGGCGAAAGGGGTTAAAACCATTACGGTCACAGACGGGGGTAGCGGCTATACTTCCGCTCCGCAGGTGACCTTCTCTACCGGTGTGAACGGACAGACTGCCCAAGGTACGGCTGTTATCCAGGGTGGACGTGTGGTGGCCATCAACCTGGCCAGGGACCCATCGGGTGTAGACTTCTATCAGCACGGAGTTTATGAAACCCCTCCTACCATCACCATCGAAGGTGGAGGCGGTTCGGGTGCTACGGCAGAAGCTACCATTTACACGCCTGAGGATGCCAAACTCTCACCTGAAAAAACAGCGTCCAAGGCTGCCCTTCTCCAGGTGATCATGGATGAAAGAATGCGGGAGTTCACCGGTGAAGGAGAGCGTAAGGCTGACCTGCTGCGCTGGGGTATATTCCTGGATGTCATGCGCGATATGGGCAATACCGTCGAACAGGATTCCCCCGGAGCTTTCTACGCACGTTACTACAGCAATGTGAGCGAAAGAGACCTCTATTCGCCGATTCCTGCGCAGGAAATGGCAGTAAACCTGCTGATGGAACAGAATCCAGGTTGGTAAGATCAAACACTAAAAAGAAAATTGCAGATGAAACGATATAATTTCCTATTTGCCATCGCATTATTGATCTTTTCTTCCTGTGAAAAAGATCTTAAGGTCGATGCTGCTCCAGATTTTGACGTCACGGTTGAGAAAAACAGCGTAAGTGTCGGTGAAGAGGTCAAGTTCAACATTACGGGCTATGCCGACATCGTTTCCATGTACACCGGTGAACCCGGCCGTGATTACAACTACCGTAATGGCCGCGAGGTGGAACTCTCCTACAAGGGAGCTATCCTCAACTTCAACACCGGTGTCACAGGTGGTACGCAGCAGAATCAGTTGTCGGTACTGATCTCCAATAATTTCAATGGGGACTACTCCAGCCTGGCTTCGGTGAAAGCGGCTACCTGGACAGACATCACCGACAGCCTAACGTTAGCCACCAACGCGACTTTCGTCAATGCGGGCAACATTGATATTTCCCGCTTTACAGAAAACGGCGGACCGGTTTATGTGGCCTTCAAATACCTGACCCGGCCCCAGCTGGAAAACGGAGAGGTACGTACCTGGATGGTTGAAAACTTTTCGGTGAAAAGCATCGAGACCTACAACAACAGTGTGCTACAATTTGTAGACCAGCTGTTTGCAGGTTTTACCATCGTCGATGAGGATCCGGAAAATACGCCTTCCCGCTCAACCAAAACCGCAACCCGGTTGTCGCTGAGAGGAAATGCCTATGAGAATCCGGCTGATCCCAAATACGATCCTGAAAACCCGATCTACGATCCGAATAACCCCATTTACGATCCGAGCAGCCCGGCCTACAATCCGGATGCCGTCCGGCCGATTTACCAGCCGTATGATCCATCCAACCCCTACAATGACCCCACCCGCGAAACCTGGGCCATTACGGCTCCGATCCGCACCGACAAGGTCAATATGGGGCCCGACCGCCCGATCGGAATCAAGGGTATCCGTACCGGAAAACTGGCTGAATACCTTTACACCTTCACAAAACCCGGTAATTACGAAGTGGTTTTCGAAGCCAGCAACAATACCATTGACGACCGGAAGGAAATCGTGAAGAAGGTAAACATTACGGTTAACCCCTAAGTAATACCAACCGTGCTAATAATAAGACTGAACCGACAAAAGCCTTTTGAACGTCAGTCTGACTGATCAGAAACAACAGGTCCCTTAACCGGAGCGCCTGTTGTTTCTGTTTCATCCAAACCCTGAACTTCTGAAATCCATGCGAAGAGTCCTCACCTTCTTCCTTTCCCTTATTCTGATTTTTCCGGCCTCAGGCCAGCTATACCCACTTCCAGAAACCTCTGAGCAGACGCTACTGAAGGTACTGTCGCCGGTGCTGTCCCTGACCGAAAAAGAATTGATCGCGCTGGTACCGCCGCAGAGTGGTTTCCGTTTCAGCAACAGTCCCGAAAGCCAGGAAGGAGCCCAGGAGAACAACTTTGTATGGGAGCTGTCCTTCGGTGACAAGGTACAGTGCCAGTTTACAAAGACCTTTTTTCCCAACGAGCAGTTCCCCGAAAACGGCTTCCTCGAGTTCACGACTCCCACCGGAAAAAAACAGCGTTATAACTTTCATGAAGACGCAAAGGGGAACCGGTACTGGTACGAGGCCAGACGCTGGTATGAGCAGCGGGTGTTCCTTGAAAGAGCCGCCTATCAACTTGCTCAGTTATACACACTCAATCCTGCCAGACATGCAAAGGCGGGTCGTTACGCTTACATCATCCTGAGAGAATTTGCCCGGGTATATCCCGATTTCATTGTAACCTTCGAATACCCCACCCAGCCCAAAAGGTTTATTGCCCAGGAAGACTACGAGAAGGAAGTAGTTAAAATGGGAGAAAACGCCTGGCGTCTGGCGAAATGGTCCTGGTGGGCCTACGGCGATGTTTCCGAAAGTCTTCTGCTCACCTATGACCTCTTGAAAAACACTACCCTGATCCCTGACCAGGATCGGAAAATCATAGAAAATGATCTGTTCCGCGCCATGCTTCGCTACGTCGACCGCTATGCCGGACTATCCACCACCAACATGCACCCTACGCTGTGGAGCGCCCAGGCGGTTGCAGCGAATCTTTTCTCATTGAACGACCTGATAGACTCGGTGAACAAAGGTATCGGGGGAATGCTTCGCGATCAGTTCACCCATGACGGATTCTGGAAAGAAACCACCGTATCCTATCACCGGCAGACAGCCCTGGGACTCCTGCGGGTATTTCACAAACTTTATCCCCAGCTCGATGAAAGGCAGAGAAACGAGAAGCTGAAAAGCATCCACCCCACCCTTTTCAGGGCAGTTGAAGCCGACAGGACCTTCCGGCTGCCGAACGGACATTACGCTAGCATTAATGACACCTGGGCCCATAATACCTATAGTCCGGTTCTGACGGAGTCAACCTCTCACCTGCTAACGGGGACGGGTTATGCGGTACTCGGAACCGGCAAAGGGGATCATCAGCTCCAGGCGCATCTCAATTTCAACGGTCATTTCGGTCATGATCATTTCGGCGGACTGAATCTGACCCTGTTTGGTAAAGGAAAGGAACTGCTCAGTGACATAGGCTATACGCATACCAATGCACGTACCTGGGCCACCAGTTCTACCGCGCATAATCTGGTAGTGATCAATGGAAAGAGCCAGCTGGGCAAGGAAGCGGCTTACAACGGTTCGGGAACGCTGACGTTATACAACACTTCGGGCCACGGTTTTCAGGCAGTTGAGGCGGATGCCACCAACGTCTATTCCCGTGACGGTATTTCGCGCTACAGCCGGGCACTGATAGCGGTTTCCCTTTCTGATAATGATCACTATGTGGCCGACTTTTTTACTGTAAAGGGTCCCGGAAGAAAAGACTGGATCCTGCATGGATCGGCCGATGAAGATCAGGATCTTGACCTGAGCCATACGAATGGACAACCCCTGTCCCTGCAACCAGTGACCACCCTGGTGCCCGACAATCGTACATTCCGAGAACTGCGGGGACTGGTGGATATGAGTCTTCTCTACGAACCCTATTGGGGACATACCCACTTTAAACAGCCGAAGCAAACCTCCAATGTGCATGCATTTGTGAGTACCTTCCGTTACCGTAACGCCCCCGATACCGGTTTGCAGACCTGGTTTGCCGGCCAAAAAAACTATACGGTGAGCACCGCAAAAGCATGGAGCATCCGAAATACCCGCGAAAATCAGGGTAAGCTGGATGACTACCTGCGGGAAGCCCTCATGGTCACCAGTCAGTCCGAGCATGAAATATTTGCTGCTGTTCATGTGCCTTTCCAGGGACGGAGTCCGGTCAAGACGGTCAGTCCCGTATTTGAAAGTGATCAGGGTGTTGTACTGAAAATAAGCTCCGACTCCGGGATTACAGACTACCTGATCTACAACACCTCCGATAATGATCCTTTTCGGTTTAGACTCGAAGGCAGGGAGGCAGAACTCCGTGGCCGTATAGGACTGATTCGTCAAACATCCGATGCCATCACCCTCCGAATGATCGCAGGCAGCGGACTCCGGTGGGATCGGCATAAGCTCGAGGGCAAACGGCAGATTATGGATCTGATAGCCATTGAAAAAAATCAGTTAATAGTAGAGGGGGATTTTTCGGTTAAACCCGGAGAGACGATCCTCGTTCGCCACGGCAACGGACGCATTACCCCTTTTCAGATAGCCTCAGTCCGGCAGGATACCGGCCGCACCATCGTCACTACCCTCGAGCCGGATGTTTATCGGCTCTCGGCAGACAAGATGCTGCAAATGACCTGTTTTCCCTATTCGGAACATCCGGGTCCGCATAGAGTCGCTTCTTGCCCCTTAGACCAATTTATTATACCCAGATAACCTTACCTTAGCATGAAAGAGCTGGTTTCGAGAAGAAATTTTCTGAAGCAAAACACCCTGGCCGGGGTTGGAATAGGCCTGATACCCCAATTCATTAATCAACCATTCTACAGGGAAAATGACCGGTTTACCGACCATGGCACGGCTTCTCCCCGGAGCCAGCATCGCGGTATTGTTGCTACGGTCGACGGAAACGGCCGCGACGTTGTGCTGACCTGGCTGTTCGACCATCGAGGGGGGTACGGTCTACTGATGATCGATGCCCAAACCGGGAAGTGTGAACAGTTTGATATGCCCTTCTCCCCCGGTGATGCACCCTATGCGTCCATATTATCTACCGGAAATAAATTTTATACGCTGTTCAAGGGGCATTTTGTCGAATTTGACCCGGTTCAGCGCAGGTTCACGGCCTCCCATCCTACCCATGGCGCGGCCATGTCCATGACCGAAGACGACCGGGGGATCATCTGGTCGGCTTCCTATCCCAACTGCGGCCTGACGGCCTTTGATCCGGACAGCCGTCAGTTTACCGACTATGGTTTCATCAATAAGGAAAACTGGCTGCAATATCCCCGCTCAATTGCCTCCGACGACAAGGGATGGATATACGTCGGCCTTGGTTATACCCAATGTCAGATTCTGGCATTTCATCCCGGGACCAGGGAAGTGCGTACCGTTTTAAGCCCCGAAGAACGGGTACAGGGGATTGCACACGTGTACCGAAACCTGGACGGAAAAGTCTATGGCAATGCCGTGCCTTCGAATGAAAACGGCTGGATCAGTTGCTATTCCGGAGAAACCACGAAAATCGGGACGCACACACAGAATCCCAAGCCCTATATTGCCGACAGTCAGGCACTGTTTTACAAAAAATTCAAGAGCGGCAGGGAAATCGTCGATCTGGATCTGAATGAATTCAGACTCATAACCACCGAACCGGGATCCGCCAGGAAAACGGAGGTGGAAATCGAATACACCAGCGACGGGGCTATTGTCATGGGGGTATGCCGCGGTCCCGATAATACCATCTGCGGCGGAACTGCCTTCCCGATGCGCCAGTTTATTTACCATCCCGAAAAGAACGAATGGAAAAATTATGCGGCTTATGGTCAGTTCAACACCGTCGAAAGTGATGATAAGCATCTCTACGTCGGTGGTTATCCCGGCGGCTTCCTGCTCCGATGGGATCCGGGGAAATCCTTTCAACCCACACGCATCGGTGCAAAAGAAAGCAACCCTCAGTACCTGGGAGCCGCCAAACCCGATGTATACCGCCCATTCCGGCTGTATATTCATCCCGATCAGGATACCATTATCTGTACCGGAAGTCCCGACTACGGCCGCACTGGCGGGGGGATGCTTATCTGGAAGAAAAATTCGGGCCAGATGACTGTTCTGAAAGATGAGCAGCTGATTCCCCATCAGTCGACGATGAGCCTGGCTGCATTGGGTGAAAAGTATCTCATTGGAGGCACCTCCACCCAACCTGGCACCGGTGGAGAAAAGAAGGCAAAGGAGGCAGTAATGTATATCATGGAAGACTATAAGATCATCTGGCAAAGCCCGGTGATCCCGGGTGCCCAGCAATACACCGATTTCCTGCTGCTGCCCAATGGCAAACTGGCCGGATTTGCCGATCAAAGGCATTTTTTTGTGTTTGATCCGGTCACCCGTGCCCTGGACTATCAGGTGGATCTGGTCCGGGAACTCAAACTGGGCCCCACCGTACTCGAACAGGGACCCAGGGTTTTCGTCTCCGGACCGGAAAAGCAGATCTATGTGATCCTGCGAAAGGGCATCGCGGCCCTTAATCCCAATACCTATGAAATCAGCCTCATCGCGGAAGCCCCCAAACCCATTCGGGCGGGGGGAGCCTATCTGAACGGTGCCATTTGGTTTGTCTGTGATTCACATCTCTGGAGCTATCGTTTATAAGTTTTAGCCATGGTCACCACCCTAATCCTGTTCCTTACGCTCTTCACAGGCCATGCTTCAGATTCCGGAAAAGTGAGTCTGAGCCGGGCAGAATCCTTGATAGCGAAATTACCAGAACACGATCCCTGGATGAAAAATCCCGAAGGCAGTACACTTGCCTGGGGCGAATCGTATCTTCTGGGGGCCTACATGGACCTCTACGAAGCTACCGGAAACCCCCGGTTCCTTCATGAAGTCGCTGTACGGGGGGAAAGGCTGCTCGGACACCGTGACGACAAACGCGGCGTGACCGACGGTTCAGGTCAAAGCCGCCCTGCCTGGAGTGTGGGCAGCAAATATGTGGTGGCCTCGGGCATACTGGTGGATCAGCAGGGAAAAGACCTGATCGCGATCCGCTCAACCCCCTCGGCCAATAACAATGCTACCGAAGTCGAAATTATCCCGCAGCCAGATGGCCGGTTGGTCCTGAAAGTACGCAATGAGGTGCTGAACCGGTTTGAGGAATTCGAAAATCTGAGCCTGGACCCCAAGGACGAGCGTTTTCTGCCGGAGGTAGTCAACGATCCGCTCGCTCCCTACTCAGCCCGCCCGGGCAACTACTCCGACAAATCGAATCTGATCCGCGTTGAGATGGTGGGCAAAGGTCTACCGGCTCCCCGGAAAATACGTCTCTCCCCTATTCCACTAGCATTTGCAGGCTATGTTGGGGTTATTTATGATCCATTGATCCGGTTCGCTGAAACGGTAAAAAAACACCCGAATCTGCGTAATTTCAACCAGACAGCCGAATACTTTATTCAGGCTGCAGAAGAATCGTATCAGGATCTTGCGAAACGGTTGTGGAGAGAAATCCCGGGTCAGGACGAGGGATATTATCTGATGTGTGAAAAAGGTGAGTCGATGCCGGCGGATAATGTGGGGCAACCGTTCAACTATCTGGCCCGTCACGTTTGTGTCGAGCTGGCTTTGTACCGCCTTACCGGGAAAGATAGTTATCTGGACCGCTCCCGCAAGATGGTCAACCTGTTCAAAAACCGGCTGATATATGACCGGGAAAGGGATCTGTACGTGTGGAATTACTGGTATGAACCCATGACTACGGTTGGCTGGATACCTGCGGACAACATTTCCTTTAACGTTATGGTTTATCCGGGGAAAGCCCGTGTGGAAGATATCTCCCATGGTGGGCACGACATCGCTATGGTCATGGCAGCTCACCGCATGGGACTGGGTTTTGACGACGCAGATGTCAGAAGGTTTGCCAACACCTTTTTAAAAAACGTCCTCCGGGAAGATCGGAAAACTACTGCCAGGTTGGTTGATGGTAGTGGTGACTACCCCGCTTATTTTCCGTCGTTGTATCAGTGGCTGGTCCTCGCGGAGGAAGTCCCGGAAGTGGCACGGGCAGGAAAGGAAATCTATGAAAACCGGTCAGAAGAAACCCTTCCCTTCACCGCCCGGCTGCTGAAATACCGGAATTTCTTCTGAGGCAAGATTAGTCTTAGTTAATTCGCTGGTTTTCCGCCAGGCCTTAGACCGGTCGAATCGGTAACAATGAGCTGGTCTGCCATGATCGGTTTAGGAATTTCTCGATGATCGGGACAATCAGGTATTCATCGCTGTAATTTTCATCCAGGGTGGTTATCTCTCCAAGATATTCACCATGCTGACCGGGAATGATGGCCAGTGAGGTATTTGCAAGCAAACGGTGAAGCTCCAGCGCATGTTCCGGGGTAATGATATCTCTGTCTCCGATGACGATCAGTACGGGACCTTTAATGCTCCGCAGTCGATCATCGGGTATATCCCTGAATTCCCGCATTCGACGGGCATCCTTGTCGTGCATGATCTCCAGGGCTTTCGGGTCCGGGTTCACGGCCAGAAACGCTTCTTTCAGCTGCGGCGGCATATTTTCAAGTTTTGCCTGCTCCATAAAATCCCAGAAGAAGGCCGGTACTCCGGAGCGTTTGGCCAATGCCGAAGCAAGTATGATCTTATCCACGAGATCCGGGTATTCCAAAGCCAGATGAATCAGGGTGGTTCCTCCGTTGCTGAAGCCGAGGAAATCCGCTTTTTCAATTTTCAGAACGCGTAGCAGACCGGCCACATCGGCAGCATCCTGCTCAAACGAAAGCTCGGCATCCCGGTCTGAAGTCCGGCCATGGGCCTGCAGTTCAACGGCAATAACCTGGTGATTCCGCGCCAGCAGTGGTATGATTTTTCCAAAGGTCGTATTGATGGTGGAACCTCCTCCATGCAGCAAAACCAACGGTTTTCCAGCCCCATGCACTTCATAGTACATTTCCAGACCGTTGACGGGTGCATAGCCGCGATGAAATGAAGTGGAATCAGGTACGGACATGGCTAAGGGTGTGGTAAGTATATCTCCGTAAACTTACACAATTCACTTACGTTCCTCAAATCATCCCCCGTCTTCTTAATTCCCAGAAGCATTTGCATGTCATCTGGATATCGGTGGCCGCATTATGGGCACCGGTAAAGCTGGTTCCAAAGAGTTTGCGGTGCAAATCCTGCAGGCTGGGCCACTTGTATCCATAGGGTCCCGGGATTGCACAAAAATTGATCGTACGCTGCATGGTGCAGATCCGAGCCTTGCCAGGGATAGGATTGGTTAATCCATTCCTCAAAAACTCAGCTCCTACGATTTTTTCATCGAACGCCATATTGTGTGCAACCAGATACGCAGCTTTATTCACCAGCACATGAAAATGGTTCATGACAGATTTCAGGGGATGGCCTTCCCGGAGGGCACGATCGTTCGTGATGCCGTGGATTTGGGTAGAAGATACCGGTATCGTAAATCCTTCCGGTCGGATGATAAAATCGCCCCTGGCGATGGGACTACCCTGAGTGTCTGTCAACAGATAGCCCAGCTGCACGAGTCTGGGCCAGTTGCTGAGATCCGTAACGGGGGCGTCGCGGCGCCGGGGCAGGCCGGTGGTTTCGGTGTCAAAAAAGAGGTAAGTCACAGGCGATGAGGTGTTCATGGATTATCAGGTGATAGTGGTACGATCAGGGGGACATCCCCGTTCTGTAACGACTGATTTCCCGCACACGTCCGCTAAATTCAGATACGCCAGCCAACTTCCCTTATAGACCGTTCCAAGCTGAAAGTCAATTCGTGCTCTCTGAGAATTCCTGTCGAAACCTCATTCAAAAACGTACCAGCTGGGTTAACCCTTCGACGATTGCCGGTAGGATTCCAGCATCTTGTCGAGGTTCAGGCTACGGGCAGATGCTTCGAATATGCGTCGGTAGGCCCCGTTTAGGTCGAACAACTCCTGGTGGGTGCCGCTTTCGGCTACACGGCCGTTTTCCATCACATAGATCTGATCCGAATCGATGATCTGGGACAGGCTGTGCGAAATAATGACCACGGTCCTCCCTTCCTTGATAGCGTCGAGGCTGTTTTTGATCTGCTCGGTTGCGATGGCATCCAGACTGGCTGTGGGCTCGTCCAGGAAGATTACCGGCGGATTTTTGAGGAATAAACGGGCTATGGCAATGCGTTGCTGCTGTCCACCCGATAATAGCTGCGCGTCGGTTTCGTATTGTTGGGGAAGATTCATCACCTGGTCATGCAGGTAGGCTTTTCGGGCGGCTTCCCTGATTTCCTCGGCCGTGGCATCCATCTTTCCGTAACGGATATTTTCTTCAATCGAACCCTTGAAAATGTGGTTCTTCTGAAAAACCATTCCCAGATTGTCTCGCAGGAAGTCGATGTCATAATCCGCTATGGGAACGCCATCCAGCAAAAGCGTACCTGTATTGGGGAGGTAAAAGCGGGTCAGCAGATTGATCAGGGTACTCTTGCCGGCTCCAGACAGTCCCACCAGGGCTGTAGTCTGATTTTTCTTTATCGTCAGGGATACATTGAACAGTGCCTTGTTTCCGTTGGGATAGGCGAAGCTCACGTCTTCCAGGACATATTCTCCTTCGATTCTGGCCGGCTTATAGGGGCCGCTGTTTTCCACAGCTTCCTCTGCGTCGAGTATTTCAAAAAAGCTTTCCGAATAGGTGAGCGCATCGTTCATCTCGTCGTAAATGCGATGCAGCTGACGGATGGGAGCCGAAACGTTGTTGAAAAGAAGGATGTGAAACATGATTGCCCCGATCGACATCTGCTGGTCCAGAACCAGATAAGCCGTCAGGATGATGATGAGTACCACACCGATCTGCTCCAGGAAACTTTTGAGGCCATCGAAAAGGAAGTTAGTCTTCCGGGTTTTCAGCTGCGAATTCATCAGCAGCATCTGCACATTGTACTGCTTGGCAGCCTCGTATTTCTCGCGAACAAAAGACTTGATCACCTGGATCGACTCGATCAGGTTGATCATCCCGTTGCTCTTGTCCTCCCGTTGGCTCTTCAGGGTTCGGCGGACACCCGCTAACTTGCCCGCCTGCCGATAGCTGACCCAGAAATACAGGGGCATGATGCTGAGAGCGACCAGCCCGACGTACACATTGGCCGAAAACATGACGACCAGTGCCACGATGGAATTGGCAAAAAGCGGCAGGATATCGATGAAGAAGTTCTGAACCAGGCGGGTAAGGTACTCCACACCCCTGTCGACTCTAGTCTGTAGTTTGCCTTTCTCGTTGGTACCGCTGCTGTAAAAGCCCAGGTCGTACTGGAGAATGCGGTTGATGGCTGTATTGGCCAGATCGCCGGATATGCTGATCCGGATTTTTTCACCGTAAAACCGTTGTCCGAATACGATCAGCGAGTTGATAATTTCCTTGGAGAAAAGAATGATGGAGACCATCAGCAGCATGGAAGCGCCCTCCGTGATCCCCCAACCCTTGTTCTGCATTTCTTCGATCGTATCGACCGTATGGCGTAAAATGATCGGGTTGACCTGAGCGGTAAGGGCCCCGAGCAGCGTTAGGATCAGGGCGAAAATAATAAGTGATCTGTACGGCTGTACAAAGGGTTTAAGCCGCCTGAAAACTTCCCATATAGTCATGCCGAATCACTTAATACCTGCTGAAAAAAGTTAGCTGCCCGAACTCTGTCTTAAACGGTGTGGCAGTAGAGCGAAGAAACTGTAAATATTCATCATCCACTTCGGGGCAACGTATTCCCGAATGATGTCACGGCACTCCCTGACCGGCGGTTTTCGCATCCAGAGGTACTTCAGTGCCAGCATGGCCCTGCGAAAATAGCTTTTGGAATACTGCCGGGCATCCAGCATCATACGGTAATAACGGGATACATTTTTCCGGACAATGTCGGAATACTGGTAACCAGTCTCTTTATCGATTCCTTCGTACATCATAATCCGGTTCCGCAGAAAACGGGCATCGCGGTAGTGGTCCTTGTTGCTCACCCCGCCGCGGTTTTTACGGTAAACCGACATCACCCGGGGAACATACCCGATCGGGCCCTGTTTGGCCAGAATAATGTAACGGGGAATATCTCCACTGGAAGACTTACGGAACCATTCGGGATAATACATCAGATCCCCCTTGAACAGCACGGCTGAAGTAGCTATAAACCAGACTTCGTTTTCCCCGATCAGATCCGGAAGAGTCACGACCGGCTTTTGGTCCGGCGTATTCAGTTCGTACGAGGGCGTTCCATCATCGTGAGTAACCAGTGCATTGTGAAATACGGCCGACTGTTCCGGGTGCTGATCCATGTGATCGACCAGCAGCTGCAGTTTGTGAGGGTCGGTCCAGTAATCATCACCATCCATGGGCGCGATATAGGGAGCCCTGGCCAGCTTGAGGGTTTCGACCGTATTGAAAAAGCCATTCTGTCCCATATTGCGGGGATGCAAAACAGGCTTCACCTTGTCGGGATATTTCTGCTGATACTCCAGAATAATTTCCCGGGTACCATCGGTGGAGAAATCATCCCCCACCAGAATTTCATACTCAAAGTCAGTTATCTGATTTACAGCACTTTCAATGGCCTCTCCGATAAAGTCCTTTTGATTGTAAGTTAGTATTGCGACCGAAACTTTCAGCATCAGGTAATATTTACAATCTAACGCCTAGTTTTCACCAAACACCCTGGCAATGCTTTCCAGGGTGGGGAATCCCGGCGTTATCAATTCTTCTTCCGGTTTATAAATATAGGCCATTGGGTAGGCCCTTTCAATAAAGGTTGGATCATCCAGATTATTGTAGCGAAACTGCACCGACCAGCGGATCAGTTCAGTCACGTTGTGACCCGAACGGTGTACCAGTAAAGTGGAAAAGAAAACGGCATCTCCTACTTCCAGTTCTGTCTGTACAAAGTCATCCACATTAAGCTCTTCCTGAATCCCACCCTGATAACCCGACGTATCGGCTTTAAGCAGGCCCTTGAAATGGCTGCCGGGCATCACCTGTATGCTACCCAGCTCCCGGCCAGCCGGGACAAGCGGAAACCAGATCACCACACTATCGATCGACCCCTGACCGCTACGCCAGTCCTGGTGCGGGTCGAGCTTCCAGTGTTTACTGCCATTCCGGGAGAGATAGCGGCTGTTAAACTGCATGGCCGGCCGAACCCCTATGACTGGTTTGGACAGCCCCAGTTCCTGCAATTTTTCAATGATAAAAGGCTCGGTTCCCAGGCGGTGCAGCTTCAGGGAATGCTGCACGGTCTTACCCGTATTGACGAATGCTTCAAAATCCTTCTCAAACAGTTCATACATCGCCTTGTCGAATGACAGACGATCGTCGATGTCAACCTCTCTGCCCAGAATTCTTTTTATCTGGACTGCAAAAATTTCTCGGGCTTCCCTGTAAATGGCTGCCAGAACTTCTTTATCAAAGAATCCGCGGACGATTACAAATCCATTTTTTCTGAACTCTTCAGTTAAGGCTGTCATAAGGTGTGTTGTTTAAGAAGTTTAATTTAACAGAGCATGATGTTTCAATCCGACCATTCGGCAAATCCGAACCCTGATGCACCAAAACCGTTCCCGTTGTAAAATAAGTACTTTTTATTTCCCCGGATATAGTAATGGGCATAATTCATCATTTGAAAATCAAAGTCCTGCGGGTCGGTTGACCTGGCTATTCCGACCAAACCATCCTTCCGAACCCAGTTGACTCCATCGGTAGATTCCGCGTATCCCAGGCGATAACTGTATCTGGGATCCGTACGGTAATCGAGCGCGTTTCGGTAGGAATAATACATTTTGTAAATCCCGTCTTCCTTCACCACACTCGGTCTTCCCACCGCATCCAGAAAATCGTCAAACTCGATGGCAGGGGTTTCATTGATGATCCAGTGAATACCATCCGTAGAAACGGCCGAATGGCAGCGATAGTATGGCTCGGGGATCCCATGAATAAAGCCCCATTTCTGGCAGGAGATATACCACATTCTCCAGGTACCATCCTCTTCCACCATGACGGAAGGCATGGCAGCCCAGATGGGGTCATGGATATTCCGGTCCAATACCGGCCCCCTGAATTTTTTTTGAAAGGTCAGCCCTCCGTCATCACTTACCGCCAGTCCAATCGACAAGCGATAGGTATTGGGGACCTTGTTCCAACCGGTGTAATAAAGCCATATTTCCCCGTCAGGACGCTTGACAAACCACGAAGGCATCACGCCGGTTTCGTCACATTCACCGGGCAGACCGACATCCATCACCGGTTTGGAATGAATGTAGGTAACTTTCGAAAAATCCTCAGGGTCGACTTCGATAAAGGTGGGACGGGTCTGTATTTTTTCATCCCTCGACGAGAAATATATTCTCAATGCGCCATCTACCTCAAAGGCGAAGGGGGCCTGTGCATGGGTTCGGCTATGTTCCAGATTTCCTTCCGGTTTATAAATGACTCCTTTTTTGATCCAGGGCATAAACGGGCCTGATAATAGTAACAAAATATAATTTTTTCTGGAAGCAAAGTTAAGACAAACTTTGCTGGCGGGAAAGATCGGATATGGCCAATTTTGAGCCATTCACTAAATTTTCAGGCATCCCGGGGCCAGACAGCCCCGACATCCAGCACGTCCTAAGTTAACACGCTCGCAGAGTAAAAATCAGGATCCACGTCATTTTATAGGGGCGCGTGCGGGTACGCCCGTACGAAGGGATGCCCGTTCACCCCACAATGGATAATCCTACAGACGAAAACCGACTAATCCCCCTGAGAAGATGAGCAAAACAGCCTTTATCACCGGAAGTACAAGCGGCATCGGACTCGCCATAGCGCGGAAATTTGCCGAAAACGGATATAACCTCATTTTCCACGGTCTTGAACCCGATGGTGCAGAGACCGCCAGAAAAATCGCCGAAGCCTGCCGGATCGACTATCTTCACTTTCGGGAAGATCTCCGGGATCCTGCCGCCATACGGGCGATGGTAGCAGATTGTCTGGTGAAATTTGGCCGTATTGACGTACTGGTCAACAATGCGGGCAGCCAGTTTGTCAGCCCGGTTGAAGATTTCCCCGAGGACAAATGGGGTGATCTTATCCGGGTCCATGTGAATGCCGCTTTTCACCTGACCAAGGCCGTGTTCCCCTCGATGAAAAACCAGAGGTCAGGCCGGATTATTAACATCGCTTCCGCCCATGGACTCATTGCCTCCCCTTTCAAAAGTGCCTATATAGCTGCCAAACACGCCCTGGTGGGGTTCACCAAAGCCCTTGCAACCGAAGGGGGGCCTTTCGGGATTACGGCCAACGCTATTTGTCCGGGATATGTGCTGACTCCGCTGGTGAAATCCCAGATCCCGGCACAGATGGACGTACATCGGATGAGCGAACAGGAAGTGGTCGAAAAGATTTTTCTGAAAGACCATCTGATCAAGGAATTTGTGACTCCTGAAGCTGTCGCGGCAACCGCATGGTTCCTCTCCGACAGCGAAGCCGCGCCCTTCATCACAGGCACCGCCTTTCCTGTCGATGCGGGCTGGACCGCCCACTGATTTGGACTCCTTTTCCGGATTTTCTAAAATTTGAAGGCAGTAACCGGCGTTTTGCTATTTTTGTGATTGCATCGCAGTTATACGAGCTCAAATTATTTACGTCCCGGAAGACCGGTGTCTATCTAACATAGAATTTCATGAGTGTGCAGGAGTTTGGACCATTAGTACTTTTCAATACGCTAACCCGTAAAAAGGAACCCTTCGTACCCTACAACCCTCCGTATGTCGGAATGTACGTGTGCGGACCAACCGTGTACAGTAACGTACACCTCGGAAATGTGAGGACTTTTATGAGTTTCGATATCCTTTTCCGGTACCTCACGCACATCGGGTACAAGGTTCGTTATGTGAGAAACATCACTGACGTAGGGCACCTGGTAGGTGATGGCGACGAAGGGGAAGACAAGATCGGGCGTATTGCCAAGCTGGAAAAACTCGAGCCCATGGAAATCGTGCAGCGCTATACCAATGATTTTCATGAGGTTATGGCCGATTTCAACATCCTGCCCCCCAGTATCGAACCAACCGCCACCGGCCACCTGATCGAGCAGATCGAAGCCGTTCAGAAACTCATCGACCGAGGCCTGGCCTATGAATCGAACGGATCGGTATACTTTGATATATCCCGTTATAATGCCGAGGGAAATGATTACGGCAAGCTTTCCGGCCGGGTGATTGAAGAACTGAGAGTGGAAACCCGGGAACTGGAAGGACAGGATGAAAAACGCAATCCCCTAGATTTCGCCCTGTGGAAAAAAGCGGCTCCCGAACATATCATGCAATGGAATTCCCCCTGGGGGAAAGGATTCCCGGGCTGGCACCTCGAATGTACCTGCATGAGCTCGAAATACCTGGGTACTACCTTCGATATCCATGGCGGAGGCATGGACCTGAAATTCCCCCACCATGAGTGCGAAATCGCGCAGGGAAAAGGACTGAACGGCAAGGATCCGGTCCGTTACTGGATGCATTCCAACATGCTCACGGTCAATGGACAGAAAATGTCCAAATCGCTTAACAACTCCTTCCTGCCCCGGGAGCTTTTTACCGGAAACCATCCGCTGCTCGAGCAGGCTTTCAGCCCCATGACGGTACGGTTCTTCATGCTGCAGAGCCATTACCGGTCAACCCTTGATTTTTCCAATGAAGCCCTCAGGGCTGCCCAGAAGGGTTACCGGAAACTGGCAAACGGGATCCGTATCATCAAGTCGCTCGACTATGAGGCCGAGCCAGGCGTAGACCTCAACGAGAACGTCGTAAAAGACATCCAGTTGTCGGTTCGTCGTTTTTATGAGGCCATGAATGATGATATCAATACAGCTGTGGCCATCGCGCAGCTGTTTAATATGCTTAAATATGTCAACATGCTGTACACCGGCCAGCTGAAGTTTTCCACTATTGGCGAAGAAACCTTCCGGCTGCTGGAAGAGAAATTCATCTATTTCTTCCACGACATCCTTGGTCTGATTGAGGAAAAACACAGCGGAGAAAGCATACTCAATGGCATGCTCAGCCTGTACCGGGAATACAAAGCCGAAAAACGTTATGACAAGGTGGATGAGATCAGGGAATATTTCAAAAATCAGGGGTTGGTCATCAGGGACATGAAACACCGAATTGACTGGGCGTATGATGAGTAAAAAGCTGAAAATCTTAGCAGCGGTTCTGTTACTATGTGCGTTGGGAGTTGTACTGTATCTGAAAACGGGTGGTCCTGCTTCCGAAAAACCTGCACCGGTAAGTCAGGAGGACAGCAGGCCGGAGATACAGGGAACCATTACCTTTCATGCAGCCGGAGGAGACCAAACCATCGAAGTGGAGGTTGCCCGCAGTAATTATGAACATGCCAAAGGGCTGATGGACCGTACCAGTCTTCCCCATCACCAGGGTATGCTGTTTGTCTTCGACTCCATGGCCCCCCGCAGTTTCTGGATGCGTAATACCCGTATTTCACTCGATATTATTTATATTGACGATAAGAAAAAAATTGTCTCCATACAGAAAAATGCCGTACCCATGTCAGACAACAGTCTGCCTTCCGAAGGACCGGCCCAGTATGTGGTGGAAGTTAATGCGGGCTTCACCGACCTGTATCAGATTAAACCGGGCGACAGTTTAACATTCAACATACCTTGATCGATTTGTCAGCAATCACTCTTACCCGAACATACCGGGCAACACTCAGACCTTTTTACCAAATAGCCGCAGCGGCATTGTTGTGCTGGAGCTGTGGAGGAAATTCATCGGAGGAAAATACAGCCCAGCAAACCACTTCGCTGGTAAGCGGGGTACCGTCATTTAATCCGGATTCAGCCTATCATTTTGTCGAAACCCAGGTAAATTTCGGTCCGCGGGTACCCAATACGGCTGCCCATGTCAAATGCGGGGACTATCTGGTCGAAAAAATGAAAAGCTTCGGCTGGCAGGTGACCGAACAGAAATTTACCCCCACCACCTATAATGGTGTGAAACTGAATGCCCGAAACATCATCTGCACCTACAATCCTGAAGCCAGGATGCGTATCCTGCTGGCGGCCCACTGGGATTCACGCCCCTATGCCGATGAGGATCCCGAACATAAAACCCAGCCGGTATCGGGTGCCAATGACGGCGCCAGCGGCGTCGGCGTACTGATGGAGATGGCCCGGACCCTCGCAGAAGCACAGGCGCCCGCCAACCTGGGAGTAGATATCATTTTCTTCGATGCCGAAGACTGGGGCAACAGTGCCAGTGCCGATCCAGGTGACGAATACATGGGTGGTTTTTGTCTCGGTTCCAGACACTGGGCCGCCAACAAGCACCTGCCCAATTACTCAGCGTACTACGGAATTCTGCTCGATATGGTGGGAGCTAAAAATGCCCGATTCCCCAGGGAAGGCCTGTCGATGCTGTACGCCGGCGAAATCGTTAACAAGGTCTGGAGTATTGCAAAAATGCTGGGCTACGGCCAATATTTCATAGACAACACCGGCATGTCGGTGGGTGTAGACGACCACGTAGCGGTCAATAAAATCGCCCGTATTCCGATGATCGACATCATTCATATGGAACCCGAAAGCGGATCGTTTTTCCAGCACTGGCATACGACCGGAGATACCATGGACAACATCGATCCGGCAACCCTGAAAGCCGTCGGACAAACCCTTCTGCAGGTTCTGTATGAAGAAGCACAGCCCGGTGCATAACCCGGTTGAACCACCTTTGACCCAGTTCCCTCAGTAACCCTTTTCTGCTGAGTATTACAAGATATTAACCGACTTTGGTTCAGGAGATTATACCCGGTCTCACTACCGTCTTTCCGTCCGTCTCCCGCAGGGAGTATGTGGCCGAATACACCACTTTTAGGCCTAATTTTGAATATTGTGGGTATATTCTCTGCGAGAATGTATTCTTTATAGATATAGAGCAGTATTAGGAACTCAAAAACATATCCCAGATCCGTCAATGAAAACCAATAGCAAAAACGATTCAGGAAGAAGAGACTTTCTTAAAACTACGCTGGCCGGCTCGGCTCTGGCCGCATTCGGTGGGGTTTTACCCGGATTCAGTGCCAAAAGTTATGCCCGGGTAGTTGGGGCAAATGAAAAGATTTCGATAGGTGTAATGGGGGTAAACAGCCGGGGTTTGGCCCTTGCCCAAAATTTTGCCCTGCAGCACAACAGTGAAGTAAATATCATCTGCGACGTCGATTCACGTGCTGCCGAAAAAGGAATTGATGTTGTAAACAAAATCCAGAATAAGAAACCGGCCAATGTACCCGATTTCCGCAAAGCACTGGAAAGTAAGGAAATCGACGTACTGGTCGTAGCAGCCCCTGACCACTGGCATGCCCCTGCGGCATTGCTTGCCTCTCAGGCCGGCAAACATGTTTATCTGGAAAAACCCTGCAGCCATAACCCGCACGAGGGAGAACTGCTGATAGCAGCACAGAAGAAATATAAGAACGTCATCCAGATGGGTAACCAGCGCCGTTCCTGGCCTAATGTAGCGAAAGGGATCAAGGAGGTGCATGACGGGGCAATCGGCCGGGTTTATTTTGCCAAAGGCTGGTACACCAACAATCGTCCATCGATTGGTAGAGGAAAGGAAACAGGTGTGCCTTCCTGGCTGGACTATGAACTCTGGCAGGGACCAGCACCCAGAAGACCTTTCCGTGACAACCTGATCCACTATAACTGGCACTGGTTCTGGCACTGGGGAACCGGGGAAGCCCTGAACAACGGTACGCACATGCTCGACCTGATGCGCTGGGGCTGTCAGGTGGAATACCCTACCCGCGTTTCTTCCAACGGTGGTCGTTACCACTATCAGGACGACTGGGAAACACCCGATACCCAGGTCATTAACCTCGAATTTGGCGACAAGTGCGCCATGACCTGGGAAGGACGCAGCTGTAACGGACGGACCATCGAAGGCAGCAGCGTCGGCGTGATTTTCTACGGAGAAAAAGGATCGCTCCAGATCGACGGCGGCAATTCCTACAAAATTTTCAGCCTGGACAACAAGCTGGTCAAGGAGGTGAAAAACGACATAGAAATCAATGCCCGTGACCGCATGAACCCGTCGCAGGCCCTGGATTCCTTCCATTTCCAGAACTTCTTCGACGCTATCAAAAAAGGCACTCCGCTCGCATCGGATATCGTAGGCGGGCATCAGAGTACCCTGCTCTGCCAGCTGGGTAACATTGCACTCCGGACTCAAAGTACCCTCGAAATCGATCCGGCTACCGGAAGAATCAAAAACAACAAAGCAGCTCAGAAACTCTGGAAACGCGAATACCAAAAAGGCTGGGAACCTACCGTTTAACCGATTTTTAACTATTTTATGAAGAAAAGTGCTGAGCTGGTTACGGTCGACAGCCTGACCAGAAGTCAAACCAACCTGTCTATCTTTCTCATAGGGGTGATGTTTTTCATGTTCGGGTTTATCTCCTGGGTAAACTCGATCCTGATCCCCTATTTCAAAATCGCCTGTGAACTGACAGGCTTCCAATCCTACCTGGTAGCCTTTGCCTTTTACATTGCATATTTTGTGATGTCGGTGCCGGCCTCCTTCCTCCTGAAAAAATACGGTTTCAAAAAGGGAATGATGATTGGATTCTGGTTCATGGCCCTCGGAGCGTTTATTTTCGTGCCCGCTGCCATGACCCGTACCTATGCCATCTTCCTGCTCGGACTGTTTACGATCGGGATCGGGCTCGCTATCCTGCAGACTGCGGCCAACCCCTATATCACCATTCTGGGACCGAAGGAACGGGCTGCACAGCGGATCAGTATCATGGGTATCTGCAACAAGGGGGCTGGGATCCTTTCTCCCCTGATTTTTGCCGCTGTTATCCTGAAGCCAACCGACACCGCTCTTTTCGCTCAACTGCAGGATATGACCGATATCGACCGGGCCGCCGCGCTGGATGAACTCATCCGAAGGGTGATCGTCCCCTATACCTGTCTGGGATTATTCCTGCTTACCCTGGGTTATCTGGTCTACCGCTCTCCCCTGCCTGAACTCGATACGGAGCATGAAAGTGACGAAGTGGCCAGTGTCAATGCCGGTAAAAAAAGCATCTTCGAATTCCCTCACCTGATTCTGGGAGCAGTTGCTATTTTCCTCCACGTAGGTACACAGGTGATTGCCATCGACACGATCATCCCCTATGCCAACTCCCTGGGTATAGACCTGCTGGAAGCAAAGACCTTCCCATCGTATACCCTGGCGCTTACCATCATCGGATACTGTGTGGGTATTATCTCCATCCCCAAAATCATCAGCCAGGTTAACACCTTCAGAATCTGTACAATCCTGGGAACATTGTTTACCCTGGGAATTATCTACATGAAAGGGGAAGTGACCATTCTGGGCCATACCAGCGATGTTTCCATCTGGTTCATCTGTCTGCTGGGCCTGGCCAACTCACTGGTTTGGGCCGGTATCTGGCCGCTCGCGCTCGACGGTCTGGGGCGTTTCACCAAACTGGGCTCTTCCATCCTGATCATGGGTCTCTGCGGAAACGCGCTGATGCCATTGGTATACGGACATTTTGCCGATCTGTACGACACGAGAGTGGCTTACTGGGTGCTGGTTCCCTGTTATCTTTATCTGGTATTTTATGCCGTATACGGACATAAGATCCGGAAATGGTCGTTTGCTTAAGTTAGTATGAAAAAAGTAATCATAAACGGTACGGTCATCACGCCGTACCGTCAGTTACCGGGAGGCTCCGTCGTCCTTGAGGACGGAAAAATCCTGGGAGTACATTCCGGAACGGTGGAAGTTCCCGACGCGGAAATCATCGATGCAGAAGGCAACTATGTTTCACCGGGATTTATCGACATCCACATCCATGGAGGCGGCGGAGCTGATTTTATGGACGGTACGCTGGAAGCCTTTCTGCAGATAGCGGAAACCCATGCGCGTTACGGTACCACGTCGATGGTGCCGAGCACGCTGACAGCCGAAAAGGAAGACCTTCTGCTGACACTGGATGTATATCGGGAAGCTAAGGAAAAAAACACCCGTGGGGCTGCATTTTTAGGCATTCACCTCGAGGGGCCTTACTTCGCCATGAGCCAGCGCGGTGCACAGGATCCGCGCTATATCCGGAATCCGGACCCTGCTGAATACGAAGAAATCCTGGCCTATTCTTCCGATATCGTTCGCTGGAGTGCAGCTCCTGAACTGGAAGGAGCTATCGAATTCGGACGAAGACTAAGAGAAAAGGGAATACTCGCGGCGGTAGCTCATACCGACGCCTATTACGAACACGTGGTGGAAGCATGGGATAACGGCTATACGCTTGCTACCCATTTATATTCGGCCATGTCGGGGGTAACCCGCAAAAATGCATTCCGCTATGCGGGTACCATTGAAAGCGCCTTTCTGCTGGATATGGACGTCGAGATCATCGGCGACGGAATACACCTGCCGGCTCCCCTGCTCCAGCTGATCTACAAAATCAAGGGGGCCGACAAAACAGCCCTGATCACCGACGCGATGCGGGCCGCCGGAATGCCGGAGGGAGAAAGTGTGCTGGGCTCCATGAAAAACGGACTGAAAGTCATCGTGGAAGACGGCGTAGCCAAACTGCCCGACAGAACCTCCTTTGCCGGCAGTGTTGCAACCTTCGACCGACTGGTACGCAATATCATCCAGCTGGGTGGAGTAAACCTCTCCGAAGCCGTTCGTATGGCCAGTACCACCCCAGCCCGGATAATGGGCGTCCTGGACCGAAAAGGTACCCTGCAGGCAGGAAAGGACGCAGATATCGTCATTTTCGATCAAAACATTAACATTCAACACACCATTGTGGGTGGCAACTCGATCTACATTTCTAAATCGAAATCATGAACCTGAATAATCAATTCAAACCGACGATGGAAGTCGGAACGTTAGCCGTAGTCGTTTCACCGACACGGGATCAGATGGGAAAAGAGGCAGCCATTGCCGTCAGTCGTAAGATCCGTGAAATACAGAAGGAAAAGGAAACCGTGAATATGGTGTTTGCATCGGCACCTTCCCAGAATGAGTTCCTGTTCTATCTGCGCCAGGAGGAAGACATCGACTGGAGCCGGATCAACGCCTTTCATATGGACGAATATATAGGGCTCGACAGCAGCGCTCCCCAGAATTTTGCCAACTTCCTGCAGGAAAGACTTTTTGACTTTGTTCCCGTGGGAAATTTTTACCGGATCAACGGGAATGCGGCCGATATTCAGGAAGAGATTGTACGTTATTCGAATCTGCTGGCTGAAAACCCCATTGACATCATCTGCATGGGAATCGGCGAAAACTGTCACATTGCCTTCAACGATCCGCATGTGGCCGATTTCAACGATCCTGAAGTTGTGAAGATCGTAGCACTCGACGAGACATCGCGCATCCAGCAGGTAAACGACGGCTGTTTCGACAGCCTCGACGCCGTGCCAACCCATGCGCTTACCCTGACCATCCCTACCCTGGTGGCTCCACCTCACCTCTATTGCATCGTACCGGGGCCGCTGAAAGCCAGAGCGGTAAAAAATACCCTGGAAGCCGATATCACACCCGAATATCCATCGACCATCCTGCGGGAGCATCCCGACGCCGCGCTGTTTGTCGACACGGACAGCGCATCCCTGCTGGAGGTTTAGGAAATAGAAAGCCCTTGCCGGATGTTCCAGCAAGGGCTCGTTTTTTTCATCTGAAGGCTTAATTATACCTCCATAATATCTTTTTCCTTCGCCTGATAAATCTGATCGATTTTGGCAATATAACTGTCGGTTAATTTCTGTACACGATCTTCACCGGCTTTAATCAGGTCTTCTGCTACTCCGTCTTTAGCCAGCTTCCGGATCGAGTTATTGGCGTCCTGACGAATGTTGCGAACGTTGATTTTCGCCGTTTCAATCTCGCTTTTCGCTCTTTTGGCAAGTTCCTTCCGACGTTCTTCGGTCAGCGGCGGGATCGACAGCCGGATTATCTCCCCGTCGTTTGCCGGAGAAAGTCCGATATTGCTGTTTATGATCGCTCTTTCGATATCGCTGATCATTTTGCGTTCGAAAGGTTTGATGGCAATGGTTCGGGGGTCAGGAGTGGTGATTGAAGCTACGTTGTTGAGGGGAGAAAGAGCTCCGTAATACTCAATTCGGATTCCGTCGAGCATCTGTGGAGAAGCTTTTCCCGCGCGTATTTTCGCAAGTTCTATGACAAGGTGTTTGATAGCCCCTTCCATAGTCTCTTTGGCTTCTTCCAGATAAAATTCTATTTCTTCCATACTTAGATTTTTGTTATTCCAATTTAGAGTCTGGCTATCCAATCCGGGTACCCACTTTTTCTCCCGTTACCAGGCGGTACAGATTCCCCGGTTTATTCATATCAAATACTACTATTGGCAATTCGTTTTCCTGACAGAGCGTAAAAGCAGTCTGGTCCATTACCTTAAGTTTGCGGGCAATGGCTTCCTCGAAGGAAAGGGTATCGAATTTAACGGCCGACGCGTCCTTTTCGGGGTCCTTGTCGTATACGCCATCGACCCGGGTTCCCTTCAGTACCACATTGGCCTCGATTTCCTTAGCCCTCAGACCAGCCGTCGTGTCGGTCGTGAAATAGGGGTTTCCGATTCCTGCTCCGAAGATGATTACACGTCCTTTTTCCAGGTGACGGATTGCCCGGCGCCGGATCAGCGGTTCACACACCTGCTCCATCTTAATGGCCGACATGAGGCGGGTTTTGATCCCGTACTTTTCCAGTGCACTCTGAATGGCCATCCCATTGATGACGGTGGCCAGCATCCCCATGTAATCACCTTGTACGCGGTCGATACCGGTATTTTCCACGGAAGCACCCCTGAAGATATTTCCTCCTCCAATTACAATCGCCACCTGAACTCCCAGATCCACTGCTTTTTTTACTTCCTGAGCATAACGGTCCAGTATATTAAAATCAATTACCTGTGTTTTGTCCCCTCCGTTAAGAGCTTCTCCGCTGAGTTTGAGTAGTATACGTTGGTAAGCGATCTGCGACATAAATATGGTTTTAGCAATTGACGTGGCAATAATAAACCCGGCTCCGCGAAAATACAAACAAAAATTCTCCCCGGCGCAGCCTTTTTATCAGGGCTGGGACCCGATCAGATCCTGTTCACCCTGATAAGTGTAAATGATTTCTTCCAGCACGGAAAGGATTTCGTCGTAGGACAGGCTCTGCACAAGCCGCATCCGGAAAGGCTTGAAATTGTCGATACCTTTGAAATAATTGGCGTAATGCCGGCGCATTTCCAGCAAACCGGTAACATCTCCCTTCCAGCGGACCGAGAACTCCAGATGTTTGCGGCAGGCCTTTACACGGTCTTCAATACCTGGAGGAGGAAGGTGAGTACCGGTTTTCATATAGTGTTTGATCTGATTGAAGATCCAGGGGTTTCCAATGGAAGCCCGGCCAATCATGATGCCGTCGACCCCATAACGGTTTTTGTATTCCACTGCTTTTTCCGGGGAATCGATGTCACCGTTTCCGAAGATGGGAATATGAATACGCGGGTTTTCCTTGATTTTTCCAATAAGCGTCCAGTCGGCTTCCCCTTTGTACATCTGCACCCGGGTACGTCCATGGACAGTCAGGGCCTTGATGCCTATGTCCTGCAGCCTTTCGGCTACTTCCAGGATATTAAGGCTGTTGGTATCCCACCCCAGCCGGGTTTTTACCGTCACGGGCAGCTGGGTCGCCTTCACGACGGCCTCGGTCATCCTGACCATCTTGGGGATATCCTGCAGGAGAGCCGCCCCTGCCCCACGGCAGGCGACGTTTTTTACAGGACAGCCGTAATTGATGTCGATCAGATCGGGGCCGGCTGCTGCGGCAATTTCTGCACAGGAGCGCATCGTATCTATGTCACTCCCGAAAAGTTGTATTCCGATGGGGCGTTCATATTCGAAGATATCCAGTTTTTTGACGCTCTTGGCCGCGTCCCGGATAAGTCCTTCCGACGATATAAACTCGGTATACATTAGATCAGCACCGTTTTCCTTGCAGACCGCACGAAAAGGCGGGTCACTCACGTCCTCCATCGGCGCGAGCAGCAGCGGAAACTCTTCGAATGTTATATTTCCTATATTTGGCATTTTTCCTGGCTTAGGGCTCCCGAACCAGGGTCCGGAGAACCAACTGTAAAAAATTGACGTAAATTTACGGGAATTATGGCAGAATCGCACCTTCCTTCCAGAGAGCCTCTTGTACAGGGCACCTGGAGTTCCTTACTGACGCTCTTTGGCTGCATACTGATTGGCATGGCCGTGGGCAGCTTCATCAGTATTTTCCTGTTAGCCTCCCTGTGGGGAGATACCAATCTGCTGCTGGAGCCGGAACTGCTGGACGCTCAGGATACGGGCAGCTGGAAGAAAATCATGCTGCTCCAGGCGATTTCCCATCTTTTTACCTTCCTGATCCCCTCCCTGCTTTACTGGCGATGGGTGGAAAGAAAGAATACGGGTGATTTCTATCTGGGCACCCGTGAAAGCTGGCGGGAACTGGTTCCGATTTTCTTTCTCACCATTGTCATGATGCCCTTTACCGGCCTGATGGCCGAGTGGAACGAGTCGATGAAACTCCCCGCGGGTTTAGCGGGTCTGGAACAATGGATGAAGGATAATGAAGCTACCCTGGCCCGCCTGACCGAATTCCTCATATCGTTCCAGTCCGTAGGCCAGTTGCTGATAGCCATTCTGGTCATTGCGGTCATACCGGCCATCGGAGAAGAGATTTTATTCAGGGGCATCCTTCAGCGCAAGCTTGCCGAACACTGGGCCAATGTGCACCTGGCCATCTGGCTCAGCGCGGCCATATTCAGTGCCATTCATTTTCAGTTTTACGGATTCCTACCCCGGCTGCTGCTGGGCGCCATGTTTGGCTACCTTTACTTTTGGACCGGAAGAGTAGGAATGGCTATTTTCGCGCATTTTATTAACAATGCCGTTACCGTACTGTTGATGTGGGCCCACAAGCAGAATCTCATTTCCATCGACCTTACCTCTTCCGATTCCATCCCGCTTAGCTTGTCCATTATATCATTGCTAATCTCGGTTTGGTTACTTAGGATTATTTACACGGCCTCCCCTGAATCGAAACAGACCTAGACAAACTCAAAACGGATGCTTGAAAACTGGGAAAAAATATTGGTTACCGAAGCCGGCTCCAAAGCGGAGCTGACACGCTTCCTGCTGGAAAATCATGGTATCAATGCCGTAGTGCTGAGTAAAAAGGACAGCAGCTATCTGTTGGGTGTATTTGAAGTTTACGTACCAAAGGAAGAAGCTACCCTGGCACAGGAGATTTTGAACAAAGAGAATGCGACGGATTAGAGAAAAAAGTAACCTTGAACAGCGCGTAATCACCGCTTTAATTGGATTTTTCATCATTTTAGGACTGGTCCTTTACAACGATGCAACTTTCCTGGCCTTCGTATGCATCTTATGTGCATTAACGCAGCATGAATTTTACCGGCTGCTGGGGCTCGACGGGAACCAGCCGTTGTCGAACTGGGGAACCCTTTGCGGGCTGGCCCTCAACCTGATCACCTATTTTGTAGAAAAGGGTACGCTTTCCGGCCAGTATTATTTTTTAATGTCGCCCCTGCTGTCGTTCATATTCTTTATCAAACTGTACAAAAAGAACGATATCAAGCCCTTTATGAACATAGGATTCACTTTTTTAGGCCTTATCTACGTCGCAGTGCCTTTTGCCCTGCTGATCGTGATTGCCCTGAAAAGCGGAAGCTATAATTACCAGATCGTTTTGGGCAGCCTGCTTTTGCTGTGGGCTTCGGATATCGGGGGGTATTTCGCCGGGACCAAATTCGGCAAGCGCAAACTCTTCGAAAGGGTCTCCCCCAAAAAATCCTGGGAAGGTGCCATAGGAGGAGCGATTTTTGCCGGCCTGATTGCGTTTGTACTTGGACAATTCTTTGAATCATACGAACCCTGGCAGTGGTATTGCATAGGAACCATCATTGTGGTAACCGGAATTTATGGCGATCTGGTCGAATCACTTTTCAAACGAAGTATCTCGATCAAAGACTCCGGAAACAGCATTCCCGGTCACGGCGGCTTCCTGGACCGGTTCGACGGATTATTGCTTTCAATGCCATTTATTGCCACATTTGTCAAGCTTTTTTCATAATCTATTCGGTAATTTGTGGCGAAATCGCTACTTTTATAAGATTAAGAGTAACCTGAATAGAATAAAATAGGGTATAAGTATTGAATCCCCTTGGAAAGAGTTCTGATGAAAGGATAGCAAAAGGCAAAAGGGGAAACAATTTGGATTACAATGAGAAAAAGTCTGATCTTCAGCATTATATTCCTCTTTCTTGCCGTGACGCAGACCGTACTGGGTCAGGGAGAACGGAAGGCCATCATGTTTACCGGGGTAGTAGTAGGTGCCAACCAGGAGCGTCTGCCCATGGCCAGCATCATTATTCCCCAGGCAGGGAAAGGTACACTTGCCGACGAAACCGGATACTTTGTCGTGCCGGTCTTCCCGGGTGACAGCCTGGTGTTCTCCTATGTGGGTTACAAAAGCCAGTACTTCCGTATTCCGAAAAACTACAATGGTGAAACGTTTTCAGCCGTTATTGCCATGCGTGAGGACGTGCAGATGCTGCAGGAAGTAAGGGTATGGCCATACAGTACTGAAGAAGAATTCAAAAAAGCTTTCCTCGAAATGCGCCTGCCTGACCAGGCCGACCGCGATGCTCTCGCCAAAAGTACCGATCCTGACTATATCAACCGGATGTCCATGCTGGTGCCCAATAATGCGCAAACCAATTTCCGTTATATGATGGATCAGCAGCTGTTCGGGCGGGAGTCCTTCGCCAACCGGGGATTCAGCACGACCATGCCTTTCCTCAATCCGTTTGCGTGGGCAAGCTTTATCAAAAGCGTGAAAAAGGGCGATCTGAAACGCAAGGATTATCAGAAAGACCTCAACCAGGCTCCTCGTGAAAACATTACCCGTCAGGATTTCCTCAACCCCAACGAGCCACCCAAAAAGAATTTCGACTGATTCAGGACTGACGGAAATACTTCAGTTCACAGGTTTCCCCGTCAAATTCTGCATACGGAAATCTGCTTTGAGGGCTGAACCATTCTCCCAGATTAATATACCGGCTATGAGGGCCTACCTGCAAATCGAGGGCTAAGTGCCGGTGACCGAAGATGTAATAGTCATGAGGTGCCTGCTTTTCAATCTGGAGGCAGTACTGGTATAGCCACTCCCCTTCTTCTCCCTTGAACACATCTTCCGCTTTTTGATTGTTGGCTGCGCGACTGTGCCGCGACCATGCGTAGGCGACCCGGTTTGCCAGATCGGGATGTACCTGACGGTACAGGAAGCGAGCCAGTTTGCTTTCAAACAGAATCTTAAGCATCTTATAGGTATGATCTCCCGGACCCAGTCCATCGCCGTGGCCTACCAGTATCGTTTTGCTCCCCATGTTGGAGTGAAAGGTAAAACTGATGGGATCACGACTGACAACGGCGTTAAACTCCTCAGTGAAATAATCCCGCGTCCACATGTCGTGGTTACCCGTAAAATAATAGATCGGTATCCCGGCATCACTCAGGGCGGCTAACTTTCCGAATAAACGAACCGTACCCCTGGGCACCACATATTTGTATTCAAACCAGTAATCAAAGACGTCCCCCACAAGAAAGACTGCAGCCGCTTTCGACTGAACGGTTTTAAGCCAGTCGACCACCGCCTTTTCCTTTCTGGTTTCATCGGCCTTACCCAGGGCTCCCAGATGAAAATCGGAAGCGAAGAAAATATGCCTGCCTTCGGGGATGTTGAACTGGATTTTCTGGAATTCGCTCATTCGGCAAATATATAATGACAAACCAAGTTGCAGATCGGATCAGCCCTGTAAATGCAAAAAAAAGACACCTGTATAGCACAAGTGTCTTTTCCGTTCCAAACCAAAACTCATTGATAAATCAACCTCAGATTGCTTCCTGTAGAATCTTCAATTGATGCTTCAATTCGGCGAGTTGTTCTTCAGCTTTTTCTATCTTTTTCTCAAAATCAGCTTTCAGCTTTTCAGAGGTTTTAGATTTGGCAAAGAACTGGATATTGTTCTGCCACAGGAGGATGTTTTCCTCCAGCTGAGACACCTTCTTACGAAGGTCGATTTCCTTTCTATACAGGTTACGATCTGAGTCACTTCCTTTCACCAGGTCGATTTCGCTCTGCAGCAGCACGATTTCCTTCTCCTTGGAGCTCAATTTCCCTATGGCACTGACATATTTGTTAATCGCCGCAATGTACCGTTTCTGAATGTTCTGCATTTCACTGCGCGGTACGAAACCAATTGCTTTCCATTCGGCCTTGAAAGCGTTCAGCTGGTCGATATTGGCGTCACCTTCATCGGCCATGGTTTCAATGCGTTCGCAAAGGGCGACTTTCTTGTCCAGGTTTTCCTTGAATTCCTGCTCCATCGCCTGTGATTTTCCGCGCTTTTTCTCAAAGTACGCATCGCAGGCCGATTTGAAACGGAGAAAGATCGAATCCTTGTACTTTTCAGGTACCTGGCCAATGGTTTTCCACTTCTTCTGAAGTTCGATGATTTTCTGGGTATTCTGAGGAGTATCTTCACCCAACGCCAGGATTTCCTCTACCTCCTCACAAAGCTCTGTCTTGGCTTTCAGGTTGATCTCCCTTTTGGCTTCCAGCTGCCGGAAGAACTCTCCCTTATTGTTGAAGAAAGTTTTCAGGGCTGACCAGAATTTCTTGCTCAGTACCTTGCCTTCTTCCCGGGGCATTCCTCCCTTTACTTCCTCCCATTTTGCCTGATACGCCAGCAGTTCCTTGGTTTTTGCATTCCATTCGTTGATACTGCCGGAGGAGAAAACGGTAAAGGGTATAATTTCCTCGTAAATTTTCGATTTAATGGCATACACCTCTGCGGCCTGGCGCCTCAGTTCTCCCGACACGGCTCGTTTGGCATCATATATCTTGTCGAGAGCGCCTTTGAAACGCTGCCACAGGGTTTCCTGCTCTTCCTTGGGGGCAGGACCTATGTGTTTATATTCTTCGAAAAGATGCAGTGCCTCATCCAGATGCTGACGGGAATAACCGTTCTTTTCGATGTTGTCAACAATAGCCTCCACTTTTTCGCAGAGTTCGGCTTTCATTTCAGCATTTCGCTTTCTGTCCAGCTCCTTGAGCTCGAAGAACATGTTGCGGATGTTGAAATAACGGTCTACCAGGGCATTGTAGGTAGCCCAGAGGGTTCCGTTATGTGGGGAGTTGATATTGCCGGCAGATCTCCATTCTTCCTGGATCTTTTTGAACTCCTGCCAGCTTTGTTTCATGTTGGACTCATCCGACTCCTTACTTTCCTCCTCCTCTACCAGTTCTCTCAGACGCTGCAGCAGGGCTGTCTTGAGGTTAAAATTGTCTTCCTTGGCTTTGTCCAGCTGTTTGAAGAACTTGTTGCGCTCATTGCGAAGGGCATTCTTGAGTTCTTCCAGTTTAGCCGTATCCGGATCCTGACGATACTCAAAGCCTTCCTCGTTTCCGTTTTCGGCTATATATTTTTCCAGAGCGGCCTTCTGTTCCGTTTCCTGGAATTGCTCCAGAACGGGCCTGAACTCTTTCAACAAATTGTCGATGCGGCGAAATTGATTTAGGGTAGCATTTTTCTCGTCGCTGCGGATATGCGCAAGTTCTTTCGACAACAGGGTTATCAATGCCTGTTTATCAAGGCCGGTGAGATCCACTTCTTCTTCGATGGTATCATCATCATCCTCGACAACTTCCTTCAGCGCATCATCTTCCTGGATTTCGGCAGCTCCTTCGGGCTGCTGAACCGATTCTTCAGCAGGTTCCTGTTCTGTTTCCGGAGTTTCGGCAGAATCAATAGGATTATCGGGTGAAGCAGGGGTTGCTTCACTATCCGCTTCACCTTCATCCACGGACGTATTCTCGATTGAAGCGTTCACTTCACCGGTCACTTCAGCCGCCTGGGCCTCAGACTGTTCCGACGACGATTCCTCATGAGACGTACCATTTTGAGGTTTAATCTTATCTTGCTCCTGTTCTGCGTTTCCACCGTTTACGGTGATGTCATCCTGTGCCATCGTTAATAACTCTTTGCAATTCTTTACCCTAATATTACAAAAGTAAGAATCTTTCCGTTGAAACAAGTAATTTTGTTCGCTAACCTTAAGAATAAAATCACTGAATGCAGGTCAATATTGCTGATATACGAAAAGATTATACTCTAAAAACGCTTGACGAAGCCCAAGTCCTCAAAAATCCCATCGATCAGTTTGGTGTCTGGTTCCGCGAAGCTTTACATTCAGCTGTAAATGAACCAAATGCCATGCATTTGTCAACCATTGGGGCCGACAATTTACCGAACGGTCGGATTGTACTGTTAAAAAGCTGCGATGAAGAGGGTTTTACTTTCTTTACCAACTATGACGGACAAAAAGGGAGGGAACTGGAAGCTAATCCGGTGGCTGCGCTGACGTTTTTCTGGCCGGAGCTGGAAAGGCAAGTACGGGTACAGGGGCATATTGTCAAGGCTGAGGCGGCGGTTTCGGACGAATATTTCAGCAGCCGTCCCCGGGGCAGTCAGATCGGCGCATGGGCCTCGGCACAGAGTACAGTAATCAAAAACCGGGAATTTCTGGAAGCCCGGCAAAAAGAAATGGTGGCTAAATTCGAAGGCCGGGAAGTTCCCCGTCCCCCGTACTGGGGAGGATTCATCCTGAAACCAGTCAGAATCGAGTTCTGGCAGGGCCGGGCCAGCCGTCTGCATGACAGAATCCGGTATACGTTAGAGGCAAATGGTGACTGGAAAATCGAACGTCTTTCTCCCTAGATAAAAGGGAAACCTTTCACGCCCAGCGCCCGGGAGGATGTAAATCCTTCGCCGAACTTCACCCCGATGGCATGGCCGAATTCCTTGGCGCGGGCCTCTATGAAATCGAGAAATTCGGGAGTGGAAATGTAACTCTGAGGCTCATCAGAATTGTAAGCCGGAACAAAAAACTGGCTTTTGAAGGCTCTGATGGCTTCGATTTTACGGTCCATGAAGTCGCTGATATCTACGATAAAATCAGGCTTGATATACCGGTCCTGTATGTAATGGAAAACATGTTTTGGCCGCCAGGCTTCCTGCACATTGCCCTCTTCGTCATGGGTGACGATCATACGCAAACCTGAATAAAAACAGGCTTCCAGAATCAGTCTGGAAGCACGGCCATGATCAGGATGACGGTCATCAATGGCGTTGGCCAGCACGATATCGGGCTGGTACTTGCGGAGGATCGGAATGATCTGACGCTGATGCCGCTCATCGTTCTGAAAGAAACCATCGGCCATCTGCAGGTGTTCCCTGACCTCCACACCGAGGATTCGAGCGGCGTCAAGTGACTCTTTGATCCGTCCCTCCGGAGTTCCGCGGGTACCCAGTTCGCCCCGGGTCAGATCGAGTATGCCCACTTTTTTACCCTGGGCAACGGCTGCCATCACCGATCCGGAACAACCCAGTTCTACATCGTCAGGATGGACGCCAATCGCGAGTATGTCGAGTTTCATCTTGTTTTATCGCACTCGGAGTTTATTTCCTACCCTCAGGGTAGTTTTCACGCTCATGTTATTCAGCCGAACAATTTTGGTAACCGTGGTACCGTACTTGCGGGCAATGGAGGAAAGGGTATCTCCTTTGCGGATCCGGTGCCAAACCACGGAAGAATAGGAAGCTGCCTGCTCTCCGGCCTCAAACTCACTTTTATGGCTACGCCCCCCTCTGCGGTAGTCCCAAACCGATTTGGTGAGTTCAAATTCGCGGGACTTGATTTTGGGTACCGACCAGTCAAAAATGTGCCGGGGGTCGAAGGCATTTCCTTCATATCTGACTTCAAAATGCAGGTGGGAACCCGTGCTCCGGCCGGTGTTTCCACCCAGCCCTATGACGCCGCCGGCACGGACGATATCCCCCGACTTGACCAGGGGTTTGGACATGTGGCCGTAGAGGGTTTCAAGACCGTTGTAATGACGAACGACTACAAACCTCCCATAGCCCCGTCCGTCGGAACCAACTACGCGGACCATCCCGTCGAACACGGTAGCAATGGTATCGCCGGTTTCAAGGTCCAGATCCGTTCCGGTATGGTTTCGGCCCCATCGTAATCCGAACTGTGAAGTAGGTTTTATTTCCTTCAGCGGCATCGAAACGTAGCGGCCTTCCTCCTCGTTGTACAGCTCCAGAATGATGCTGTCGTCGAATTCCAGGGGATCTATGTTGTAGGGGTTGATATTCTTTTCATCCCAGATTTCAAAATATTCGGCTACCTTGACCTTGTCGTCTCCTACCTGCATCGAATCGGTAATTTCCACCAGGGAAAGTTCGATGGGAAACATTTCATCCGGATCTTCATTGACCACCGGATTGACAGGTTTAAGGGGTTCGAACTGTTTCTGGTGACGGACGTTTGGATTGAGTATCTCAAACTTGTCGGCCTCATTCTGTGTCTTCCGGGGCGGTTCGGGGGTTTTGACAGGACCCTGATTGATCGGGGGGGCCTGTTTCACCCGGCCTCTTTCCTGACCATACCCATCGTAACCCAACAGACAGAAAGCAATCAGAATGAAACCTGTGACTCGTATGCTGAAAAAATTGTTCGGTTTTTCCATAACTATTTTTGCAGCTCTTTATTAAAAAAGAGAAAATCCTGCGGCCCGGGGGAAGCCGGCAGTAAAGAGCTGCAGTAGAACTTCTATCTGATTATACCTGATCCAACAACTGCGTTTCTTTCTCGGCCAGGAAACGCTCCGCATCCAGTGCAGCCATACAGCCAGTACCTGCGGCTGTAATTGCCTGACGATAAACATTATCCTGCGCGTCTCCGCAAGCAAATACGCCTTCGATATTTGTCCTTGTGGAACCAGGTTCAGTCTGAATATATCCGTGGCTGTCCAGGGTCAGAAAATCCTTGAACACGGCCGTATTGGGCTGATGCCCGATGGCGACAAAAAAGCCGGTCACCTGAAGTGTCCGTTGTTCACCTGTGACGTTATTGCGGATGACAACACCTTCCAGGCTAAATTCTCCCAGTAGCTCTACGGCTTCCGTATTCCAGAGTATTTCCACATTGCTCAAGGAGAGCAGCCTTTTCTGCATGATTTTGGAAGCCCTTAATTCTTCCCTTCTGACCAGCAGGTACACTTTACTGCAGAGTTTGGCCAGGTAGGACGCTTCTTCCAGGGCCGTGTCACCGCCACCGACTACCACCACTTCCTGCTTCCGGAAGAAAAATCCGTCACAGACGGCACAGGCCGAAACCCCGCTGCCATTCAGACGCTCCTCACCCGGAATGCCCAGCCATTTGGCCGAAGCGCCAGTTGCAATGATTACCGCACGGGCTTCGATTTCCTTATTGTCGTCTACGATTACCTTATGAGGATAACCTGAAAAATCCACTTCTGTTACCATCCCGTAGCGGACGTCCGTATTAAAGCGAACGGCCTGCTTTTCGAAATCAACCATCATCTCAGGGCCACCGATCCCCTCCGGATAACCTGGGTAATTTTCGACATCGGTGGTGATGGTCAACTGTCCACCGGGTTGAGGACCTTTATAGAGTACTGGTTTCAGCCCCGCCCGCGCCGCATAAATGGCAGCCGTATAACCGGCAGGACCTGATCCAATTATTAAACACTCAACTTTTTCTATTGACATTATGTGGGTATATTAAAAAATTATAAAGACTTGTTTATCAGAGTCCCCTCCCCCTTAACCCTTCCTACAGAATTGTAACGGCAGCCTGATGACAAAGAATAAATTACAGCGCAAAAGTGGGTCTTTTTGAAAAAAAAAGCAACTCTGTCAAAGAATCCTCCACTCAATGCGCCGGTTCATCCTACGGTTTTCTTCGCTGTCATTGGGCACCCGTGGTTTGGTTTCCCCATATCCTTTAAACTGAACTCGCTGACCAGAAATTCCCTTACCGGTCAAATAGTTAACGACCGACTCGGCCCGTTTTTCAGACAGTTTCAGATTGTCCGCATCACTCCCCACATCATCGGTGTGACCTGAGACCTCAATGCGCACATTCCGGTTATCGTTCATAAACCTCACGAGTTTATCGAGTTCCAGCTTCGACTTTTCCGTGAGATTATAATCACCTGTCTCAAAATATACGTGATTCAATATCTCCACCTTATCTTTCTGCAGCCTCTCCACATGGATATCCTGCCGGACTTCCAGATCCCGGTCGGTCACATCGAAGGAAAGACTTTTGAACAGGTAACCATCGCTTTCCACATACAACGCGTAATGACTGTCATTATTGACAACCGCCAGATATTCACCCGACTGTTCATCCGACATAAAGCCGCTGACCAGTTCCTGGGTCTGCAGATCATACAGGCGGATTCTGGCCAGTACGGGTTTACCGGTTTCGCTGTCCAGTACCCGACCTTTGACATACCTTGTAGGCATGATCAGGTTCCGGAGGGTATCGGGAATTTCAAATGTAAAAAGCCGTGAAGATCTTTTTTTACCCGGTTCGGTGCGATCTTCCGTATAATAAGCCGTTTTGCCGTCGGCCGTGATGAACAGTCCCACCTGATTACCGCCGTTGTTAATCGGATAACCGAGGTTTACCGGGCGGGGACCAGCGGGGTCATTCAGGTCGGTGAGGAAAATATCGAAACCACCCATCCCAGGGAGGCCTCTGGATGCATAAAACAACGTGGTGCCATTGGCGTGGATAAAGGGAGCGTTCTCATCATCGGGTGTATTGATTGACGAACCCAGATTGACCGGCTCACTCCATTGCCCTTTTTCATCCCTCACCGTACGCCAGATATCGGCCTTACCCTGACCACCGGGCCGGTCAGAGGCGAAATACAATACCGACCCGTCAGCAGACAGGGAAGGCTGTGACTCCCAGTAGCGGGTGCAAATGCGTTCGCCCATGTTTTCGGGAGCGGTCCAGTGCCCGTTTTTCCAATAGGTAATATATAGGTCACAGCTACCAAACCCATCCTCCCGGTTACAACCGGTAAACACGAGTGTATGGCCGTCGGCTGAAATGGAACAGGTTCCCTCATTTCCTTCGGTATTGATGGCCGGAGAAATGGATGCCGGCTTAGTCCAGCGACCTTTTTCCAAGTGTGAGATAAAGATATCTTCGTTCCCCCCTTCATTAAGCCCGGTGAAAATCAGCGTTTCACGATCCGCAGTCAGTACGGGGAAAAACTGCAGCTGGAGATGATTGACGGTATCGCTCAGCGGTTTCCTTTCGATGGGAACAGGCTGCTTCACCGCCTGAAGGGCATATTCGGCTGAGGCTAGCTGACGCTCTGCCAGCAGCACGAGGTTGTTGGGTTTACTGCCTTCAAACCGTTTAAGAACCTGCTTCCAGTAGTTCGCGGCAGTGGCGTAATCTTCCTGTTCCTGAGCCTTTTTGGCCAGCCATTGAAGGGCTGGCAGCACTTCGTCCGAGTCAGGGGTCAGCTGCACAGCACGCTGGTAATGGGTAGCAACCCGCTCGGGTTGTTTTTCCCATTCAAAAATCTGAGCCAGCCGCAAATGAGCCGGTACCCATCCGGGCTCCATATCCAGCAATTGCAGGTAGAGAGATTTGGCTCTGATCAGGTCTCTTGCTTCCCAGGCTCTGGCCGCTTTTTCGTCGAGATCACGGCCTTTGCGGCTTAATGAATTCTGAGCATTGCTCTGGCTCAAAAATGTCAATATCAGTCCGAAGCCAATCAGAAACCGGTTCATTAGGGGATGTTCATGTATTTGTGGGTCTGCAGTGACATGCACCATTGCGGATGGCCTTTCACATATTCGATGATCTCTTCCATCATGACCTCCTTCCGGCCCCACTCGGGCTGCAGTAAAAGACGACAGCCTTCCCTGACTTTCCCGGCATGGTATTCCGCAAATTCGAAATCACTGCGATTGTAAATTATCACTTTCAATTCATCGGCCTGATGGTAAATATCCTCGTGGGGCTGTTTGAATTTCTTGGGTGAAAAACAGATCCAGTCCCAGCGGCCTGTTACGGGATATACCCCGGAGGTCTCGATGTTGGTCTGAAACCCCGTTTCCTGTAATTGGCGGGTGAGTTCATCCAGATTGTACATCAGGGGTTCTCCACCCGTAATAACTGCCAAACGGCCCGAATATTGTAAAGCCCCATCCACAATTTCTTCCACACTTTTCCGCGGGTGAATTTCTGCATCCCACGACTCTTTCACATCACACCAGTGACATCCTACATCGCATCCTCCCAACCGGATAAAATAGGCCGCCCTGCCGCTGTAGGTACCTTCTCCCTGCAGGGTATAAAAAGCCTCCATAACGGGCAGTTTTACTTCTTCCAATGTATTGCTTCGCTCCATTTTCTAGGTATTTCAGTCTGTCTGACCCTGTCGGCCCTTCCCCTTGGGGGAAATATGATGATGCTAAGTTAATGAAAAGTAAAACTTGCAAGGGATTGAAACTATTGTGTAATTGTGCCTAGCTTTGAAAGCAGATGCGTCTGCCTTTACATTCAAACAGGTGAAAATCTTAAAGCATGAAGTCCAGCAACATCCGGAATATCATTTTCGACCTCGGTGATGTAATACTCAATATCGACATTCCATTAACCTTCAGGGCTTTTTCCGAACTCAGCGGCTTACCCGTCGAAGAACTGAACAAACTGTTCACTCAGAACGAGTTGTTCAGGAAATTTGAAACCGGTGAGGTAGATGAACCGGCCTTCCGGTCACTCGTCCGGAAAGTACTCGCCATGCCGGAGCTGTCGGATGAAGCCATTGATCAGGCCTGGAATGCACTTCTGCTCGATATACCCCCTGCCCGGATCGACCTGTTAAAAAAACTTTCTGTAAATTATCGCCTCTATCTTTTAAGCAATACCAGCAGCATTCACATACGGCGGGTCAATGAAATTCTTCAGGAAACGGCCGGCATCCCCCGCCTGGATGAACTTTTCAACCAGGTATTTTTGTCCTATGAACTCGGAATAATGAAACCGGCTCCTGAGATTTACCGGAAAGTTCTTGAAAGGGCAGGTCTGGATGCCACCGAGACCCTGTTCCTGGACGACAACCTGGCCAATACCAATGCTGCCAGTGAACTGGGCATACAAGTAATCCATGTCCAAAAACCGACTACTATTCTAGAATATCTGGCACCTTATGTCTGATCGCAACCGTACACTTCTCATACAATTAGTTCTGCTCGTTGTCACCCTGGTAACTACTACACTGGCAGGAGCGGAATGGATGTTCGGAAACCTCTTCGTGCTGGTGGAAAACCGGCTGGGATGGGAAGAATTTCTGCAGGGATTTCAGTTCTCCCTCCCTTTTTTGGGCATACTGACCATCCACGAATTTGCACATTACTTTACTGCCCGGAAACACCATGTCCGCGTTTCCCTACCCTATTATATACCGCTGTGGTTTGGACTGTCACCCAGCATAGGAACCATGGGCGCCTTTATCCGGATCAAGGATGCCGTTTATTCACGGATCAAGTTTTTTGACATCGGTGTGTCGGGTCCGCTGGCGGGTTTTGCCGCCGCTCTGGGGTTGCTATGGTACGGTTTTACGCATCTACCCCCGCCGGAGCACATTTTTACCATCCATCCCGAATACCTGGAGCACGGGCTTGCCTATCCCAATTTCGTCTACGATAATCCGGCCGGGAACATCGCCCTGGGTGACAACCTGATTTTCTGGTGGTTTAAGAATCATGTGGCTGATCCAGCCCTGGTACCGCACCAGTTTGAAATTATTCATTACCCCTACCTGTTTGCCGGGTACCTGGCCCTGTTCTTTACCGCACTCAACCTGATCCCCATCGGACAGCTCGACGGAGGTCATATCCTGTACGGTTTACTTGGGAAAAAATATTTTGATATTGTAGCACCCGTCCTGTTTGTCCTCTTCGTAACCTATGCCGGACTGGGATTGCATACGCTGGATGAATTCAGACAGTACGGAGAGGCGGATTATTATGCAGGTCTGTTCTCACTGGCCCTCTATGCACTGTTCTTGTTTATCTGCTTCCGGAGAATGTTTGAAAATCCGCTCAATGCCGTCATTCTCAGCCTGAGCATCATTCTCGTACAGTTTGGCATTACCTACGTATTTCCAGGGACCACCGGCTATCCCGGGTTCCTGTTATTCCTTTTTCTGCTGGGGCGTTTTCTCGGGATCACGCATCCGGAGACCTATGACGACAAACCACTCGGTGCAGGCAGGGTTTTTCTGGGTATCGTGGCCCTGATCGTATTCGTACTCTGTTTCAGTCCGAAACCGTTTATCGTTCTATAGCCCTATCGTTTCCACTTTTCCGCAATATAGTGGGTGAGCTCGAGCGAGGCATTGATTTCATCCCTGCGTATTGCGACGCTTTCTACATTAAAGCCGATGGGTACGCAGAGATCTTCGGCATGTTCAATCAGCTCGTCCACGATCTGGCGGCAGGCCTCGAGCGAACGGGCCAGCATATTATCGGACGATTCCAGTTCTGAGCGCAGCCCGGCCGGAATTTCAATTCCCAGCCATTCCATAAACCCGAGGGTTTTGGGTGTACCACATGGGGTTACTGTGAAAATGATCGGTACGGGTTCTTCCCCGAATTCCTTCAGATATCGGCAATAATCGGTCAGGAAGTTCTTCGCGTTGTCGATGCTGTACACGCATTGGGATATGAAAAAGCTGCACCCTGATTCGGTCTTGGACAGCACCCGGAGGTGTTCGTCATTCTTTTTCACATGCCGTTCGGGGATGGTTACCCCTCCGAGCAAATGTGCACATTCGACCTCCCTGCGGATCGAATAGGCATCCTGCAGGGAAAGTGCCAGTTCACTACGACGGGACGGCGAACCTACCAGGACGAGGAAATCGAGGTGAGGGGTGTTATCCGTCAGCCAGGTCCTGAACGAGTCCGGACTGAAACGGCCTACCCCGTTATAAATGATCCTGGGGAGATCGAGTTCACGGAGATAATTTACGCTGTAATCGAGCGGGTGTACGGTTTCGATAAAGGGAAACGGCCTTGGAGCAGAATTCCGGCTCGATTCATCCTGGATATCATAGAGAACCAGTCCATCGACCTTCAACCCCCTGATGCGCTCGATGTGCCGGGCAGTAATCTCCCTGATTTTCTCTTCCGGATGCCCGATTTTGGGAGGTGTTATACCGTAAAGAAGGATGCCGGAAATCCGGTTGTCAATTTTATATCGTAACATGTGCCGCGGAAATTATCCTGCCCGATAATGATAACTTTTCCGCAAAAATAAGCGATGGACAGTAGTTATATTATCTTTAATAAGGCTCAATTGCAGATATTATTGAACGTAAGGTGCGGATTTCGCCTTGACATTATCCATAATTCCGGAATTTAGCAAAAGTTACCTCAGTCGCCGTCCTCATTTGTCGGTCAGGGTTGCTAATTTTGTAAGGATCAAAATCGTTCCGATCTACCCGTTACATCCGGATTATGTGCAGATACCGTTCCGTGTTTTTTCTGATTTCCTTACTGTTTTTCTTGACAGGCTGTCATCACGACTCTGAAACTTCGGCTTCCACGGAAGCAAGAGCATCCCAGGGAGAGCCGGTAATTCGCTACGCCAAAGGATTTCAGATGTACCGGGAGGAGGGATTTGTGCTGTTGAACGTTTTCAGTCATTCATCGGGTTTGGCCGACACCCTGCAGTATGTGCTGGTCAAAAAGGGGGATGCTGTCCCGGAGGGTTTTCAGCCCGGGCAGGTCATACGCATTCCGATAGCATCCATTGCCGTCACAGCCAGCTCTCATATTGGAGCCATTGACCGGCTGGAAGCCTGGGATGCACTGGTGGCCGTCGGAGATGGCCACCAGGTCTATGCGCCCAGGATAAAGGAAAAAATACGGCAGGGCCAAATTTCAGAAATTCACAAGGGGCTGAAATTAAACGAAGAGAAAGTAATAGCCCTGCAGCCGGACGTACTCATGGTCACCGGCGGAAATACATCCGATGGAACAGCCTATGCTTCCCTTCGGAGGGCAGGAATTCCGGTCATTGAAAATTCGGAATGGCTGGAAACCTCACCCCTGGGCCGGGCTGAATGGATCAAACTCATGGCAGCCTTGCTCGACCGGTTGAACATGGCCGAACACCAGTTTGCCCAGGTCGAACATCAATATCAGGCGCTGCAGGAAAAGGTAAATAAGCAGGTAAAAAATAAACCCGGGGTACTGCTGGGCAATGAATATCAGGGCACCTGGTACATGCCCGGCGGACGCAGTTTTATGGCCGAAATGCTGGCTGACGCAGGGGCTGATTACTACTGGAAAGACAATACCCAAACCGGCGCCATTCCCCTCAATTTTGAAGCGGTATATCCGGTCGCCCTCGAAGCTGATTTCTGGCTAAACATCACTGACCCGGCTCGCAATTCAGGCAAGAATGACTTACTTTCAGCCAATGAACGCTATGCGGAATTCAAATCCGTAAAAAATGACCAGCTTTACAGCTTTACCCAACGTGTTGACGAAAACCTCGCCAACGACTATTTTGAGTCGGCGGTGTATCGTCCGGACCTGTTGCTGGCAGATTACGTTCGTATCTTACATCCGGAATTGTTACCGGATCATGCCTTGTATTATTGTAAAAAATTAGAATAACGCAGCAGTTTTGGGCCGAACAATCTGGTTTCCGGTTTTGGGAATTTCCCTGATCCTCCTTTACCTCGCAGATCTGCTGCTGGGATCGGTGTCCATTCCGCTTAAAGAAGCCATCCATATACTGACCGGGGGCGAAAGTGAAGTCAAAGCCTGGCATCATATCCTGCATCACATCCGGATTCCCAAAGCGCTGACGGCTGTTCTCGCCGGTTCAGCCCTGTCGGTCAGCGGCCTGCAAATGCAAACCTTGTTCCGCAATCCGCTGGCCAGTCCTTCCGAGCTCGGCATCAGTGCAGGGGCAGCCCTTGGAACCGGCTTCCTGATTCTTGCTGCCGGCCAGACCGACATCCTGCAGCTGCGTAGACTTGGCATCGGCACATCCTGGCTGCTGGCCTTCAGTGCTTCCTTGGGAGCTGCACTTATTTTTTCCATACTTCTGGTGGTAGCCCGGTACGTGCGGGACAATGTGGTGCTGCTGATCGTGGGCCTACTTCTGGGTACACTGACGCTGTCGATAACCACCATCTGGCAGTATTTCAGTCAACCTGATGATCTTCAAGCCTTTATATCCTGGACTTTCGGAAGCCTCGGCGGTGTAGCCGGAGATCAGCTGGTCATACTATCCTGCATTGTAGTTGCGGGTCTTATTTTTTCGTTTACCCTGTCCAAGAAGCTAAATGCCCTGCTGTTGGGAGAAAACTATGCGATGAGCCTGGGAATCAGGGTATCGCAGGTCAGGTTGTTAATCCTGATCAATACCTGTATTTTAACGGGGGCGGTCACCGCCTTTTGCGGCCCCATAGGTTTTGTTGGAATCGCCGTACCGCATCTGACCAGGTCGCTCTTGGGTACGTCCAATCACCTGATACTCATTCCGGCCTGTGCAATATCAGGCCCCATACTGTTGCTGGCCTGTGATATCGCCGCCCAACTGCCCGGAAATGATATGGTTTTACCCATCAATATTGCCACCTCCCTGATTGGGGCCCCGCTGGTGATCTGGATTATCCTGAAAATGAACAACCTGCGAACTTCCTTCTGACCATGACCCTAGCTGCGCACGATTTGTCCATAGGCTACCGCTCCGCAAAGCAGACCCGCTGGGTAGGCAGACACATGGCAGCAGAGTTGAAGGCTGCCCGACTGACAGCTCTGCTCGGTACAAACGGTGCGGGCAAATCAACGCTGATCCGCACCCTATCGGGCCTCCTCACCCCACTGGAAGGCTTGGTGACGCTGAATGACACCCCTCTCACAGACTGGAAGCCTACGGAGTTGGCCAGGCAGATCGCGCTGGTTCTGCAGGAACCCGTACGCAACAATAATCTCAGCGTCACAGAATTCGTAGCGCTGGGAAGGATACCCTACTCCGGATGGCTGGGCGTACTCAGTGACCGTGACGAGCAGATCATTAACCATAGTTTGAGCCAGGTTGGAATCGTACCGCTTGCCCGTCGTAAAATTACCCAACTGAGTGATGGGGAGTGGCAGAAGGCGATGATCGCCCGGGCTTTAACCCAGGAAACACCCATTATTTTGCTGGATGAACCCACCGCGCATCTCGATCTGCTCAGCAAGATCGAAATCGTAGATATGCTGCGATCGACAGCTGTCAAAGATGGAAAGTCCGTCCTGTTTTCCACCCATGATCTGGACTTGACCCTGCAGATGGCCGACGAGGTATGGCTGCTGGATGGGGATGGGCAGTTATATACCGGTACCCCTGAAGATCTTGTACTCCAGGGAGTCATCAGCCACATTTATGCCAGAGAAGATCTGATCGGATTTGAAAAGGAGACCGGGAGTATAAGGGTGCCCGTATCGGCACTCAAAAAACCAGTCCGGTTTACGGGAGAAGGAATGGTCGGTCTCTGGACCCGAAAAGCGCTGACCCGCGCGGGTTATCTGCTGACAGACCAGTCTGACATTGAAGTAAAGGCCTTTACCGACCACGGAATTCACCAATGGGAAATAGCCTTTGATCAGAAAATATATCGGGTAGAGTGTATAGCCGCACTGCTCGGGCTGTTGGAGTCAAACCTCCGGTAATGTCATTTCCGTCCGAAGTCCGCAGGGTTCTCTCCCCAGTACTCAGTCTCCCACTTTAGGATGGGATTTTTATAGGAGTTTTCGGCCAACCATTTTTCAGCGCGCTGCAGAAGCTCGAAAACGGGTTTATTGCGGGGTGTCAATTCCAGTTTTGTGTTGGCATGTTTCTTTTTCACCCAGCTGATGGCGGTTCTGGAATCGGAGTAAACCGGCAGATCGCTGTTGTGTTTCTTAAGATAGGCCAGGGCATGAACAATGGCGAGAAACTCGCCGATATTATTGGTGGCATCGGCGAAGGGCCCCTGCAGAAAAATTCTATCCCTGGTCGGCAGATAGATACCCTGATATTCCATGTCGCCTGTAGCCGTATTCCAGGCTGCGTCCACCACAATGCTGTTTTTAATCGGCTGCCCTACGGATGCAGGCATTTTTTTCAAAGGAGGTTTACTGCCCCCTTTTTTAACATATTCCCAGTAATTGCGGTTGATAGCCTCCTCCGCCTCCTGAAGCGTATCGAAAGACTTGTACTGCGCTCCTTCTACCCCCTTGATCTGTTTTTCGCACTCCTTCCAGTCAGTAAAAATCCCTGTCTCCTTACCCTGCCACACCACATATACTTTCTGCTTTTTGGCCATATGAACTTACGTGTCCTGTTGGTTAGAATGCAAAGATAAGACGGACGGGCTGTCCTGTCGGGTTTACAGGTAATAAAAAAGGGAATAATCGTATTTCTGGTAAATCATAGAGAAGGGGTGATGTCTCTGGATTAACGGAAATGAGATGTACAGATTTCGTGTAGGTATGTTGGACATAGGATGTTTTGAATGGAATATTAACCTACGAATCATGACGACATATTTTGGGACATGTGGTCTAAAGATACGTTCGGGGATAGGATTATGTCACCCCTGTGGGGTTGGAGAGGATATCTCATTAAACCGGGATTTCTATCATCATGTCACCCCTACGGGTCTGGAGGATATCTGATTAACCGAGGATTTCTATCATCATGTCACCCCTGCGGGGTTTGGAGGATATCTG
>Ga0182792_1000190_pt1 | contig 60453 bp, 58 predicted proteins | sample Passage237B_FD_130497 | JGI IMG/M metagenome (GOLD analysis project Ga0182792, IMG submission 130497) | Cellulose adapted compost microbial communities from Newby Island Compost Facility, Milpitas, CA, USA - Passage2 37B (version 2) (version 2) ...
GATGCCGGGGCGGCGCACGCCACCAATGCCCGACAGGCTGTCGCCGCAATGGGCCAGCAGGGCATTGACCAGCGTGCGGTCCGGGTTGCCGGGGGCGGGATGCACGACCAGACCGGCGGGCTTGTCCAGCACGAGCACGTCATCGTCCTCGTAGAGGATGTCGAAGTGGATGGCCTGCGGCTCCGGCTCGGCAGGCTCGGCCGGCGGGATATCGACGACGAAGCGTTCGCCGCTTTTGACCTTGCGGGACGGCTCTTCTATCGTCCGGCCGTCCTCGAGCGCCACTCGACGGCTTTCGATCAGCGCCTTCACGCGGCTGCGCGTGAGGCTGGGCATGGCAGCCGCCAGAGCGCGGTCCAGCCGTTCGCCCGATGCGCTGTCGTCGATGGTCACGACGTGGCGGTCCGCGTCGCTCATGGAGTCTTCTTGGCGTCCCGCACTCAGGCCTCTGCGCCGCTCTGGCTGAAGATGCTGGTCATCGGCATGGCGCTGGTGATCGTGGTGGGCTTCATCGTCATCGTGGCCGAGCTCGCCCGCCGATTGTCTACGCCCAATGCCGGCCGGACGCCAGCCGCAGCCTTCAGCGAGCGCATCGCCCTGCCCCCCGGCGCCCGCGTCGTGTCTATGACGGCGGCCGGCGACCGGCTGGTCGTGCATGTCGAGACCCAGGGCGGCCCCGCCGCTGCCTATATGGTCGATCCAAGGACCGGCGCGCTGCTGGGGACCGTCGAGTTCCCGCCGGGTGTCGGCCGCTAGCATGACCGTCAGCCATGTGAACCCCCATCGCGCCCGACATTGTGGCCCCCCGGCCCGGGCGCTCCGATCCAAGGACCACGGCTGATGAATTTTCGCAGCGACAACGAGGTCGGCGCCCATCCGACCATCATGGAGGCGGTGAGCCGCGCCTTCGCCAGCGGTGCGACACCCTCCTACGGCGCCGATGACTGGACGCAGCGCGTGGAGCGGCGGCTGCGGGATCTCTTCGACAAGCCGGACCTGGTTGCCTTCCCGGTGGGGACCGGCACCGCCGCCAACGTCCTCGCGTTGGCCTGCTGCACGTCTCCCTGGGGCGCGATCTACTGCCATCCCCAGGCGCACATCTCCGTCGATGAAGCCAACGCGCCGGAATTCTTCACCGGGGGGGCCAAGCTCTGCCCGGTCGACGGCAGTGCCGGCAAGCTCGACCCCCGGCAGCTGGCGCGGCTGCTCGCCGAACCGGTCTACGGCGTCGTGCACCATCCGCAGCCGTCCGCCGTCAGCATCACCCAGGCGACGGAGTGCGGCACGGCCTACGCCCCAGAGGAGATCGCCGCCCTGGCGACGGCGGCGCACCGGCACGGCCTCAGGCTGCATATGGACGGCGCGCGCTTCGCCAACGCACTCGCCTATGTCGGCTGCGCGCCGGCCGAGCTGTCCTGGAGGGCCGGCGTCGACGTCCTGAGCCTCGGCGCCACCAAGAACGGCGCGCTGGCGGCCGAGGTGGTGGTCTTCTTCGATCAGGCTCTCGCCCGGGAATTCGAATTCCGCCGCAAGCGCGGCGGCCATCTGTTTTCGAAGATGCGCCTCCTGTCGGCCCAGCTCGATGCCTATTTCTCCGACGGCCTATGGCTCGACAACGCGCGGCACGCCAACGCCATGGCACGCCGGCTGGTGGCCGGCCTGACGCCGCTGCAGGGCACGCAATTGCTCTATCCGGTCGACGCCAACGAAGTGTTCATCGTGCTGCCGGCGCACATGCATGACGCGTTGCAGGCGGCGGGCGCCCGCTATCACCCCTGGCCCTCCGACCGCCCCGGCGAGCGCGCCTACCGACTCGTGACGGCTTTCGACACCGATCCCGCCGATGTCGATCGCTTCCTGTCCGTCGCCAGGACGGCCTGAACTCCCTCGCATGAGCATGCCATGACCCATCAGCGCACCCTGACCGCCGCCCACTGGGGCGTGTACGAGGTCGAATACGACGACGACGGCAAGCCCACCCGCCTCCATCCCTTCTCCCGCGATCCCGATCCGTCGCCGATCGGCCTGCACATGCTGTCCGACGAGGTCACACGCCTGCGGGTGCGCCAACCCGCCGTGCGCAAGAGCTGGCTCGAGAAGGGCCCCGGCGCCGCCCCGGAACGACGCGGCCGGGAGCCGTTCGTCGAGGTGCCATGGGACGAGGCGCTCGACCTTGTCGCCGGCGAGTTGACCCGAGTGAAGGAGGCGCACTCCAACCGTGCGATCTTCGGCGGTTCCTACGGCTGGTCGAGCGCCGGACGGTTCCATCACGCGCAGAGCCAGGTCCATCGTTTCCTGAACGCGATCGGCGGCTATGTGCGGCATCAGGACTCCTACAGCCTGGGCGCCGCGCGCGTGCTGATGCCGCACATCGTCGCGCCCATGGAAGAGCTCATGGCGATGCACACGCCCTGGGACGTGCTGGCCGAGCACTGCAAGCTGTTCGTTGCCTTCGGCGGGGTGCCGCGCAAGAACAGCCAGATCAATGCCGGGGGCGCCACGCTGCACCATGTCAAGGGCGGCCTGGCCGCCATGCGTGCCAAGGGCGTCCGCTTCGTCAACGTCACGCCGACCGCCGACGATCTCGACACCGGCGGCGAGGTCGAATGGCTGGCGATCCGGCCCAACACCGATGCCGCGCTGCTGCTTGCCCTGTGCCATACGCTGTGGACGGAGGAGCTCTACGACCGCGCCTTCCTCGACCGCTGCACCGTCGGTTTCGACAGGTTCGCGGCGTCGCTGGCCGGCAAGGACGCTGCCTGGGCGGAGAAGATCACCGGCATTCCGGCGCATCGCATCCGCACCCTGGCGCGCGAGATGGCCGCCACCCGCACGACCGTCAGCATCAACTGGTCGCTGCAGCGCAGCCACCATGGCGAGCAGCCCTTCTGGGCCCTGGTGACGCTGGCCTGCATGCTGGGCCAGATCGGCCTGCCGGGCGGCGGGTTCGCCGTGGGTTACGGCCCGGTGAACCTGATGGGTAGCGCCTTCCCCAAGTATCCGGGGCCGACCCTGCCGCAGGGAACCAACGCCGTCCGCGACTTCATCCCGGTGGCGCGCTTCGCCGACATGCTGCTGAACCCCGGCGGCACGGTGACCTACAACGGCCAGGTCCTCACCTACCCCGACATCAGGCTCGTCTACTGGGCGGGAGGCAACCCGTTCCACCACCATCAGGACCTGAACCGGCTGATGATGGCCTGGCGCAAGCCCGAGACGATCATCTTCCATGAGCAGTTCTGGACGCCGGCGGCGCGCATGGCCGACATCGTGCTGCCGGCCACGACCAGCCTGGAGCGGGACGACATCGGCTACGGCAGCCGCGAGCCCTTCCTGATCGCCATGAAGAAGGCGCGTGCACCGATCGGCGAGGCACGCGACGACTACTGGATCTTCGCACAGCTTGCGGCACGCCTGGGACACGGCCACACCTATACGGAAGGCCGCGACACCATGGCGTGGCTGAAGCACCTCTACGAGATCTCGCGCGCCAAGTCGGCCGAGGCGGGCGTGACCGTCCCGGCCTTCGAAGCGTTCTGGGAAGCCGGCATGGCGGAGGCGCAGGGTGCCGTGCGCGAACCCGTCATGCTCGCTGCCTTCCGAGCCGACCCCGAGAAGCACCGGCTGAAGACACCGTCGGGCAGGATCGAGATCTTCTCCGAGACGATCGCCTCATTCGGCTACGACGACTGCCCCGGCCACGCCACCTGGCTGGAGCCGATCGAGTGGCTGGGCTCCAGCACCGCCAAGCGCTACCCCTTGCACATGCTGTCGGACCAGCCGGCCGACAAGCTGCACAGCCAGATGGACCACAGTCCGCATGCGCACGCCACCAAGATCAGGGGCCGCCAGCCCGTCACGATCCATCCCGACGACGCGGCCGCGCGCGGCATATCGGACGGCGACCTGCTGCGGGTGTTCAACGACCGCGGCGCCTGCCTGGCCGCCGCCCGCCTGAGCGACCGTATCCGGCCGGGCGTCGTCAGGTTGTCGACGGGCGCCTGGTTCGATCCGGAGGATGCGGGGTCGAACCGACCGCTCGAGAAGCATGGCAATCCCAACGCCCTGACGCACGACATCGGCGCCTCCAAGCTCAGCCAGGGCTGCATCGCGCAGACCTGCCTGGTCGAGATCGAGCGCTTCGACGGCCCGGCGCCGCCGGTGACGGCACATCGCCTCCCGGATTTTCAGCCCAGGTCCTGAGTACGCTCGCCATCGCGCGCTTCACGCGGCGTCCTTCCGTAGCGCCGCTTGAACATGCGGCTGAAGGTCGGCACGTCCGTGAACCCGCACAGCATCGCGACCTGCGCAATGGGAACTGCCACCCCCTCGGCCGAACGGAGCATCCGCCAGGCGCGATTCAGGCGAGCCAGCCAAACGACGGAAGCAACGCTTTCGTTGTGGCGAGCGAACAGCCGATAGAGCGTCGCACGCGAACACCCTACGCCGAGCGCGATGCGATCCGGTGTCAGGTCGGGATCCGCACAGTTTCTGTCGATGACGGTGCGGGCCGCTCGATAGAGCCCCAGCCCGAACTGCTCGGGATCCGCGGCACCGAACCGGCCGGCCTGCAGGATGGCCAGCGCCATGTCAGCCGCCGCGCTGGTCGCGATCACCCGCTCCTGCGCCGTCATATGCGGCGACTCGTCGAGCGTTGCCGTCATGTGAGCACGCAGCACGGCACCAAGACCGCGCAACGGAACGCGACGACCTGCCAGCGCCGACAGGTCGTCGCCTAGTATTTCTCGCACCCGGCGGCGCGACAGCACGACGCCACTCGCACGATGGCGAGTGAGCGACGTCTGGAATGGCTGTGCGTAGTCGACCAGCCAGATATCTCCGCGGCGAAGCCTGTGCTCGCCGTTGTGCGTCAGCCGCGAGACCCCGCTGCGGATGAGCTCGAAGGCGATGTCATCACCACCGTCGAACCGGGTACGCCCGGGCGCGCGACCCGAAACCACGGCGTCTGAAGCGTGCTCGATGAGTTCGACGTCATGCAAGACGATACGTCGCAGATGGGCCCGGAACTGGCGTGCTTCGACAGGCTGCTCTGGCCGCGTACGGCGAAGGACCACCTCCCGCCAGTAGTCTATCTGCTCGCGGGCCGACACCCCGTCCGTCGTCAGGTCGACGAGGCGGCCATAGGGCTGAGACGCTTGGACAAGCATGAACTCACCAAATTGAGACGGCTGGCTCTCACCGCCACCCCCTACGAGTGCGATTATGCCACGGCCTGCTGGCACGGGGGAGGACAGGCAGCCGGGGATGGGGACAGATGGGAATGGGGCTTCATGCCAATGCAGGCCATCGGCGCGGCGGCCGGCTGGATTTTCACCGCGCGTGGCCCTGCCGAGAGCGCTCAGTCGGTAGTCCGCTCAGGCCGCGAGCGCCGCGAGGGCCCTGTTCTCCATGTTCATAAGCCACCAATGGAACCGATTGCGAGCTCGCCGAAGCGCGGCCGCGAATCCGTCTTGATCCGGCAAACGATCCTGCTGTCCATCCTCGGCGCGGCGGCCCTGACCGCGCCGACCGGCCAGGCGGTGGCCCAGGCGTCGGCCGCCGTCAGCGGCAATCCGTCGGCGACGGACTACTCGGTCGTCGGCACCGGCTGGCTCGGCCGCATGCTCGGCCTCGAGGATGAATGGGGCATCAGGCTGGGTGGACTGTGGCTGGCGGACGCCAATATCGTGGCCGCGGGCGGCACGGTGCCCGGCGGCTGGACCAACAATCAGGCGCTGTTCATCGGCCTGCATGTCGACGCCGAGAAGATGGCCGGCTGGCAAGGGGCGGCGTTCGGCTTCCAGTTCCTCCAATTCAACGGCGGCGGAACCAACCAACAGGCCGGCAACGTGGCCGGCTACAACAGCATCGTCGGCTCGCCGCCCTTCAACCGTTCCGAGATCCTCGAGCTCTGGTATCTGCAGGAGATGAAGAAGGACGTGCTGTCGATGCGCATCGGCCGCGTCATACCCAGCTACGACTTCGGCAACGTCCTGCGCCCGGTCGCCCTTGCCGACGTGAACCAGAACATTCCCGCCATCAGCGGCCTGCTGTGGACGCCGGTCTTCGTGAACGCCTCGATGATCGGCGCCATGATGGGCTATTACAACCCGGCCAACGGCGTGACCATCAACTTCACGCCGAGCAGGTCCTTCTATGCCAATATCGGGTTCTACGACGGCAACCGCGCACGCGGCGTCCAGACCGGCCTCAGCCCGCCGACATTCAACGGCTACTGGTTCAATATCGGCGAGATCGGCGTCAACTATCTCCTGGGCGAAGGCGATCATCCCGGGCAGTTCGCCATCGGCCTGTGGCGGCAGACCGGCCTTCTGTCGGCCCGGCACGTCACCGAGGACGGCACGGGCGGCTTCTACCTGTTCGGTTCGCAGCGCGTGGTCTATGGCGTCAATCCAGGCGTTCCCAATTCGTCGATCTCGATCTTCTACCAATTCGGTGCCAACGCCTCCCAGACGTTGCCGATGACCCAGTACTACGGCGGGGGCATCACCGGCTTCGGCCTGATCGGCAGCCGCGCCAGCGATTCGATCGGCGTCGGCGTGGCGCTGTCACAACTGAACCAGAACCTCTTCCAGAGGCGTAACGAGCTGATGTTCCAGGCCTATTACCAGGCGCATCTGTTCTCCTCGATCTTCCTGCAGCCGACCGCGACCTACATCCCGACGCCGGGCGCCTCGCCCTCGACGCCGGGGGCGCTGGCCGGGACGCTACGCGTCACGATGCTGTTCTAGAGGGAGTTCGCATGATCGTCACAACCACGCAGCAGGCCCGGATCAAGGGCAGGAATGGAGGATCGATGAAGAAAGGAATTTTGCAGCTGACCGCGGGCGCTCTCGCGATCGGCCTCGCGACCGGGACGGCGTGGGCGCAGGCGCCGACCGGCCTTCCGGAGTATCTCGCCAACATCTCGGGCAACACGCCGTCGAACCCGAGCGCCATCGCCACGCGCGACGTGCTGCAGCTCGATATCGGCATGTTCTCTCTCTACGACAGGGCGTCGACCATCTATCGCCGCAACATCCTGGCCAAGCACCCGATCATCCTGGCGATGTTCACCAACGAAGGCGGCCGCCTGATGCTGTTTCGACCCGGACAGCCGCCGATCGACGCGCCCAAGGTCCCCAAGGTCTATCAGATCCTGAAGTCGACCGGGCACAGCACCATGGCGCTCAGCCAGGTCGTCATCCCGTCGGTCAACAACGCAGCCGACAAGCGCTGGATCGCGCCGATGGCTGCGTATCGGACGCAGATGAAGACAGCGCTCGACAGCCTTGACGCCAGCACCGACATCCAGGCCGACTGGAAGCCCGTTGTGAAGGAGATCCTGGCTGCCAACGTCGCCTACATGGACGACTGCCTGGCGAAGGGCACGGTCACGCTCGAGCCACTGCTCGCCTTCGCCAAGAAGCAGGCACCGAACATCAAGACGATCATCAACTGGGCCGCCTCCACCCAGGTGAAGCACTGGATGGGCGTGATGGACGAGTGGTCGGCGATGCTCGGCCCCGACCTGGCCAAGACCTATGCGGCGTCGAACACGATCTACGTGGCGCGTCAGAACAACGTGCTGTTCTCGGTGCTTGCGCAGTATTTCGGGTCCGAGGCGATCAACGACCGGCTGATGCTGATCGAGACGATGGGCTTCACCACCACGCCCGAGGAGATGCTGACCTCGATGACCCGCATCATCGGCGACCGCTCGGTGGGCGAGCTGTTCTTCGGCAACTACAACGTCATGGACTTCGAGCTGATGGGAGGCGACGGCCGCAAGACCATCATCGCCGAGATGCAGAAGCGCGGGAAGCAGCCTGTCCTGCCCCCAGCGGTGCCGTTCGGCTCCAAGCAGTGGCCGACGCTCATCACGCCGGGCCCTGGCCCGACATCGCTCGACGACCTCAAGTAGGCATCGCGAAACGTCCACGGCTCGGGTCGGGCTCGCGTCGTGGATGCCGACGGACCCAAGGCGAAGAGGGATGGCATGAATCTCAATACGATCGTCGAGGTGAAGCGGCCCAAGTCGTTCGAGGAGATCGAATGGCGGGACGGCCATGCCTTCCTGGGAGGCGGCACCTGGCTGTTCTCGGAACTGCAGGTCAACACCGACACGCTGGTCGATCTGCAGCAGTTCGGCTGGGCGCCGCTCACGGTGACCCCGGCCGGGCTCGAGATCGCGGCAACCTGCAGGATCGTCGAGCTGCACGACTTCAAAGGCCCGCCGGAATGGCAGGCGGTCCCTCTGTTCGGCAAGTGCATCGACGCCTTCCTGATGTCGTTCAAGATCTGGAACGCGGCGACCGTCGGCGGCAATGTCGTGATGTCTCTGCCGGCCGGCGCCATGGTCTCCCTGACCGCCGCGCTGGAGGGCGTCTGCACCCTGTGGCCGCAGAGCGGCAAGCCACGCCAGGTGCCGGTCGTCGACTTCGTCACCGGCATGCACACCAACGTCCTGCAGAAGGGTGAATTGCTGCGCTCGATCCTGCTGCCCGCCCTGGCGCTGAAGAAGCGCTTCGCCATGCGCCAGGTCTCGCTCACCCGCTTCGGCCGCTCGGCGGCCCTGATCGTCGCCACCGTCAACGACGATGGCAGCGATTTCCTGCTCACGGTCAGCGCCGCCACGCCGCGGCCGGTGCATCTGCGCTTCGAGAAGATACCCTCGTCATCGGAGATGCATGGAGCCATCGACGCGCGCCTTCCGCCGGATTCGTGGTTCCACGATGTCCACGGCTCGGCACCGTACAAGCGTCACGTCACCTTCTATCTGGCCGAACAGGTTCGCGCGGAGCTTTCATGAGCAAGTACGAGGTCAATGGCCGCCTGTACTCGGCGGAACCCAAGCCGGGCCAGTGCCTGCGCACCTTCCTGCGCGACCTGGAAGTATTCGGTGTCAAGAAGGGTTGCGACGCCGGCGATTGCGGCGCCTGCACGGTATGGATCGACGGCTCGCCGTTCCACTCGTGCCTGGTCCCGGCCTTCCGAGGCGAGGGCAAGAAGATCACCACGATTGAAGGTCTTTCCCAGGGTGGCAAGCTGCACCCCATCCAGCAGGCCTTCCATGACGCCCAGGCCTTCCAGTGCGGCTACTGCGCCGCCGGCATGATGATGACGACCGCGTCGACGGCGTTCGACGAGGCCCGCAAGGCCGGCCTGCCACACGCGCTCAAGGGCAACATCTGCCGTTGCACCGGCTACCGCTCGATCGTCGATGCGCTGCACGGCAGGAAGAACATCGAAGAAGATATCGCCGGCAAGGCGCTGGGCGCCAGCCTGCCCAACCCTTTCACCGACGCCATCCTGACGGGCAAGGCGCACTATACGATGGACATCGCCGTCGAAGGCCTGCTGCACCTCAAGGTGCTGCGTTCGCCGCATGCCCATGCCCGCATCATCGGCATCGACAGGAGCAAGGCGCTCGCCCTCCCCGGCGTCGTCGCCGTCTACACCTGGGAGGACGTCCCGCGACGGCTGTACAGCACGGCGCTGCACGAGGACCATCTCGTGGACCCCGACGACACCTACCTGCTCGACAACGTCGCCCGCTTCGCCGGCCAGAGGCTGGCCGCGGTGGTCGGCGAGAGCGAGGCGGCAGCCGAGGCCGGCGTGCGCGCGCTCGTCGTCGACTACGAGATCCTGCCGGCGGTCTTCGACCCGGTGGCCGCGATGGAACCCGGTGCCCCGATCCTGCACGACAAGAGCGAGGTCGTGACCGACAACGGCAACATCTTCTGCACCCTGCAGGGTGAGATCGGCGATGTGGTGCAGGGCTTCAAGGAGGCCGACGTCATCCACGAGCGCACCTACTCGACCTCGCGCGTGCAGCACGTGCATCTCGAGACCCACGGCTCGATCGCCTATCGGGGCCAGGATGGCCGCTGGCATGTCCGTACCAGCTCGCAGGGACCATTCGCGGCCCGTACCAAGCTTGCCTACCTGATGGGCGTGCCTGCCGCCCAGATCCACGTCTTCACCGAGCGCGTCGGCGGCGGCTTCGGCGGCAAGCAGGAGATGGTGTCGGAAGACCTGCCCCTGTTCGCCACCATGAAGCTCGACGGCCGTCCCGTGAAATGGGAGTGGACGCGTGAGGAGGAATACCTCGGCGCCACGACGCGACACCAGATGACGACCAGGATCAAGGTCGGCGCCAGGAAGGACGGCACGCTGACGGCGCTCGACGTCCACGTGGTCTCCAACACCGGCGCCTACGGCAACCACGCCAGCGAGACCCTGGCCGCCGCCATGGCGAGCCCCTTCGCCGCCTATCGCTGCCCCAACAAGAAAGGCATCGGCCGAGTCGTCTATACCAACATGGTCCCGGGCGGCGGCTTCCGCGGCTACGGCGCCTCGCAGACCACCTTCGCCATGGAATGCGCCATCGACGAGCTGGCAAAGACCCTCGGCATCGATCCGTTCGACATGCGACGCAGGAACGTCGTGCGACCGGGCGACAACATCGAATCCATCTGGAAGGAGCCGAGCGACGCGAGCTTCGGCAGCCATGGCATCGACGAGTGTCTCGACATCGTCGAGCGCGAGCTGAAGAAGGGCAACGGCGTCGGGAAGCCAGACGGCGACGACTGGCTCGAGGGCACGGGCGCTGCACTGGCCATGCTGGAATGCGGCCCGCCGACCGAGCACCGTTCGGGTGCGGAGATGAAGCTGCTGGCCGGCGGTACCTATCACCTGGCCTGCGGCTCGTCGGAAATGGGCAACGGCATCACCACGGCGCACAAGCAGATGGCCGCCGCCGTGGTCGGCGTGCGCGCATCGGACATCGACATCATCAATGCCGATACCGACCGCACGCCCTACGATACCGGCACCTTCGCCAGCACCGGCACGGTCGTGGCGGGGAAGGCGGTGCTCGCCGCCGCCGAGGCGATGAAGGCCGACATCCTCGACTTCGCCGCGCGCCACACCAGGACGCCGGTCGACCAGTGCCGCCTCGACAATGACGCGGTGATCTGCGGCAACAGGCGCATCCCGCTCTCCGAGCTGCACGCCGAAGGCACTAAGGTCGATCATCGCTTCGCGGTGGGACGTAAGGCCTACCTGTCGCCCCGCACCATCGCCTTCAATGTCCAGGGCGTGCGGCTCGCCGTCCATCGCGTGACCGGCGAGGTCCGCATCCTGCACAGCGTGCACGCCGCCGATATCGGCCGACCGATCAATCCCATGCAGTGCCGCGGCCAGCTCGACGGCGCCGTGGCCATGGGCTACGGCTGGGCGCTGATCGAGAACATGGTCCACGAGGATGGGCACATGGTGAACCCACAGCTCCGCAACTGCCGCGTTCCCGCCTTCGCCGATACCCCCCACACCGACATCTTCTTCGCCGACACGGTCGATTCGATCGGGCCGCTCGGCGCGAAGTCCCAGGGAGAATGCGGCATCAATCCGGTGGCGCCAGCGGTCGCCAATGCGCTGGCCGACGCCACGGGTATGCGGTTCGCCCATCTGCCCTTCACCCCGGACCGGCTGTTCGCCCATCTCGCGAAGGCCAAATGACCGTCAGCATCGTCACCCAGACCAGCGTGCGTCCGGAGCGATCCGAGGATTTCGCGCGCTGGCAGGGCGAGACGAGCAACCTCGTCTCGAACTTCCCCGGCTTCGTGGAACAGCGGCTGATGCCGCCCAATCCGCCGCTGCAGGTCGACTGGGTCATCCTGCAGCGCTTCCACACCATGGAGGATGCGCAGCGCTGGCTCGCCTCCCCCGAACGCCAGAAGCGCATCGAGGGCGCCGCGCCGTTCCTGGTCGGTCGCGACGACGTGCACATCGTCCGCGACGACCAGGGAGGCCGCAAGCCCGCACCGGTCTCGGCGGTGATCAGCACCCGCGTGAAGCCGGGCAAGGAAGCCGAGTACCGCGCCTGGGAACGCAGGATCGCCGCGGCCCAGTCGAAGGCACCCGGCCTGCAGGGTTACCGGTTCGAGCCGCCGGTCCCCGGCGTGCAGGACGACTACGTCGCCATCCTGCGCTTCGACAATCAAGCCAACCTGCAGGCCTGGCTCGATTCGCCGGTACGCAGGAGGCTCGTCGCGGAAGCCGAGCCGCTCACCGAGGAGTTCCACGCCCGCCTGGGCACCGGCTTCGAGCAGTGGTTCCGCGACGAGACCGCGGACTCGGGCCCTCTGTCCGTGTGGAAGATGGATTTCATCGTCCTGCTGCTGCTCTATCCTGTCGTCTTCCTATGGGGCGTCTGGGTCGGCACGCCGATCCTGCAGGACAGAATGAACATGCCCTGGGCCCTCAACCTGTTCATCGGCAACATCTTCAGTGTCGCCCTCACGGGCTTCATGGTGCCTTGGGTGGCCAACCACATGGGCTGGTGGATGTTTCCGAAGGGTAACGTGCTTCGAGCCAACCTGCTGGGAGCCGGCCTGGTCTGCGCCCTCTACGCGATCTGCATCTTCGTGTTCTGGACGTTCTTCTGACACGACATACGCATGGACACGCGATGAACCGCCTCGTATGGCGCAACCTCTTCCGTCCGTAGCCGGAGGCTGGATATCAGTGCCGCCAGCTCGGATCGACCTTGTCCAGCTTGCGGACCAGGGCCGCGAACTCGAGATCACCGATGCCCACGTCGGATTCCATCTCCGAGAAGCGGTCCATGTCGGCACCCGACTTGGCGGCAAGGTTGTCGCCCATCACGTTGAGCGCACCGGCGGCGGCGGCGTCGAGCTGGATCTGGCAAGCCCGTTCGAGCCGATAGAGGCGGAGGAACGCCTCCGGCACGGTGCGGCCCGTCGTGAGCAGACCATGGTTGCGCAGCATCATGGCCTGGTGGTCGCCGAGGTTCTTCAGCAGGCGGTCGCGCTCGTCGAGGTCGAGGCTCGGTCCCTCGTAGTCATGATAGGACAGCTTGCCGTGGAAGGCCGTCGATACCATCGATACGGGCAGGAGCCCATCCTTCAGGGCACAGATCGCCATGCCGGCGCGCGTATGGGTGTGCATCACGACCTTGTGGCGTGCCGCATGGGCCATGTGGATGGCGGAATGGATGACGAAGCCGGCATAGTTCACCGGATGAGGTGAACCATCCACCTTGTTGCCGTCGAGGTCGATCTTGACGAGGTTCGAGGCCGTGACCTCGTCGTAGTTGAGGCCATACGGATTGATCAGGAAGTGCGGCTCGTCACCCGGCACTCGCGCGGTGAGATGGCCATAGATCAGCTCGGTCCAGCCGAAATGGTCGACCAGCCGGTAGGCGGCCGCAAGCTGGCGGCGCAGGACGGCCTCGCCTTCGGCAGACGGCAGGGAATAGACGTCGATGCCGGTGAGCGGCAGGTCCGGCGTGATGGGCATGTCCATGGAGCATTCCTCCGCAGGGGCAAGCCAGCTTAGGCCCGGCCTGCCGCGCGGTCATCGCAAATTGTCGCTCCGCATGGCCGGGGTTGCGCCGGCGCGCCCCTTCGACTATCTACCGCCTTCCGGCCTCCGCTCCCTTCGTCTAGAGGCCCAGGACGCGGCCCTCTCAAGGCTGAAACACGGGTTCGAATCCCGTAGGGAGCGCCAATCACCCGTCGAAAAGGCGGCAATGCCGCAAGCTACGATTCGCCGGAAGATCCCTGCCCCTTGGCCATTGGCATATTGACCTCGACGATCTGTACGGCGTGGTAGCACTTGTCGACCTTGGCCCATGCCCGTCCGGAAGCCACCTTTCTCGCCTCCTTCTGATCGTCAAAGGGGCCATGCCATACGATGGTTTCCTTGATGGGTCTGTCCCAGAAAACCTTGCGCTGGGCGGGAGGAATGCCGGGGTCGGATTCCACCTCGAATTCCGCCTCGAAGACGTACCACATGGTATTCTCCTTTAGCGCCTGCCCTTCCCGGGTTCAAACGAAGTTCCGGAAGCCGCTTCTCCATACATCGAACCTGCGCTCGGCCCTGCTCCATTCGGAACAGCCGCGAGAGAGGATCCGCTAGGGAGCCCGGACATACCAGTCATCGACCTCCGAGAGATCCTGATGCTTCCTCGCGTAGCCGTGTCGCGCAAGAAGCGTAGCGGTCGGTTCCCGCCGGGCGGAGAAGTTGTGTTCGCAGACGATGACGTTGAACTGATGCCGAGCGAAGTCGAAGCCGTTGAGGATGTCGAATTCGCTTCCTTCGGTATCGATCGACAGGAAGTCGATCACCTTGGGAGCCCTGTACTTTTCGAGCAGATCGTTCAACGAGATCGTCGTCACGTCGTAGCGGGCAGTGGCCGCCCGTTCCTTGCGGAGGGCGTCGGCACCGTTGGGCCCGCTCGGCATGGAGAGTTCAGGATAGTCGAACTCGTCGAACGGCAGAACGACATCCGAGCTGCTCCATACGCAACGCGTCTCGATGTGGGCGGCCCGATTGCCGCGCAAGGCCTCGTGCCACCCCCTCGCGGGCTCGGCGAGAATCCCTGTCCAGCCGAACGCCTTCTCGAGCAGATAAGTATTGCTCGCACTCAATCCATCTGCAGCGCCGAACTCCACGAAGTATCCGTTCTTCCGGTAGTTCGTTTCGGCCAGGACGAAGATGTCCTGCCAGAACTGCGATGTCGAATACTGCAGGTTGCTGATCAGCTCGGCCGGATATCCCTGTCCGCCATGGAGCGCCTTCAATACGGCCAGAAAACCCTCGATATTCCGGCCTATACGCGCATGCTGTACCAGTTCGTCGAAGGTGCCGGTTCGGACGACCTCATAGCCGAGTTTTCTGGCGGTCGACTTCACGGCCGAGGTGAGGGCGCGCCTGAATCCAGCCTGGCGTGATTCGAGAATGCCCATCGCCCATCCGTAACGTCTCGGCAACTTAGGTCACCTCGCCGCCGCTCGGCAAGGCGTTGCCGGCATCCGGGCGAATTTCAGGCGGTCTGCACATCCTCCGCAGTCGCCGCCCAATCTTCGCTCAGGTCCCGCCAGCAAGCTTGTCGACAAGCCGCGCCCCAAGGGCAAGCATGGTCAACGTGGGATTGGAGTGGGAGGCCGTGGGAAAGACTGCCGAGCTGCAGATGTAGAGGTTCGGCGTTCCCCAGACTTGGAGTTGATCGTCGACGACGCCGTCTGCGGCGGTCGCGCTCATCCGTGTGCCGCCCATATGGTGATTGACGTCACTCAGGCGGGTTTCGTAGTCCGGCGCATCGAGCCGCAAACCATCCGCCAGGTGCGCCGTTCCCAGGCCGAGCCGTTGCAGTTCGGCAGCCAGGGTTTCGCTGAATCGAACCGCCGTCTCCCACGTCCGAGCGCCGATCCGCCAGTGAAGAAGCGCTTTACGGGCGCCGAAGGCGTCCGTCCGGTCGCTCAGCGTGACAAAGCTGCCCCGCAGCGGTTCCTGTTCGCACATCAGGGATATCCTGGCGGTCGCGCCGGGCTTGTAGATCAAGCCCTGCCGGGCAAGTCTCCAGGCGATCCGGGCGATCTCCCCACTCCGGGCCGCGACGGCCATGGCGGTCGTCGGCCCGGGGCGCCTGGCAAACGATTTCAGCATCGCAACAGGTCCCGCGTCGTCGTCCTCATACAGCCACATCAAGCTCGCCGACACATTCAGCAGGCGGTGCTTCTCCTGCCACGCCGGACTGGCGCTCAGCCGCGCCGAGTAGCGGCGCAGCCCGCGAAGCCGCGTGCCGAAGTGCTCCTGCAGCCGCCCCATGTCTTCTGACACGACTTCGCCGCCGACGAGACAGGGATGCTCCATGAACGCCTTGCCAAGCCATCCGGAACCGTTTCCCAAGCCCCCCTTCACCTGATGATCGTTGAGAAGGAGAATCCGATTCGTCTCTATGCCGCCGGTGGCAAGCACCAGAACCTTGGCGGGAATCGAGCGCCGACGCCCGCGGAAGTCGCCAACCTCGACCTGCGCCACCTGTCCGCGCTCACCGAGATCGATGCGCAGCAGATGCGCGTTGTAGAGCACGGTCACGTCACGCTTCAGGCGTCGTTCGGCGAGCTTGTAGAAATTGGGCTGCCAGCTCCATTTGCAGTGCTGATAGTCGATCAGCGCAGGATCGAAGCCTGGATTCCGGCGACCCCAGAGCGCAAGCATGTCCGAATCGTAGTTGCCAGTGTCCAGCCCCATGAACCGACCGACCGGTGCGAAGTAGGGAGAGAGCGTGTCGTAGGTGATGGGCCAGCCGCTGTGCTCCACCCACTCACGCCTTCTGAAGTCGAGCGGCGAGAATGGAAGCGTGCCACCGCCCCAAGCCGTCGTGGTCCCGCCGAGAATCCGCTTCCGGTTCCATAGCGCATTGGCCATTGGCTTGCCGGTCTGTTCGATATCGTTGAGGTTCTGCCGGTCTTCGTCCTCGGTGAAATGCCCGCTCTCGATCAGCAGTACGCGCTGCCGCCGTCGTGCGAGGGACACCGCCAGATAGATGCCTGCCGCACCCGCGCCTACGATCAAGGCATCGAAGCCCGTCCAGTCGCCTTCCAGCAGTCGCTCGTTGGCATCAATGATCGGCATCGGATACCGCTTGCGCCTTCAGGACGCGGACGTTCTCGTGAACGTGCTCGAGCTTCGTCGAGGAAAAAAGAACCCTCGCCAAGGGGATGTCGGACAGGCACCGGGCCAGAACCTGGCCGGGGGCCTGACCGCCGCCGACGACGCCCCTGAGGCAGCTATGAAAGACATGGGATTTGGCCGGAAACCGTCCAGGCACGCACGCGTGAGCGGGCCATGCCGGGCCATACTCGTATTGCAGCACATCCCAGTGGATCAGATCGGCATCGGACAATCCGAGATACCGGCTTCCGTTCGCCGCAAGGCCGAGCTGGCCCACGCGTCCGGAAGCCTTGAGATCCAGGAGGAAATCCATGGCTCTGGATGTCAGCGCGCAGGGGACGTGTTCATGCAAGAGGTAGAGGTCGATGCGATCGGTGCCCAGCGCCCGGCGGCTGCCATCGAAGGCAGCCTGCAGGGCGTCCCGATCTATGGTCGGCGTGCTGGGACGCTCAGCCGGCGGCAGGGGAGCCGCGGCCGCCGGTGACGCCGCGACGCTGGTCGGCGCCCCCCGCCTTCCCGCGGCCCACCGGCGGAGGGCGTTGAGGCCCATGGCCAGTCCGATGGGCAGCGGCGGCACGTAGTCGGGCACAAGCCCGAACTTCGTCGCGATGCTCACGGCTTCCCGCTTCCCTCGCAGGAACTGGCCCAGTAGCCGCTCCGAATAGCCTCGGCCGTAGAGAGGGGCCGTATCGAAGTGGCGAATACCAAGCTCGAGTACACCCTCCAGGAGACGGCGCGACGCTTGCGGCGTGCCGAGCGTGGACAGCGCACCGCAGCCGAATCCCACCCGGTCCAGAACAGACGTCTTCCTCGCATTGCCCACGACCAGCCCCCCAATGCACCTGCATGTTATCTCATTGTTGCAGGGCACCACATCCAGCGCGCTGCGTGCTGGACGGCCTTACGGCCGCCGAAGCCGGAGAATGCCGCCGAATGCGTCGCATTGACGCATCTCTTGCGATAGGCGGCCCGGTTCTTTCGCCCGGGAGCAACCATCAGGTTGCGTCGGTCGCGGCACGCATACCGTCGGTGAGAACGCCAGCTGTCATCTGCAGATTGCGATTCAATGGCGCCATAGTAGGCTTCCCTGGGGATTGAGTGGGAAGCTCCGAGAGAGCCGCAGAGGGCAGTGCAGCAAGTGGCTTCGGTACCGTCTGAATGAAGAGGCCGCTACCTCATGCGGCACCCGTCCGCTGCCGCATCTGCCGCGACGGGCCGCGATGAATCTCCTGTTCGTGCTTCCGGAGTACTCCTTCTCCGGTGGAGGCATCAGCACGTACTATTCGTCGCTCCTGCCGGCGCTGGCCGACGCCGGGCATACCGTTCGTCTCGTGTATGGCAGCAATACCATCAGCGAATTGGGCGGCGGTTCCGTGCAGTCGAACGGCGTGACCATCGAGATTCTCGATAGCGCCCTACGTTCGAAATACCTTCAACTTTTCGCCCGATACGACGTCGCTCCCAAACTCGCACAGCATCTGGCGGCCGCCTGGGGCCTCTGGGAGCAGGCACAATCCGGGATTCGCGCGGACGTCGTCGAGGTTACGGACTGGGGCCTCGGCTTCCTGCCGTGGCTGTTTCGCGCTCGCCCGCCGCTGGTCGCCCAACTCCATGGCAGCATCGGCCAGGTCGCGGCTCAGACTCCGCTTCGCGGGGAAGAAATATCGGACAGCCTGATCCAGCTCATCGAACTGCGCGGTCTCGCGGCCATCGATCAGCTTCAGACCAGCAGCCATCGCAATGCTTGCTTCTGGCAGAAGCAGTTGAATCGGTCCGTCCATGTCGCGCGCCCTCTTTGGCAGCGCCCCGGGCATGTCACGCCCGCGACCGTCGATCGAACGGACAAGGGGTTGGTCGTGGGTCGTGTGCAGATGTGGAAGGGCCCGCACGTTCTCTGCGAAGCGATGCAGATATTGGGCAATCGCTCTCCCCACATCGATTGGGTCGGCAGAGACGCTTCCGTGCATCAGAGCGGGGACTCGACGTCGCGCTATCTCCGCAATGCCTGGCCAGGAATCTGGGGCAAGCAGATATCGTGGCTTTCGCCGGAAGCCCATGACGGCATTCTCCACCGGCAGCGCCAGGCCGCCTTTGCCCTCGTTCCTTCTGTTTGGGACGTCTTCAACATGACCTGCATCGAGGCCATGTCCGTCGGCACGCCCATCATCTGCTCCTCTGCCGCAGGTGCCAGCGAGTTGATCCAGGACGGCAATGACGGCTTCATCTATCGCTCCGGCGATGCATCCGACCTTGCGCGAGCGATCGATTCCTTCATGGCGCTGTCCGTGCAGCACCGAAGAGAAATGGGCGCGGCAGGCGCCGATACGGTCGAGAAGACGCTATCGCTGGACGTCATTCTGCCACAACGGCTCGAACTCTATGAAAGCATCGGCGCGCAGCAGGCCGCCGGCCCATTGACGGCCGACGATTGGCTCGCCCGAATTGCGCAGCCAGCGCCCGACCGGTCAGGATCAGCGTTGGAGGACAACCTCGACGGCCTGCCGCTTCACAAGCTCCTGAAGTATTCTGTCAGGCGCGCCCTCGAGAAGGCGATTTCAGCCATCGTCAAATGACAGCGAATCCGAAGCGTCAGAATCCGACCGTCGCGACATGCTGAACTGGCTGCGCGCCTTGACGAACCAGGCTGCCGTGTGGCCGCCCATCGACGCAGAACTCGATGACCTGCGGCAGGCGGGCATGCTCAAAGGCGCGGTCCTCAATGCCGGCTCCGGCTGGCGCGACGTGCAGCATCTCGTCGACGGGACCGTGATCAATCAGGACCTGTACTATCCCGGAGACACGAGAACCAACCTCGACATCATCTCGCCGCTACACCAAATTCCGAAACCGGATGATACATTCGACGGCGTTCTTTGCATCGCCGTGCTGGAGCACGTCGAGAATCCAGCGGAGGTCGCCGCAGAACTGTTCCGGGTGACGAAGCCGGGTGGATTCCTGGTATGCACCGTCCCCTTCCTTCAGCCCGAACACAAGATTCCGACCGACTTCCAGAGATACACACGCGACGGCGTGGAGATCCTTCTAAGGAAGGCCGGCTACGAAATAGAGCAGACGACTGCACTTTATACGGTGTGGCACACGCTGCATTGGATCGTCTACGAGTGGCTGCATTTGCGCGACACGCTCATCTACAAGGCCCTGCGGGTCCTTCTCCTGCCCCCGCTCGTCTGGCTTTCGCGCAATTCGAATATCGGGTCGGACAAGCTGGCGACGGCGTTCCGCTCCGTTGCGCGCAAGCCCTTGGACAGGGCGCCCGACAGCTATCGACCGGCCGCCATGCCGGAGGTTCTCGAACTGCGATCACCACAACCGTAGAATGCCGCCCACAGCTCAAAGCCATCCGGTGACCGGACCGAGATTCGGCACGACACTCGTCGACCTCGGCCTGATCATTGTCGGCGGAAGCACGCTGCTGATCGCCATCGTCCTGTGGTTCGACAATGCCCAGGGCGGGCTGACAGGCAATGGCGTTTTCAAGAGCCTGGAGCTCAAGCCGTGGATCGTCGATCCGGCGGGCGCGCCGCTCTATCCGGCCAACTACCTCTTCTATCCCGTCTACGGTGCATTCTGCCGACTGCTCGATCTGTTGGGCGTGTATTCCGGTGACCCCCGGCGGCAGATGACCATCCTGAATGCCGTCAGCTGCAGCCTCGGCCTCGCCGCCGTCTATCTGCTGGTCCACACGGTGACGCGCGACCGCGTGGTCGCGCTGATGGCGGTAGCCTTCCACCTCGCCTCGAGCTTCGTGATGTTCCTTGCGATCATCAATGAGGACATCATGCCGAGCTATACGGTGCTGCTCGCCGCCATGGCGCTGGGCAGCGTCTGGCTGGCCCGACCGACGGCATTGCACGTCATCTCCGTGGCGGCGCTCTTCTCGCTCGCCTGGCTCATGGAATGGCGCCTGATGTTCCCCACCCTGCCGGCGATGGTGGCGGCGCTGTGGCTGTGCGAGCCGCGGCTGGGGCGCCGCCTCGGCTGGATCGTGCTCTTCCTCGCCACGATGGTGGCCACGGCTGCCGTCATGGCCTGGGTCTGGCAAGGCCATCCTAAGTCCGTCGGCCCCTTCGAACTCATCTGGACAGGCAAGGCGGTGCGCTCGGTCTGGGCGGGCTTCACCTGGGCGAAGGTCGGCTATCTGTGGGACGGCATGGTGGCCTACCTCCTCGGCGCCGGCGTCGCTGCCCTCCCCGGCATTCCGGGATGGGACATATGGCGCTATACGGCGACGATCTGGATGGTCGCTGTGGCGGCGATCGCCGGGCGCCTGCTGTGGCGCTCCAGGCAAGACGTCCAGGTGCGGGCGCTGGCCGCCATGTTCGGCGTGACTTTCGCGGCTGGCTGCGTCTTCAACCTGTATTCGCAGCCGCAGGACCCGCAGATGCAGATCAATGTCATGGCGTGGCTGACTGTCGGCTGGGCACTGACCCTTACCGAGGCACGCGACCGTTATGGCCGGCGCGGCCTCGCGGCGCTGGCCGCCCTCACGGCGGCACTGTTCGCCTACAATGTCTGGAGCCTCGCGCCGTTGCGGGGCCTGGACAGCGCCTGGCAGCACGCCATCGAGCGGATGGAGCGCGCGGCCGACTCCGATCGGACCGTCTGGCTGATGCATGACTTCGACTGGGCCATGGTCTACGGCTCGCTGCACTGGGGCACGGCCGAACCTGGCACGGACGATCTCGGGCCGGCGCCGCAGGAGGAACCGAAGTTCAAGTGGATCGGCTTCACGGGACAGGTCCTGCGGCATCCCGACTGGAGCGACGAGCGGCAAGTCGAGGATCTGCGCCGGCAGATCGACCGCGCGCTCGACCTCGGCTACGACGTTCTGGTCGTTCGCCTGTGGGGCATGGACCTGCCGCAGCTCGAGGTCGCCACCGGCATGGTGGCGAGCAGCGCCCGCCTCGACGCCTTGCGCCGCCTGCTGCACGACGACTATGTCGCGACTCAAGCCTTCATCGACCCCGTCGCCGGCACCGTCGACCGGCTGCGGAAGAAGCCAGGCCGCTAGGATGGCGGATGCGCTGATCCTGCAGCGCCTGATGGCCGGCCGGCGGCAGGCATAGTCGCCTACATCGTCGCCTGCTGGATACGGCGTTCGTCCAGCCCGACCGAGCGGGCCGTCTCGACGATGGCGGCCCAGGTATCGTCCGGCAGCGGCACGCCATTGGCAAGGCGCTGCGCCCGCATCCGCTCTTCCGGCTCCCCGGGCACGAGGATTTCGCCGCCCGGCACAGCCGGCCGGGAACTCTTCACGAAATCGACATACCGGGCGACATCCGCCGGGAAGAAGCCCGCAGGATCGACGGCCTTCGGGTCGACATAGAAGGAGAGCATTCCGTTGGCGAAGCGCCCGCGCTTCGGGTCGGTCGCTCCCGTACCGGACAGGGAGCCGCCCAGAAGCTCGCACATGAAGGCCAGCCCGGAGCCCTTGTGGTCTCCGAAGGCCCGGATCGCCCCCATCCCCTTGCTGTGGTCGCGCGGGCCGGTCGGCGTGTAGTCGCCGTAGAGCAGATGAGGGTCGCCGCCGAGCTTGCCGTCAGGGCCGATCAAGGCGCTTTCCGGCACCTTCTTGCCGCCTTGGCTCGCGACCAGGACCTTGCCTTCCGCCACGACCGAGGTCGCAAAATCCAGGACGAGCGGCGGAAGGCCGGGCCGCGGAATCCCGACGCAATAGGGCGCGGTCGAGAATCGCCGTTCCACGCCGCCAAATGGCGCGACCAGCACGCTGCCCGAGGCGTTGACGAAATGGACGGATACGAGGCCTGCCTCTGCGGCCATTTCGGCCCAATCGCCGACCCGCCCGACGTGGCCCGCATTGCGCAAGGTCACGGCCGACAGTCCGCTGCCGCGGCACTTTTCGATGCCGATGCGCACGGCCTGCGGCGTCACGGTCTGGCCGAAACCGTACTTGCCGTCCACCACGGCGATCACCGGCGTATCGACCACGAGATCGACGGTGACGTCGGCGACCACCGTGCCGCTCTTCTTCTGCACGACGTAGCGCGGCACGCGCACCACGCCATGGCTGTCATGGCCGGAAAGATTGGCGCTCACCAGGTAGCGGCCGATGCGGTCGCCCTCCTCCTTCGAGCAGCCTGCGCACGAGAAGATGTCCGCGACGAAGGCTTCGAGCGCCTTCGCCTTGACCGTGACCGTCATGTCAGGACTTGCCGCGCTTGAGATTGGCGACGTAGCCGCGGTTCCAGGTCGGGTTGATCATGACCTCGTTGATCACGACATGCGGCGGCAGGCAGGCGATATAGCGGATCAGATCGCCGACATCCTCGGACTGCGCCATGCGCGCCCGCTCGGCCTTGGTGATCGGCACCGGCCGCTTGTCGAGGATGGGCGTCGCGACCTCCCCCGGACACACGGCGCAGGAGCGTATCCCGTTGACGCACTCCTCCATGTTGATCGTGTGGCTCATGGCCACGACGCCGTGCTTGGCCGCCGAGTAGGCAGCGCCGCTAAGCGTGCTCGGATAGCGTCCCGCCATCGATGACGTGTGGATCAACACGCCGTCCTTCTGCCGGCGCATCATCGGCAGCACCGCGGTCGTGCAGTAGAAGGCGCTCGCGAGATTGCCGTCGATCACCTGCTCGGCGGCGGCGGGGGTCAGTTCGCTCCACTTGCGCTTGAGAATGTTCAGGCCGGCGTTGTTGACCAGGATATCGCAGCGCCCGAACTGCTTCTCGATGTCCTTGGCGATTTTCGCCACCACCGGCGCCTTCATGAGATCGCCCGGCTTGACGACGGCGCCGCTACCGCCCTTCTTGATCATCGCCGCCGTCTCGGTGAGCGGCGCCCTGCGACGCCCTGTCAGAACCACCGTCGCACCTTCCCTGGCAAGGGCAATCGCCGCCGCCTGGCCAATACCCGAGCCAGCACCGGTCACCCAGGCGACCTTGCCCGTCAACGCTGCCATCGATGTCTCCTCAAGCTAAGTTCCGATCGAAGGCAAGGACCCTAAAGCACCTTGCCCGTGCTGTCGTCGATCAGATGCATGTTGCTGAGGTCCGCCCGCAGCTTCATGGGCTTGCCGTCGGCGGCGCCGGCATTCGGATTCACCCGACCGCACACTTCGACGCCGGCCACGGTGAAGTACACCAGTGTTTCCATGCCCATGGGTTCCACCACGTCGATCGGCATGTCGAAGTCGTGCTGGTTCGGTTCGATGTGCGGACGGGTTTCGGTGATGTGCTCCGGCCGCAGTCCCAGTGAGAGGTTCGCCTTGCCGACATAGGGCGTGTAGCGTGCCGTGCGATCGGCCGGCACGGGGAAGGACAAGGTATCGTTCAGTCGCACGCGCAGCGCCCCGGCGGCCTGCTCGACGTGGCAGGAGATGAAGTTCATCGCCGGCGAGCCGATGAAGCCGGCGACGAACTTGGTGGACGGCGAATGGTAGAGGTCGTTGGGCGATCCGACCTGCTCGATCAATCCGGCATTCATCACTACGACGCGGTCGGCCAGCGTCATGGCCTCGACCTGGTCGTGCGTGACGTACACAGTCGTCGTGCGCACCTTCTGGTGCACCTTCTTGATCTCCGTCCGCATCTGGACGCGCAGCTTCGCGTCGAGATTGGACAGAGGCTCGTCGAACAGGAACACCTTCGGGTCGCGCACGATCGCACGCCCCATGGCCACGCGCTGACGCTGGCCACCCGAGAGTTGCCTGGGCTTGCGATCGAGGAGCTCCGTAATGTCCAGGATCTGGGCGGCCTGCTTGACCCGCCGATCGATCTCCTCCTTCGCCGTGCGCTTGAGCTTCAGGCCGAACGACATGTTCTCGTAGACGTTCATGTGCGGGTAGAGCGCGTAGTTCTGGAACACCATGGCGATGTCCCGATCCTTCGGCGGCACGTCGTTGACGACGTCACCGCCGATCGCGATGTCGCCGTCGCTGATCTCCTCGAGGCCGGCGATCATGCGCAGCGTCGTGCTCTTGCCGCATCCCGAAGGACCGACGAGAACGATGAACTCCTTGTCGACGATGTCGAGATCGATGCCGCGCACGGCGAGGACCTCGTCGTACTTCTTGACGACCTTACGCAACGTTACCTGAGCCATCGTCCTACCCTTACCCCTTGGTCGCGCCGGCCGTGAGGCCCGCAATGTAGTAGTCCATGAGGAAGGCGTAGATGATAAGCGGCGGCGCCGCGCCGAGCAGCGCACCGGTCATGATCTGCCCCCAGTTGAAGACGTCGCCCTTGATCAGCGTCGTCACGATGCCCACCGGAAGCACCAGCTCCGTCGTCGAGGTGGTGAAGGCCAGAGGGTAGAGGAACTGTGCCCAGGATACCGTGAAGGCGAAGATGGTCGCGGCGATGATGCCGGGCAGCGCCACCGGGATGAAGATCTTGGTCAGCGTCTGCGTCCAGGTGGCACCGTCGATCAGGGCCGCCTCGTCCAGCTCCTTCGGGATGGACGCGAAGTACCCGATCATGATCCAGGTGCAGAACGGCACCGTCAGGGTCGGATAGAGGATGATCAGCGTCCACCAGTGGTTCATGAGCTGGACGCCGAAGGTCTCGTTGACCCAGGCGAACATCTTGAACAACGGAATGAACACCAGCGTTTCCGGGATGAGGTAGGTGAGGAAGACACCGGTCGCCAATGTCGCCGAGCCCCAGAACTTCATGCGCGCGAGGGCGAAGGCGGCGACGACGCTGATCGCCATGGTGATCGCGACGACCAGCACCGATACGATCGCCGAGTTGCGGAAGAAGATGAGGTACTGGTTCTGCGTCAGCAGCTCGATGTAGTTCGAAAGTGTCGGATCATAGACCCACCACGGATTCGTCGCCGCCGAGATCTCCGCGCTGGACTTCAGCGAGGTGATGAACATGTAGACCGGCGGCATCAGGAAGAAGATCGCGAACAGGACCAGGAAGAAGTACGACCAGCGCAGCGCCCACTTCCGGTCACGGCTCATGCTGCCGTACTTGCGGCGGGGTCCGGCGGCAGAGGGGGACGTTCCGATTGCGGTGTCGGCCATCAGACTTCACTCCCCCGCTTGGTGATGTCGCGCAGGATGAAGGCCGCCGCCACGGCCAGGATCGGCACCATGAACAGCGATACGGCGGCACCGAGCGGAATGTCACCGCTCTCGATACCGACCCGGAATGCCCAGGTGCCGAAGATATGGGTGGTGTTGAGCGGGTCGCCCTTGGTCAGCACCCGCACGATGTCGAAGTTCGCGAAGGTCACGATCAACGAGAACAGCGCCGTGATGGCGATGATGTTGCGCATCATCGGCAGGGTCACGTACCAGATGCGCTGCCACCAGGACGCGCCGTCGATGGCCGCAGCTTCGTAGAGCTGCTCCGGCACCGACTTCAGCGCCGCCAGATACATGATCATGAAGAACGGCGCGCCGATCCAGACATTCACCAGGATCACGGCGAATCGCGCCCAACCGGTCTCGCCCAGCCAGGGGATGCGCTCCATGCCGAACTGGCCGAGGATCCAGTTGAAGGCGCTGTAGGAGGGGTCGAACAGCCATAGCCAGGCGAGCGTGCTCATCGCGGGCGGGATGACCCAGGGCACGAGCAGCATGCCGCGCCACTTGCGCTGGCCCTTGGTCGGAATGTTGTGGACGAAGTGCGCGACGACGAAGCCGATGATCGCCTTGAATATCACGGCCGAGATCGCGAACAGGCACGACTGGTAGACGACCATCCAGAAGGTCTCGCGGCCGAACAGGAACGTGAAATTCCCGAAGCCGACGAACCGCGTCATGCCCTTGTTCAGCATGGCGAGGTAGATCGCATAGCCGGCGGGGTAGGCCACCAAGATCAGGATCAGCAGGATGAGCGGCAGGGCCATCAGGAAGGCGATGGTCGACTTGCGCTGCATCAGTTTGTGCAGGCTGCTGCGGTTGTCCACCCCAACCGCGACGGTGCCTCGGGCGGCGATATCTGCCATGGCAAGCTCCGGACGTTACCAGTCCCCTACGCGTATGCGCACGGGGTGCGCCACCTTCGCCGATGGCGCCCCCGTTCCTTTTCATTGCATGCGCTAGTTGCGCATGAAGCCTTCGATCTCGCCTGCAGCCCAGTCGAGGGTCTTGTCCATCGATTCGCCCTTGAAGTAGCGGACGGCCATCTGGGTCTGGATGCCCTGGGTGTAGATCTGCTCGGCGATCTTGTGCGGCGCCGGCGCGGCTGCGATCGACAGCGTCTGGTGGTTGTGCGGATTGGGATAGTGGTAGAGCGTACCCTTCGGTGGCGCTTCCTCGGCCCAGACCTTGAACGTCGTGAGCTTCTCGAAGGACGGCAGATCGTAGCCGCCGCTGGCAACGACCATCTTCTCGGCCGAACCTGGCTGGCTGAGGAACGTCAGCAGGCTCTTGGCGGCCGCCTGGTTCTTGCTGAAATTCCATATGCCCCAGAAGTACGGCAGGAACGGCGCATAGCGACCGTTCGGACCGGACGGGAAGCCGTGGGTCCAGAGCTGCTCGGCGACCTTCGGCGCATCGCGCTTGGCGACGGCCCAGGCGCTCGGCGGATTCATGATCATCGCGCCCGTGCCCGACACCAGCCACTTGTTGTTGGAAGCGTCGTCCCAGGATGGCGCATCGGCCGGAAGATACGACAGAAGCTGCTTGTAGAACTCCAGCGCCTTGCGGACGTTGTCGCTCTTCACCGTGATGTCGCCCTTGGCGTTGACGAGCTGCGCGCCGAAAGCGTGGAAGAACGCGCCGGCCGAGTCGACGGAATCGGATGTGGTCCCGAGGCCGATCCCGAACGCATGCCCGCCCTTCTGGCAGGCCTGCGCCGCCTTCATGAAGGCGTCGAGCGTCCAGGCATCCGCCTTGGGAGGCGCGCCCGCCGGGTACATCGCCTGCACATCGATGCCGGCGAGCTGCTTCATCAGATCGATGCGCGAGCACGGACCCTTGATCTGGCTTCCGACCGTGGCCGGCACCGCTAGCCACTTGTCGTTGAGCTTGCCGAGATACTCGACTGTCGCGTTCACGGCGCCGTTCTGCTTGATGAGCGGCTCCACGACGTCGTTCATCGCGACGAGCTGCTCGGAATAGCGCGACGGCAGCCAGGTCGAGAACGCCAGTATGTCATGGCCGGACTTGGCCTGCGATTCGGCGGCCGTCGTCAGCAGCAGCTTGTTGCCCTGCGACGTAATGAAGTCGATCGTCACATCGACCTTCTCCTTGGCCGCCCACTCCTTGATCAGATCTTCAGTGGCCTTGTTGGCTCCGGGAACCCAGTGATCCCACAACCCAAGCGACAGTTTGCCGGCAGCGTAGGCGCCGCGCACGAACGGCGCCGCCACGAGCGCCGTCGAGGCGACGGCGGTGGTCGCCACGAATCGGCGACGGCTGACATTCCTACTTGTCATACAATTTCCTCCTGGACCACTTTACTGACTCTCAAAGGGAGCCTTGCAGCAGACGATAGGCACAACATAGAGATCACGCAAATCCATTTTCGCCTCCAGGAACAAGATAAGTGCCGGTTTGACAGGCACCTTGCAGATCCGGATGCTCCGCCCCTCGCTTCGAACAAAGGAACACGTCTTGCGGGAATTCAGTGTGAAATCGATCGGTAATCGCGACCCTCACGGCAGCCGCGGCAGCGCGAGCTGACCATGCAGAGCATGCCTGCGGTCAATCCATGGCTCGCCGCCGTCGAACCCTCGCCGATCGGCGAGACGAAGCGCTGGGTGCTGGGCCGCACCTTCCCATCCGACCGGCCGCTCATCGACCTCAGCCAGGCGGTTCCGGGCTATCCGCCGGCCATCGAGCTGCGCCGGCACCTCGGCGAGCTGCTGCTCGATCCGGCCCTGCACGGCTACACGCCGATCCTCGGGATGCCCACGCTGCGCGAAGGCTATGCCGGCCATCTGACGTCCTTCTACGGCGCTCCGGTATCGGCTGCGGAGGTCGGCATCACCTCGGGATGCAACCAGGCTTTCTGCCTGGCGCTGATGAGCCTTGCCCAGGCCGGCGACCAGGTGATCCTGCCGCGGCCGCACTACTTCAACCACGACATGTGGATGCGCATGCAAGGGGTCGAGCCGGTACCGCTCGATTTCCGGCCGGGTTCGGGGGCGGTGCCAAGTGCCGAGGATGCCGCCCGGCTGATCGGTCCGCGCACGCGTGCCATCGTGCTGATATCGCCCAACAATCCGACTGGCGCGGTGTATCCGCGCGAAGCCATCCACGCGTTCTACGACCTCGCCCGCCAGCACGGCATCGCCCTCATCCTGGACGAAACCTACAAGGACTTCCTGGCCGAAGGCGAGCGGCCGCACGACCTCTTCGCAGATCCCGATTGGCGCGGCACCGTGGTCCACCTCTACAGCTTCTCCAAGGTGTTCGCCCTGACGGGCTACCGGGTCGGTGCCGTGACGGCCAGCGCGTCACTGATATCCGAGATAGAAAAGGCAATGGACTGTGTTTCCATCTGCCCGCCGCGCCTGGGCCAGGAGGCGGCGCTGTACGGCCTAAAGCACCTTCTGCCGTGGGCGCGCCACAATACCGAAGAATTGAAGGCGCGCGCCGACCTGCTGGGACAGGGCCTGCAGCGCTCCAACCGCTGGCGGCTGGTCAGCATCGGTGCCTATTTCGCCTATGTGGAGCATCCCTTCGCAGGTGAACGCTCGACCGACGTGGCGAAGAGGCTGGCAGACGAGGAGAACCTCCTCACCATCCCTGGCGACATGTTCGGCGCAGGACAAGAGCGGTTCATCCGCTTGGCTTTCGCCAACGTCGCCGACGACCGGATCCCGCTGGTGCTGGAGCGGCTCGAACGCTTCGGCGCGTGAGGCCTTACGACGACAGATAGGTGTGCAGGGTCGAAACGACCTGGGCACCCTCACCTACGGCTGCCGCGACCCGCTTCACGGAGCCTGCGCGGACGTCTCCCACCGCGAAGACGCCCCGCTGGCTGGTCTCGAGCGGTAGCCGTTCGCCACCCAGCGACTGGTCGGTGCAGACGAATCCCTTCGCATCGAGGGTGACGTTGCAGCGGGACAGCCACCCCGTGTTCGGCTCGGCGCCGATGAAGAGGAAGACGTGACGCATGGCCCGGCCCGTCTCGCGCCCGGACGAGCGGTGCCTCCAGCGCACGTTCTCTAGGTTTCCGCCGACGCCTTCCAGACCGACGATCTCGGTTTCGGTCAACACCTCGATATTGGGCTGCGCGCCGATGCGCTCGACCAGGTAGCTCGACATCGTGTCCTCGAGGCTCCGGCCGCGCACGATCATCCAGACCTTGGCGACCCGCCCGGCGAGATAGATCGCGCCTTGCCCGGCCGAATTGCCGGCGCCGACCAGGGCCACCTCCTGCCCGGCGCAGAGCTTGGCTTCGAGGGGCGACGCCCAGTAATGGATGGCGCTGCCTTCGAAGGCAGCGAGGTTCGGCACATCGAGCCGGCGGTAGCGGGCCCCCGTTGCAACCACGACCGCACGGGTGCTGAGCCGTTCGCCATTCGTCAGGGCGATATGGAACCGGTCGCCGGCGCAGCGCAGGTCCAGAACCTCGTCCGGGATCGCCATCTCGACGCCGAACTTCTGAGCCTGGTTGTAGGCCCGCGCCGTCAGCGCAAGCCCGGAAATGCCGGTCGGGAAGCCGAAATAGTTCTCGATGCGCGCCGACGCGCCGGCCTGTCCACCGAAGGCCCGCGAATCGAGGACGATCGTGGAAAGTCCCTCCGAGCCGGCATAGACGGCGGTGGCCAGCCCTGCCGGCCCGGCACCGACGATGGCGACATCGAAAAGCGCGTCGGGATCTATGGTCCGGACCATGCCGATGCAGCGGGCCAGGACGCTGTCGCTGGGGTTGCGCAGCAACTGCCCGTCCGGACAGAGCACGATCGGAAGCTCCCGGGTCGACACCCTGAACTTGTCGACCAGGGTCCTCGCCCCGATGTCGATCGTCGGATCAAGCGTATGGTAGGGATGGCCATTGCGCGACAGGAAGCCCTGCAGTCGCAGCACGTCCCGCTGTCCCTCCTGACCGACGATCACGGGCCCGCCAGTGCCCGCCTCCAGCAACTGGACGCGGCGCAGGATGAATAGCCTCATGATGCGTTCGCCAAGCTCGGCTTCCTCGACCATGAGATCGTGCAGCCGGTCGGGAGGAATCATCACGGCATCGACCGCGCTCCCGGCGACCATGTCGACCAGGCCGGGGCGTCCCGACAGCGCGTTGAGCTCTCCGCAGACCGAGCCCGGCCCATGGGTGACGATATGGACAGGGCGACCATCCCCATGACGGCTCGTTACCTCGACCTCCCCATCGAGCAGCACGAACATGCCGGGGGTTGGCCTGCCCAGCACCGCGAGGGCTTCGCCGGCGCGATAAGCCCGGAACTCGCCGAAACGGCGCAACCTGGCGACATCGGACCCCCCGAACACGGGAAACATCTGATCATGGCGCGAGCTGAACGCGGAGTTCGTGGACATCGGAGGCGATCCTACCAGAGGCCATGCGAGTCAATTTTCCTTTCCGCACGGCTCGACCTCCCTATCATATCCTCCCGGAGGAGACGACGATGCCGCACGCGACGACACCCGATGGCGTGAAGCTCTACTACGAGGAGGCCGGCAGCGGATCGCCGATCCTATTCGTCCACGAGTACAGTGGCGACTGGCGGAGCTGGGAGCCGCAGATGCGCTTCTTCGCCCGCCGGCACCGGTGCATCACCTATTCGTTCCGGGGCTATCCGGGCTCGGATGTGCCTGATGCAGCCGCGATGTACGGGCAGCAGCACGCCGTCGACGACGCCAGGCATATGCTCGACCATCTCGGAATCGAAAAAGCACACATCGTCGGCCTGTCGCAGGGTGCCTTCGCGACGGCGCATTTCGGCCGCCAGTACCGCGACAGGGCGCTCTCGCTGACCCTCGCCGGCATCGGATCGGGCGCCGGGCGGGAAGGTCACGAGCAGTTCAAGAAGGACGCGCAGGCGACCGCTCGGCGCATCCGCGCCGACGGGATGGCCAAGTATGCGCACGCCCTAACCACCAATCCCACGCGCTCGCGCTTCAGCCAGAAGGATCCGCGCGGTTTCGCCGAGTTCGTGTGGCACCTTGCGGAGCATCCCGACGTCGGCGCCGCCAACACCATGCAGGAATATCAGGGCAAGCGACCGTCGCTGTACGACTTCGACCTGGAATGGCGGCAGCTTGACGTCCCGACCCTGATCATCTGCGGCGACGAGGACGAACCCTGCCTGCAGCCCAGCCTTTACCTCAAGAGCGTCCTGCCCAACGCCGGGCTCGCGATGTTCGCCAAGACCGGCCACACGGTGAACATCGAGGAGCCGGACGCCTTCAACCGCGAAGTCTGGAACTTCATCGTGCTGACCGAGGTCGGCCGCTGGACGCCGGCGTTGCCCGTCGACAAGGACGCACCCCTGATCTGAGGCGGCGCGCCCGCCGCGCTACGCCTGCACCGTCACCGCATGGTTCAGGGGCCCGTGGCCGCGTCCCAGGCCGGGCGCCGTCTCGATCGCACGACGCACATAGGAACGGGCGCGCCCGACGGCATCGGACAGGCTGAGCTTCTGCGCGAGCCCGGCGGCGATGGCGGAGGCAAGCGTGCAACCGGTACCATGCGTGTGACGGCTGGCGATGCGCGATCCTTCGAAGCGCTCGAAGCGGCCGTCATGCAGCAGGAGGTCCACGACGACCTCGCCCTCGAGGTGTCCGCCCTTCATCAGCACAGCCTTGGCGCCGAGCCCGACGAGACGTTGCGCAGCCAACCGCATGTCGGCCTCGGTCTGTACGGGCATGCCGGCCAGCACTGCCGCCTCCGGCAAATTCGGCGTGACCAACGCGGCCATCGGCAGCAGGGAAGAACGCATCGCCGCCTCCGCGGCATCCAGCAGCAGACGATGGCCGCCCTTGGCGACCATGACCGGATCGACGACGACGGGAACGCCGGGCGCATGCCGGCGCAGCGAAGTCACCACGGTGTCGATCACTTCGGCGCTGTGCAGCATGCCGGTCTTGACCGCGTCAGCCCCGATGTCCGACAGCACGACCTTCATCTGCTGCGCGATGAAGGCCGGCTCGATGGGAACGACGCCGTGAACCCCCTCGGTGTTCTGCGCCGTCAGGGCGGTGATCGCCGTGGCGGCGAAGCCATTCATGGCGGTGACGGCCTTGATGTCGGCCTGGATACCCGCGCCGCCGCCGGAATCGGATCCGGCGACGATCAGGACTCGCCCCTTCATGTCGCCGCCTGGGGGATCGTCTCGACGATCTGGTCGACTGCTGCGCGCACCTGGTCCGAATCGTCGCCCTCGGCCATCACGCGGATGAGCGATTCGGTGCCGGACTTGCGGACCAGGATGCGGCCTGCCTTGCCCAGGCGCTCCTCAGCGTCGCTGATGGCGCGCTTCACGGCGTCCGCCGCGAGGACGGCATTGGCGTCGCCGACGACGCGCACGTTCTTCAGGAGCTGCGGGACCGGCTCGAAGGCGCGAAAGGTGGCGCTCGCCGGATGTCCGCTCTTGACCATGGCGGAAAGAGCCTGGAGCGCCGCCATCAACCCGTCCCCCGTCGTGGCATGGTCGCTCATGATGATGTGGCCGGATTGCTCGCCGCCCAGATTGTAGCCGTCGGCTCGCATGCGTTCGAGGACGTAGCGGTCGCCGACCGCCGTGCGCACCAGCCTGAGGCCGCGTGCGCCCAGATAGCGCTCCAGACCGAGATTGGACATCACGGTGGCAACGACGCCCCCTCCCACCAGACGGTCGTCCCTGAGCCACTGGTCGGCAATCGTCGCCATCAACTGGTCGCCGTCGATCAGCCGCCCCTGCTCGCAGGCCAGCACGACCCGGTCGGCGTCGCCGTCCAGCGCGATGCCGATATCCGCATTGTGCAGCACGACATGCTCCTGGAGGCCGCGCGGATGGGCAGAGCCGCAATCGCCGTTGATATTGAAGCCGTCGGGCGACACCGCCATCGGAATCACCTCGGCGCCGAGTTCCCACAGCACGGTGGGCGCGACCTTGTAGGCCGCTCCGTTGGCGCAATCGACCACGATCCTGAGGCCCGTAAGATCGAGACCACGTCCGACCGACGCCTTCACCGCCTCGATATAGCGCCCCTCGGCATCGTCGAGGCGCTTGGCGCGGCCGATGGCGCCGGCCCCTGCCAGACGGATCCTGCCCGGGGTCCTGACCAGCGCCTCGATCTGCATCTCGACCGAATCCGACAGCTTGAAGCCGTCGGGACCGAACAGCTTGATGCCGTTGTCCTCGTAGGGATTGTGCGAAGCCGAGATCATGACGCCTACATCGGCCCGCATGGAGCGCGTGAGGAACCCCACGGCGGGTGTCGGGAGCGGCCCGAGCAGCAGCACGTCGACCCCCACCGACAGGAAGCCGGCGGTCATCGCCTGCTCGATCATGTATCCCGACAGCCGCGTATCCTTCCCGACCACGACGCGATGGCGATGAGCGCCGCGATTGAAGACCTGCCCCGCCGCCATGCCGATGCGCATGGCGGTCTCCGCGGTCATCGGATCGCTATTGGCACGGCCACGCACGCCGTCTGTACCGAAGAGGAGGCGAGACATCGCCGGCAATCTATCGCATCGCCATCCAGACAGCGAGCGCCTGGCGGGTGCCGGCCACGTCGTGGACCCGAAGGATTGCGGCGCCGCACCGGGCGGCCTCGACGGCCAGCCAGATCGAGGCGGGGTCGCGCTCTCCCGGATTGGCAACCTCCGTGATCCGCCCGACGAAGCGCTTTCGCGATGCACCGATCAGCAGCGGATAGCCGGCATCGGCGAGCCGACCGGCTTCCTTCACGAGAGCGAGATTCTCATGCGTGCTCTTGCCGAACCCCAGGCCGGGGTCGAGTGCGATGCGGTCATGGGGGATGCCCGCCGCCCGGCAGGATCGCGCGCGTTCGAGCAGGTACTGCCGGACTTCCTCCACGACGTCGGCATAAGGCGGCACCGCGTAGTTGTCCTCGGCCCGGCCGCGACGGTGCATGAGCACGACGTGCGCAGCTCGGCTGGCCACCAGCGGCATCATGTCGGGGTCGTCCTCGAGCGCCGAGACGTCGTTCACGATGCGAGCGCCGGCGTCGAGGCAGGCGCGCGCCACCGCTGCACGCCGGGTATCGACGGAAACGAGCACATCGCGTCTGGCAAGACCGGCCACGACCGGCAGGACACGCCGGAGTTCCTCGTCGACGCTGACGGCGCGCGCGCCAGGCCGGGTTGATTCACCCCCGACATCGATGATGGCCGCGCCTTCCGAAACGAAGCGCAAGCCATCCTCGACCGCCTGCGTCGGATCGAGGCGCCGTCCGCCATCGGAGAAGGAATCCGGCGTCGCATTGAGGATCGCCATGATGATCGGGCGATCCAGGGAGATGCCGGCGTAGAAGGCCGTCAAATGCCGGGCTGCGGCTCCGGATTGGCGCCCGGCGCCGGGCCAGCCCCCTGCCCCGAGCTGCTCCCGGAGCTGGTGGGCACCGATGCCCGGCGGCGGCGGTCGGCAGGGCCGGCGCCGCCCGTCTCGTCGCGCACGATCTTCTCGCCGCGCAGGATCTGGTCGATCTCGTCGCTCGACAGCGTCTCGTATTCGAGCAGCGCCTTGGCGATCATGTGCAGATCGTCCAGGTGCTCGGTCAGGATCTGGCGCGCCCGGTTCTCGGCCTCCTCGATCAGGCGGCGAACCTCCTGGTCGATGAGCTGGGCCGTCGCCTCGGAGACGTTCTGCGTCTGCGTGACAGCATGCCCCAGGAACACCTCCTGCTCGTTGGCCTGATAGCGGACCCGTCCGAGCTTCTCGGACATCCCGTAGGCCGTGATCATGCCGCGGGCCGTCTGCGTGGCGACCTGGATGTCGCTCGCCGCGCCGGTCGTGACGTTCTCCGGTCCGAAGATGATCTCCTCGGCGGTGCGGCCGCCGAACATGATCGCCAGCCGCGATTCGAGGAACTGCTTGGTGTGGCTGAGATGATCCCGCTCAGGAAGCTGCATAGTCACGCCCAGCGCGCGGCCGCGCGGGATGATCGTGACCTTGTGAAGCGGATCGCTCTTGGGGACGTGCATGGCGACCAGCGCATGGCCGGCCTCGTGATAGGCCGTGAGCTTCTTCTCCTCGTCCGTCATCGCCATCGAACGACGCTCGGTGCCCATCAGGACCTTGTCCTTGGCATACTCGAAGTCGGCCATGGTGACCAGCCGCTTGCCGACGCGGGCGGCACGCAGCGCCGCCTCGTTCACGAGGTTGGCGAGGTCGGCGCCGGAGAAGCCCGGCGTACCGCGCGCGAGGACCCGCGGTTCCACGTCCGGCGCCAGCGGCACCTTGCGCATATGGACCTTGAGGATCTTTTCGCGGCCGCTCACGTCGGGATTGGGCACGATGACCTGACGATCGAAGCGGCCGGGACGCAGCAGCGCAGGGTCGAGCACATCGGGCCGGTTGGTGGCCGCGATCAGAATGACGCCTTCATTGGATTCGAAGCCATCCATCTCGACCAGCAGCTGGTTGAGGGTCTGCTCGCGCTCGTCATTGCCGCCACCCAGGCCGGCGCCGCGATGGCGGCCGACGGCATCGACCTCGTCGATGAAGACGATGCAGGGCGCATTCTTCTTCGCCTGTTCGAACATGTCGCGCACGCGGCTCGCGCCAACGCCCACGAACATCTCGACGAAGTCCGAACCCGATATGGTGAAGAACGGCACATTGGCCTCGCCCGCGATGGCACGCGCCAGCAGCGTCTTGCCGGTGCCCGGCGGGCCGACGAGCAAGCAGCCCTTGGGTATCTTGCCGCCAAGGCGCTGGAACTTCTGCGGGTCCTTCAAGAAGTCGACGATCTCTTCGAGCTCGGCCTTCGCCTCGTCGATGCCGGCGACGTCCTCGAAAGTGACGCGACCGTGCTTCTCCGTGAGCAGGCGCGCGCGCGACTTGCCGAAGCCCATGGCGCGGCCGGTGCCGCTCTGCATCTGGCGCAGGAAGAAGATGTAAACGCCGACCAGGACCAGGACGGGCAACCAGCTCACGAAGATGGAGCCGAGATTGACACCTTCCTCGGCGGGCCCGGCGTCGACGCGGTCGACGTTCTTGATCAGCATCGGCATCAGCTGCTCGTCGACAGGGGTCGATGGCACGTACGTCGCGAACTTCTGCACGCCATTGCGCGGCTCGCGGAAAGTGCCGCTGATGGTATTGCCCTGGATACGGACGTCCTGGACCTGGCGCTGCTCGACGGCGCGCACGAAATCCGAATAGGAGATCGTATTCCCAGCCGACCGGGTCGTTCCTCCCTGGAAGACGCTGTAGAGCAGCGCAAGCAGCAGGACGATGACGATCCACAGGGCGGCGTTACGGTTGAAGGGGTTCACGATTTCTTTCCAACAAGGAAGGTACGGACTTTAGATGGGAAGCAGGGGCCGCGTCGCAAGCAAAAAAAGCGGCCGGAACCAAGGGCTGCGAGCCTTCTCGACCTTCTTTCCTGCCATGCTCGGCGACAACAATCCACTGCAGACGCCGGCTTTCCGGCGCCCGGCGAAGGGTCATTCGGCATGCAGAGAATGTGAAATCCTGTTCTCTGCCCGATTTTCCGCGTGCGACGGGGGCCCCCAGCCGCGCCAAGGCCCGTTGCAGCCGGTCGCGGCGTGGCGGGTGCGCACGGCCACCCACGGACTGCACGATGCGGCTGACCAGTCCCGCCTGCCCATCGGGCGAGAGCTCCAGGAACGCCGTGCGATCCATTGCCACGGCGCCGTCGGCGGCGATTTCCAGAACCTCGGCGGCAACATTCGCCAAAGCACGCTCCCGATCATGGCGTGCTGCCGCCCGCCCTGCTGCCTGTCGCCGCACGGCAATCGGCAACTCGCCCGCCGCCCGCAACCGCGCCCGTTCGAAACGGGAATCGGCGTTGGACGGATCGTCGAACCAGGGCACGCCGCTCGCCCTGAGCGTCGCGGTGAGCCGGGAACGAGGCACGGCCAGCAAGGGCCGCAGCACCCTCGCCTCGGCATGCTCGACGAGTGCCGACATGCCCGCCAGGCCGTCGGCACCGCTGCGGCGTCCCATCCGCATGGTGACGGTCTCAGCCTGGTCGTCGGCGTGGTGAGCGACCAGCAGATGCAGGATGCCGCGCCGTCGGCATTCCCCCAGCAGCAGCCGGTAACGTGCTGCACGCGCGGCCTCCTGCACGCCCGAGGCCGGCTTGGCGCCCGACCAGTGCAGAACCATGCCGCGGGCCCCATGCGTCGCGAGGATGTGCAAGGTCGCTTCCGCCTCGGCCGCCGAGCCGGAGCGGAGCCCGTGATCCACGATGAGCCCCAGCATGCAGCCGCCCCGCTCCGCCGCCCACGCACGGGCCAGCAATGCCAGCGCCAGGGAATCGCGGCCTCCCGAGACGGCGACCGCGATGTCCGGGGAAGCCTCGAACGGACCGAACGGCGTCATCAGCCGTTCGAACTCTGCGCTCGTCAGCGGCCATTCGGCCATCAGCGGCCGCTCGGCGGCCCGTACGATCACTTGCAACCGTTCTTGTGGCGCTCCTGGTCGACGCGGCGCTTCTGCAGGTCGGTGGCGCGTGGATAGTCCTGGCTGAACTTGGCAAAGACCGCGCAGGCGTCGGACTTGCGGCCGAGGACGGCCAGCGTCACGCCCAGCTTGAGCAGGTTGTCGGGGCCCTTGGCGCTGGTCTTGTAGACCTTGTAGCCTTCGGCGAACGCCGCCATCGCGTTCTGATAATCGCGGCGGGCATAGTAGGTCTCGCCAAGCCAGTATTGCGCGTTGCCGGCAAGGCTATGCTTGGGATGGCTTTGCAGGAAGCTCTTGAAGCCGCGTTCGGCCCCGGCGTAGTCGCCGTCCTGAAGCTTCTTGAAGGCGTCGTGATAGAGCTGCTCAGCATTGGACGATGGTGCTGCCGCCGCGGCTGACGGGCGCGCCGCCGTTGGTGGCGCCGCCGAACGGCTCGGGCCGGCGCTGCTCGACCGGCCGCCGCCGCCCTTCTCGACCTGTTCGAGCCGGAACTCGTAATCCGCCTGCATCTTCTCCAGTTGCTGCTGAAGCTGCTGGTTGCGGTGCTGGAGCTGCTCGATCTGCCCGGTCAGCATGGTAATCGACTGCTGGAGCTGATTGAGCCGGTCCTCGACATAGACGGGATCGACACGCTGCGCCCACGCCGCACCGGGCATGACCAGCACAGCCGCAAGCAGGAGGAAGGATCGAGGCATCTTCTTCATGGACGACCGCAGTTTCCGTGCAAACGCGGCCATTTTCAGGCATGGCCACCGCTGCCACAACGAAATTGCCCCCGAAGCCGAAACGCCGGTCATGGCGACCGGCGTTGGCATTGCAGGTTTGCTACTGGAGCTCGGTCACGGCGCGCCGGTTGCGCGCCCAAGCCGCCTCGTCGGAGCCGATCGGATCGGGCCGTTCCTTGCCGTAGCTGATCGTCTTGATGCGGGCCGCGGGCACGCCCTGCGCGATCAGGTACTGCCGCGCCGCGTTGGCGCGCCGCTCGCCGAGAGCCAGGTTGTATTCGCGCGTGCCGCGCTCGTCGCAATGGCCGGCAATCGTGATCTGGTATTGGGTGTACTTCTTCAGCCACTCGGCCTGCCGATCGAGTGTCTGGCGGCCGTCCGCGCGGATCGTCGACATGTCAGTGTCGAAGAACACGCGATCACCGACGTTCTGACGGAAGTCGGCGACCGAGCCCGGGGTGACAGTGGTGGTTGCGGGAGCCGCAGCCTCCTGCTGATTGCTGCACGCCGCAATCGCGAACGTTGCCACGACGGCCATCAAGGCCCTTAACATGCGCATTTCGTCAAATCTCCCAGAGGGTTGGCATGATATCTTTCGCTATTGCGGAATCAAGGGCGACCAGGCGGGGTCTGAAGCGTCGGTCGGCGTGGGAATCTGCCTCTCGAAGCGGCCGGTGATGTCGATCTGGTGCAGCGTCACCGATCCCGCCCGGCCGCCCGAATTGGGCTGCTGACGGAAGAAGGCGAGCACCCGACCGTTCGGCGCCCAGGTCGGCCCTTCGACCAGAAAGCCGTTGGCCAGTAGGCGTTCGCCGCTGCCATCGGGCCGCATCACGCCGATACCGAATGATCCGCCCGTGATCTTGGTGAAGGCGATGAAGTCGCCGCGCGGCGACCATACTGGGGTGGCGTACCGCCCCTCGCCGAAGCTGATGCGGCGCTCGCCGCCGCCGCCGCCGGCGCCCATGACGTAGAGCTGCTGGGTACCGCCGCGATCGGAGTTGAAGACGATCTGCGTGCCATCATTGGAAAAGCAGGGCGACGTGTCGATGGCCGCCGTGTTCGTCAGGCGCCGCAGGGCACGGCCGCGCAGCTCCATCTCGTAGATGTTCGTGCGGCCGTCCTGGGAGATGCTCATGACCACTTTCGTGGCGTCGGGCGAGAAACGTGGCGCGAAGCTCATGCCCGGGAAATTGCCCAGCAGCTCTCGGCGGCCGCTGTCGACGTTCTGCAGATAGACGCGCGGCGGAGCGCGATCCTCCGAATAGGCCATATAGACGATTTCCTGCAGCGTCGGCGCAAAGCGCGGCGTGAGGGCGATCGTACGGCCATCGGTGATGTAGCGGTTGTTGGCGCCGTCCTGGTCCATGATGGCGATCCGCTTGACGCGCGCGCTGAGCGGCCCCGTTTCCGAGACGTAGGCGATGCGCGTATCGAAGTAGCCTTCTTCGCCGGTTACGCGCTTGTAGATCGCGTCGGCGATGATATGCCCGAGACGGCGCCAATTGTTGGGCTGGCTGGTGAAGGACAGCCCCGTCGCCTGCTGGCCGACCAGGACATCCCAGAGCCGGAAATCGACCTTGATGTTGCCGCCGACCTGCTGGACCTGCCCGACCACCAAGCCGGCAGCGCCGATGCTGCGCCAGTCGGGAAAGCGCGGCGCACTGCTGGCATTGACGTCCCGCTGGATGAATGCGCTCGGCGGGATCGAGCGGAACAGCCCGGAATTCTGCAGATCATTGCGCACGACGCCCGCGATGTCGGCGCCGACTCGATCGCCGCTGAAGTCGACGATGGCGATCGGGACCGGCTCGAAGGAAGGCCGGGTCATGTCGATCGTCAACTGCGCGCGCGCGGGGGCGGACGCCGCACCTGCGGCGAGGGCAACGCCGCCGAGTATCGTCGACCGTCGAGGTAGGTTCATATCGGACCTCTTCTTCATGGAGGGGGCATCTTTGTAGCGCGACAGGCTGTCAATAGTCGCGTGGATCGAAGTTGAAGGTAATGGTGCGCCAGGAATTGTATTTTTCCGGTGACAACGGCCATGGCTGGCAGCGCGGATTCATGATGGCGCGATGGGCGGCGTCGGCCGCCGCGCGATAGGTCGGATCGTTGTTGTAGCGCCCCGTATCCTTGAGTTCGGCCTTCACGGGCGTACCGTCCTGGTTCATCTGCACGATCAGCGTGACGACGAGGCCAGCCTGATCCCGCACCCCTGCCGGGAAATTCCAGCACGGCCGGATCTTGTTGCGCACGCCCTCGATTTCGCTCGCCGTGACGACGGCGGCGAGATTGGGCGCCGCGGCGGCCTGGCGGGTCACCTGCTGGACCGGCTTGGGCTGCTGCTCGGGCGTTCGTACATTCTGCGGCGAGTGCTTGTTCTTCAGAATGTCGTCGATCATCGAATCGACGCTCTTCTGCGGCGCCGGCTTCGGTGGCGCAGGCTTGGGCGGCTCCGGCTTCTTCACCTGGGGTGGCGGCTTGGGCTTCGGGGGCTCGGGCGGCTTCTCGACCTTGGGCGGCTCCGGCTCCTTGGGCTTGAGGGCGATCAGGTCCTCCTGCGGCTTTGCCACCTCCGGCTTCGGCTTCTCCACGGGCGGCGGAGGCGGCGGTTCCGGCTTCGCCTCCGCGACGTCCGGCTTCGGTTTCTCCGGCGCGGGCGGCGGATCGGCCGTCTTGGGGGGCGGCGCCTTGGTCGCCTCGTCAGCGATCGGGACGTCCTTGGGCTGCGGCGGCGGATTGCCGATCTTGGGCGCCGCGGCCTTCTTGTCGATCGCCTCGAACTCCACCATCACCGGCTCGGGTTCGAGCGGCGGCGGCGGCCCGAAGAAGTCGAGATTCATCACCGCGGCCCCCAGCACGACGACGTGCAGCATCGCCGACACGATGGCCGGCGTGCGCATCTCGACGCTTTCGGGCGCACGGTAGATCATGAGGGTCTTGGCCTCCCTTATCGCCGAGGGGCAGGTTGAGGTTGCCCGCCGCGCGGCGCGGCAGGCACCTGCGCCGGGCTCACGGTGCCTCCGCCCTTGCCCAGCTGCTGGGCCTGCTCGCCCAGCAGGCCGAGCTGACGGAAGCCGCTCTCGATCACCACGCCCATCACCTCCATCATCTTGCCGTAGTCGACGGCCTTGTCGCCCCGCATGAAGACCCGCTGGTCGGGCTTCTCCTCGTGGACGGCCTTGAGCTTGGCGCTGAGTTCGGCGAGATCGTACTTGGTCTCGCCGAGGAACACCTCGCCCTGGGAATTCACAGAGACCACCAGCGGCTCGTCCTTGCCGCCGACCTGTTGGGCGCTCGTCTTCGGGAGGTCGACCGGAACGCCGACCTGCAGCAGCGGCGCCGTGATCATGAAGATGATCAGCAGCACCAGCATGACATCGACGAGGGGCGTGACGTTAATGTCGGCGATCGGCGTGTAGCGCCGCGGGCGGAACTTGCCACCCGAACTGCCGGCGCCGGCCGCGGGGATGATACCGGCCATCAGACCTGCTCCTCGAGCTGACGCGACAGGATGGTGATGAATTCACCCGCGAAGGCCTCGAGCTGCTGGGCGTAGCGGGCGACCTGGCCGCTCAGGATGTTGTAGGCACCGGCTGCCGGGATGGCCGCCACGAGGCCGATCGCCGTGGCGAACAGCGCCTCGGAGATGCCCGGCGCGACGACGGCGAGCGACGTGTTCTTGGACTGTGCGATGTGGCTGAAGCTGTTCATGATACCCCAGACCGTGCCGAACAACCCGACGAAAGTGGCGTTGGCGCCGACGGTCGCCAGGAAGCCCAACCGCTTCTCGATCGCCTCCATCTCGCGCTGGATGGTGACGCTCATCACCTGCTCGATGCGCTGGCGCAGCGCGGCGCGCGCCGTGGCGCTGGTCGCCAATCCCTTCGAGACCGACCGCCGCCATTCGCGCATCGCGGCCGAAAAGACACTCGACATCGGATCGTCAGGCTTTGCCCCGACACGGTCATACAGATCTTCCAGCGACACACCCGACCAGAACGTGTCCTCGAAGGACTGCGCGCTCCTCTTCAGGGAACGCAGGCGAAGCATCTTCTCGAAGATGATGGCCCAGGACCAGAACGAGGCAAGCAACAGGGCAATCATCACCGCCTTCACGACCCAGTCCGCCTGCATGAACAGGCCGTAGACGGACATATCGATCGTGCCCGTGCCGCCGAGAGGGGCTTCGGCGACCTGCGCAAACGCGTCCATTGTAGAATCTCCGTTGGTTCAAAGGGTTATACCTGAATATGGCGCGAGCGGGGCGAGCCGCCCGAAGGAGTCGCCGGCGTGGATCCGGCGACCGTTACCTGGGCCAGGGCAGTCCGCACGTGCGGCGGCAATCGGACCGGCCGGCCATCCTCCCCCATGCAGGCGACGACGAGCTCGGCTCGGACCAGGATCTCTGAGCCGCGGCAAGCCTCCTGGACCATATCCAGCGAAGCGCCACGCAGTTCTCCGCAGCGGGTGAGCACCTCGATGATGTCGTCCAGCCGCGCGGGCTTCAGGTAATCGATGGTGCAGCGGCGCACCACCCAGTTCACGCCGCGCTCCGCCCGCAACGCGCTGTGCTCCTGGCCGAGCAGCCGCAGGAGTTCCGTCCGTCCGCGTTCCAGGAAGCGCAGCCAGTTTGCGTAGTAGACGATGCCCGCCGCATCGGTGTCCTCATAGTAGACCCGCAACGGCAGCCGATGGATGCCGTCGGCAATCCGGCCGCTGGTCGGCTCGCTCACGCCTCGTCCACCGGCTCGCCGGCGGCCGGCATATCCACCGCCAGCAGGTCGAGCTGCCCTTTCCGGTCGCCCGGCATTTCCATGCCGAGATGGCGGTAGCCGGCCTCCGACAGCAGCCGGCCGCGCGGCGTGCGCATGAGCAGGCCGAGCTGCATCAGGTACGGTTCGATCACATCCTCGATCACGTCGCGCTGCTCGGACAACGCCGCCGCCAGGGTTTCGACACCGACCGGTCCACCGCCATAGTTCTGGACGAGACAGGCCAGGTAGCGGCGATCCATCGAGTCCAGGCCGCGGCTGTCGACTTCGAGCCGGGTCAGCGCCTCGTCCGCCACGCGGGCATCGACCATGGAATGCCCGCCGACGGCGGCGAAATCGCGCACGCGCCGCAGCAGGCGATTGGCCACGCGCGGCGTGCCGCGCGAGCGGCGTGCGATCTCGGCGCCGCCCTCGGAGGCCATCCCCATCTTCAGCACGCGGGCGGCCCGATGGACGATCGTTTCGAGTTCGGATGGTTCGTAGAACACCATGCGCAACGGGATGCCGAAGCGCTCGCGCAGCGGCCGTGTCATGAGGCCCGATCGAGTCGTGGCGCCGACCAGGGTGAAGGGCGGCAGCTCGATACGTACGGAACGGGCTGCCGGCCCCTCGCCGATCATCAGGTCGAGCTGGAAATCCTCCATGGCGGGATAGAGCACTTCCTCGATCGCCGGGTTCAGCCGATGGATCTCGTCGATGAACAGGACGTCGCGCGGCTGCAGGTTCGTGAGCTGGGCGGCCAGATCACCGGCCTTCTGGATCACCGGCCCGGACGTCGCGCGAAAGCCCACGCCCATCTCCCGGGCCACGATCTGCGCCAGTGTCGTCTTGCCGAGACCGGGCGGGCCATGGAACAGCACGTGGTCCAGCGCCTCGCCCCGCGCGCGCGCCGCCGTGATGAAGATCTTGAGGTTCTCGCGCACCTGCTTCTGGCCGACGAAATCGTCCAGCGTCTGCGGCCGCAACGCCAACTCGGCGACGTCCTCGTCACCTCGCTTGGCGGATACGAGGCGCTCCACATCGCTCATCGCGCCAGCTCCTGCAGCCCCGCCCTGATGATGGCGTCCAGCCTGGCGTCTGCGCCCAGCCGTTGCGCTACGCGCGCCACGGCACCAAAGGCCTCGACGCGCTTGTAGCCCAGATTGACCAGGGCCGACACGGCATCCTCGTTGACCGAGCCTGTGGCTGGCGCTGCCATTGGCTCATCGCTTCCCTTGGCGGCCGGTGCCACGCCGAATGCCGCAGCCTTGTCCTTCAGTTCGGTGGCCAGCCGGGCGGCGAGCTTCGGCCCCACGCCGGCCGGGCGGCTGAGCGTAGCGCGGTCCTGGGAAGCGATCGCGCGGGCGATCTCGTCGGACGACAAGGTCGAGAGGATGGACAGCGCGACCCTGGCCCCGACGCCCTGGACCGTCGTCAGGATGCGGAACCAGTCGCGCTCCGCCGCATCGAGGAAGCCGTACAATGCAATCGCGTCTTCGCGAACGATGGTCTCCACCAGCACCGTCACCGGCTGGCCTACCGCAAGGTCGCGCAACGTGCGCGCCGATGCCCAGACGAGATAGCCCACGCCCCCCACGTCGACGACCGCGCTGTCGGCGTCGACGTCATCGACGATACCTTTCAGCCGAGCGATCAAAGCGCCGCCTCCACCCGCCGGGCGGTCGCCCGATGATGGGCGTGGCAGATCGCGACGGCCAACGCGTCGGCCGCATCGCTGGTCGCGTCGACGCCGGGAAGCAGACGGCCGACCATCATTGCGATCTGCCGCTTGTCGGCATGGCCCGCCCCCGTGATCGACTTCTTCACCAGATTGGCCGCGTACTCGAAAACCGGCAGGCCAGCCTGCGCCGGAGCCAGCAGGACGACGCCGCGCGCTTGGCCGAGCTTGAGGGTGGAACCCGGATTGACGTTCACGAAGGTCTCCTCGACCGCCGCCTCCGTCGGCCGCTGCGCCTCGACCACGGCGGCGACGCCCTCGAACAAGGCGCACAGCCGCTCGGCAAGCGTTCCCGCGCTCGCCACCCTCACCACGCCATGTCCGACATGGCGCAGCCGGTTGCCCTCGACGTCGATCACGCCCCAGCCGGTCAGCCGCAGACCGGGATCGAGGCCGATCAGTCTCATCGTCGGCGCTTCAGGCCGCGAACTTCGCCAGAGCGTCGTCCGACACCTCAAAGTTGGCGTAGACGTTCTGTACGTCGTCGTTGTCTTCGAGGGCCGCGATCAGGTCGAGAAGAGTCTGCACCGCGTCACCGTCGACGGGCGTGGTCGTCTTGGGGCGCCACGTAAGCTTGGCGGTCGATGGCTGGCCCAGCGATTTCTCGAGCGCCTCACGCACCGCGTTGAAGCTGTCCTGGGCACAGTAGATCTCGTGCATGCCCTCCGGTCCCTCGCCGCTCATCACGTCGTCGGCACCGGCGTCGATCGCCTTCTCCAGCACCTCATCGGCCGTGCCGACGGACAGCGGAAAGCGGAACTCCCCCAGTCGATCGAACATGAACGACACGCTGTTGCTCTCGCCGAGATTGCCGCCATGCTTGGCGAAGATCGAGCGGACCTCGCCGGCCGTCCGGTTGCGGTTGTTGGTGAGCGCCTCGGCGATCACCGCGACGCCTCCAGGACCGTAGCCTTCGTACCGCACCTCGTCGTAGTTGGCGTCTGCATCGCTGCCCGAGCCGCGCTTGATCGCACGATCGATCGTATCGCGCGTCATGTTGGCTTCGCGCGCGGCGATCACGGCAGCGCGCAGACGCGGATTCGAGGCCGCATCGGGCGAGCCAAGGCGCGCCGCAGTGGTGATCTCGCGGATCAGCTTGGTGAAGATCTTGGCCCGCTGGGCATCCTGGCGCCCCTTGCGATGCATGATGTTCTTGAATTGCGAATGGCCTGCCATCGCCCAAAAACCAGATTAAGTGATCGGATGCGCCGCCTATACCACTTCTCGTGGGGTTTGGGAGCAACGACAGGACCTTGCGCCAAAAAAAGGCGGGGGCCGAAGCCCCCGCTAAAAAACGTCGGAACCTAGATTCCGACGCCCCCTCTAACCTTTGAAGACAGTCGCCGGTATGGCGTCGACCCGACGAAAAATCCTTTAACTTCAAAAGGATGCCGATTTTTCCCCAAGCCGTCAACGAGGGTCTTCAACCTACCGCTAATAGGTAGGCGCCCCTGTGCATCGATACAAGATGCAGGAAAATTCACATAGCCTGCGACAGGCGGCCCCCAATCCGCACCGCCCGCACCGATACAGCAAGACCCGTGCGGTCGTCGGTTTCGACCACGGCCGCACACAGCGTGCCCTCGCCCTCGGCAGGGGCCAGGCGCTCTCCCGGCATCTTTCGCACGAACCGCTGGACGGCGATCTCCTTCTTCATGCCGATCACCGAATCGTAGTCGCCGCACATGCCGACATCGGTCTGGTACGCCGTTCCGCCCGGCAGCACCCAATTGTCCGCCGTCGGAATGTGGCTGTGCGTGCCCAGGACGGCAGAGACCCGTCCGTCGCAATAGTGCCCGATCGACTGCTTCTCGCTGGTCGCCTCGCCATGGACGTCGACTAGGATGAAATGGGCAGTGCCTCCCAGCACGTATCTGGCGAGCTCCGCGTCGAGTGCACGGAACGGATCATCCAGCGCATCCATGAACAGGCGACACATGACGTTGACGACCAGGATCTTCTGTCCTCGCAGCGTCTGGAACAGGTTGGCCCCCCAGCCCGGCGTGCCCGGCGGGAAATTGATCGGCCGCAGGAGACGCTTGTCCTGCGCGATGTACGGCACGATCTCGCGCTGGTCCCAAACATGGTTGCCTGTGGTGATGCAGTCGACGCCCGCTTCGTGCAGTTCGCCGCAGATCTTGGCAGTGATGCCGAAGCCGGCCGCCGCGTTCTCGCCGTTCACCGCCACGAAATCGAGGCCAAGCTCCCGTCGCAGCCGTGGCACTTCCCGAATCACCACATCGCGGCCGGCGCGTCCGACGATATCACCGCAAAAAAGGACCTTCATGCCTAGACAAAGGCGCAAGCACGCCGATCGGTCAACAACCAATCGAGGCGCTGGTCGTCGGGGCCATGGGGCACGGCATCGACGAGTTGCCCGTCGAATCCCACGCCGACCGCCGTGACGGACCGGCGGGCCCGCAACGCGGACAGGGTGCGGTCATAGAAGCCACCACCATAGCCCAGCCGCCATCCTTCGGCGTCACAGGCCAGCAGCGGCACGATCAACGCATCCGGCTCGATCGTCTCCCGGCGCGCGACGGGCTGCAGGGTCCCGAAGACGCCTTCCTCGAGAACATCGCCCGGGCGCCAGGCGCGGAACAGTAGCGGCCTGCCACGCCCTTGCACGACTGGGAGGGCGAGCTGACAGCCGGTATTGAACAACGCGATCATCAGTGGCCGGATGTCGATCTCGTCCTTGACCGGCCAGAACCCGGACACGGCAACGGGCATCGCGAACGGCCGCTCGCGTTGCCACGTCGCCAGCAGGCCACAGGAACCGGCACGGCGCTCCTCTTCGCCGAGACCGGCGCGCCAGGCGGACATGGCGCTCCGCAGCAGGCGCTTGTCTTCAACGAACGTCATGAGGGGATGGAGGCAAGGTGGGGCGGCTCCACGATGGGCCGTGGTCGTAAAAACCTCCAAGGCCTGCAAAAGCAGGTGGGCGCCGTGTAGCCAGGACCACGATCGAGGCCAGGGACAGCTCCCAGGAGATCTTTATTGGCCCCGGGGGTTTTTGAGCGAACCTCGCACCGCGCAGAAATCCGCCCCGCTTCCAATCTAGTCGCTGGCGGCTCCCGCTTCAATGCAAGGCGGCAACCTGCATGACAGGTCAGGCCGCGCCGCTGACCTTCTTGCTCATTTTGTCCACGCGCGACGTGATGAGCTCCTCGAGAGCCGTCGCGAGGGTCTCGGCGCTGTCGGTGGCGCTCGCGCGCGCGCTCTCGGCCGCCTTGGCGATACCGCGCGCCTCGCGGCTTTCGTCGGCCAGCAGGAGCGCGGCGAACACCACCAGCTTGACCTCGGGTGCTCCGGGCATCTGGCGGCGCAATTCGTTCACCTTCTCGTCGACGTAGGAAGCGAGTTCCTGGACGCGATCTTCCTCGCCTTCGCCGCAGGCGAGCTCATAGGTACGATTGGCGATCTGGATAGAGACTTGCGGCATTGTCCGCGACTCCTTTTATTGCGCCCCGTAAGGGCGTCGAGGGGACGGCAGCTTACTTCTGATCGACGGCCAGGAGCGAGCGAATGTATTCCATCGCCCGTTCCAGCCGGCTTTCGACCTCCATTGCCACCTTCTTCAATTCGTCGTGCTGGCGCTCCAGCGTGCTCAAGCGCCGCGCCATCTCGTCGGCCCGCGCGGATTCCACGCGCAAGCGCTCATCGACCATCGTTTCCAGCCGGCTGAGTGCACTGTCGACACGGTCCCGCGCCCGGGCTGCGTTCGACACTGCTCCCCCGGAGGGTGTTCCCTGCTCTCCCGGCCGCACCTGCTCCATTGACGGAGGATAGGTTGAGGCCCCGTGGACGGTCAACATCTTGGCGCTGTGGAGCGTCGAAAGGCGCTAGATATGGGCGCGGTCACTGCTTTTGCGCATTGACGCCCAAAGGGGCGCTCGGCATGTTGCCCGCCGCTCACAAAAACCGTACGGCGCATCCCATAAATGCTTGATCAGAACGCCGCTCGCCGCGACATGGCGAACGCCATCAGAGCCCTGGCCATGGACGCCGTACAGCAGGCGGACTCGGGCCATCCCGGCATGCCGATGGGCATGGCCGACGTCGCCACCGTCCTGTTCACGAAGTTCCTGAAGTTCGATGCTTCCGAGCCGGGCTGGCCCGACCGCGACCGCTTCATCCTGTCGGCCGGACATGGCTCGATGCTGCTCTACGCCTTGCTGCATCTGACGGGCTACGCCGACATGACGCTCGACGAGCTGAAGCGTTTCCGGCAGCTCGGCAGCCGCACGGCAGGCCACCCCGAGTACGGCCATGCCGCCGGCATCGAGACCACGACCGGGCCTCTCGGCCAGGGACTGGGCAACGCCGTCGGCTTCGCGCTGGCCGAGCGGCTCCTGGCCGAGCGGTTCGGCCGTGACGTCGTCGACCACTACACCTACGTCATCGCCGGCGATGGCTGCCTCATGGAGGGCGTCGGCCAGGAGGCGATCACCCTTGCCGGCCATCTCGGGCTGGGCCGCCTCATCGTGCTGTTCGACGACAACGGCATCTCGATCGACGGGCCGACGTCGCTGTCGACCTCGGAAGACCACAAGAAGCGCTTCGCGGCGGCCGGCTGGCACGTCCAGGGCGTCGACGGCCACGACCAGGATGCCATCGCACGGGCGATCCGCAAGGCGCGCAACGTTACCGACAGGCCGTCTCTGATCGCCTGCAAGACGGTGATCGGCTTCGGCGCGCCGACCAAGGCGGGCACGGCGGCCACGCACGGGTCGCCGCTGGGCAAGGACGAGATCGCAGGTGCGCGCGAAAAGCTGGGCTGGCCCTACGGCCCCTTCGACATCCCCGAACCGATCTTCACGGCGTGGCGGAAGGTCGGCGCGCGTGGCAAGTCGGCGCGGCGCAAATGGCTGAAGCAGCATGCGGCCATGGCCGATACCGATCGCGCCGAATTCGACCGGCGCCTCAAGGGTGACCTCCCGGGCGCCGTTGGCGAGGCGATCGACGCCTTCAAGGCGCGCATCGCGGCAGAGAAGCCGAACTGGGCGACGCGCAAGTCCAGCCAGGAGGCGCTCGAGGTCATCAATCCGGTTTTGCCCGACTCCGTCGGCGGCTCGGCCGATCTCACGGGGTCCAACAACACCAGGACGGGCTCGCTCAAGGGCGTGACGCGCACCGACGCCGGCCGCTATGTCCACTACGGCATCCGCGAGCATGCGATGGCCGCCGCGATGAACGGCATGGCGCTGCACGGCGGCCTGATTCCGTATGGCGGCACCTTCCTGGTGTTCAGCGACTACTGCCGTCCATCGATCAGGCTGTCGGCCCTGATGGGCGTGCGCGTCATCTACGTGCTGACCCATGATTCGATCGGCCTGGGCGAGGATGGCCCGACTCACCAGCCGGTCGAGCATCTGGCGGCGCTGCGGACCATTCCCGGCCTGCAGGTCATGCGGCCCGCCGACGCGATCGAAACCGCCGAATGCTGGCAGATCGCACTCCAATCGAGGACGTCCAGCGTCATCGCGCTGTCTCGTCAGAACCTTCCGACGGTGCGCGACGTCGGCGACGGGAACCTCTGTGCCCGGGGCGCGTACCTGCTGGCGGGCGATGCCGCGGCACCCGTCCGGCTGATCGCCACCGGTTCGGAAGTGCAGCTCGCCCTGGCAGCGCGCGACCTTCTGGCAAAGGAAGGCATCGCCTCCGCCGTCGTGTCGATGCCGTCTTGGGAGCTGTTCGCTGCGCAGGACGAAACCTACCGTCAGCAGGTGCTTGGGCCGGCAGGCACGATACGCGTAGCCTGCGAAGCCGCAGTGGAATTCGGCTGGGAGCGCTGGCTGGGGCCGCGCGGCGCCTTCGTCGGCATGAAGGGATTCGGCGCCTCGGCGAAGGCGGGCGACCTGTACAAGCATTTCGGCATCACGGCGGAGGCGATCGCCGAAGCGGCGCGCCGACTCACCCATAACGGAGGATGACATGGCAGTTCGGGTTGCAATCAACGGGTTCGGGCGCATCGGTCGCAACGTGCTGCGCGCCATCATGGAATCGGGCCGCAAGGACATCGAGGTCGTGGCGGTCAACGACCTCGGCCCTGTCGAGACCAATGCCCACCTGTTCCGCTTCGACTCCGTCCACGGCCGCTTCAACGGCGAGGTGAAGGTCGACGGCGACACGATCGACGTCGGTCGCGGCAAGATCAAGGTGACGGCCGAGCGCGACCCGTCGAAGCTGCCGCACAGGGAGCTGGGCGTCGAGATCGCGCTCGAGTGCACCGGCATCTTCACGTCCAAGGAAAAGGCGTCGGCCCATCTGACGGCGGGCGCCAAGCGTGTGCTGGTGTCGGCGCCGGCCGACGGCGCCGACCTCACGGTCGTCTACGGCGTCAACCACGACAAGCTGAAGAAGGAGCATCTCGTCGTCTCCAACGCCTCGTGCACGACGAACTGCCTGGCCCCCGTCGCCAAGGTGCTGAACGACGCGGTGGGCATCGACCACGGCTTCATGACGACCATTCACGCCTACACCGGCGACCAGCCGACCCTCGACACGATGCACAAGGACATGTACCGCGCCCGCGCCGCGGCGATGTCGATGATCCCGACATCGACGGGGGCGGCGAAGGCGGTCGGACTCGTGCTGCCGGAGCTGAACGGCAAGCTCGACGGCGTCTCCATCCGGGTGCCGACGCCCAACGTCTCGGTCATCGACTTCAAGTTCGTCGCCAAGCGCAAGACCGACAAGGACGAGATCAACAAGGCAGTGAAGCTTGCCGCCGCCAACCAGCTCAAGGGCATCCTGGGCTGGACCGACCAGCCCAACGTGTCGATCGACTTCAATCACGACAGCCACTCGTCCACCTTCCATCTCGACCAGACCAAGGTCATGGATGGCACGCTGGTGCGTGTCATGAGCTGGTACGACAACGAGTGGGGCTTCTCCAACCGCATGGCCGATACCGCCGTTGCGATGGGCAAGCTGAGCTAGCTCCGTTTCGCGACGGACGCGTCGCGGAAGATCTCGTCGAGCGAAGCGTGCGCCAGGGGTTCCGGGCGCACGGACAGGAGGCGGACCAGGCCGTCGAGGTGCTCCGCCATCAGACGGCAGGCCTTTTCGGCATCGCCGGCGATCACGGCCTTCACGATATCGCCGTGGTCATGCGGGCCTGCGCAGTTGTCGAACTGCGGCGGCGCGAACAGCGAAAAATGCAGTGACGAACGCGGCAGCACGGACCGCAGGGTGCGCGAAAGCTGCTCGTTGCCGCAGAGGTCCGCCAGCAACGCGTGGAACTCGGTCGACAGGCCGAAGAGGCGCCCCCGGTCACCGCTCTTCACGGCCGCCCTTTCCTCGGCGACGTGCGCCCTGAGTCGCCGCGCCGAGGCCACGCTTCCCATCTCTTTCGCCAGCCGCCGCACGATCGCCTCTTCCAGGATGCGGCGCACCTCGTAGAGCTCGCGCAACTCCTCCACGGACGGCGTCGGCACCAATGTTCCGCGATTGGGCACCGCCTCCAGCCAACGCTCGTGGACGAGCCGATGGAGGGCCTTGCGAACGCGCTCGCGGCTCACCTTGAGCAGCCTCGCCAGCTGGGGCTCCTGCAGCTTGGTCCCCGGTCCCAGCCGGCCTCCGAGCATCGCCTGCCGGATCGTGTCGTAGACGACCTCGTCGATCGCCACGTTGCCCTTGACGCTCCGTCGTCTCGGCGCCCGCTTCTTCGTCACCTGTCTAGCCATCCGCCCGGTTCGCGATCTTATTGACGTAAAAATGTGCACATAACTCTAGGAGATGTGCACATCCATTGGAATCGGTGTCTGGACTTGCGCATTTCGTGCCATTCCGCCGTTGGCACGACGCTTGCGTCGCCTGTCGCGGGGAACAGGGAGAAAACGTGCCTGCGCCAGCGCCAACGCCGACGTCGATAGCGCCGACGGGACGCGCCTTGGACGTCGACAACCTCACCGTGCGATACGGTCAGGCGATCGCGGTCAACGGGGTGTCCATCTCCATAGAGGCCGGCGAGGTCGCGGCCCTGCTCGGCCCCTCGGGATGCGGCAAGACCACCCTGCTGCGCGTGATCGCGGGCTTCGTGCGGCAGGCCGACGGACGCGTCCTCGTCGACGGCAGCTCGATCGACCACCTGCCAGCCAATCAGCGCAACATCGGCATCGTCTTCCAGAACTACGCCCTCTTTCCTCACATGACGGTCGCGGAGAACGTGGCCTACGGGCTCCGTGCCCGCGGGCGAAGCGATCCGGGCGTGAACCAGCGTGTCCAACGCATGCTGGAGATGGTGCAGCTCGGCGCCTTCCGTGATCGCCTGCCGCGTCAGCTTTCCGGAGGCCAGCAGCAACGGGTGGCCCTCGCCCGCGCACTCGCCGTCGAACCGTCCATCCTGCTGCTCGACGAGCCCTTCGCCGCCCTGGACCGCAACCTGCGGCTCGACATGCAGATCGAGGTCAGGCGGCTGCAGCGACAGCTCGGCCTGACGACGATCCTGGTGACTCACGACCAGGACGAGGCCATGAGCGTGGCCGACCGCATCGCCGTCATGAACAGGGGGCAGGTCGAGCAGTTCGACACGCCCGTCGCGGTCTACGACCGTCCGCGGACGCTTTTCGTCAACGGCTTCATCGGCACCACCAATCTTCTGCCGGGAAAGGTCGTCGAGGTCGCCGCTGATGCCGTCGCCGTATCCCTCGAGGCCGGCGCGACGGTGCGGCTGCCTGCGCCGTCGGGCATTGCGACTGGCGACGCGGTGCTGCTCTCGATCCGGCCCGAGCAACTCGAGTTGCAGGCCCAGCCCGGACCGGCGTGCTGGCCTGTCGAGCCCGGCCTCAGCCTCCCGCTGGGGGCGCACCTCATCCACGATGTGCGCACGGCCGACGGTACACCTCTCAAGATCATCGAGCCTCGCCGGCACGGCGTGGCGGCGCGGAGTCGGCCGTTCTGCGCGCTAGCTGCCGATGCACGCCCCTCTCTGTTCCACCGTCCAACCTGAAGCCAAGGAGTGATCGCCATGTTCAGCCGCAGAAGCCTGCTTTCTGGCGCCACCGCACTGGGCGGCGCCGCCCTCCTGCCTACCATCGCCCAGGCAAAGGGCAGCGTCGTCGCCGCCACCTATCCCGGCACCTGGGAGGAGGCGTATCGCACCGTCGTCGCCGCGAATCTCAAGAAGAAGGACGACATCGAGCTGGAGTTGCAGCCCCTGTTCGCCGTCGACCAGATCGCGAAGGCGAGGGCCGCCCGCGGCGCTCCGCCGTTCGACGCCTTCGTCCTCGATCCCGGCCCTCGCATCACCGCCATCGAAGCGGGCCTGTTCGAGAAGTTCGACGGCAAGAAGCTGACCAATGCCTCCAAAATGCCGCCCGGCTTCATCGACGAATGGGGTATCGCGGTGAACGCACAGGTGGTGGGCATCGCCTACAATCCGAAGAAGGTCCCGCCGCCCAAGGGCTGGAAGGACCTGCTGAGCGATCCATGGGTGTCGCGGCTGGGCATCACCGGCTTCCAGACCACCTTCGGCACCGTGTCGCTGATCGAGATCGCCAAGGCCTTCGGCGGCTCCGAGACCAACGTCGATCCCGCCCTGGTCGAGCTCAAGAAGGTGCTATCCAAGATAGCCGCCGTTGGACAGCCTGCCGCCATGGCGGGCCTGTTCCAGCAGGGCCAGTGCGACGTGATGTACACGAACACGCAGACCGTCGCGACGCTCAAGAGCAAGGGCGTCGACATCGACTTCGTCAAGCCCGACACCGGCGCCGTCTACTTCTTCACGACCCTGCACATCGCCAAGGGCACGACCGAAGCGGACAACGCCTACAAGTACATGGACGTCGTCGCCAGCAAGGAGGTCCAGGAGGCTTTGACCAAGCCGCCCTTCAACTTCATCCCGGTGAACAAGGACGTGCCGCTTCCGGCCGACCTGCCGATCAAGAGCCTGGACGAATTCAGCACCTACGTGCGGCACGACTGGAGCAAGATCAATCCGCTGCGCGCCGGCTGGATCGAGAAGTTCAACAAGGAAATGGCCAAGTGACCGCCGTGGCGGCCGCCCCTTCGCCGGACCACGGCCGCCGTCCTTTGGCACTGAAGCCCGGCGAGTGGCAACTGGCCCTGCCGCTCGCCCTGGCATTCCTGTCGCTGTTCCTGGCACCGCTGCTGCTGCTGTGCGGCGTCAGCTTCTTTGAGGACGAGAAGATCACCCGCCCCGGCCTCGGCCAATGGGCCAAGTTCCTGGGCGACCCCTTCACCTACAAGGTGATCGCCGACACGCTGCTGCTCGGCGTCAAGGCGGTGGCGACGACCATGCTGCTGGGCTACCCGCTGGCGCTGGTCTTCATGGAAGCGTCGGCGCGCCTGCAGAAGGTCCTGATCTTCGTCATCGTCATGCCGCTCCTGCTGTCGGTCGTGGTCCGTACCTTCGCCTGGATCGTCATCCTCGGCCGCGAGGGCGTGATCAATCAGGCGCTCCTTGCCCTGGGCGTCATCTCCGAACCGCTGAGGCTCCTGCAAACCGAGCTCGGGCTCGTCATCTCCCTGACCCAGATCGAGATGCCGCTGCTGCTGCTGCCCCTGATCAGCGTGATGTCGCGGCTCGATCCCAATCTCCGGGACGCGGCGGCGGCGCTGGGCGCATCGCGCTGGCGCACGCTCTTCACGGTCGTCGTGCCGCTCAGCATGCCCGGTCTCATTGCCGGCTGCCTGCTGGTCTTCGCCAGCGCCACCACCGCCTTCATCTCCCAGACCGTGATCGGCGGCGTCCGCCTCATCTACCTGCCGCTGCTCATCTGGCAGCAGTCTCTGGTCGTCTTCAATTGGCCGCTCGCGGCCGTCGCCTCCCTCACCCTCCTGATCTCTGTATTGTCGGTCGTCGCCGCGCTGTCGTGGCTGGGCCGCCGCAGCGGCGGCTTCGTCCATGGGTAGACGCCACAGCCTCGCCGACCTGTCCTACGGCCTTGTCATCGGCACGCTGGCGGCCCTTGCGCTGTTGGTCATCGTGGCGCCCGTGATCATCGTCCTGATGACCTCCTTCACCGAAGGGCGGTCGCTGAAGTTCCCGCCCAGCGGCTTCTCCCTGCAATGGTACGAGGCGCTGTTCGACGCCTCGAAATCGCGCCAGATCCACCGGGCGGCCTACAACTCGCTGGAAGTCGCCGCCTTCTCCACCCTGTTCGGCGCGATGCTGGGGACGCTTGCCAGCCTCGGCATCGCCCGCAGCCGCCATCGCCTGGCGCGGCTCGCCGACGGCTTCTTCATGTCGCCCCTGGTGCTGCCCGGCCTCACCTTCGGCCTCGCCGCCCTGATGTACTTCACCCTGATCGGCCTGCGCCCCTCCCTGGATCTCATCATCGCCGGACACATGATCGTCACCGTGCCGTTCATCCTGCGCACCACGGCCGCCAGTCTGTCGCAGCTCGACCCGGCCTTGAACGATTCCTCGCGGAGCCTCGGCGCGAGCTGGCTCTACACCCTGCGCCGCGTCACCCTGCCTCTGATCGCCCCCGGCATCTTCGCGGGCGCCTTCCTCGCCTTCATGGCTTCGATCGACAATGTCCCGGTCTCGCTCTTCCTCTCGACCGCGCGCACGGACATGCTGCCCATCCGCATGTGGGGCATGATGGAGACCACTCTCGATCCGCGCATCGCCGCGGTCTCCGGCGTCTTGATCGCGGCGGCCTTCGTGCTGATGCTGCTGATGGAATGGACGGTGGGGCTCACCCGCCGCATGCGCGACTAGGAGAACAGGATGGAGATCGAGACGCAGCCGCTCACCCGCGAGGCCTTCGCACCTTTCGGCGATGTCATCGAAGTGCCGGGCGAACCGGGCCGGACCTACTACGAGGACGCCCTGGGCAATCTGCGTCCCGCGGCGCATCCCAGCCTGTCGCTCAGCCTCAAGCTGGAAACATCCGAGCGGCCGTTGAAGGCCGAACTGCTCGAGCGGCACGAATTCTCGTCGCAGACCTTCCTGCCGCTCGACGTCGCGCGGTGGCTCATCGTGGTCGCCCCACATGCGGCAGCCGGCGGTCCTGACCTCGCGGGCGTGAAGGCCTTCATCGCCGGCGGCAGGCAGGGCGTCACCTACAGGCCCAATACCTGGCATCATGGTCTCACCGTGCTGGACCGCCCCGGCCGCTTCGCCGTATTCATGTGGCGCGACGGCGGCAAGGGCGATGAGGAATTCGTGCCGGTCGAGCCTTTCACGATCCATATTCCCTGATCCGCCGCCGAATTTGCCTGTCGCATTGCCCATGCCTGGCCTGCCGCCATATGACCGCCTAGCCGCCTTGGCTCCCGAAAAGAGCGGCGGAGCCCCGATGGACAGATCCGTGATCCTCGTGCGCGACTGGCGCTCGACTGCAGCGGCGCTTCAGCAGGCGCGCGAGCGCAGGATCTCGCCCGTCCTGGTTACGCCGGAAGGCGCGGCTTCCTTCTACGGCGCCGGCTATCTCGCGGCCTTGCAGGCGCGTGCCGAAACGGAATTTCCCGACGTCGCTTTCGAACTGATCGTGGACTGCAGCGACGCACCCGGCCATGCGCTGGCCTGCCTGCGCGCCGGCGTGAAGCGCATCTCGATGCGCGAGCCCAACGCCAAGATTGCCGATATCGCGCGCCAGATGGGCGCGGAACTTGTGAGGAGACCGACATCATGAGCTGGCAGCCGAGCCGGGATTTCGTGGGCTACGGCCCCAATCCGCCCGACCCGAAGTGGCCGAATGGCGCGCGCATCGCCGTCAACTTCGTCATGAACTACGAGGAGGGATCGGAGCCCTCCATCCAGGACGGCGAGGGCCATACAGAGACCGGCCTGACCGAAACCTCCACGTCGTCGCAGGGACTGCAGGGGCGCGATCTTGCCGGCGAAGGCATGTTCGAGTTTGGCAGCCGGGCGGGCTTCTGGCGCATCATGCGCGCCTTCCAGGAACGCGGCCTGCCGCTCACCGTGTTCGGCTGTGCCCTCGCGCTCGAACGCAACAAGCCGGCCGCCGAGGCGATCCGCACGTCCGGCTTCGACGTGTGCTGCCATGGCTGGCGCTGGGTGCGCCACTTCCAGCTCTCAGAGCAGGAAGAGCGCGAGCATATCGCCAGGGCCGTCAAGTCGCTGAAGGAAACCGTCGGCGAGGCGCCTGCCGGCTGGTACTGTCGCTATGGACCCAGCGTGAACACGCGCCGGCTGCTGATCGAGCATGGCGGCTTCACGTACGACAGCGACTATTACGGCGAGGAGCTGCCGTTCTGGCAGACCGTGATGGGCAAGCCGCACCTGATCGTGCCCTACTCCCTCACCAACAACGACGGCAAGTACGCAGCCGGCATGACCACGGCCGAGCAGTGGTTCACCCTGTGCAGGGATGCGTTCGACGTGCTCCACAAGGAAGGCGAGACGGCGCCGAAGATGATGTCGGTGGGCCTGCACATGCGCATCATCGGTCATCCCGGCCGCGCCGCCGGTCTGTGGCGCCTGCTCGACTACATGCAGAAGCAGCCGGGCGTATGGATCACCCGCCGGATCGACATCGCCAATCACTGGAAAGCCACACATCCCTACCCCGGAAAGGGCCTGAACGAGTAGGGATTCGGCCTTTCGGGGGCCGATATTGGAGTGCGGAACGGGCAGCCGGGCATAGACAAGGCACGGTTCTCGCCGCTATCACGACGCCGTTTTCGACCCGAATGGACCCAATGGGAGCCAGGCCGTGAAGATCACCCGCACCGTCAAGAAGATCCTCGACAACTACGAGAGCGACAATCCGGGCACCAAGGCCAACCTCGCCCGCATCCTGATGCATGGCAAGCTGGGTGGCTCGGGCAAGATGGTGATCCTGCCCGTCGACCAGGGCTTCGAGCACGGCCCGGCCCGTTCCTTTGCGCCCAACCCGGACGCCTACGATCCCCATTACCACTACCAGTTGGCGATCGACGCTGGCCTGAACGCCTATGCCGCGCCGCTCGGCCCGCTCGAGGCCGGTGCCGATACCTTCGCCGGCGCCATCCCGACCATCCTCAAGGTCAACTCGGCCAACTCGCTCTCCACCAACAAGGACCAGGCCGTGACCGGCTCGGTGGGCGACGCCCTGCGCCTGGGCTGCTCGGCGATCGGCTTCACGATCTACCCGGGTTCGGAAGACCAATACGAGATGATGGAGGAGATCCGCGAACTGGCGGAAGAGGCCAAGGCCGTCGGCCTCGCCGTGGTCATGTGGTCCTATCCGCGCGGCGGCAAGCTCGACAAGGCCGGCGAGACCGCGCTCGACGTCTGCGCCTATGCCGCGCACATTGCTGCCCTGCTGGGCGCCCACATCATCAAGGTCAAGCCGCCGACGGACGTGCTGTGGCAGCCCGAGGCGAAGGCGGCCTACGAAAAGGCCAACGTCGACAAGTCGACCCTGGCCGCGCGCATCAAGCACGTGATGCAGGCCTCCTTCAACGGCCGCCGCATCGTCGTCTTCTCGGGCGGCGAGGCCAAGGATCTCGAAGGTCTGTTCACCGAGATCCGCGCGCTGCGCGACGGTGGCGCCAACGGTTCGATCATCGGCCGCAACACCTTCCAGCGCCCCCGCGATCAGGCGCTCGACATGCTCGACAAGATCATCAGCATCTACCAGAACAAGATGTAGATCCGCGTCCGGGGGAACACGTTCGTCTTCACGTGACGAACGTGTTCCTCGCGCGCACCGAGGCCCGTGTGTACCAGACCCACAATCCCATACCCACGAACACGCCGAACTGCTGACCGATGCCGGCGGCGATATGGTCGAGCGTCACACCTGGCACCAGCAGCAACGAAAACGACACCAGCGCCAAAACACCGTTGGCCAGCCACAGTGCCGGGAAGAGCCGCAGGAAGAGCTTCCGCTTTCCGTACATTGCGACGAGCGTCCATGTATGAAGCAGCAGGGAAGCGACCAGGACGACGAAGACCAGGATGAAGGGTGCGAAGATTCCGGGTCTTTGCAAAACCGCACCGAATATATCGGCGCTCTGGACGAGTTCCGCGAGGTTCCGGACAAGGCCGAGCGTGAGCACGACCGTCAACAGCAGAAGCCAACCACCAAAGCCAGCGAGTGGCTGATTGGCCTCTCCGCCGGGTGCCTTGCGGCGCGACCTCGAGATCAGGACCACCGGAATACCGACCAGAACCAGGACGATCAGCCAGTGCCATATCGAGAACTGCAATTTGCCCCCTTGCGCTTTGCCAATAGACCTCGCGGAGGTAGCACGAGAACTGTATCGTGGACAGCAATCGAAAGTTGTATCTCTTTCCGGGCAGCCA
>Ga0182792_1000192_pt1 | contig 59831 bp, 48 predicted proteins | sample Passage237B_FD_130497 | JGI IMG/M metagenome (GOLD analysis project Ga0182792, IMG submission 130497) | Cellulose adapted compost microbial communities from Newby Island Compost Facility, Milpitas, CA, USA - Passage2 37B (version 2) (version 2) ...
CCGGCGCCGGGGCCGCCCGGTTGGCGGGGTCCGCCCGTGGGGCCGGGGGGGGCGCCGCCCCCCTCGCCGCCCGGCTCGCCGCCATCCGCGGGTGCCGACGTCGTGGCGCGGCCGCGGGCCTCGGTGGTGGCCGACCCGCCGTCGCCGGAGGCCGAGCAGGCCGCCAGCGGGGCGCCGAGGAGCGCGACGGCGACCGCGGCCGCCAGGCGGCGGCACGCGGGGTGACGGCGCGTCGGGCGGCGACGCAGCGGGTGGCGGCGCAGCGGGCCGCGGTTGGGCTCGCGGGCGTCGGCGGCCGCGGTCATGCCGGTTCGGTGCCCGCGAGCGCGCCGGCCAGCTCGGCCGGCGGCACCACCTCGAGCTGGGCGAACGTGCACGAGCCCGGGTCCCGGTCCGGGCGCCACCGCTGGAAGCGGGCGCTGTGGCGGAACCGCCCGTTGTCCACCCGCTCGTAGGCCACCTCGGCCACCAGATCGGGGCGCAGCGGCGTGAACGACAGGTCCTTGGTGGCGTTCCAGCGGGACTGACCGCCGGGGAGGCGGCCGTGCTCGCCGTCGGCGTGCGCGGCGGCGTCGGCCCACTGCCCCCAGGGGTGCTCGGACAGGTCGTCCGCGACGTGGGGCGCCAGCTCCTCGCGCAGCTCGGCCCGGCGCGCCACGGAGAACGACGACGCCACGCCCAGGTGGTGGAGGCGGCCGTCCTCGTCGTACAGGCCGAGCATCAGCGAGCCGGGGCCGTCGCCGTTCTTGTGCTCGCGGTAGCCGGCGACGACGCAGTCCAGCGTCCGCAGGTGCTTGACCTTGAGCTGGGTGCGCTTGTCGGGCTCGTAGGGGCCGTCGGCCCGCTTGGCCATCACGCCGTCGAGGCCCGCGCCCTCGAAGCGGTCGAACCAGTCGGCGGCGACCGCCCGGTCCCAGGTGCCGGGCGTGAGGTGCACGGCGTCGTTGGGGCGGACGTGGGCCTCCAGGGCGGCCCGGCGCTCGCGCAGCGGCTCCTCCAGGAGCGACCGGTCACCCACCGCCAGCAGGTCGAAGGCCACGAACTGGGCCGGGGTCTCCGCCGCCAGCCGGGTCACCCGGGACTCGGCGGGGTGGATGCGCTGCTGGAGCGCATCGAAGTCCAGCTCGTCGCCGGTTGCCACCACGATCTCTCCATCCACGACGCAACGGTCCGGGAGGGACGCCCGCAGCGGGTCGATCAGTTCCGGGAAGTAGCGGGTGAGCGGCTTGGTGTTGCGACTGGCGAGCACCACCTCGTCGCCGTCGCGGAAGGCGATGCAGCGGAACCCGTCCCACTTCGGCTCGAACCACCAGTCGCCCTCCGGCGCCTCGGGGAGCGCGGGCGTGGCCTTGGCCAGCATCGGCAGGAGCGGCGGCATCACGGGCAGGTCCATGCCGCGGACCCTACGACGTGGCCGGCGGCGCGGTCGGGGCGGCCCCGGTCAGCGCTCCCGCTCCTCCGTGAGGCCCTCGGTGACCACCGGGACCTCGATCGCCACGGCCCGCAGGTCGACCTCGCCGCCGAGCTGCGGGGTGGCGTAGGCGACGGTGGAGGCCACCACCTGGAGCGTGATCGTGGCGCCGGGCCGCACCCGGTGCACCACCGTCTCCAGGGCGACGGTCACCTCGTGCTCGGCCCCGTCGAGGGTCACGGGGATCGGGGTGACCTGGTTGCCGATCACGTGGCCGCTCTCGTCGTCCACGAGCTGCGCGAACAGCCGGGTGGGCAGGTCGTGGGCCGTCACCGTGCCCCGGTAGCGCAGGGTCAGCTCGGGCGCGCCGAGCACCAGGCCGTCGGCCGACGCGCTCAGCGCCACCTCGACGGCGTGCTCGGCCCGGGCGGGGGTGATGTCCGCGACGAGCGAGCCGAGCGCGTCGCCACCGCCCTTCGCCAGCGGGCCGGACCCGCCGGTCGCCACCAGCCGCAGGGAGCCCGAGCCGGAGCCGGTGAGGGCCGCGTCGGCCTCGGGCAGGGAGGGCGCGGTCCACAGCCGGCCGTCCTGGTCGACGGTCTGGAAGGCGGGCGGCAGCGCCGCCCCGTCGTCGCGGAGCCAGCGGTCGAGCCAGGCCAGGGTGGCCGACTCCACGAAGTCGGTCCGGCCGGCCTCGGTGAGGCAGGTGCCGTGGCCGCCGCAGAACCAGGCCATCGCGGTGGGCACGTCGCGCTCGGCGAGGAGGCGGTGGTTGGCGATCGCCTCGTCCAGGCCGAACAGCGTGTCCACGGTGCCCTGCACGAACAGGGTCGGCGCGGTGATCCGGCCGACGGCGTCGGTGGGCCCGCGGCCGCGGAACCAGTCCTGGTCCTCCCGGCTGATGGTGCCGTGCTCCTGGCCGCTCTCCAGCGCCCGGCGGATGTGCGGGTCGAGGTCCGCGTCGCCGGCGAAGGTCACGAGCGACTGGCTCCAGCCGATCTTCACCGTCTCGTTCCGGTACAGCGAGGTCTCCAGGGAGTGCCAGGCGAGGCCGGGCACGAGGGCGTCGAGCCGGCAGTCCGCCGAGGCGGTCGCGAGCTGGATGCCGCCCCCGTAGGAGAAGCCGATCATGGCGACCCGCGGGTCTCCGTCGCGGTCGGTCAGCACCTCGGGGAGCGTGGCGAGCCAGTCGAGGACGCGCGAGACGTCGCGGCCCTCCTTCGCCGGGTCGTCCACGGTGACGGTGCCGGTGGAGGCGCCGAAGCCCCGCGGGTCCCACGTGAGCACGTTGTAGCCGGCGTCGTTGAGCTGGCCGATGCCGAGCGCGCCGAACAGCGGCGACTTCTCGCGGGACGTGTCGCCGGCGAGGCTCCACCCCGGCCCGTTGAGCACGGTGGGGGCCGGCTCGTCGGCCGAGGCCCCGGGCGCCGGGAACCAGTGGACGCGCAGCTCGGTGCCGTCGAAGGAGGTGAGGGTGCGGTCCGACGGCGTGCCCGCCACCGCCTCGACGGGCGGGGCGTCCGCGACCGGCCGCTCGCAGGCGTCGGCCGCCGCGGGCCCGCGGCCGGGGGCGTCGCCCTGGCCGTCGGGGGCGGCGGTGGTGGCGGGCGCGGTGGTCGTGGTGGCCCGCCCGGCGTCGTCGGACGCGCCGCTGCACGCCCCGACGAGCAGGGCGGCGGCGACGACGGCGACGGCGCGGACGGCCAGGTCGGCGGGGTGGGAGCGCATCGGCCCGAGACCGTACCGCCGCCACCGCCACCCCCGGCGACCGCCCCGGCCCCACGTCCCCGCCACCGGCCTCGGCGGCGAGGCGGGGCTCAGATGCGGACGGTGTGGACGAGGGCGGCGAGCAGGTCGGCGTCGCCGTCGACGGCGAGCGCGTCGAGGGGGCGGCGGCGCCAGAGGGCGAGCAGCAGCGCCTCGGCCGAGCCGGTCGCGACGACGTGGCGGCCGTCGCTCGGCCGCTCGTCGGGCGCGCCGGTGCTCGCCTCCTCGGGCCCGGCGCCGCTCCGCTGCCCGGCGTCGCTTGCGCCGGTGCCCGCCCGGTGCCTCGCGCCGTCGGGGGCGACGGTGACGGCGCCGGCGATCACGAGGCGGCGGGCCGCGTCGGTGTCGACGTCGGTGGGGCGGAAGCGGTAGGTGCCCCGCAGGCGCTCGGGCGGCGGTTCGCCGCGGCTGCGCCAGTGGGGGCGGACGAACACGTCGAGCAGCTCGTCCAGCCCGTCGGCCGCGCCGGTCGGATCGAGCGGGTCGGGGGCGGCACCGCCGGCTGCGGCCACCGCGTCGGCGGCGTCGATGCGGTGCACGGCCACCTCGTGGGCCTGGCGGCGGGCCCAGAACGCCACGTCGCCGGGGCCCCGGAAGGTCCAGGCCGGCTCGGCCGGGTCGCGCGCCGCGAGCGCGGCGACGACCGCGTCGAGGGCCTCGGCGTAGGCGTCCAGGCACGCCGGGCCCTTCGGCAGGGGCTCCAGCGGGGCCAGGCCGCCGTCGTGGCCGGCGGCGCCGTCCGGGCCCGCCTCCACCGCGGCTACCACCCAGCGGTGCACCTTGCCCACGTGGCGGACTACCCGCTCCAGGGTCCAGCCCTCGACGGTCGGCACCGGCGCGCCCAGCGCGTCGGCCGGCATGGCGGCGAGCCGGTCGCCCTCGCGCCGCAGCAGGCCGAGGAACCCGGCGGTGTCGATCACGGGTCACCCGCCTCGCCCGCGGCCCGCTCGGCGTCGCGGCGGGCCACCACGGTCTTGGGTGCGGCGAGCCGCCAGGCGTCATCGAGGGTCTGCGCCAGCTCGGCCCGCTCGACCGGGGCCGCCTCCAGGTCGAGGGCCACCCAGCCGTGCGGACCCAGGTACGGCGGCACGTAGAAGCGGTCGGCCTCCACCTCCAGCAGCTCCTGCTGCACCCCCGGCGCGGCCTTGAACCACAGGCCGACGCGGTCATCGCCGTGGTGGTCCACCAGGAGGTGGGCGAAGGTCTTCTTGCGGACCTTGAACGTGTGGCCGGCGCCGCTCTCGCTCGTGACCGTCTCGGGGAGGCCGGCGACGAGGTCGAGCACCTCGGCCTGCCAGCGGGCGACGTCGTCGGGGTCGTGCACGCGCCGATCCTCCCACGCCGGGCGGTCAGAGGGTGGCGAGGCCGCCGTCGACCGCGAGCACCTGGCCGGTGACGTAGGACGCCTCGGCGGAGAGGAGGAAGACGACGGGCGCGGCCACCTCCCAGGCGGTGCCCTGGCGGCCGAGGGCGACCGGGGCCTTGGCGCGGCTGGGGCGGCCGGCGGTGGCGAGGCGGCCGAGCGGCGTGTCGATCAGGCCGGGTGCGACGACGTTCGCGCGGATGCCCCGGCGGCTGCCCTCCAGGGCGACGTGGCGGGAGAGCCCGGCCAGCGCGGCCTTGGACGTGTCGTAGGCGGGGATCCGGCTGCCGGGACGGAGCCCCGCGACCGAGGAGATGAAGACGACGGCGCCGCCGTCGCCCAGGAGCGGCAGCGCGGCGCGGCACGCCACGAAGTGGGCCCGGAGGTTCACGTCGAAGACCCGGTCCCAGTCGTCGTCGGTGGTGCCCGCCAGCCACGTGCCGGCGCCGATGCCGACGTTGAGGACGAGCCCGTCGAGGCCGCCCAGGCGCTCGGCGGCGCCGACGACGGTGGCGGTGCAGGCGTCGGCGTCGGCCACGTCGGCCACCAGCACCTCGGCCCGGCCGCCCTCGCGCCGGATCACCTCGGCCGTCTCGGTCGCGCCGGCCTCGTCGCGGTCCGCGCAGGCGACCGCCGCGCCCTCGCGGGCCGCGGCGATCGCGATGGCCCGGCCGTTGCCGAGGGGCGCGTCGGCGATGCCGTGGGTGGCGGTGCCGGCGCCGACCACGAGGACGCGCCGGCCGGCGAGGCGGCTGCCGCCGGGGGCGGGGCCGTCGCTCGCCCAGCCGGCGGGCACCGCGGGCGCTTCCCCCCGGCCCCGGCGCTCGGCGCTGCCGCCCTGCCCGTCGCCCTCGGCCTGCCCGGCGCCCTGGGTCTGCCCGGTGGGCGCGTCGGGGGTCACGCCCCCACCGCCGGGATGGGCTCGCAGCCCTCCTCGGGCTCGACGCCGAGGCTGCGGAGCGTGAACGCCACCAGGTGGTACTGGCCGACCACCATGCACAGCTCGATGAGCTGCTGCTCGTCGTAGCGCTCGGCCAGGTGGGCCCAGGTGTCGTCGCCCAGCACGTTGTCGCGGTGCAGCTCGTCGGCGGCGCGCACGAGCAGCAGGTCGGCCTCTCGCAACCCGGCCGGCTCGGGCGCCGGGTCCGCGAGCGCCCGCACCTCGGCCGCGTCGAGCCCGGCCCGCTCGGCGATCACGGTGTGGTGGCCCCACTCGTAGTGGGCACCGGTGTTCGCCGCGGTGCGCAGGATCAGCACCTCGCGGTCGCGATCGCCGAGGGTGCCCCGGAAGAGCAGGAGGCCGCCGAAGGCCGACCAGCGCTTCAGGAGGCGCGGGTGGCGGGCGAGGGTGGTGAACAGGTTCAGGTCGTCGCCGCCGAGGCCCATGCCGTCGAGGAGCTCCTGGGTTCGGGGGTCCCGTTCGTCGGCGGGCAGCGGGGCGATCCGTGGTCCGGTCATGCCCGGAACCCTTGTCGATCCGGGCCGGCCGTGCTCGCCCGGCGGTTTTTCGGGCTCCTGCGGCGACGACGTAGGTTGACACCCATGCCCGACCACTCCATCCGTGAGCGCCTCGACGATCTGCTGGCCCGCAAGGACGAGGCCCGCAACCCCGGTTCGGACCGGTCGGTCCAGCGGCAGAGGGACCGGGGCAAGATGCTGGCCCGGGAGCGCATCGAGTACCTGTTGGACGAGGGCTCCTTCCACGAGCTGGACATGCTCGCCCGCCACCGCAACCCCGACATCGCGGACCGTCCCTACACCGACGGCGTCATCACGGGCTGGGGCACCGTCGAGGGCCGCAAGGTGTTCGTGTTCTCGCAGGACTTCACCCTGTTCGGCGGCGCGCTCGGCGAGGTGTTCGCCGAGAAGATCCACAAGCTCATGGACATGGCGCTCAAGGTCGGCGCGCCGGTCGTGGGCCTCAACGACGGCGCCGGCGCCCGCATCCAGGAGGGCCCGGTCTCGCTCGCCTCCTACGGCGGCATCTTCTACCGCAACGTGCTCTCGTCGGGCGTCGTCCCGCAGATCTCGGTCATCATGGGCCCGTGCGCCGGCGGCGCCGTCTACAGCCCGGCGATGACCGACTTCATCTTCATGGTCGAGGACACCTCGTACATGTTCATCACCGGTCCCGACGTGGTGAAGACGGTGACCGGCGAGGACGTCAGCCAGCAGGACCTGGGCGGTGCCACGGCCCACTCGAAGAAGTCGGGCATCGCGGCGTTCACCGCCCCCGACGACCAGGCCGTGCTGGACGACGTGCGGTTCCTCCTCGGGTTCCTGCCGTCGAACAACATGGAGACGGCGCCGCTGCTCGACGGCGGCGACCCCCACGACCGCCCCACCCCCGAGCTGATCGACCTCATCCCCGACTCGGCCAACGTCCCCTACGACATGCGCCAGGTGATCGAGGCGGTCGCGGACGACAACGAGTTCTTCGAGTACTTCGGGGGCTGGGCGCAGAACATCGTCTGCGGCTTCGTCCGCCTCGGCGGCCGCTCGGTCGGCGTGGTCGGCAACCAGCCCGCGGCGTACGCGGGCGTGCTCGACATCGAGGCGTCGGAGAAGGCGGCCCGGTTCGTGCGCACCTGCGACAGCTTCAACGTGCCGCTCGTGACCTTCGTGGACGTGCCCGGCTTCCTGCCCGGCGTGGACCAGGAGCACAACGGCATCATCCGCCACGGCGCCAAGCTGCTCTACGCCTACTGCGAGGCGACCGTGCCCCGCATCCAGGTCATCACCCGCAAGGCGTACGGCGGCGCCTACGTGGTGATGGACTCCAAGTCCATCGGTGCCGACCTGTCCTTCGCCTGGCCCTCCGCGGAGCTGGCGGTCATGGGCGCCGCCGGCGCGGTGGAGATCCTGAACCGCAAGGAGATCGCCGAGGCGGACGACCCCGTCGCCAAGAAGGCGGAGCTGACCGACGTCTACGCCGAGAAGTGGCTGAACCCCTACGTCGCCGCCGAGCGCGGGTACGTGGACGACATCATCGACCCGACCGAGACCCGGGCGAAGCTGATCGCCGGCTTCGAGATGCTCGACTCGAAGAAGGAAGAGCTCCCGCCCCGCAAGCACGGCAACATGCCGCTCTGAGCGGGCGGAGCGGACGGAGCGAGGCCATGAGCGACCTGCACATCACCCCGGTGCCCACCGACGAGGAGGCCGCGGCCGTCGTGGCCGCGATCGAGGTGTCGTGGCCGCGGGCCGCGGCGCACGCGCCGCTCGTCGACGCGCCCCGCTGGCGCTGGTCGGGCCGGGGGTGGTCCAAGCCGGTCGCCGCCCGGCGCCGCCGCCCCTGGTAGCACCCGTCGCGCCGTGGGCGCGGCGGCCGGCTCGGAAGTCGCGGTGAGGACGGGGCGGCGCGATACTTGGGTGTGGTCGACGAGTGGGCCTTGGGGATCGATGTGGGCACCTCCCGCTCCGCGGGGGCGATGGCCAACGGCTCGGTGTCGCCGCTGGAGGTCGAGGGCAACCGGTGGATGCCGTCGATGGTGCTGCTCGACCAGTCCGGCACGCTCGTGGTCGGCTCGGCGGCCGACTACCAGGCCGGGGTCTACCCCGACCGGCTGGAGCGCACCCCCAAGCGCTACCTCGGCGGCGCGGCGCCGCTGCTGCTCGGTGACACCGCGGTCGAGGTGGAGGACGCGATCGCCCGGCTGATCCGGGTGTTCGTGGCCGAGGGCCAGCTCCGCCACGGCGGGCGGGCCCCGACCGCCACCGTGCTCACCCACCCGGTGCGCTGGGGCGAGGACCGCAAGGCGGCGCTGGTCGACGCCGCCGGCCGGGCCGGGCTGCGCGACCCCCGGCTCATCGAGGAGCCGGTCGCCGCCGCGGTCCACTACGTGGGCGACCGGGTCGCGGTCGGCGAGCACGTGGGCGTCTACGACCTCGGCGGCGGCACGTTCGACACCGCGGTCCTGCGGCGCACGGAGGCGGGCTTCGAGTCGGTGGGCGCGCCGGGCGGCGACGAGTTCATCGGCGGCGAGCACTTCGACCACCTCGTCTACGAGTACCTCGGGGCGTGCCTGGCGGACCTCGACGCCGAGCTGTGGGAGCAGGTCCAGTACGGGGAGGACCGCCGCTGGACCCGGGCCGCGGCCGACCTGCTCACCCAGGCCCGGCGGGCGAAGGAGGCCGTGTCCTCGTACCCGACCACCCAGGTGCTGCTGCCGCTGGTGGACCGCGACGTCGTCTTCACCCGGGACCAGTTCGAGGCGATGATCCGGCCGCTGGTGGAGGCGACGGTGACCGAGATGGCGACCACCATCGAGTCGGCCGGGCTCGCACCCGAGGACCTCCGCGCGCTCTACCTGGTCGGCGGCTCGTCGCGCATCCCGCTCGTCACCGAGCTGATGACCGCTCGCTTCGGGGACCGCATCGCCACCCGGGACGAGCCCAAGAGCGTGGTGGCGCTCGGGGCCGCGGCCGTGGCCCGGCGCGGCCCGCTCGACCTCGCCGGCGGGCCGGTGCCCGCGGCCGCCGGCCCGCAGCCCGGAGGCGCCGCGGCGCCTCCGGCCGCGCCCCGCCCCGGCGCCCCGTCGGCCGCCACGGCGCGGGTGCGGCGGGTCTGGGGCCTCGACCTCGGCGCCGCCATCCACGGCCTGGCCGCGGTGGGCCCCGACATCTCGGTGACGCTCGCGGACGGCACCCTCCACCGCCTGGAGGCCCAGGGGAGCTGGCGCTGGTCGGTCCCGCTCGCCGGCGTGGCCTACGGCGCGCCCGTCCCCGGTGCCGGCACGCTGCACGTCGGCTGCTCCACGAGCGCGGTCGTCGCGCTCGACACCCGCACCGGTCGCCAGCGGTGGCGGGCGGCGGTGCAGGCCGCGGTGGTCCCGCCGCCGGCGCTCGTGGCCGACGTGGTGGTCGCGGCGGACGACACCGGCACGGTCGCGGCGTTCGCGGCCCGAGACGGCTCGCTGCGGTGGCTGCTGCCGCTCGGCACGAACGTCCGCGCCCCGCTGGCCGCCGGTGCCTCGTCGCTGCTGGTGGCCGGGGTGGACGGCCGGGTGTTCCGCGTCGACGCCGCCACCGGCCAGGTGGCCTGGGCGTTCCCGGTGCCCGCCCCGGTGGGGGTGGCGCCGCTCGTGGTGGGCGACGTGGCCGTGCTCGCGTCGAGCGAGGGTATGGTCTACGGCGTCGATCCGGCCACCGGCCACGCCCGCTGGGGCTGCCGGCTCGGCGGCCCGGTCGACGGCGCGCTGGCGGCCTGGGGCGGTCTCGTGCTGGTCGCGGACCGGTCGGGCCGGCTCTCGGCCCTCGACGTCGCCGCCGGCTCGGTGCACTGGCAGGTCGAGACGAGCGGCCCCAACCCGACGGGCGTCGCGGTCGAGCGGTCGGTCGCGGTGCTCGACAACGGGGCCGACGAGATCGTGGCCGTGGGCCTCGACGCCCGGGCCGTCCTGGGCCGGCTGCCGGTCACCTCGGGCGCCTGGCAGCACCCGGTGGTGACCGGCGATCTGGTCCTCGTGCCCTCGGGCCGGGCGCTCGTCGCCGTCCGCGTCACCGCGTAGGCGAAGGTCAGAAGGCCCGGAAGGTGAGGGGGAGGAAGAGGACCCGGCTGACGTGGTCGGCGAGGCCGTCGGCGGTGGCGGTGCCGTCGTCGGGCAGGCCGGCGGCGTCGTCGATCAGGTCGCCCTGGCCCTCGGGGGTCGCGACCACGAGCGCGTGGTCGCTGTCGTCCCACGCGTCCTCGAACATCTCGAGGGGGATCTCCAGGCCGGCGCCGTCCGGGAACCCGGGGTCGTTGATGTAGACGTAGCCGGGCGGGCCGTCGTCGATGCCGGTCACCACGACCGCGTGGCCGGAGGTCATGCCCTGGTCGAGGGCACCGCCGTCGCCCGAGTAGAGGTCGGCGGCGTCGATGCCGACGATGATCGGCTCGCCCGCGTCGAGGGCGGCGCGGAGGTCGTCCACGGTGCCGGCGGTGACCTCGGTGTCGAGGCCGTACTCTTCGAAGAGCGTGACGGCGTCATCGATGGCCATGCCGCCCTCGCCCATGAAGCCGTGCTCGTTGGCGAGCGCCACCACGTCCTCGGCGGGCACGTCGGTGCCGGTGGCCTCGCTGATGGTCATGGCGACCGAGGTCGGGAGGCAGTCGACCGGGCCCGGCTGGACCTGGTGGTACTCGATGTCGGCCCGGGGGTCGCCGTGGACGCCGTCGTCGCCCGCGTCGGGGAGGTCGTCGGTGACGAACGGGCCGTTGTCCACGTCGCCGCTGATGTCGGCGGCCGGGTCGGTGGGCTCGACCGGGTCCGAGGGGTCGTCGAAGACGCCGGTGCCCCCCTCGGTCTCGGACCAGTCGATGATCCCGTCCCCGTCGGTGTCGGCGGCGAACGTGTCGACGGTGCCGTCGCCGTTCGTGTCGGCCATCACGTACTGGGCGCCGGTGCCGTCGCCGAACAGCACCGTGTCGATAGTGCCGTCGCCGTTCGTGTCGTAGCCGACCGTGTCGGTGAGCCCGTCGCCGTCGGCGTCGACCTCCACGGTGTCGACCAGGCCGTCCCCGTCGGCGTCGTAGGCGACGGTGTCGATCAGGCCGTCGCCGTTCGCGTCGAAGGTCGTGGTGAGGGACGGGTCGGTCACGCCGTCGTCGGTGACGAGGTCGTCGTAGCCCCCGTCGTCGTAGGCGACGTCGGGGTCGGTCGGGTCGTAGGTGTCGCTGTAGTCGCCCATGGCGGGTCCTCCGGTGGCTGGTCGGTCGGGGTCTGGCTGGTCGGTCGGGGTGGTCGCGGCGTCGGGGTCGGCTCGTCGGTCAGGCGGGTGCGGCCGCGCCGTCGGGTGCCGCGGCGTCGGCCGGGGTGCCCGCCCGGGTGGCATCGGCGGGAGGTGCCGCGGGATCGGCGGGGTCGGCGTCGGTGGTGGCGGTGGGGCGGGGCGCGGCGAGGGCGGCGGTGAGGCGGGCGTCGACCACCCCGGCCAGGCGGGTGGTCTCGGCCCGGAGCCCGTCGAGCTCCGCGAGGCGGCGCTCGGCGTCCTGGCGGCCGGCGGCGCGGGTGGCCGTCTCGGCCCGCAGCAGCTCCTGGAGCTCGCGGCGCTGCACCTCCAGCTCCTTGCGGCGGGCGAGCAGCCGCTGCTCGATCATCTCCTCCAGGCCCTGGCGGGCGTCGAGGATGCGCAACGTCAGCTCGGTGCTCAGCTCCCGGGAGATGCCCTCCTGGCCGAACAGCGCCTCGTTGAGCGCCCGCTGCACCTCGCCGATCTGGCGGCGCCGCTCCCGCTGCTTGCGGCGCAGGAGCACCACGGGCGCCGAGATGGCGGCGCCGATGCCGTAGGCCATGAGGCCGAGGCCGCCGGTGGCGATGCCGAGGACGCCGACCATCGCGTTGGCGATGTTGCCGAACATGAACGCCTGGGTGGCGAGGGGGATGGCGTCGTCCAGGAGGTCGAAGTCGCCGTCGAGGGCGGGGCGGGCGGCCAGCTCCGCGATGCTCGGCGGCTGCATCAGCTCCCCGAGCAGGCCGGGTTCGCCGTCGAGCGACAGCTCGTCCAGCAGCGCGGTGATGACCCCGTCGAACTGGCGGGTGGCGTGGTCGGCCAGGTTGGACCACGCGGCCTGGAGCGACTGCTGGAACTGGATGCCGAAGGCGTCGAGGTCCAGGTCCTTGCCGTGCTGGTCGAGCATGGCCCGGTAGTGGTCCCGCACGACGGTCAGCTCCCGGCTGACGTCGCGGTTCACGCTCGTCTGCATCTTGGAGATGCCGTTGGCGAGCACGCTGCGCCAGCGGGCCTGGAGCCCGGCGGCGGCCTCCAGCTCCTCGGAGCGGGCCTTCAGGTCGTCCTCCACCGTGGAGTCGCCGTCGAGAGCGCGGAGGCGGCCGGCCTGCTCGTCGTGGAGCTGGGCCAGGATGGCGTCGATGAGCTGGAGGAGGTTCGTGAGGCGCACGTCCTCGCGGGTCTGCACGGCCCGGTCGAGCCGGTCGATCACGGTGTCGACGCCGCTCTGGGCGCGCAGGGCCGCGGCCTGCTCGGCCCGGCCCCGCTCGGCCCGGCGGGCCGCCTGGTGGGCGAGGTAGCTGCTGGTCAGGAGCGGCTGCTGGCCGGCGAGGCGGCGGAGGCGGGCGGCGGCCGCGGCCTCGCCCGCCCCCTCCTTCTCGGCCGCGAGCAGGCCGATGCGCCGCTGGAGGTCGGCCAGCATCTCGGCGTTGGTCTCGGCGGTGCCGAGGTCGGCGCGGGTGGCCACGAGCACCACGTTGCCGATGCGCTCGCTCGCCTCGGCCAGGAACTCCAGCTCGGAGCGCGACACGGGCTCCACGCAGGAGACGACGAAGACGAGCACGTCGGCCCGCTGGAGGGCGGCCATCGTGATGTCGCGGTGGCCGCGGGTCATGCCGCCGACGCCGGGGGTGTCCACCAGGGTGAGTCCCCGCTCCAGCAGGGGGTGGTCGAGCAGCACCTCGGCGGCGGTCACCGTCGCGCGGGCGGCCTCGTCGCCCTTGGTGGAGGCGAGGTCCACGAGCCGGGCGGCGTCGACCTCGTCGGTCGTGGTCCGGGCCGTCTCGGGGTCGATCCGGGTGACGCGGACTGCCTCGGGCCGCCCGAAGCGCACCGCCAGGTGCACCGCGGTGGCCACGTCCGCGTCGACGGGCAGGAGGCCGGTGCGGTCGACCAGCGCGTTGATGAGGCTGCTCTTGCCCCGGGTGATGTCGCCGGCGATGACCGCGTCGGTGGAGGTGGCGGACCAGCGGGCGGCCTCGGCCTCCAGCCGGTCGACGGCCACGCCGTCGCCCGCCGCGCTCACGAGCGCGTGCACCTTGTTGGCGTGCCGCAGGACCTCCTGGCTGAGCGTGGGCTTGCTCATCCCGCCCTCCGCTCGCCGCGCTGCTCGGTGTGCCAGATCATCTCGTAGGCGGCCTTGACCGCCCGGCCGCGCCGGGCGTCGACCGGGCGCCGGCGGGGGTCGTTCGCCCAGCGGCCCCAGCGGGCGGCGCCGCGGAGGGCGGCGTCGGCCACCTCCCGGGGGTCCACCACGCCGACCCGGGCGGCGGGGTCGAGGCCCGAGGCCAGCCGCTCGACGTCCACGAGCAGCGACTCGGGGAGGCGCAGCGTGCCGTCGGTGGCCTCCTGGAGCACCTCGGCCACCCGGAGCCGGTGGAGGGTGGGGTCCATCTCGAAGCGGTCGAGCGGGGAGCGCAGGCTCCGCAGCACGCCCTGGTCGTCGCCGCCGAGGCCCGGCAGGTAGGAGAGGCGGCGGAGGTCGCAGAGGGCGGTGTGGCACTTGAGCAGGTCGGCCTGGCCGCCCAGGCGGTCGACCACCTGGCGGCGCAGCGGGGCGAGGCCGGAGTAGCCGTCGAGGACGCGGAGGAGGGCGACGGCGCCGTGGTGGCCCCCGTCGATCGCGTCGAGGGCCACGCCGAGGCCGTGGAGCCCGAGACGTTCGAGCAGCCGCTGCCGGACGGCCGCGGGGACGGCCGCGCCGTCGTGGGCGAGGAACGCGTCGGGCGACAGGAGCAGGTCCTCGCGGTCGAGGTCGTCGCCGAACGCGGCCAGCGCCGCGAGGGCCCGGGCGTCGTCCTCGGTGAGGCGGGCGCACGCGGCCGTCTCGGCGAGCAGGCCGATCACGGGCAGGACGGCCGAGACGAGGCCCCGGGCCTCCTCCTGCACCCGGCGGGCGATGGGGGCGGCCGCGGTGAGCGGGTCCTCGGTCCGGCTGAGCTGGTCGATCTTGGAGAGCACGGCGACGGCGTTGAAGGCGGACAGGCCGGCATCCGCGTAGAGGTCGCGGAACCCGCCGAGCACCGCGGCGTCGGCCTGGCGCAGGTGGGGCATGAGGAACACGAGCGCGTCGGCCTGGCCGATGGAGGCCGCGGTGTCGCGCCCGGCCTTGGTCGAGGTGGCGAGCCCGAGGAAGCCCTCGGTCTGGGCCTGGTTCTCGGCGGTGACCGTGTTGAGGCCGGGCGTGTCCACGATCGCCAGGTGCTCCAGCCCCCGGTTGGAGAGGTGCACGACCACCTCGCGCACCGCGTCGACCGGCACGCCCAGCTCGGCGGGGAGGGTGCCGTCGCGCAGCGCGAGCTGGTGGCTGGTGCCGTCGTGGAGGACGATCTCGGCCCGCTCGTGGTGGCTGTAGGTGAAGCGGGTGACGACCCGGGTGCACTCGCCGGCGTCGACGGCGGCGATCCGCTGGCCGAGGAGCGCGTTCACGAGCGTGGACTTGCCGGAGCTGACGCCGCCGGCGACGGTCACCTGGAGGGGCCGGTCGAGGTTGGCGCGCACCGCGAGGAGCGCGGTGCGGGCCTCGCCATCGCCGAGCGCGCCGAGCGCCTCGTCGCAGAGGGCGACCAGCTCGGCCTTCACGGCGGTCACGACGGTTCCTCCCACACGGCCACGACGACCTCGGGCGGCCGCAGGACCCGGTCCCGGTCGCGCCAGCCGGGGCGGTCGAGGGCGGCGATGGTGTCGCCGGCCGCCGCGTCCGCGGCCGGCGTGGCGTGCACGCCCCGGTGCCGGGTGGGGTCGAAGCGCTCGCCGGGCTCGGCGAGGACGGGGTGGACGCCGACGGCCGCGAGGCGCTCCACCACGGTGGTGCGCACCGCGTCGCTGGTCACCTGGTCGGCCACCTCCACGAGGGCGCGCACCAGGAGGGTGCGGTCGGCGGCGTCGCCGTCGGTGGGCCCGGCCGGCTCCGGCGCGCTCGGCGCGGCGTCCCCGGCGGGTGCGCCGGTCGCCGCGTGGGCGGTGGCCGAGCCGGGCACCGGGGGCGCCGCCGGGTCGGCCGGTGGTGCTGCGCCGGCGGGCAGCGGGGTCGGGCCGCTGCGGCGGGCGCGGCCGGCGAGGTAGCCGGCGGCGGCCACCGCGACGGCGAGGAGCCCGACGAACGGCCAGGCGAGGCCGCCGCCACCACCGTCGCCGTCGCCGGGGAGCGGTTCGTCCTCGATGACCAGGTCGGGGTTGATCGCCCCGCCCCCGCCGGTCGTGGTGGCCGGGCCGGCGGGCACGGTCGGGTCGGCCACCGTCGGGTCGACCGGGTCGGCCGGGTCGGACCAGCCCTCGCGGCCCGTGGTGGCCGTGACCTCGGTGGTGGCGGGAGCGTCGTCGGTCGCCACCGGCGTGTCGGCGAACTGGTCGAGCGCGCAGGTCTGGACGCGGGCCGGGGCGATCGGCTCCGGCCCGAGGCAGACCCGCCAGCGGGCGCGGTCGGGCACGCAGTGCTCCACCGCCTGCACCTGGGTGGCGCCGGCGCGGCGGGTGTCGTCCACGCACTCGTCGAAGGACGCCCGGTCGGTGACCTCGGGCTCGGCCGCGGGCACCTGGGCGGCGGCGACCCGGCCGAGGCCGAGCGTCGCGACGAGGACCAGGCAGGCCGCGGCGGCCAGGCGCCGCCAGGGGCCGGACGGTGAGGTGGGCGGGTCGCTCGGACGGGTGGGCGGGTCCGTCGTTGAGCCGTCGATGAGTCGGCCGCTCGTTACCCTCCCGGCGCTCCGACGACGATCCCGAGGTCCCCGATGTCCGACACCGAGCTGCCCAAGCCGATCTACCCGCCCGGCGGCGGCCCGGCGAGCGGGCCGGGTGGCGGGGCCGGCGGCGCCTGGGGTGCGCCGGCCGGACCACCGCCCCCGGCGCCACCCGGACCCGGTGGCCCGCACGGGGGGATCGGTGGCCCGACCCCGCCCGGCGGCGGCTACGGCAGCCCGCCTCCCACGGGCCTGCCCGGGGTTCCCCGCGGGTCCGGGGGCGGCAACGCGAAGGTCGTGGCGATCGTGGCCGCGGTGGCCGTCGCCGCCGCGATCGTGGTCGGCGTCGTGGTCTCGCGCTCCGATGACGGCGACGGCGGTGGCACGGCGAGCCGCCGACCCGGCGTCACCACCCCCGGTGGCGGCAGCACGCCCGGCGGTGGCTCCACGCCCGGCGGGAGCCAGGGCGGCGACCAGCGCAGCCGGGCCGAGGCGGCCGCGGCCGACCAGCTCGCCAGCGCCGGCTCGGACACCGTGTCCTGCCTGGCCGACGGGTTCGAGGCCCAGCCGTCGCTGCTCGACCACGTGGCTGCCATGCCCGGCGGCGTCACCTTCGACGATCCCGGGATGGCGTCGGACTTCGCCGGTCTCGTCGTCTCGTGCGCGTCGGTCGAGGAGCTGGTCTCGGAGTTCGAGGGCCTGCTGACCCAACAGGGGGTCCAGGAGCCCGCCCTGGGGTGCGTCCTCGCCAACCTGGGGACCTTCGAGGCCCCCCAGTGGCAGGACTTCATCGCGACGGTTCTGCAACCTTCCGAAGCCTCCTACGCGCAGCAGCTCATGAGCGAGCTCGCCGTCTGCTGAGCCGGCCGGCCTCAACCGGCCGCCGACGGCGAGGCCGGAGCGGCGGGGGCGGACGGGGCGGGGATGGGCGTGGTGATGGCCCGGATGGCGGTGCTCGACCAGAACTGGCGGGCACCGGCCACCACCCCGTCCACGAAGCGGGCCACGAGATCGGCGTCGACGCCGACCGCGGCGGGCAGCAGCCCCTCCACGAGGAGGTGGCCGACGGCCGCCTCGCCGGCGCCGCGGGCGGCGAGCACCACGTGGGGCAGCGGGCTGGAGCGGTTCCAGCGGTTGAGCAGCAGGAGGGCCTTCGGCCAGTCGGCCTGGGCGACGGTGCGCCGGGTCTTGACCCGCACGAGGATCCCGTGCGAGGCGGGCGTGGAGGCGAGGGCGAGCTGGAGGGTCTCGGTGCCCTCGCCGCCGGGGACGAAGATGGAGAAGCGGCCGTCGCCGGCGGTGACCGGCTCGGCGCCGCGGGCGACGAAGTAGGCCTCGATGGCGGCGACGCCGTCGCGGGCGGCCTGGTCGGCGGTGGCGGTGGTGGTGGTCATGGCTGGGTGCTCCTGGGAGTCGGGGGCAGGGCGGGCCTGCGGTCGGGTCGGTCGGACCGGCGGTCCGGGTGGTCGGGTCGGGTGCGGGCGGGTCAGTAGTCGAGGGACATGGCGTCGTAGAAGCCGTCGTCCGCGTCGTAGCCGCCGCTCGTGCTGAAGTCGGTCGTGCCGCTGGAGCTCCAGGCGTCGTTGGAGTAGCTCCAGGCGTCGTTGGCGTAGCTGCCGGCGTCGAGGGAGACCTGGTTGAAGTCGTAGGAGGCCAGGTCGTCGCCGGCCACGTAGGCATCGACCGAGGCGTGCCAGGCGTCCCAGGAGAGCTGGTCGGCGGCCTGGTACTCGTCCATCCAGAACTGGCTCTGCTCGCCGGCGCTCCAGTTGGCCGGGTCCGCGTAGTCGGTGGTGATGGTGTCGATGAAGGCGTCGTGGGCGGCGTCGCCGGCGGTGGGGTCCCACCCGCTGGTCGCGTCGTAGCCCGACGGGTCGTAGCCCGTGGTGTCGTAGCCCGTGGCGTCGAAGCCGGTGGCGACCCCGCCGTCGTAGCCGGTGGCGACCCCGCCGTCGAAGCTCCCGTCGAAGCCTCCGGGGTAGGCGGCCTCGTAGCCGGTGGCGGCGGGCAGGTCCCAGGTGTCGAGCGGGATCGACGTGTCGAGCTGGCCGCCGGCGGCGTCCCAGTAGCCGGTCGTGTCCCAGTAGCCGGTGGCGTGGGCGCCGCCGTCGTAGTAGGCGCCGGCGTCCTGGAAGGCGACCTCGGAGCCGGGGAGGGCGACGGCGTCCTCGAAGGTGGCGTAGCCCTGGGTGGTCCAGTCGCTGGGGACGGTCATCGGGTCGTAGGGCTCGCAGGTGCACCAGTCCTGGGTGGGCAGCGCGAACGGGTCGGGGTAGCCGGCGCCGGCCTCGTAGGGGAGCAGTACCGACATCGGCTGGCCGGTCAGGTCGCCGTCGAGGTCCAGCTCGTCGTAGGTGGTCCACTCGTCCATGCCGGCGTCGGCGTCGGCGACCTCGAAGGGGCCGTCGACGGCGACCATCGTCTCGGGGACCAGGTCGCCGTCGAGGTCGAGCCAGATGGTGTCGATGCCGGCGTCGCCCATCAGGTCGACCACGGCGTCGAGCGAGGTGCCGTCGACGGCCGCGTCGTCGGCGGTGACGTCCACGTCGGCGTCGGTCGCCTCCACGTCGGTGCTCGCGTCCTCGATCGGGTCGAGGGAACCGTCGCCGCCGAAGCGGCCGGCGCCGTCGAAGAGGGGGTTGGTCGGGTTGCTCATGGTCGTGCTCCTTGGTGGGTCCGACCCGTCGGTGGTGGCGGGCATCGTCGGGACGGGAGGGTGATCCGGGGCGGTTCCCCGGATCGGTGAGAACGTTCGGATCGGCCACGAAACCCTTGTGCAGCAACGGTTCGCGGCGGCCTGGGGTCGCTGCGGGGGCGCCGGGGGCGACTCGGCTGCGGCTCGGGGCCGACTCGTGGGCGGCTCATGCCGTCTCGTCCATGGGGCGGTTCAGGGCCGGTCCGGCGGCCCGGCGGGTCTGGTGCAGCTCCCGCTGGAGGCGGGCCCAGGCGGCGCCGGGCAGCAGGCCGTGCTCGCGGAGGACGGCCCGGGAGCGGTCGATGAGCTCGGCGGCCCGGCCCCGCCGGTCGGTCGCCAGCAGCAGTTCCGCTAGTTCCAGGTAGCGGACGTCGTCCAGCGGGTCGGCCTCCAGCGCCAGCTCCAGGAGCTGGATGGCCTCCAGGTGGGCGCCGCGCCGCCGGGCGTCGGCGGCCAGCACGTCGAACATGGAGACCTGGCGGCGGCGGAGCTGGCGGCGGGGGACCTCGGTCCAGTCCACGTAGCAGTCGTCGGGCAGGAACGTGCCCCGGTAGAGGGCGAGCGCGCGGCGGGCGCCGAGCACCGCCGCGGTCGGGTCCGGGTCGATCAGCACCTGGTCGGCCAGGGCCCGGAAGGCGAACGCGTCCACCCAGACCCCCTCGGCGACGCGGATGGCCTCGCCGTCGCGCTCCAGGAGCACGGGCCCGGCCCGGCGCAGCCGGCTGAGGATGTTGCGGATGCCCTTGCGGCCCTCGGCCAGGCCGGTGTCGGGCCAGAGCCGCTCCATCAGCGCCTCGGCGTGGAGGCGGCCGCCCTGGGCGATGACGAGCTTCAGGGCCTGGAGCGGGAGGCCGGTCGGCACCTCGACCGCGACGTCGTCCACGACCACCGCGAACCCGCCGAGGGTCAGCACCCGCGGCCCCCAGCGCGCCGCGTCGTCGGTGGTCGGTCGCCGGCTGTCGGCGGCGGTCGGGACGGGGGTGGGGGCCATGGTTCCTCCCTCGGGTCTGCGGTGCGGGTGGCGGTGCCCCGGCGGCGGTGCCGGGCGGCGACGCCCCGAGTGTCCCGACCGGGCGCGAACGAAGCGCGAACGCCCTGAGTCGCCGCCGAGGCGCCGGTGAGCCCGCCCGCCGTCGGCCTCGGGTCGATCGGTCGATCGGTCGACCTCAGGCTTGGATCGTTCGGTCCAGGTTCCTCCGGTACACCTCCCCACAAGCCGGTTCGACCGGGATCACCGAATAGGGGAGAACACCGTGCAGAAGCGTTGGAAGGTTCGACTGGGGGCGACGGCTGCGGCCGCGCTGGCCCTGGTCGGGGCCATGGCCGTGCCGGCGAAGGCCGGTCCGGCGGCCCAGAACGACCTGATCTCGTTGACCGTCCTGGACGAGCAGGGCTACGCCGACCACTACGTCCGGGGCCAGAAGGTCACGCTCAAGTACCAGGCTCGGGCGAGGAAGGCGCTGTTCCGGGCCGGCCTGGAGCCCGAGGCGAGCCACTGCCAGTCGAGCTGGGGCAGGATGAGCAACGGCCAGTCGGTCGACTTCTCGTGCTCGGTCACCCCGTGGGCCGACCTGGTGCTGTTCAACAAGGTCGAGGCGTGGAACAACAAGGGGTCGAAGGTCAAGTACCTGGACCACGCCTACGCCATGGACGTGATCGACCCGAAGCTGTCGGTGCAGATCCTCGACGCCCCGACGCCCGGGGGCACCCTGTACGTCGGCCAGCCAACCGTGCTGCGGGCCCGGGTGCAGAACGTCGGTGACACCAACCTCACCGGGGTCGTGGCCAACCTCGGCTCGTGCACCCAGACGATCGGCCACCTGCCGGTGGGCATCTTCCAGGAGGTCGAGTGCCCCGTCACGGTGGCCGCCGGGACCGGCACCAACGGCATCCTCGTGCAGGCGAGGGCGACCGGCGCCCCGGACCTGGCGTCCTACTCGCCGTCGAACTTCCAGGCCGTGAGCACCACCAGCCGCAACTTCGGGACCTTCGAGCCCCGGGCCGACCTCGACGTCGAGGTGCTGAACGCCGACAACGGCGGCAACGGCTGGCCGGCGGTGAACCTGACCGCGCCCATCCGGATCCGGCTGACCAACCGCTCGAACCTGCCGGCGAAGCTCTCGACCACCAACGACGGCACCGCCCCCGACTGCAAGAACCGCACCCACCCGAGCTGGGACGACGTGCCCGTGAACGGGTCGGTGATCCTCACCTGCAACGTGGCGGTCGCCAACTCCGGCGGCTTCTCGGTGCGGGGCCGGGCCGAGCTGGTGGGCCTGAACCGGTCGGCCACCGCCGACGCGGCCGCCACCCTCGCGGTGAACCCGTTGCAAATCTTCAACGTGAGCATCAACCCGAGCACCAACCTGCTCACCTTCTCGGTGGCGAACTACGGGGCGACCAACGTGTCCATCGCCGCCCCGAACGTGACGACCTACCCGGGCTGCACGGCGCCGAGCTGGGGCAACGGGAGCCTCTACATCCCGGTGAACGGCACCGCCACCTTCACGTGCACGGCGGCGAGCTACACCGCGAGCCCCGCCGTCCGGCTCCGGGGCTACTACAACCAGCAGCCCTTCGGCATCCAGTACGGCACGTTCCCCATCTTCGCCAACTGGGGCGCGCTGGGCGGGTGACCGCCTGACGCCCACGGGCGAACCCACGATCCGGGTCGGACCCGGGACGGCGCGGGGGTGCCGTCCCGGGCCCGCCCGCGTCCGGGGCAGGCCCGGCGTGGCGGGCGATCCCGCCCTCCGGTCCCCCGAGGGGTGGAGGGCGGGACGCCCCGCGCCGGTCGGTGACGCTCAGGGCAGGTCGGTGAGGGCGATCGGGGCGTGCTCGTCCACGCCCAGCGCCGCGCAGGCGAGGGTGGCGAAGGCGGGGATCAGCTCCGGCTCCTCCCACCGGAGCAGCCGGCGCAGGCGGGGGAGGGCCCCGTCGGGCCGCAGCGACTCGGCGATCACGCAGACGAGGAACAGCACCTGGTCCCGCTCCCGGCGGCCGAGCGTGCTGCCCCGGGTGAGCTCCAGGAACCGGCAGATGTGGTCGGTGGAGTGGCGCGTGACCTCCAGGCGGGCGTTCAGCACCCGCGGGTCCGAGGCCGTGGCGTCGATGACCTGGAGCTGGCGGTGGAACCGCACCTGGGCGGTGAGGATCGTGCGGGCGACCTCGCCGTAGGTCACCGGCCGGTGGCCGCTCTCGGCGATGAGGTCGAGGAACGTGGTCTGGGCCAGCTCGCTCGCCTGGGTCACGAAGCGCTGGCACAGCGCCGGGACCAGGTCGTCCTTGGAGCGGAACCGGGCGTAGAAGGACGAGCGGGACACGTCGGCCTCGGCGCACAGCTCGTTGAGCGACAGCGCCTCCAGGCTGCCCACCTCGGGCAGCATGGCCTCGACGGTATCGAGGATGCGTTGCAGCGTCTCGGCGCTGCGCTGCTGCTTCGGGTCGATCGCGCCGGAGACGCGGGTGGCCTGATCCATGAGACTTCCCCTCGTGGTCGCCGGGCCGCGGGGGCGGCCGGTGTGACGGGCAACATACCGATTCGGACTCACGGGTCTCAACGGGTCGTTTGGCCCAGCGCCAGGTCGCTCGGCCCTCCTCGCCCCCATCCGACCCCTGCCGCACCCCGCCCGAGCGTCGGCCCGGGGGCGGGTGCGGCGACTGGATTGCCCGGTCCAAACCCGGGTGGTCCCCTGGCCACGACCGGCGACGCGATCGCGTCGAACCCGTGGAGGAGCCTGCATGTACGACGGACCGAACACCACCGCCATCGCCATCGGCAGCGGCAGCACCGCCGTGATCGGCGGCGGCACGCTCGCGAAGACGGGCGCCCCGGTGGCCCTGTGGCTGATCGTCGCGCTGGTCCTGCTCGCCATCGGCCTGCTCCTGGTCCGTGCCTCGCACCTGCGGCGCACGGCCGAGGTGCCCGAGACCTGAACCACCCGCCGGACGCGATCCGGCGAGCCGTGGCCGAGGTCCGACCGCGGCGGCACCCAAGGGGGAACCTGATGACCGAACCGACGACCAGGCGATGGGGCAGCCGGCTGCTCGTGACGGGCGCGTGCGCCCTGGGGGCCCTCGGGGCCCTGCCGGGCAGCGCCGGCGCCCAGGGCGGCGCGGGCGAGCAGACCTTCCGGGCGACCGGCGAGGCCCAGCGCTTCACCGTGCCCGAGCAGGTGTGCGAGCTGGGCTACTCGGCGGCCGGCGCCGGCGGGGGCCGGAGCGTGCACGACGAGGGCGGCGCGCCGTCGGGCGCGGCCGGCGGCGCCGGTGCCCGCGTCGACGGCACGCTGGCGGTCGCGCCGGGCGACGTGCTCGTGATCGTGGTGGGCGAGGCGGGCCAGGACGGCAGCGAGGGCGCGCAGAACGCGCCGCCCAACCGGGCCCTGGGCGGCTTCGGCGGCGGGGGTGACTCCGGCGAGGGCTCGCCGGCGGCCTCGCCCGGTGGCGGCGGTGGCGCCTCGGACATCCGGCGGGGCGGTGCCGGCCTCGGGGAGCGGGTGGTGGTCGCCGCGGGAGGCGGCGGCGGTGGCGTGGTGGACGGCGACGTGGCCGTCGGCGGCGCCGGTGGCCTGCCGGGAGCCGACGGCGCGTCGATCGACCCGGCGGCGTCGGGCAAGGGCGCGACCGCGACCGCGGGCGGGGCCGGGGGCTCCCAGAGCACCCTGGTGGCCGGCGACGGGGCGCTCGGCCTCGGCGGCACCGGCGAGCAGAAGACCGGTGGCGGCGGTGGCGGTGGCCTCTACGGCGGTGGGGGCGCGGTCGCGGGCGGGGGCGGCGGCGGGTCCAGCCTCGTCCCGAGCGGCTCGGCCGGCACCGGCACGGTGGCCGAAGGCGGCGGGGCCCCGAGCGACGTCGACGGCACGGTCCGCCTGAGCTGGCGCCCCACCGAGGACTGCCGGGTCGACAGCCCGCTGGCGGCGCCGCTGCCGCTCGCGGTGGCCGGTGGCGTGGTGGCCGCCGGTGTCGGCCTCGCCCTGTGGGGTCGTCGTCGCCACGCGGCCGGGGCCTGACGGGAGGTCGGTGATGCGTGGCTTGCTCAGCGGCGTGGCGCTCTTCTGCGTCGCCATCGGCGTGGTGCAGCTCGGCTTCCTGCTCTTCGCGGGCCGCCGGGAGACGCGCCGGGCCCGGGCGAGGGCCGCCGCCCCGGGCGGGGCCGCCGCCGAGGTGGTGGACGCCGTCTTCGCGCTCGTGCCGGCCCTGGACGAGGAGCTGGTGATCGAGGCCACTGTCCGGGGCCTGCTCGACCAGGACGACCGGCTCGTGGTGGTGGTGGTCGACGACGCATCCGACGACCGCACCGGCGAGCTGGCGGCCGCGGTGGACCCGGAGCGGGTCACCGTGCTGCGCCGATCGGCGCCCTTCGCCCGCCTCGGCAAGGGCCCGGCGCTCAACGCCGGCATCGCCGAGGTGCGCCGGGTGGTCGCCGCCCGCGGCCTCGACCCGGCCCGGGTGCTGGTGCTCGTGATGGACGCCGACGGGCGGCTCTCCGAGGGCGCCGTGGCCCAGGCGGCCCGGCTCTTCGAGGACCCGGGCGTGGGCGGCGCCCAGCTCGGCGTCCGCATGCGGAACCGGTCCACGAACTGGATCACGCTCGTGCAGGACTGCGAGTTCTGGGGCGTCGCCGCCCTCGGCCAGATGGGCCGGGTCAGCACCGGCACGGTGTCGCTCGGCGGCAACGGCCAGTTCACCCGGTTGCAGGCGCTGGACGACCTCGGTCGCCGGCCCTGGTCCCGGTCGCTCACCGAGGACCTCGACCTCGCGGTCAGCCTGGCGGTGCGGGGCTGGCGCCTCACCTCGACGCCCGACGCCTGGGTCAGCCAGCAGGCCGTCGAGGACCTTCGCGGCATCGTGCGCCAGCGGACCCGCTGGTTCCAGGGCCACATGACCGCGGCGAACCACCGGCTCCGGGAGGTCTGGTCGTCGCGCCGGCTAACGAACGCCGCGGTGCTGGAGCTGTCCTCCTACCTGCTCATCCCGTACCTGATGGTCCTGCCCTGGAGCATCCTGTCCCAGGCCACCGTGTACTACGTGGCCACCGACCTGGCCGCCGGCCGGGGCCGCTTCGAGGGCGTCGCCCTCGACCGGGTGCAGCCGCTGCTCGTGCTCGCCGGCTGGTACCTGATCTCGTTCCTGCCCACCATCATCTGCGGGATCGTCTACTCCCGCCGGGAGCGGCGCATGCCGCTGCTGCGGTCGGTGGCCTTCGCCCACCTGCTCCTGGTGTGGAACTACGCCATGTTCGTCGCCTGCTGGGCCGCGCTGCTCCGCATCTGGCGGGGCAAGACCGGCTGGGAGAAGACGAGGCGGCTCGCCGAACCGACCCCGGAGGTGCTCGCGGCATGACCACGACCACGATCCCCCTGCCCGCAGCCGACCGCCCCGGGCGCTGGTTCGGCGGCCCGATGGCGCGGGTGGCGGTGCTGCTGCCGCTGGCCGTCGCCGTCTTCGTGCGCTGGGTCGACGCCGTCAGCGCCCTGGAGGCCCACCTCGCCGCGTGGCTGCTCGGCGACGCGGCCCAGTCGCCGGGCCGGGCCATGATCCTGTTCCCGAACGTCGAGCGGTCCGACACCTTCGTGCTGCGGGTCACCGCCTCGTGCTCGGTGCTCACGATGCTGCTCGCGGTGGGCGCGGTGAGCCTGCTCGTGCGGGCGCCGTGGTGGCGCCGCCTGCTCGGCGCCCTCGCCGGTGCCGCGGTGGCCGTCGTCGCCAACCAGGTCCGCATCTGCGGGATCGGCCTCGTCCGCCGGACCTGGGGCCGCCAGGCGTTCTTCGTGGCCCACGAGTGGGCGGGCACCCTGCTCACGCTCCTGGCGATCGCGCTCAGCATCGCCGTCGCCGTCTGGGTCGCCACCCGCGGGAGCCGCACGGGTCACGACCGCCCCGGCGGGTCCCACGCCGGGCCCGCGCCGGCCTGACCGACGAGACCGGCACCGCATCGGGATCGAACGGTCCAGAACCCTCTGGCACCGTGCCCGACGCGGCGCACCCGCGCCGACCCGACCGCCCGACGGGCGGCGCACACGACACGCCCCGCCGAGCGGTGGGGCCGGACCGAGGGGGAGCATGGACCGCAGCAACGCCCGACGAGCCCGACGAGGCCGGGGACCGGCCGGCCGCCGCCTGCTGGGCGCGCTGGCCGCGCTCGGGGTGATCGGCGCCTCGCTCGCCCACGCCCCGGCGCCGGCGGCGGCGCAGACCGCCCCGTCGGTCCAGCTCCAGGTGTCGACGCTGGGGCCGACGACCCAGCCGTCGGGCTCGGTCTTCCGGTACCTGGTCGAGGTGTCCTGCTCCGCCACGGCGTCGCCGGCGGCGTGCGAGGGCCTGACCGTCACCGTCCCGTTCGCGTCGCCGATCGGCAACTGGCAGTGGGGGGTGGAGAACGACCCGGTCGACCCGCTCGTCCTGCCGCCGCTCGGCGGCTTCGCCGGCAACGGCCCGGCCGTCCTGGCGCTGAACGACCTCGCGCCCGGCTCGGTGCGCAGCTTCATCCTCCGCCTCACGCCGCCCAACCTGACCACGCCCGACGGCACCACGTGGTCGCTGACGCCGGAGCTGGACGGCCCCGGCCTCGACGAGCCCGTCGACGACGGCTCGGTCTCCGGCACCGCCACCGCCACTCCGAACTACAACCTGTGGAAGCGCACGCCGGACAACGGCACCTTCTACCAGGTGGGCACCCAGGTGACCTACGAGCTGGGGGTCACCTGCATCAACAACGGCCTCGGGAGCCTCCACCTGGAGGCCGCCACCGTGGTGGACACGCTCCCGGCCGGGGTCACCTTCGTGAGCGCGAGCCACGGCGGCACCCACAGCTCGGGCGTGGTCACCTGGGACCTCGACCCCGCGACCCTGCCCAGCTCCTGCGGCGGCGCGACCGGCAACCCCACCACCACCATCCTGACGGTGACGGTGCAGCTCCCGCCCGGCGACGACGGCGACGTGCTGAACAACACCGCCCAGCTCACCGGCACCGGCCTCGGCGGCAGCCAGCGGCCGGCGGTGCACGCCGCCAAGTCGATCACGCTGTTCGAGACGTCGCCGCCCCTCGGGGGCAACATCGTGGCGAAGAGCTCCTACGGCCCGCTGACGGACGCGGGCAGCACCCGCAACGCCACCTACGCCGGGGCCTGGATCACCCCGGCGAGCCGTCGGCCCAGCACCGACTGGTACAACCCGGACCACGAGGGCTCCTACCACCTGGGCGTCAACTACGGGGTGGGCGGCTTCCAGTCCGAGCTGGTCGACCCGGTGCCCTGCCTCGACAACCTGTCCGGGTCGATCTACTCGTCCAACCCCGCCGGCCAGCTCTGCGCCAACCCGGCCTTCCACGTCCGGTCGATCAACCTCGCCAACTGGACCCAGCTCGCGCCCGCCCACGCCGCCGGGTTCCGGCCCGAGGTGATCCTGACCGACGGCACCGTCGTGCCGCTCCAGCTCGACACCGGCCACACCGACGGCGGCGTGGACGGCGGGCAGGCCGGCTGGTTCCTCGTGCCGAGCCAGCACGTGGGCTCGGTGGCCGCGATCCGCGTGCCCCGCCACGCGGCGGTGACCCTGTCGTCGTTCTCCCTGCGGGTGTTCGGCTACGTGGACGCCTCGGTGCCGGGCGGCCACCGCCTGGACAACCGGGCGCAGCTCACCGCCTACTGGGGCGACGCGGCCGCCGGCACGGTGCGGACCTCGCCCATCGCGACCATCCGGGTCCTCGCCCCCGAGGCCGAGGTCGGCCTCCGCAAGCAGCAGAGCCCGGCGGCGGGCGCCTCCTCCACCGTCTACATCGCCCTCACCGGCACCGTCGCCTACCCGATCGCCGGGCTGGGCGACGTGGTCGTCGCCGACCTCCTGCCCGACGGCTACTCGTGGGCCAACCCGGGGCCGACCCAGACGGTGTCGCTGTCGAGCAACGGCGTGGCCGCGAGCCACCAGTACCCGCTGGAGGTGATCGAGGACCACGGCGGCTCCGGCCGGACCCTGGTGCGCGTGACCATCCCGGCGGCCGACCTCGGCCCGGGCAGCCACGTGTTCACCATCACCTTCGCCGTCACCGGGCCCACCGCCCCCGGCACCTACCTGAACGACGCCAGCGTGTTCGTGAACGACGTGACCCTCCGCCAGAGCTGCCGCGGGAACACGCCGTCGTCCTCGCTCGCGGCCTACGCCGCGGACGACCCGGAGGACCTCGACGGCGACGGCGCGGTGGACGAGGACCCGCGGTGCGTCGCCTCGCACACGCTGGTCATCCCCGGCTCGGGCCCGCCGGCCTTCAACGTGACCAAGACCGTGCAGGGCGACCTGGACGCGCACGCGGTCACCTCACCGATGGTGGGCAACGTGTCGGCCGGCGGCGGGACGGCGACGTATCGCATCACGTGGACCAACGTCGGCACCGGCTCCCTGAGCGATGCGGTGGTCTACGACGTGCTGCCGTACGTGGGCGACGTGGGCCTCTCGGGGTCGGAGGCGTCGACGCCGCGGGGGAGCGACTTCGCGACGACGTTCGTGTCGGCGGGGCCGCTGCCGGCGGGGGTGACGATCGAGTACTCGGGCTCGACCGACCCGTGCCGGACCGAGGTGAACGCCGGTGCCGACCCGACGTGCACCGAGGACTGGACGACCGACCCCGACGACCTGGGCGGCGCCGCCTCGGTGCGGGCGCTGCGCCTCCGCTCGGTGGGGCCGCACGTGTCGGGCGGCTCGTTCAGCGTGGCGGTGCAGGTCGCCACCCCCGCCGCGGCGGAGGGCGCGGTGGCGTGGAACACCGTCGCCGCGGCCGCCCGCCTGGAGGGCCAGCCCATGCTGGCGACCGAGAGCCCCCGCGTCGGCGTGCAGGTCCCCCAGGAGGACGAGATCCCGCTCACGAGCCGGCGGGCCCTCGCCGTGCTCGGCGCCCTCGCGGCGCTCGCCACCGGTGGCCTCGCCCTCCGCCGGACCACCCGATCGAAGAACCTCGGAGGAACGACCCGATGACCGCGACCCCCACCCGAGCGCGCCGCTCGCCCGGCCACCCGCGCCGCTCGCCCGGCCGCCCCCGCCGCCTCGCCGCGGCGCTCCTGGTGCTGCTCGTCGTCGCGGCCTCGGGCGGCGTCGGCGCCACGCCCGCCGCCGCGCAGAGCGCCCCCGGCACCGTCGACTTCCAGGTGCTCACCCTGGGCGCGACCACCCAGCCGTCGGGCTCCACGTTCTCCTACGTCCTCCAGGTGTCCTGCACCGGCAGCACCTCCGCGAGCTGCGACGACCTGGCGGTCACCGTGCCGCTCCCGGCGCCGATCGGCGCCGACTGGACCTGGTCGATCGAGGACGACCCCGCGGCGCCGCTCGTCGTCGGCTCGCCCACCTCCGGCACCGCCGCGGCCGGCTCGCTCACCTTCGCGCTGGACGATGTGGGCGCCGGCAGCGTCCGCGGCTTCCTCCTGCACCTCGTCCCGCCGAACCTCACGACCCCTGACGGCACCACCTGGACGCTCACCCCCGAGCTGGCGGTCCCCGGGGTGGACGAGCCGCTCACCGGCGGCAGCGTGAGCGGCACCGCCACCGCCGAGACCGACTACTACCTCTGGAAGAACACGGTGGCCGACGAGTACTACTACGCGTCCGGCAGCCAGATGACCTTCCAGTTCGTGGTCACCTGCTTCACCACCGACCGCGGCAGCCTCCACCTGGAGTCCGCCACCCTCACCGACCCGCTCCCGGCCGGGATGACCTTCGTGTCGGCCTCGCACGGCGGCACCTTCGCCAACGGCGTCGTCACCTGGGACCTTGACCGGTCGAGCCTGCCCGCCTCCTGCGGCGGCGACCTGCCGGTGCCCACCTTCTACGAGCTGACCGTCGAGGTCGCCACCGTCGACGGGTCCCCGCACCTCACCAACGTCGGCACCTTCGTCGGCACCGGCATCGGCGGCGAGCCCGACGAGCCCTTCGACGCCCCGCGCGCCATCTACGTCTTCGAGGGCGCCCCGCCGGTCCCCACCCCCAGCAAGGGCGCCTTCGGGCCGCTGCCCACCGACACCCTCTGGCAGAAGGCGTACACGTTCGCCGGCAACTGGATCGACCCGCCCAACCACCGGCCCACGACCACCTCGATCCCGGACCACGAGGCGTCGTTCCACCTCTACGCGACCTTCGGCGTGGCCGGCTTCGAGACCGAGCTGGCCGACCCCCTCCCGTGCCTCGACGACTTCGACGGCACCACCTACACCCCGGCGCCGGCCGGCCAGCTCTGCGCCAACCCGGCGTTCCACCCGACGATGATCGCCCTCACCACCTGGTCCGGCCTCGCCCCCGCCTACGCCAACGGGTTCCGGCCGGAGCTGGTGCTCACCAACGGCACCGTCGTGCCCCTCGACCTCGACACCACCCTGGCCGACGGCGGCATCGACGAGCCCCGGGGCTGGTTCGCCGTCCCGGCCCAGCACGTGGGCCAGGTGGCCGAGGTGCGGGTGCCCCGCCACCCCGACCAGCGGACCGCGCAGCTCGGCCTCCAGCTCTACGGCCACGTCGACGCGTCGGTGGCCGCGGGGCAGGTGCTGGAGAACCGGGCCGAGCACACCGCGTGGTGGCAGGGCCAGGGCGACGGCGAGTCCCGCACGTCGCCGCCGGTCACCGTCGAGGTCGTCCCGGCCGAGGTCGAGGGCGGCATCGTCAAGCGCCAGACCCGCCGGGCCGACGGCACCGTGAACGTGCAGCTCGACGGCACCGTCGTCAACCCGCTGCCCGGCGCCGACGCGGTGACGATCGTGGACCTGCTCCCCGCCGGCTACGCCTGGTCGAACCCGCCCGCCACCGTCCCGGTCAGCATCCACACCAACGGCGTGCCCGCCGGCTCCTTCCCCGGCGACCTCGACGTCGTGGACGACTTCGGCGGGTCCGGCCGCACCCTCGTGCGCATCGGCCTCCCCGCCCCGGTGCTCGGCGGCGGCTCGCACCGCTTCGCCGTCCAGTTCGTGGTCGACGGGCCGGAGGACCCCGGCACCTACGTCAACGAGGCGAAGCTCTTCGTCGACGGCCCGCCCCTGCGCGACGCCTGCGCGGCCCGGGTGCAGGCGCACCTCACGCCCACCTACGCCACCGGCGATCCGGGGGACCTCGACGGCGACGGTGCGGTGGACGACGACCCGAACTGCGTCGCCACCGACACGCTGATCGTGCCGGGCGCCGGGCCGCCCGCGTTCAACGTGACCAAGACCGTGCAGGGCGACCTGGACGAGTTCCCCGCCGCCACGCCGATGGTGGGCAACGTGTCGGCCGGTGGCGGGACGGCGACGTATCGGATCACGTGGACCAACGTCGGCTCCGGGACCCTGACCGACGCGGTGGTCTACGACGTGCTGTCGCACGCGGGCGACGTGGGGACGTCGACGTCGGAGGCGTCGACGCCGCGTGGCAGCGACTTCGCGACCACGTTCGTGTCGGCGGGGCCGCTGCCGGCGGGGGTGACGATCGAGTACTCGGGCTCGACCGACCCGTGCCGGAGCGAGGTGAACCCGGCCGCGGATGCGACCTGCACCGACGACTGGACGACCGACCCCGACGACCTGGGCGGCGCCGCCTCGGTGCGGGCGCTGCGCCTCCGCTCGGTGGGGCCGCACGTGTCGGGCGGCTCGTTCAGCGTGGCGGTCGAGGTGACCACCCCGGCCGCGGGTGAGGGCGATGCCGCCTGGAACAGCGTGGCCGGATCGGCGCACCTCGACGGCCAACCGATGCTCGCGACCGAGAGCCCGCTCGTGGGCCTCCAGGTCCCGACCCGCGACGACATCCCCCTCGCCGGCTGGCGGGCCCTCGCCCTGCTCCTGGGCGTGGGGCTCGCCGTGGCCGGCGCCGCCCGCACCCGCCCACGACCCGCCCGGACCGACCGACCCCCGGCCGTGCCGGGACCGCCGATCGCCTGAGCGCCGCGCCGGACCTGGGCCGCCTGCCGGCTCCGGTTCCGGTTCCGGCTCCGGCTCCGGCATCCCACCGACCGACCGTCGACCTCGACCCATCGATCACGTCCAGCACAGGAGGACCGACATGCGCACCGCCTCACCCACCCGCTCGTCCCGTGGGCGCCTCGCCGCCGCAGCCGCCCTCGGCCTGACCCTGGCCCTCGCCGGCCCGGGCGTGGCCGGCGCCGAGCCGCCCGGGGAGCATCGGGCGCGGTTCGCCTACGACCCCACGCTCGACGCGCAGCGCTTCACCGTCCCCGACGACGTGTGCAGCATCGACGTGGAGGTCCGCGGCGCGTCGGGCGGCAGCACGCGCCACGCCGGCGTGGACGAGCCGCTGGCGGGCGGTGGCCTCGGCGGCGTCGTCTCGGCGACCCTCGCGGTCGCGCCCGGCGACGTGCTCCTCGTGGTGCCCGGCAGCCGGGGCGAGGACCGCGTCTCGGTGCGCACCGCCGCCAGCCCCACCTACGTGTCCGAGCCCGGCGGCACCGGCGGCGCGAACGGGGGCGGCGCCGGTGGTGAGGCCGGCCACCGCTCGCCCGATGAATCCATCTACCTCGCCGCGGGCGCGGGTGGCGGCGGGGCCTCCGACATCCGCACCTCCACCGACCCCGCGGATCGCCTGGTCGTGGCCGGTGGTGGCGGCGGTGCGGGCGGCTACGTGCTGGCCGGCATGCCGCTCGCCTACTACCAGGGCGGCGCCGGGGGTCAGGCCCCCACCGCCGGCGGCACCACCGGCGCGCCCGCCTCGCCGGGCCAGGGCGGCGTGGTCGGCGCCGCCGGCGCGGCCGGTGGCACGGGCGGCCTCGTGCCGGCCGGCGACGGCACCGCCACCCACGGCGGCACCGGTGCCGGCTCGGGCGACCTCGGCTTCCCGGCGCCCTGGGTCTACCCCAGCGGTGCCGGCGGTGGCGGCGGGGGCTACGGGGGCGGCGGTGGTGGCGAGAGCCAGTCCGGCGTCTCCGGCGGCGGCGGTGGCGGCGCCTCGTGGACCCGACCGTCCCCCGAGGTGGGCGGGGTCGCCTTCGCCGACGGCACCGCGGAGGGCGACGGCTCGGTGGAGATCGGCTGGGACGTGCGACCCGGCTGCGCCGAGGACGTCCCGCTCGCCAACCCGCGGCCGCTCGTCCTGATCGTGGGCCTCGCCGGCGTGGTCGCGCTCGCCGGCCGCCGCTTCGCCCGCCCGCGCCCCGCCCGGGTGCGCCTGCGGGGCTGAGGCCCCCTCGCCCGGGCCCGCCACGCTCGCTCCCGTCGGCCCGTACCGGCCGGCGGCGGCGCCGGCCCTGCGGCCGGTGCCGCCACCGGATCGCCGGTCCGTCGGGAGGGCGGACCCGGCTCCCCGGCGGTGCGGCCGGCTCCTCCCTGGTCGCACCGCCGGGCTCCTCGACCCGGCCCGCTCACCTCCTCCCACCGCGGGGTGCCCCAGGTCGCTGAGCCGGGGGTGAGCCGTTCGTCGGGGATGATCCGGCGGTTCGCCGTCCCGCCCGCCGAGTTGCCGCCACCCATGCCGAGACCCGACCTCGTCGACGCCATCCGCCGGGTGGAGGCCGTGCCGCCCCCGCCCGGCACGCCGCCGCTCCCGGAGGTGCCCGTGCCCCGCACGAACCGGTGGGGCGGCTGGTGGATCCGCCGCGGCGCCGCGGCGCTCGGCATCGTGCTCGGCCTCCTGTTCGCCTCGGTGGCGTCGTCGCCGGTGTTCGCGGTGGTGGGCGCGGTGCTCGGCCTGGCGATCGGCGGCGTGGTCCTCCTCGTCTGGATCTGGGTGCAGCGGACGAACGCCCGCCTGGCCTCGATCGACCTGCGCGCCGGTGAGCCGTCGGCGATCGTCTTCACCGGCCGGACGGTCTCGATGCCGAAGGGCGGGCGCGCCGCCTTCCTCGACGTGGTGCTCCGCGGCGCCCACGGCTCCGGCTTCCTCCTGGCGAACACGAGCGATCACGCCGTGGCGCTGCGCGACGGCGGTGCCACCTGGGCCTGGGTGGCCGGCGACCGCTACCCCGGCGGTGCCCTGCTGATCGTCCTCCCCGACGGCCGCCTCCTCCGCTGCCGCCGGGTGGTGGGTGCCTGACCCCCAGGTGGTTCCGGTCTGCACGGGTCGACGCCCAGCCGGCTGCTCCGCCGGTCGCGCCGCTCCGGGTCGTCGCGATCGTCAGGCGGCGCGCCGTACCGGAGCGGTCGGTGGCCTGTGGCGACGTCGGCGGGTGGACCGTCACACGCGGCGGGCATCGCCGGGGCGGGCACTAACGTCGGCCCGTGATCGATCCGCCCGACGTCGACGCCCCGGGACCGGTGTTCGAGGCCGATCCCGCGCCGGAGCTGACCACCGTCGGGCCCGACTTCGCGGTGGTCCACGAGGGCACGGTGGTGCGCCGCTACGACGGCCTGGCGCCCGGGGCCGAGCAGCAGGTCGAGGGGTTCACGTTCCGCACCCTGCCCGACCTCGGGCCGCTGCGGTGCCGGTTCGTCACGGTCAACGACGTGCACTTCGGCGAGGAGGTGGCCGGGCTCATCGAGGGCAGCGACATCGAGCCGGTGTTCCGCTCGTCGCCCGAGGACCCGCACGCCGACTTCATGAGCGCGGCGGCCATCGAGGAGATGGTGCCGCTCGACCCGGACCTCGTGGTGGTCAAGGGCGACCTCACCTCGAACGCCACGCAGGCGGAGCTGGACCGCTTCGTCGCCGCGTACGGCGGGGCCTTCGGTGACCGGCTGCTCGTGGTGCGGGGCAACCACGAGAGCTACCACCACGTGACTTTCGCGAACGACCCGTGGCAGCGCCGCGACCTCGACGGGCTCACCGTGGTGCTGCTGGACACGTCGATCGACGGCGAGGTCGCCGGCACCGTCACCGACGACCAGCTCGCCTACCTGGACGACCTGGCCGCGGGCGCGACCCAGCCGATCCTGCTGTTCGGCCACCACCCGATCGGTGACCGGGACTCCGACGACAAGTCCGACCGCACGTTCGGCATCGACCCCGACCGCTCCGACCTGTTCCGGGAGCTGGTGGCGCGGCGCCCGGCCATCGTCGGCTACTCGGCCGGCCACACCCACCGGAACCGGGTGCGCCGCTTCCCGATCACCGGCGACGTGGCGTGGGGCGAGGTCGGCTCGGTGAAGGACTACCCCGGCTCCTGGGCCGAGTACCGGGTCCACGAGGGCGGCATCGCGCAGATCGTGCACCGCATCTCCACCCCGAAGGCCCTGGCGTGGACCCAGCGAACCCGCCACATGTTCGCCGGCCTCTTCGCGGACTACGCCTTCGGCCGCCTGGAGGACCGCTGCTTCGTGGTCGCCAGGACCTGACCCCCTGGCTCCGGTCCGAGCCGGTCATCGCCCAGCCGGCTGCTCCGCCGGTCGCGGGGTCGGTTGAACACGATGGTCAGGCGGAGCGCCGCACCGGAGCGTGCGGTGGTCTGCGACGACGCCGGCGACAAGAGCCTCCTGCCATCGGCCCGAGTAGGTCGTCGGCGCAGCACGAGCCGGTCGTCGGCGGGGGAGCGGCGGGGACGGGCTTCGGTAGGGTCGGGGCGTGCCGGAGCCGGAGTTCTTCGATGACGCGGACGAGTCCTGGCGGGACCGTCCGACGGTCCCCGAGCTGAGCACGGTCGGCACCGACGAGGCGGTCGTCCACGAGGGCATCGAGGTGCGCCGTCACACCGGCCTCGCCCCGGGCACGTTCCAGGAGGTCGAGGGGTTCCGGTTCCGGACCCTGCCCGACCTCGGCCCGCTGCTGGCCCGGGTCACCACCGTCAACGACCTGCACTTCGGTGAGCACGCCGCCGGGATCATCCGCGGGCGCCACACCCAGCCGATCCTGGAGGCCGACCCCGACCACCCCTACCCGGAGGTGATGAACGGCGGCGCGGCGGCGGAGATGGCGGTGCTGGCGCCGGACCTGGTGGTGGCGAAGGGCGACCTCACCGCGGTCGGGGCCGCCGAGCAGCACGCGCGCTTCCGGGCCGTCTACCGGGATCGCTTCGGGGACCGGCTGATCGAGACCCGCGGCAACCACGACGCCGGCCCGGGCTCGGCGGTGGCACGGGTCGCGTTCCAGCGGCGGGAGGTGCCGGGGGCGACGGTCGTCCTCCTGGACACGGCCCTGGAGGCGCAGAGCCCCGGCACGGTCACGAACGACCAGCTCGACGCCCTCGACGCGGTGGCCGCCGAGGCCGAGGCGGCGGACCGGCCGGTGCTCGTGTTCGGCCACCACCCGATCGGTGACCGGGACTCGCCCGACCGTGCCGATCGCACCTACGGCATCGACCCCGCCGCCTCGGACCGGTTCCGGGCCGTGGTCGCCCGGCGGCCGGCCATCGCGCTCTACGCGTCGGGCCACACCCACCGCAACCGCGTGCGCCGCTTCCCGGACACGGGCGACGTGCCGTGGATCGAGGTGGGCGCGGTGAAGGACTACCCGGGCAACTGGGCCGAGTACCGCATCCACGAGGGCGGCATCGCGCAGATCGTGCACCGCGTGTCCAGCCCCGCGGCCCTGGCCTGGACCGAGCAGAACCGCGACCTGTACGCCGGCACCTTCGGCGCCTACGCCCTCGGCTCGCTGGCGGACCGGTGCTTCACGATCACGCCCCGGCCGAGACGCCCCGCCCCCGCCCGCCGGGCGGCCCGAGCCGGGGCCACCGACCGAGCCGACGGTGTGACCCGACCCGATGGCGCCGACCGGGCGACCCGAGCCGACCAGAGGAGCTGACATGGCCGATCCGATCTTCGAGCGCGACGAGGTGGTCACCGCCTTCCGCTACGCGAGCCACTGGTGGCGCTCGCTCGTGGGGGCGGTGGGCGACGACGCCTGGTCGCAGCCCGGCCTGGGGGAGTGGACGGTGCTGGAGCTGGTGGCCCACACCAACCGGGCGTACCGCACCCTCGTCGAGTACGTGGAGGGCGGGGCGAAGGACCCCAACGTCATCGAGACCGCCCCCGAGTACTTCCGGATCGTGCTGGCCGAGGAGACGCCGCACGTCCACATCGCCGCCCGCGGCCACCAGGAGGCCGAGGGCTACCGGGGCCAGGACCCGGTGGTGGTCACCGAGGGCCTGGCGGCGCAGGCGGTGAAGCTGGTGGAGGCTGCGCCCGGCGACACGGTGATGCACCTGTTCGTGGGCGAGATGGTGCTGTCGCAGTACCTGGCCACGCGGGTGGTGGAGCTGGTGGTGCACGGCCTCGACCTGGCGGTGGCCATCGACCTGCCGACCGAGCCGCCGGCGGAGGCCGCCGCGGTGGCGCTCGCGGTGCTGGCGGCCCTGGCCCGGCCGAGCGACGTGTCGGCGCTGCTCCGGCTGCTGACCGGTCGAGCCCCCTCGGTCGAGCTGGCGAACGTGCTCGGATGACCGCCCCCGACCGGCCGACCCCCTCGCCGTCTCGACCGGCCGACCCGACGATCGGCCGCGACCGGGCGAACCCGTCGCCGTCCCGGCCGACCGACCCTGCGGCCGGTCCCGACGTGGCGACCCTGTCGTCGTCTCGGTCGACCGACCCCGCCACCGACCCCGCGGTCGAGCGGTCCGGTGGACCGGGGCCGGTCGGCCCGCCCACCCCGGCCGACGGGCCGCTGGCGGACCTGCGGGTGGTCGACGTGTCGACGGTGGTGGCCGGGCCCGGCTGCGCCCGCTACCTGGGCGACTTCGGCGCGGACGTCATCAAGGTGGAGCGGCCGGGCGGCGACACCACCCGGTCGATGGGGTGGGTCGACCCGCGCGACGACGTGACCCTGTGGTGGAAGCTCGCCGGCCGCAACAAGCGCTCGATCGTGCTCGACCTCAAGCAGCCCGACGACCTGGCGACGATGCGGCGGCTGGTGGCGTCGGCCGACGTGCTGGTGGAGAACTTCCGGCCCGGCACCCTGGAGCGCCTGGGCCTGGCCCCCGACGACCTGCTGGCCGACAACCCGTCGCTCGTCATCACCCGGGTCAGCGGCTTCGGCCAGGACGGGCCCTACGCCCAACGGCCCGGCTTCGCCACCCTGGCCGAGGCGCTGTCGGGCTTCGCGGCGATCAACGGCGAGCCGGACGGCGCGCCGCTGCTGCCGCCGATCGCGTTGACCGACGAGGTCACCGGGCTCGTCGCCGCGTTCGCCACGATGGTGGCCCTGCACTCGGGCACCGGCCAGGTGGTGGACGTCAACCTGCTGGAGTCGCTGGTGCAGTTCATGGGACCGCTGCTGTCGCTGTGGCACACCCGGGGCGAGCTGCAACCCCGGCTCGGCTCGGGCATCCCGTACTCGGTGCCGCGGGGGACCTACCGCTGCGCGGACGGCGCCTGGGTGGCCATCTCCACCTCGGCGAACACGGTCGCGCTGCGGGTCATGGACCTGATCGGGGTGGGCGACGACGCCCGGTTCCAGACCTTCGCCGGCCGCATCGAGCACCGCGACGAGGTGGAGGCGGCCGTCGCCCGCTGGTGCGCGGCCCGGCCGGCCGCCGAGGTGCTGGACAGCTTCGAGGCCGCTCAGGCCGCGGCCGCGCCCGTCTACACCACCGCGGACCTGGCCGCGGACCCCCACGTGCTGGCGCGAGGCGTGGTCGCGGAGGTCGACGGCACCCCGATGCAGGGCCTGGTGGCCCGGCTGTCGGCGACCCCCGGCCGCCTCCGCTGGGCCGGCCGCCCCCTCGACGCCGACGCCGAGGCCATCCGAGCCGAGCTGGACGACTGATCCGGCCGGCAAAACGGCATTGAACAGAAAGTGCATGACAGTTCACCCAGCTCACCCTCATACACTTTCTCTTTAGTGAACCTTGTGGCACGATGGCGACATGGTCGCAGAGCTGACGATCGATCTGCCGTGGATCGACCGCTCGTCCAGAGCGGTCGAGGGGCTCGACGTCCGGCGCGGCCGACCGGCCCGGCTCACCTACGACGACGGCATCGTGCTGGAGGTGCGGGTGATCGATCCGGGTGTGCACGCCTCCGCCGCCGACGTGATCGAGGAGGCCCGTCGAGCTGGCGGTCCGGGGCGGGTCGTCCTCGTGGCGGGCGCCGTGCCTCCGGCTTGGCGGGCGGCGCTGCGCGACGCGGGGGTGAGCTTCGTCGACGTGTCCGGCGTCGCTGCTGTCGATTGGCCGCGCATCCAGGTCGACGCTCGCCGGTTCGGCCGCTCGGTTCGTCGGCACCGTCCACCGCTTCCGCTCCAGAAGGGGCACGGGGCCGTCGTCCAGGAGCTGCTGGTGCAGGCGTTCGACGGCGTCCAGCCGTCGATCGGCGAGCTGGCCTCGGGCGCGGGCGTGAGCGTGCCGACGGCATCGAAGGCCGTCAGCCAGCTCACCGACCACGGCTTGGTCGTCAAGCACCGTGTGGGTGCCCGGCTCTCGATCGAGGTGGTGGACCGGGTGACCGTCGCCCGCCGCCTGGCCGACGGGACGGGGTGGCCCGGTGCCGAGACCGTGGCCGGCTACGCCTGGGGACGGACGGTGTTCGACGTGGCCGCCCGGCTCTCCGAAGCAGCGGATCGGGCCGGCGTCGAGGTGGCCGTCACGGGACGGGTGGGCGCCGCGCACCTCGGCGTCCTGGGCACCTCGTCGCCCCCGGAGGTGCGCGCGTGGGTGCGGGCCCCCGGTGGAGACCTCGCGGGGGCGGCCGAGGACCTCGGTCTGGAACCCGTCTCCGGCGAGGACGCCAACGTCGTGCTCTCCCGAGACCGGTGGGGGGTGGGCGTCGGTCGTCGGCGCACGCTGGCCTTCGACGGTCGGCCGGCCTGGGTGGCCCATCCCGTGCGGCTCTGGTGCGACCTGCACGCCGAACGACGCGGATCGGAGTACGCGGCGCAGATGTGGAGCGTGGTGAGCCGTGGCCGCTGACGACGTGCGAGCCTCGGACTACGACGACCCGATGGGCCGGCGGCTCCTGGGCGTCGCCGCCGACGTCCTCCGCTCCTTCGGCAGCGCGTTCGGTGGCCAGCACCTGGCCATCGTCGGCGGCGCCGTGCCCGGCCTGCTCGTCGCATCGCCGCCGAGCGGGCTGGACCCCCACGTCGGCACCGCCGATCTCGACCTCCACCTGTCGCTCCACCTCCTCGACGGGGAGACCGCCGACTACTACGACTCGATCATCGACGGTCTGCGCTCGCTCGGCCTGACCGTCGACCGCCAGGGCGGCCGGGAGGTCCGGTGGCGCTGGACGGGCGAGCACCGCGGCACCCGGGTGCGCGTGGAGCTGCTGTGCCCGACGCGTGGCGCGGGTGGCCGGCCGGAGGCTCCTGCGGAGGACACCCCGGCCGAGTCGAACATCGGACCGCGGGGAGACATCTCGGCGCTCGCGGTGGGGTTCGGCCACCTCGTGCCGCGGGACACGATCCGGGTCCGACGGCGGGTCCCGTCCTCCGGCGGCGACCTCACCTTCGAGTTCCCGGTTGCCGGCCTCACGTCCTGGCTCTGCTTGAAGGCGGACGCGCTGATGCGGCGCGACAAGCCGAAGGATGCCTACGACGTGGTCTGGACGCTGGACGCGCTGGGCCCCGATGTCGCTGCCGACCGGGTGGCGACCAGCGCGCTGCTGGGCGGACCGCTCGTCCCCGAGGTGCTGGACCAGCTCCGGCTGCTGATCGAGGACCAGTTCGCCGATGTCGGGTCCGTCGGACCCCGGCAGTACGCCACGTTCCTCGATGCCGATCCCGGCGATGGCGAACGTCGGCACGCGCTCGGCACCGTCGCCGCGTTCGGCCGCTGCCTGGCCGAGCGCGCCCTGCGGTGACGCTGCACGGGCTGATCCGGCACGTGCCGGACCGACCGGCCCCGGGGCCAGGGGTGCGAGGACGTCAGGTCGCGGTGACGAGGGTGAGGACCTCGTCCATGATCCGGGCGATGTCGAAGTCCTTCGGGGTGTAGACCGCGGCGACGCCGTCGCCGAGCAGGCGGGCGCGGTCGGCCTCGGGGATGATGCCGCCGGCGATGATCGGGGCCTCGACGCCGGCCTCGCGGACGAGGCGCACCACCTCGGGGATCAGCTCCAGGTGGCTGCCCGAGAGGATGGAGAGGCCGATGACGTCGACGTCCTCGTCGCGGGCCACCGCGGCGATCTGCTCCGGGGTGAGGCGGATGCCCTGGTAGATGACCTCGAAGCCGGCGTCGCGGGCCGCCACCGCGATCTGCTCGGCCCCGTTGGAGTGGCCGTCGAGGCCGGGCTTGGCGACGAGGAAGCGGGGCGGGCCCGACGGCAGCGCCCGGATCTTCTCGGCCACGGCCCGCAGGCCGTCGGAGCCGCCGCCCGCGCCGGTCGCGGCGGCGACGCCGGTGGGCGCCCGGTACTCGCCGAACTCCTCGCGCAGCACCGCGGCCCACTCGCCGGTGGTGCCTCCGGCGTGGGCGAGGTCGATGGAGGCGGGCATGACGTTCTCGCCGGAGCGGGCCACGCGGCGCAGCTCGTCGAGGCTGCGCGCCACGGCGTCCTCGTCGCGCTGGGCCCGCCACTCGGCCAGCTCCTCGATGGCGGCGTCGGCCACCGCGGGATCGACGCGCAGGATGTTGTCGTCGCCGTCGAGGGGGGACGGGGCGGTCTCGGTGAAGCGGTTGACGCCGACGATGGTCAGCTCGCCGGACTCGATCCTGCGCATCCGCTCGGCGTGGCTGCGCACCAGCCGGCCCTTCAGCTCCTCGATCGCCTCGAAGGCGCCGCCGAGGGCCAGCACCTCGTCCAGCTCGGCCTGGGCGCCGTCGATCAGCTCGTTTGTCTTGGCCTCCATCACGTGGCTGCCGGCGAAGATGTCGTCGTACTCCAACAGGTCCGTCTCGAAGGCCAGCACCTGCTGGATGCGCAGCGCCCACTGCTGGTCCCACGGGCGGGGCAGGCCCAGCGCCTCGTTCCAGGCCGGGAGCTGGAGCGAACGGGCCCGGGCGTCCTTGGAGAGGGTGACGCCCAGCGCCTCCAGCACGATGCGCTGCACGTTGTTCTCGGGCTGGGCCTCGGTGAGCCCGAGGCTGTTGACCTGCACCCCGTAGCGGAAGCGGCGGGCCTTCGGGTCGGTGATGCCGTAGCGCTCCTTCGTGATGCGATCCCACATCTGGGTGAAGGCCCGCATCTTGGCGGTCTCCTCCACGAAGCGGATGCCGGCGTTCACGAAGAAGGAGATGGACGCCACCACGTTGGTCATCCGGTCCTCGGGCACCTGGCCGGACGCCTTGACGGCGTCGAGGACGTCGATGGCCGTGGCGAGCGAGTAGGCGATCTCCTGCACCGGCGTGGCGCCCGCCTCCTGGAGGTGGTAGCTGCACACGTTCATCGGGTTCCAGTGCGGGATCCACTCCTGGCAGAACGCGAACATGTCCACGATCAGGCGCTTGGAGGGCAGCGGCGGGTAGATGTAGGTGCCCCGCGACAGGTACTCCTTGACGATGTCGTTCTGCGTGGTGCCCCGCAGCTCCTGCGACTTCACGCCCTGCCGCTCGGCGTTGGCGACGTAGAGCGACAGCATCCACGCCGCGACGGCGTTGATGGTCATGGAGGTGTTCATCTCGCCCACGGGGATGCCGTCGAGCAGCGTCTCCATGTGGCCGAGGTGGCTGACCGGCACGCCCACCTTGCCGACCTCGCCCCGGGCCATCGGGTCGTCGCTGTCGTAGCCCGTCTGGGTGGGGAGGTCGAACGCGATCGACAGACCGGTCTGCCCCTTCGCCAGGTTCGTGCGGTACAGCTCGTTGGAGGCCTTCGCGGTGGAGTGGCCCGAGTAGGTCCGCATCATCCACGGACGATCCGGCGTGTGCTGAACGGTCATGGGCCCATTCTCCGCGCTGGCCGCGTCCCGTGTCACCTTGAGCGGGCGCCGCCGGGGCGCGGCCCGGGCCCCTCAGCGGGCGCGGGCGACCAGCTCGGCCACCAGGGCGGGGAGCGACGTGGCGATGGGTTCGCGCACGACCCGGTCCGCGAGCCGGTCGTAGGGGGTGGGCTCGGCGTTCACGATCACGACCTCGGCGCCGACCGACGCGGCCACGTCGACCAGGCCGGCGGCGGGGTGCACGCCGAGCGAGGTGCCGACGGCGAGGAACACGTCGCAGGTCGCGGCGGCGGCGACCGCCGCGTCGAGCACGTCGGGGTCGAGCGCCTCGCCGAAGTAGACGGTGGCGGTCTTGAGGACGGCGCCGCACGCCTCGCAGGCCGGGTCGGGGTCGCCGGCGTCCACCCGGGCGAGCGCGTCGGCGGTGAGGCCGCGGGCGCCGCAGCCGGTGCAGCGGGTCTCGACCAGGTTGCCGTGCAGCTCCAGCACCCGGTCGGGGTCGCTGCCGGCCGCCTGGTGGAGCCGGTCGATGTTCTGGGTGACGAGGGCCCGCAGCAGCCCGGCGCGCTCCAGCTCCACCAGCGCCCGGTGCCCGCTGTTCGGCCGGGCGCCCCACGCCGGGTTCTCCCGCCGGGCGAGCCAGGAGCGTCGGCGGATCTCGGGGTCGGCCAGGTAGTGCTGGATGGTCACCAGCTTCTCGGCCTCGGGGTCGCGGGTCCACACGCCCGCCGGGCCCCGGAAGTCGGGGATGCCCGAGTCGGTCGAGATGCCGGCGCCGGTCAGCACCGTGACCCGGGGCCGGCCGGCGGGGCCGACGATCGGGTCGGGGGCGTCGGGCATCAGCCGGCGGGGCCGATGAGCTCGACCTCGAAGCCGTCGCGGTCCTCCAGGAACCGCACCAGCGGCTCCCCGGCCACGGGGTGGCGGACGTGCTCGGCCAGCACCCGCCACCCGGCGTCGCCGCAGGTGTCGCAGATGTCGGTGAGGAGGTCGTCGCTCCTCACCCGGAAGGCGATGTGGTTCATGCCCGGCCGCAGCCGGGAGTGGAGCATCCCGGGCACCATGTCGGGCGACGCCTCGATCACGATGGCGCTGGTGTCGTCACGCCACACCCGCCCCGCCGCCCACTCGCGGTCCGCCCGGTAGCCGAGGCGTTCGAGGAGCCAGCCCCACGAGGTGCTGGCGCGCCGCAGGTCGGGCACCCAGAGCTGGAGGTGGTGGATCGACACCCGTGCAGGTTACGGCCGCGTGGCGCCGTTCGTCGGCTGGGTCGCCCCGTCCCGCGCGGTCACAGCAGCGAGGGGATGACGGCCTCGATGACGGCGGGGCCGTCCGTGGCCAGCGCGTCGCGGAGCTGGTCGACGAACTCGTCCGCGGTCGTGGCCCGGCTCGCCCGCACGCCCATGCCGGTCGCGAGGGCCACGAAGTCGAGGCCCGGGCCGGTGAGGTCGAGCATGGCCTTCGCCTTCTCGCCGCCCGCCGAGGCGCCGACGCGGGCCAGCTCCATGTTCAGCACCGCGTACGACGAGTTGTTGAGGATGATGCTGACCACGTTCAGGCCCTCGCGGGCCATCGTCCACCACGACTGGAGCGTGTACATGGCCGAGCCGTCGGCCTGGAGGGCGATGACCTGGCGGTCCGGGCACGCCACCGCGGCGCCGAGCGCCACCGGCAGGCCCTGGCCGATGGCGCCGCCGGTCAGGCACAGCCAGTCGTGGGCGGGGGCGCCGGCGGTGAGGCCGGGGGCGAAGAGGCCCGAGGTGTTGCCCTCGTCGGAGACGATCGCGCCCTCGGGCATGAGCGCGCCGAGGGCCTTGGCGACGGCCTCGGCGTCGAGCGGGCCGGTGGGCAGCTCGGGGCGCACCGGCTCCTGGATCGTGGCGGTGCCCTCGGGGGCCTCGACGGCCGCGGCGAGCGCGGCGAGCGCCGCGGCCGGGTCGCCGTCGCGGTCGTTCAGCACGTGGACGGTGCAGCCCTCGGGGACGAGGTCGCTCGCCTTGTCGGGGTAGGCGAAGAAGGAGACGGGCGACTTGGCGTCCACCAGCACCAGGTGCTTCAGGCCGTCGAGCTGCATGGCGGCGAACTCGGCCAGGTAGCCGAGCCGCTCCACCGGGACCCGGCCCGCGCCCCGCTCGATGCGGGTGGGGAAGGTCTCCGCGAGGAGCTTCGCGCCGGTGTGGTTGGCGATGCGGCCGGCGTCGGCGAGCGCGTCGGCCCGGCACGCCCGGCCGCCGACGAAGATCGCGGCGGGCTCGTCGCCGAGGAGGGCGTCGGCCGCGGCCCCCACGGCGGCCTCGTCCACCGGTGCCGGCTCGGCGGGGGCCTGGGCGGGCGCGGGCTCGGCGCCCTCCAGCCAGCAGGTGTCGGCGGGGAGGATGAGGGTCGCGACCTGCGCCGGCGGGCCCGACGCCACGGCCACCGCCTCGGCGGCGTCGGCGGCCACGGTCGCCACGTCGTCCGACGTGCGGATCCACGAGGAGACGTTGCGGGCCACCGTCTCGATGTCGGATTCGAGCTGGGCGTCGTACTGCTTGTGGTAGGTGGCGTGGTCGCCGACGATGTTGACGACGGGCGTGTGGCCCTTGCGGGCGTTGTGCAGGTTGGCGAGGCCGTTGCCCAGGCCCGGGCCGAGGTGCAGCAGCACGCCGGCGGGCTTGTCGGCCATGCGCCCGTAGCCGTCGGCGGCCCCGGTGGCGACGCCCTCGAACAGGGCGAGCACGCCCCGCATCTCCGGCACGTCGTCCAGCGCGGCCACGAAGTGCATCTCCGAGGTGCCCGGGTTCATGAAACAGACGTCGACGCCGGCGTCGACGAGGGTGCGGATGAGGGCCTGGGCGCCGTTCACGTGGGGTCTCCTGGGTCGGTTGACGGGCCCGATGTTGGCCCATCCGAGGTCCCCGGTCGAATGGTCGGCCCGCCCGGGTCCCCGAACGTGGCACCGGAACGCCGCACCGGTGCTACGGGTCCGTGCCATGTTCGGGCGGGGTCCTCGAACGTGGCACGGAAGTGCCGCACCCGTGCCACGGGTCCGTGCCATGTTCGGGACGGGTGGGCCCGGAGCCCGCCGGGCTGCGCCGCGGTCGCGGCCGCGGGCGGAGAGGGGGTTCAGTCGAAGATGACGCCGGGGTTGAGGATGCCGGCGGGGTCGAAGGCGGTCTTGATGCGGCGCATGAGGTCGAGCTTGGCGGGGTCCTCCACCTCGGCGAGGTACGCCTTCTTGGCGTGGCCGATGCCGTGCTCGCCGGAGATGGCGCCGCCGAGGGCGACGCCGGCGGCCAGGATCTCGCCCACCACCCGCTTGCGGGTGTCGACGTCGGGCTGGAACACCGACAGGTGCACGTTGCCGTCGCCGGCGTGGCCGCAGCCCACCACGAGCGACCCCGACGGCTGGGCGATCTGCTGCACCGCCGCCAGGTACTCGGGGATCGACGCCCGGGGGATCACGAGGTCGATGATGTCGTCCGCGTTCAGCGCCTTCGCGGTCCAGAACGCCTTCTCCCGGGCCTCGATCAGCGCGGCGCCCGACGCCGCCGGCAGCACGTAGAGGTCCAGGGCGCCGAGCCCGGTGGCCAGCTCGCCCAGCGCCTGGGCGTCCTCCTCCACCCGCTCGGCGGAGCGGTTCTCCAGCACCACGACCAGGTACGCCATCGCCGCGTCCTTCACGCCTTGCGGGACGCCGAGGTCGAGGTTCGCGGAGCCGGTGATGGCGCCCATCGTGATGAAGTCGATGTACTCCAGGATCGTGGGCTGGAGGCCGGAGCCGACGATGAGGGGCACCGCGGCCGCCACCTCGTCCAGGGTGGGGAACGGGATGAGGACGGTGGCGCCGTGGGCGAGGCGGGGGTGGAGGCGCAGGGTGGCCTCGGTGGCGATGGCGAGGGTGCCCTCGGAGCCGATGATCGTCTGGGTGAGGTCGTAGCCGGAGGTGGCCTTCACGAACTTGCCGCCGGTGCGGATGGTCTCGCCGGTGCCGAGCACCGCTTGGAGGCCCAGCACCTGGCTGCGGGTCACGCCGTAGCGGACGGCCCGCATGCCGCCGGCGTTGGTGGCGACGTTGCCGCCGAGGCTCGCCGAGTTCTCGCCGGGGAACACCGGGTAGACGAGGCCGACCTCGGCGGTGGCCTCGTCGAGCTGGGCGAGGGTGACGCCGGGCTGCACCACCGCCACGTGGTTGGCGGTGTCGATCTCCAGGATCGCGTCCATCCGCTCGAAGGAGATGACGATGCCGTCCGGCCGGGGCACGCACGCGCCGGACAGGCCCGTGCCCGAGCCACGGGCGGTCACCACCGTGGCGGTGTCGCGGGCCCAGGCGACGACGGCGGCCACCTGGTCGGCATCCGCGGGGCGCACGACGGCGAGGGGCCGGACCGCGTCGACGGTCAGCGACTCGTCGTGGCAGTGGTCGTCGTTGATCGCCTCGCCCACGAACAGGTTGTCGGGGCCCACGATCGCGTCGAGCGCGGTGAGGTCGGCGGCTTCGGCCATGGCGGATCTCCGGTCGGGTCGAGGGCGGCGGTGCGCCGGGTCGCTAGAGCATGCCACCGCGCCGCCCCGCGATCGGTCGGCCGCCCGCCCCGAGTCCGGTCGCCCGCCCCGCCCGCCCCGCTCGGCCGGGCGGCGCTCAGGCGCCGTCGGCGGGCTCGTCGTCGCCGGAGGTCGAGCGCCCGGGGAAGGTGGGGCCGTCGCGGCGGGTGGCGTCGAAGCGACCGAGCAGCTCGGCCCGGCCCTCGGGGCCGAGGAGCGCCCCGGCGACGAGCAGCTCGTAGCCGTCGGCGAGGGTGGGGCCGTCGATGATCCCGGCGAGCTGGTAGAGGCTGGCGCCCTGGCTGAAGGTGAGCAGCGCCCAGGCCAGCAGGTCGGTCTCGGCGGTCGGCTCGCCGCCGAGGGCGCTCAGCCGCTCGTGGAAGCGGGTGAAGACGGCGCGGACGGACTCGCCCAGCTCCGGGTTGCGGGCGGCGGCGAGCAGGGCCTCGGCGTTGGCGGCCTTGTTGGCCGGCGAGCGGGCGGTGAGGTGCTCGGCGATGCGGTCGAGCAGCTCGCGGGTGGACTCGCCGTCGTTCAGCACCCACAGGCGCTCGGCGGCGTCGAACGCCTCGACCTGGGCGTGGCGCTGGTCGCGCAGCGCCTCGGTCACCAGCTCGTCGATGGAGTCGAAGAAGTAGCTGGTGGTGGACAGCGGGACGCCGGCCCGCTGGGCGACGGCGCGGTGGGTGATGGCACCGGCACCGATCTCGCCGATGAGCTCGCGTGCCGCCTCCAGGAGCGCGGCGCGCCGACGCTGGGCACTGGCGCGGTGCGTGCGTGGCGAAGGTGACGTGGCCATGACGGGCCGAGTGTAAGACCTCGGGCTATTCCAACGCATTTCGCGTATCCCGACGCAGGTCGGTTGCCTCCCGTCGCCGTGGCGGGCTCGTGGTCGCCGGTGGTGGCGCGTCGGTGGATGCCGTGCGCGTGCCGAGGTCGGTGGGCCGGGGTGGCTTCGGTAGCGTCGGCATCCGTGGCCATGCTCGAGGATCCCCCGTTCGACCTGCTGTGCCCCGGGCGGCGCCCCACGGGGATCGGGCCGGTCCTGCTGCCCGCCGAGGCGGACGGCGGGCCGGACTGGGACGGGTTCGCCCACCTCCTCGGCCGGGTGGCCGACACGCCGCTGCTGCCCGGCGTGAACCTGGGGCCGGGCGCGGTGGACCACGCCGACGGCGTCCTGCGGGCCGAGGTGGTCGCCACCGCCGCCGCGGGCCTGGCCGGCCAGCCGTTCGTCGCCGGGGTGCGGGCCGAACCGGGCCCCGACGGCGGGTTCGACCCGGCCCGCCTCGCCGGTGCGGTGCAGGCCGTGGCCCGCCACGGGGCCGTGCCGGTGCTGGTGCCGTCGCCCACCCTGGCCACGCTCGGTGACGACGAGCTGCTCGGCCTCGTCGCCTGGATGGGGGACTGGTGCGAGCGGCTGTTGGTGGTGGAGGCGCCGCCGGAGCGGTGGCCGGGCGGGCGCCCGCTCGGCCTCGACGTGTTCGGCGCGCTCCTGGAGGTCGGCGCCTGCATCGGGGTGATCCACGCGTCGGGCGACCGCCGGGCCGAGTGGGACCGCCTGCAGCGGCGAGACGACGTGCGGGGCGGCTTCCAGGTGTTCAGCGCGAACGACGCCGCGGTCGACCAGATCATGTTCGGTGCCGACCACTGCCTGGACCTGGCCGCGGCGGTGCCCGACGTGATCGCCACCCGTGACGACGCCTGGGAGGCCGAGGACCTCGACGCGTTCGGGCTCCAGGACGCGTTGCAGCTCCTGGCGTCGCTCGTCGCCCGGGAGCCGGCCACGTCCCGCCAGGCGCTGGCCCGGGTCCTGCACCTGCGGGGCTGGCTGCCCCACGACCGCGTCGTCGGCCCGGCGGCCGTGCGCCCGCCGTGGGAGGGCGACCTGTTGCGCCCCGCCCTGACCCGCCTCGGCCTCTGACCCGGCTGTCACGTTCGGGGCGGCTGCGTCGTCCTCCTGGTGTACGAACGAACGCACCAGGAGCGAACGTCATGACCCGAACCAGCAGCGCCGTGACCGGCGACGTACCCGAGAGCGGGCCGGCCGAGGCCGAGGCGGCCGAGCGCACGAACCCCGGCGAGGTGGCCGAGGCCGACGTGGTGGTGGTGGGCTCGGGCCTCGCCGGGCTCACCGCCGCCACCTACGCCGCCCGGGCCGGGGCGACCGTGCTGCGGGTCGAGGCCCGGCGGGCCGCCGGTGGCCGGGCCCGCAGCGACGAGGTGGCCGGCTGCACCGTCGACTTCGGCCCCCACGCCCTCTACCGCACCGGCGCGACCCGGCGGGTGGTCGACGAGCTGGCCATCCCGTGGTCGGGCGGCCGGCCCCGCCAACGTGGCCTCGGCTGGATCGTCGGCGGCCGGCGGCTCCCCGGCCTCGCCCCGCGCGCGTTCGGCGGGCCCCGGGGCCTCCAGGCGCTGGCGAGGGTCCTGCGCCCCTCGACCGCCGAGCGCTACCGCGGCCGCAGCGTGGCCGACGTGCTGGCCGACCAGCCGGCCGCGGCCCGACCGGTGATCGCCGCGCTCGTGCGCCTCGCCACCTACACCGCCCACCCCGAGGACCTGGAGGCCACCGCCGGCCTGGCCCAGCTCCGCCGGGGCGCCCGCCTGGTCGACTACCTCGACGGCGGCTGGCAGACCCTGGTGGACGGGTTCGGGGACGCGGCCCGCCGGGCCGGCGCGGCGGAGCGGCTCGGCAAGGTCACCGGCGTGGCGCGCGACGGCGACCGCTGGCGGGTGGCCCTGGGCGACGGGTCGGTGGTGCGGGCCGGGGCGGTGGTGCTGGCGGTGGGCGGCGCGGCCGACGCATCCCGGCTCGTCGGCGGCGCCAGCGCGGCGCTGGAGCGCTGGGCCGCGGCCGCGACCCCCGTGTACGCCGCCTGCCTCTCCGTGCTCTGCGACGGCCCGTCGACCCGCCGGGTGGGCGCGTACGCGCTGGACCGGCCGGTGTACACGATCGACCAGGCCCGCTCCGCCCGCCTCGGCCCACCCGGTCACCACGTGATCCACGGCCTCTACTACCAGCCGGACCGGACGCCCGAGGTCGACCCGCGGGCCGCCATCGAGGCCCAGCTCACGGCGTGGTACCCGGGTTGGCGGGAGCGGGTGGTCGACGTGGTGGAGCGGCGCCGGGTGGTCGTGGCGCACGACCAGCCCCGGCCCACGGGCGAGCGGGCCGGGGTGGTGATCCCCGACCTCGACGGGGTGTTCCTGGCCGGCGACGCCGTCACCGACGACGGCCTGCTGGCCGACGCCGCGACCTCGTCCGGTCGCCGGGCCGGCCTCGCCGCCGCGGCGGCCGCCCGACCCGGTCGCCCGGCCTCCGCCCGTGCCGGGGTGGTCGGATGACGCCGGGCGCGGCGCGGTTCACGACGCCGGGCGTCGACCCGGCCACCGCCCCCGGGCCGGCGCCGGATGCGGGCGACCGGCCTCGCCGCGCCCGGCGCCGGGCGAGCGCCGCGCGTCAGGCTGGGTGACGTGGACGCCACCGAGTTCGAGGCGCTGCGGCCCCGCCTGGAGGCCATCGCCTACCGCATGACCGGCAGCGCCGCCGACGCGCAGGACCTGGGGCAGGAGGCGTGGCTGCGGTGGAGCGCCGCGGACCGCAGCGACGTCGAGGACCCCGAGGCCTACCTCGTCCGGGTCGTCACCCGCCTCGCGATGGACCGGCTCGGCTCCGCGGCCCGGCGCCGGGAGTCCTACGTCGGCCCGTACCTGCCGGAGCCGGTCGTCGCCCCGCTCGACTCGCTGGAGGGGTCCCAGCCCGAGGACCACGCGGTGCTGGCCGACTCGCTCACCTACTCGTTCCTCGTGCTCCTGGACGAGCTGGGGCCGGTGGAGCGGGCGGTGCTGCTCCTCCACGACGTCTTCGGCTACCCCTTCGAGGAGGTGGCCGCGGCGGTGGGCCGCTCGGTGCCGTCGGTGCGCCAGGTCGCCAGCCGCACCCGCCGGCGGATCGCGGCGGCCCGGCCCGGGTGGGACCCGGAGGCGGGGCCGGACGCGGCTCGCAGGCCCGCGGCGGAGGTGGCCGACGCGACGATGGCCGGGTTCCTCCAGGCGATGGTGACCGGCGACGTGGAAGGGCTCCTGGCGCTGCTGGCCCCCGATGTGGTGACCATCTCCGACGGCGGCCCCCTCCAGCGCGCCGCCCGGCGGCCGGTGGTGGGCCCCGACCGGGTCGCCCGGCTGCTCCTGTGGCTGAACCGCCGGGGGGTCGAACTGGGCCTGGGCGCCCGCCTGGTCGCGGTGAACGGCCGCGTCGGCCTGCTCCTGGCGCTGCCCGACGGCGCCCCGTACACGGTCGTGACCTGGGAGCTGGACGAGGCGGGCCGGATCGTGCGGGTCTTCCTCCAGCTCAACCCCGACAAGCTGCGCCACCTGGCCGACGCCGACGGCTGAGCACCCGCGCGGGTCGAGCGGGGCCCAGGTTCGTCGGTTGATAGGCGACCTGTCCAGCAAGGTGGTGGGTCGGGCGGGTGATCGCGGTGAGCGCGGCGCTTTTCCTGCACGATGTGTCTAGGGTCACCGCATGGACGTCGTGGCGATGCCGCAGCTCGGCGAGACGGTCACGGAGGGCACCATCATCCGGTGGTCCAAGGCGGTGGGCGACCGGGTGGAGGTCGATGACGCGCTGTTCGAGGTGTCCACCGAGAAGGTCGACACCGAGGTCCCGTCGGCCACCGCCGGTTGGCTGCGGGCGATCCTCGTGCCCGACGGCGACACGGTGGCCGTGGGCGTGCCGGTCGGCGTGCTCACCGAGACCGAGGACGAACCGGTCGACCTCGACGCCATCCCCGGCGGCGCCGCCTCCGGCCACCTCCCTCCGGCCGACCGCAGCGGCTCGGGCGAGGACGGCACCCACGTCGGCGGCGCCCGGGACGGCGGTGCCGGGGACCGTCCGGCCGTTCGGGCCGAGCGGGGGGCGCGGGGCGGGGCGAGCGCCGTCGGATGGTCGGCCGGGGGCCCCGGTGGCATCGGTGGGTTCCTGTCGCCGGCGGTCCGGCGGTTGCTGGCCGAGCACGGCTTGGAGCCGGGCGAGGTCGTCGGCTCCGGGCGGGACGGCCGCATCACCCGGGCCGACGTGCTCGCGGCCGCGGCCAACCGGCTCCGGCCCGGCCCGGGCGCAGGCGTGGGCGGTGGGGAGCCGGGCGGGCGAACGGGCGCGTGGCCCGTCGGGTCGCACGCGGACCCGGGCGCAGCGGGGGCACCGAGCGGCCCCGGGTCCGGTCCCGGCGAGGACGGCCCGGGCTCGGTCGCCCACGCGCCCGGCGCCGCGGCGCCGAGACCGGCCGCACCGTCGCCGTCGCCGGTCCAGGACGGCGACGAGATCGTGGAGCTGTCGCGGGCCCGGCTCGCCACCGCCGAGCACCTGAGCCGTTCGCTCGCCACCGCCGCCCACGCGCTGGTCACGGTGGCGGTCGACTACGCGAACGTGGACCGCGCTCGCCGGGGCACCGGCCTCAGCTACCTGCCGTTCGTCGCCCGGGCACTGGTCGAGGCCGTCGCCGAGCACCCCCACGTCAACGCCAGCCTCGACGGCGACCGCCTGGCGGTGCACCGCCACGTCAACCTCGGCGTGGCGGTCGACCTCGACGGCGAGGCGCTGGTGGTCCCGGTGCTGCGCGAGGCCGAGGGCCTGCGGCTCCGGGCCGTCGCCGCGGGCGTGGCGGACCTGGCGGAGCGGGCCCGCCGCAAGCGCCTCCCCGCCGAGGCGTTCGCCGGCGGCACCATCACCCTGACCAACGTCGGCCGGTACGGCACCGTCGTGGCCGCGCCGATCATCAACCAGCCGCAGGTCGCGATCCTCTCCACCGACGGCGTCCGCATGACCCCGGTGGCCGTGCGGACCGACCCGGGCGCGGCGTCGGCCCGAGGGGCGGGCCCGGGCGGCGACGGCGAGGCGACCTGGGGCGTGGCGGTGCGCCCGGTCGGCAACCTCAGCCTGAGCTTCGACCACCGGGCCTTCGACGGGGCCTACGCGGCGTCGTTCCTGGCCCGGGTGCGCGACGTTCTCGAAGCGCGGGACTGGCAGCAGGAGGTGGCCTCGTGACCGACCGGCCGGACCCCGCGACCGGCGGCGGGACCTTCGAGGGGTTCCCGGTGGCGGAGCTGGTCGAGGACTTCCGGCTGGCGTGCGTGTCCCGGGCGATCGACGACCGCCAGATCGCGATGCAGAAGCAGAGCCGGGTGTTCTTCCAGATCTCCGGGGCCGGCCACGAGGCGCTGTACCTGGCGCTCGCCCGCCACCTGCGCCCCGGCTACGACTGGTTCTTCCCCTACTACCGGGACCAGGCGCTGGTGCTCGGCCTCGGGGTCACGCCCACCGAGATCCTCCTCCAGGCCGTCGGCTCGGCGGACGACCCGTCCAGCAGCGGCCGCCAGATGCCGTCGCACTGGGGCAGGCGGGAGCTGAACATCGTCACCCAGTCGAGCCCGACCGGCAGCCAGTGCATCCCGGCGGTGGGCTGCGCCGAGGCCGGCCGCTACATCGTCCGGGGGCGCCGCCACCTGGCCGCGGCGGGCGCGGCGGCCGGCCCGGGCGTCGGCGGCACGAGCGAGGCCCACGGCGACGAGCTGACGTACGTGAGCCTCGGCGAGGGGGCGTGCAGCCAGGGCGAGTTCTGGGAGAGCCTGAACACGGCCACCAACCTGGCGCTGCCCGTGCTCTACGTGGTGCCCGACAACGGCTTCGCCATCTCGGTGCCGGTCACCGACCAGCACCCGGCGCCGGTCCACCAGCTCGTGCGGGGCTTCCGGGGCCTGCGGGTGCACCACCTCGACGGCACCGACTACCTCGGCATCCGCCGCGCCGCGAAGTCGATCGTGGACCACGTCCGCGCCGGGGTGGGCCCCGCCCTGATCCACGCGGACGTGGTGCGGCCGTACTCGCACTCGGCGGCCGACACGCAGTCCAAGTACCGGTCGGTGGAGGAGCTGGCCGCCGAGGCGGCCCGCGACCCGCTCGACCTCTTCGAGGCCCGGCTCGTGGACGGCGGGGTGCTGTCGCCGGAGGAGGCGGCCGCGATCCGGGTGGAGGCGAAGACGATCGTGGTCGACGCGGCCACCGAGGCGCTGCGGGGGCGGCGGCCCGACCCGGCGACGGTCACGCACAACCTGGTGGCGCTGCCCGACCTCCCGGTGCCGCCCACCCCCGGCGTCGACGGCACCCCGCCCCACGACGGCGACCGGGTGCCGCTCGGCGAGGCCATCCGGCTCACCCTGCACGAGCAGATGGCCCGTGACGACCGCATCCGGGTCTTCGGGGAGGACGTGGCCGACGCCCGCGAGGCGGTGCTGGCCGGCGTCGAGGGCAAGGGCGGCGTGTTCGGCACCACCCACGGCCTCCAGCGCGCCTTCGGCCAGGCCCGCTGCTACAACACGCCGCTGTCGGAGGCCAACATCGTGGGGCGGGCCGTCGGCCAGGCGATCCGGGGGCTGCGGCCGGCGCCGGAGATCCAGTTCTTCGACTACATCTGGCCGGCGATGACCCAGATCCGCAGCGAGGCGGCCACCATCCGCTGGCGCTCGGACGGCGAGTTCACCTGCCCGATGGTCCTGCGGGTGCCGATCGGCGGCTACCTCACCGGCGGCGCCATCTGGCACAGCCAGTGCGGCGAGTCGATCTTCACCCACATCCCCGGCCTGTCGATCGTGCTGCCGAGCCGGGCCCGCGACGCCGCCGGCCTGCTCCGCTACGCCTTCCGCTGCGACGACCCGGTGCTCTTCCTGGAGCACAAGCACCTGCTCCGCCAGCCCTACACCGTCGACCCGTTCCCGCCGGAGGGCTGGGTGCTGCCCTTCGGGGTGGGCGAGGTCCGCCGGCCGGGCGACGACGCGACGGTCGTCACCTGGGGTGCCACCGTCGAGCGGTCGCTCCAGGCCGCGGCGGCGCTGGCCGAGCGGGAGGGGGTGGAGGCCGAGGTGATCGACCTCCGCTCGCTCGCCCCGTGGGACCACGACCTGGTGGCGGCGAGCGTGGCCCGCACCGGCCGGCTGCTGGTGGTCCACGAGGACACGCTCACCAGCGGCTTCGGTGCCGAGGTCGCGTCGTGGGCGGGGGAGCGGTGCTTCACCGACCTGGACGCACCGGTGGCCCGCGTCGGCGCGACCGACACGCCGGTGGCCTACGAGCCCACCTTGGAGGACGCCATCCTCCCGCAGGTGGACGACATCGCCGCGGCCCTGTGGGACCTCGTCACCTGGTGAGCCCGGGGTGGCGCCGGCCGGACCGGTGGACGACCCGGAAGCGGGCGGATCGTGCGTCCGACGATCGCAGGCGGATGATCCGGAAGCGGGTGGACCGGATGCGGCGGATGATCCGGAAGCGGGTGGGCCGGGTGCGGCGGGCGACCGGAGGTGGGCGGGTCAGCCCTGGTCCGCGAGCGCCGCGGTGGCCTTGCGCTTGTCGTAGGCGAGGGAGACGCCGCGCTGGGCGAGGAGGCGCACCACGCCGACGGTCACGCCCGACACGACCGCGAACGCGAGCGCCTCGCCCCAGGTGCCGTCGCCGCGGAGCGGGTCGAGCGGCAGGGCGCCGCGGCGCTTCGTCCACGACTTCGTCAGCACCTTCTTCGCGAGCGCGGCCGCGCCGAGCGCGGCGAGGCTCGCGGCGGCGGTCCACATCACGTCGTCGTCGTCCACGTTCTGCTCCTCGTCCGAAGGGGGCCGACGGATCGTCGGCCCCCGCCATTGCTATCGCACCGCGGCCCCGACCCGGACGCGCCGGGCCTGCGGGCGCCCGCGGCGTGGTCCGGGACGCCCCCGCACACCCGCACCGCGGTGGTCGTCGCTCGGACGTGGGCCGTGGTCGAGGTGGCCGTCGCTCGGACGGTGGCTGGGGCTCAGGTGCGGTCGGGTTCAGGTGCGGTTCGGGCTCAGGCGGCGGCCGGGGCCGGGCTGCGGTCGGCGTCGGCCCGGCGGTCCCAGAGGCCGGCCGCGATCCACAGCCGCTTGGCGAGCGGGGTGACGAGGCCGAGGTCCACGCAGAGGCGGCGCACCTTGGCGAGCGAGTCGCGGACCTCGCGCCGGGCGTCGCGGGACCGGGCGACCTCGCGGGCCAGCTCCGGCGGCATGCCGAAGTGCTTCACGAGGCCCGACGGGGGCAGGAGCATCTGGCGGGCCATGATCCCGAGCAGGATCGGCGCGGCGATCGAGAGCGCGAAGCGGCGGGCCCGGCCGAGCGCCGGCACCCGCTGCTTGAGGTGGTGGCGGGCGAAGGAGAGGTGCCGGGCCTCCTCGGTCACGTGGATGCGCATGATCCGCTCCAGCAGCGGGTGCGGGGTCTCGTTGCGGAGGATCTTGCGCTGCTGGTGGTCGATGGGGTCCTCGCCGCCGAGCACGAACAGGAAGAACAGCTCGGGGAAGGTGCGGGCGAGGGTGACCACCTGGCGGGAGGCGAGGCGGATGGCCCACGGCATGCCCGTGATGTCGAAGCCGGAGCGGTTCACGAACTCCTGGAACATGAGCCCGTGGTAGGACTCCTCGATCACCTCGTGGTACACGTAGCGGAACTCGGCGGCGCCGTTCGGGAGCTTGAAGGCGTACTCCAGCAGGCCCCGCTTGAGGACGTTCTCGAACTCCAGGCCGGTCTTCATCGCGGCGGCGATGCGGTAGAGGCCCATGCGGGCCCGGGTGCCCTCGTCGAGCGAGCGGTACCAGTCGGTGTCGCCGAACGCCTCCACGCCGCCGATCCAGCGGGGGTCGGTGGGGTCGATGGCGTTGGCCGGGTCGTCCCACGCGATGTCCACGAACGGGTTGAAGTGCTTCTCTACCGACTGGCGGCTGAGCCGGCGGACCAGCTCCTCGTAGCTGCGGCGCCGCTCGGCCTGCTCGTCCGCGGCCAGGTCGATCGTGGCCTCCTCGTCCAGCGCGCCGGCGAGCACGGCGTCGGTGCTCGCACCCGCCTCCAGGTCCCCTTCGGCCAACGTCACGTCACAACCTCCGCACGGCTCGGGCGGGAGGGTCGGCGGTGCGCCGGACCCCCGATTCGGTTACATGAAACCATGTAACGGTTGCGAAGGCGAGGGCCGATGCTGTGACCTTCGCCCACCGTCCTGGTCGATCAGTCCTTGACGATGGCCTTGACGTCGGCGAGCACCTGGGGCGTGAGCTGCTCCAGCACGTCGAGCGCCCGCATGTTCTCCCGCACCTGCTCGACCGAGCTGGCGCCGGTGATGACGCTGGACACGTTGGGGTTCGCCGCGCACCAGGCGATGGCGAGCTGGGCGGTCGTGGCCCCCAGGCGCTCGGCCACCTCGCCGAGCCGGCGGACCTTGTCGTTGCGGGCCGGGTCGGTCAGGAGGTCGCGCAGCCACTCGTAGCCGGGGAGGGTGGCCCGGGAGCCCTCGGGCACGCCGTCGAGGTACTTGCCGGTGAGCAGGCCCGAGGCGAGGGGGCTCCAGGTGGTGAGGCCGAGGCCGAGGTCCTCGTAGAGCCGGGCGTACTCGCGCTGCACCCGCTCCCGCTCGAACAGGTTGTACTGCGGCTGCTCCACCACCGGCTTGTGGAGGTGGTGGCGCTCGGCCACCTCCCACGCGGCCCGGATCTCGTCCGCGGACCACTCCGAGGTGCCCCAGTAGAGGGCCTTGCCCGACGAGACGATGTCGGACATGGCCCACACCGTCTCCTCGATCGGCGTCTCGGGGTCGGGGCGGTGGCAGTAGAGGAGGTCGACGAAGTCGAGGCCGAACCGCTCCAGCGACCCGTCGATCGCCTGCATCAGGTACTTGCGGTTCAGGGTGTTCGTCATGTTGACGCCGCCGTGGATGCCCCAGAAGAGCTTGGTGGAGATGACGTAGGCGTGGCGCTCCCAGCCCAGCTCCCGGATGGCGGCGCCCATGATCTCCTCGGAGCGGCCGCCCGAGTAGGTCTCGGCGTTGTCGAAGAAGTTGACGCCGGCGTCGCGGGCCGCGGTCAGGCAGTCCTTGGCGAGCGCGGTGTCGAGCTGGGGCCCGAAGGTGACCCACGAGCCGAACGACAGCACGCTCACCTTCAGCCCGCTGCGTCCCAGTCGTCGATACGTCATCTCGGCCATGGCCTGCTCCTGTGCTCGTTCGGGGGTGCGGCGCGAGCCTACGGTCGAACGTCGCCGGCCGCGCCCCGCCCGGACGTGCCCCGGCGGCCCCGCCCGGGCGCCGGGTCCGGCCCCACCCGCCGCCGGCGGTCGGCCCCGGGGCGTCCCGGGCCGAGGTCCGCCCTTGACCGCTCCGGGGCAGGCAGTAGCGTTGCCGAGGTGGGTGACGCCGTGCAGCACGCCGAGGTCGACGCACGCCCCACCCGAGCGACCCGCCGGTTCGGGCGACGGGGCCGGGCGAACGAACCCGTCGACGCGCTCCCCGAGCACCTCGGCGCCACCGGCGGCATCCGCCTCGTGCGGCGGGTCCGGCGCCAGCTCATGGTGGCCATGTCGATCGCGAACGTCACCGGCGTGGTCCTCGTCGTCACCTGCATCCTGTGGGTGCTCCCGGGCCCGACCATCACCCTGACCCGGCCCCTCGTCATCGCCAACGCGATCGCCTCGGTCGTCTTCCTGTTCGTCGTCTGCCCCATCGGCGTGCTCTGGGGCGAGGTGTGGCTGCGGGCCGGGCGCCGCTGGCTGCACGAGCAGCGGGTGCCCACCGAGTCCGAGGTGATCGCGGTGCTGCGGGCGCCGCTGCGCATGTTCCTCGTGCACGCCTCCATCTGGTTCTTCGCCGCGTTCACGTTCTCGCTCATCAACGGGATCCTGGACCCGGGCCTGCTCGCCCGCGTCGCGTTCACCACCGCGTTCGGCGGCCTCACCACCTCCGCGTTCGCGTACCTGCTCACCGAGCGGCTCACCCGGCCGCTGGCCTCCGCGGCCATGAGCATCAGCGACCTGCCCAAGCCCCGCCTGCCCGGCGTGCTCATCCGCACCCTGCTCGGCTGGGTGCTCGGCACCGGCGTCCCCCTGCTGGGGCTGGTGCTCGTCGCCCTGTTCGCCCTCATCGAGCGGGACTCCACCGCCACCGAGCTGGCCATCACGATGTTCGTCGTCGCCGCCATCGGCCTCGCGGCGGGGTGGTGGACCACCGTGCTCAGCGCCCGCGCCGTCGCGGACCCGATCCGCAGCCTCTACCGGGGCATCGACCGGCTCGCCCACGGCGACTTCGACGCCCGCGTCGAGGTGTACGACGGCTCCACGCTCGGGCTCCTCCAGGCCGGCTTCAACGACATGGCCGAGGGGCTCCAGGAGCGCGAGATGCTCCGCGACCTCTACGGCCGCCAGGTGGGCGAGGACGTGGCGGAGGACTCGTTGGAGCACGGCACCGCGCTCGGCGGCGAGGTCACCGAGGTGGCGGTGCTGTTCGTCGACGTCGTCGGCTCCACCACCCTCGCCGCCACCCGGCCCGCCGAGGAGGTGGTCGACCTCCTCAACCGCTTCTTCGGGGTGGTGGTCGACGAGGTGCACGCCAAGGGCGGCTGGATCAACAAGTTCCAGGGCGACGCCACCCTCGCCGTGTTCGGCGCCCCGGCCACCGTCGAGGACCCGGCCGGCCGGGCGCTCGCCGCGGGCCGGGCCATCGCGGATCGGCTGCCCCGCGAGGTGCCCGAGTTGGCGGCCGGCATCGGGGTGTCCTACGGGCCGGCGGTGGCGGGCCGCATCGGCAACGAGGACCGCTTCGAGTTCACGGTGATCGGCGACCCGGTCAACGAGGCGGCCCGGCTCACCGAGTTGGCCAAGCTCTGCGACCCGATGCTGCTCGGCTCGATCGCGGCGGTCCAGGCGGCCGCGGGCGACGAGGCGGCCCGCTGGTGCGAGGTCGGCCAGGTCGGCCTGCGGGGCCGCACCACCGAGACCCGCCTCGCCCAGCCGGTGGGGGCCACGGTCCGCACCGGTGCCGTGCTCACCGGTGCCGAGGGCCGCCCGCTCGCGGCCGGCCCGCCCGCCGCCGCCGTCCGCTGACCCGCGCCCGGGGGGGGGGGGGGGGGCCGGCCCGGGGGGGGCCGGCCCCCCGCCCCCGGGGGGGCGCCGGGGCCCCCGCGGCCCCCGCGGGGGGGGGGGGCCCGCGGGGGGGGGGGGGC
>Ga0182792_1000194_pt1 | contig 59491 bp, 38 predicted proteins | sample Passage237B_FD_130497 | JGI IMG/M metagenome (GOLD analysis project Ga0182792, IMG submission 130497) | Cellulose adapted compost microbial communities from Newby Island Compost Facility, Milpitas, CA, USA - Passage2 37B (version 2) (version 2) ...
AGCGCAGTCATCGTAGTGTAACCAACTTGGTCACCACTATGACACTGCTCGGTGTCGTAGTGGTCACCACCCACCTATGACCGCCTGAAGCTGTCAACGAGGTCCCCGGCCGGACGCTTACCGATAATCCGCATGATGCGTGGCCCAATTGCCACGCACGCTCATTCGCCCGAAACAAAAAAGCGGAGGCCGCCGAAGCGGCCTCCGCAACGGGAGGATGTATCTGGTAAACGAATACCTTATTGCACCGTGAGCGGGATGACGACCTCTCCGGAGTTGCCGTATCCCTTGAGGAAGAGGCTGCCGACGCCGGGCTTGCCGCCCTTCACCTCGACGGTGACCGAGGATTGCCCCTCGGCCACGATCACCTCGGGCATGATCACGCTCTCGGGGATGTCGGTGGTGACATCGAGAAGCTGACCGCCCGCCGGGGCGGGGGAGGGCACGGAGAAGGTGAGCGATTGCACCTCTCCTTGGGTGAGCGAAAGCGCGGACGGGGAGACGTCGAGCACCGCGGGATCGACGCGGAAGGTTCCGATGGGGGAGTTGCCGGCGGCCCCTTCCAAGGTGACGCGGTAGTTGCGGCCGGGTTCCACGGCGGGCACGTAGAAGCTCAGGGCGTTGGGCGACTCGAACACCGTGCGCACCGGCTGATCGTCGAACTTCACGACGTCGGCGCTGCTGAAACCGCGGCCGACGACGCTGATTCGGGCCCCCACGGGGCCGCGGTTGGTTTCCATCGACATCACGTAGCGACCGACGACGCGCGTGCGGGTGACCTCGGTGTAGTCCTGTTTGCGGGTGATGCCGCCGCCGTGCTCGATGGCGTAGTCGACGATGTAGTAGTAGGCGAGTTCGTCGCGGCCGGGGGGCAGCTGAAACTCATACTCGAAGACGTTTTTCCCGAGGGCGCCGGCCTTCATCTCGTGTATTTGCCCGTCCACCACGATGCGGGCGGTGATGCTGTCCTCCAGCACCGACGTGGCTTTGGGCGTCACACGCAGGCCGAAAGTGTAGATGCGCGACGGATTTTCCGGGAAAACCTTCGGCGTCAGATCCGTGAGCTTGAGATCGCACCCCGCGAGCAGGAGGAGGGCGGCGGCGCAGAACGCGGCGCGAAGGAGGCGGGGCAGGGAGAAAACGGATTGGTGGTGCATCGCGATGGGAAAATCGAGTAAGCCGACAGCGATAATGGCCAACCCTCTCGTGGCAAAGCAGGAAATGGACGACGCGGCGCTTCACGCGGCTTTCGCGAAAAGCCCGCTCGGGCTCTACGTGCACGTGCCGTTCTGCGCGAGCACCTGTGATTTCTGCGCCTTCTATCAAACCGCGCCCACCCGCGCCGGAGTGGAGGCCTATCTTCAAAACGTGCGTCGCGAACTCGCTCTCATCTCGTGGCGTCGCCCGGTCGACACCGTGTTCTGGGGAGGCGGCACGCCCGGACTGCTCGCACCGGACGATCTGCGAAAGCTCGGCGAGATCGTGCTCGGCGCCTGCGGGGGGCGGCCCGCGGAATGGAGCGTGGAACTCGCGCCGGGCTCGGTCACCGAGGCGAGGTTGGCCGCGCTGAAGTCGGTCGGGGTCACACGCGTCTCGATGGGCGTGCAAAGTTTTTCGCCCGCCCTGCTCGAGGCGCTGGGACGACAGCACACGCGCGAACAGGTGTTGCGAGCCTATGAGCGCGTGCGCGCGGCGGACTTCGCGAGCGTTAATCTGGACCTCATGTTCGCGTTGCCCGGCCAGGACGAGGAGGCGATGGTCGAGGATTTGCGCACGGCCGTCTCGCTCGCGCCCGACCACCTCTCGACCTATTGTCTCACCTTCGAGGAGGACACGAAGCTCTGGGTGAAGCTGTCCGAGGGAAAGGTGAAGCTCGATCCCGACCACGAGGCCCGGCTCTACGGTCGCGCCTGGGACGAACTCGCGGCCGCCGGCTATGAACAATACGAGGTTTCCAACTTCGCCCTCCCGGGGCATCGTTGTAACCATAATCTGAATACGTGGCGCATGCACGAATGGGTGGGCGTCGGACCGTCCGCCGCCGGGCAGCACGACGGTTGGCGAGGAAGCAATCCGGCCGATCTCGACAAATGGGGCGAGGGTTTGGCGAGCGGCGAACGCATGACCGAGGACCGCGTCGCGCTCACCCCGGCGCTGCTCGCCGAGGACGCCCTCGTGTTCGGGCTGCGCTTGAACGAGGGGGTCGATCTGGCCGCGTTGCGCACGCGGTTTGCGGGCGTTGCGGGGTGGGGCGAGGTGGAGCGGGAGTTGGGGCGTCTTGCCGCCGGTGGCCATGTGGAGCGAAGTGGCGAGCGGATTAAATTGACCCGAAGCGGTCGCCTGCTCGCCGATGCGATCGGCGCCGAACTGATGGGGCACTTGGCAACTAGCTTAATGTGAGGCTGTTGCCTCGCCCGGAAGGCTATATCATTGGTATTTTGGTAAACTTACCAAATAAATATTTGCCCCTCGCCTGTGAATGGGGAAGATTGCACGGTCTTCCCTTTTCCTTCGTCCGCCATGTCCACCGATTCCGCCCCCGCTCCCAAGCCCCTCGTCGCCAATGAGGGCCTCAAACTCGCCTCGCGCCACCTGCGCGGCAACCTGAAGGCGGAGTTTGCCGACGGCTCCAAGCCGATGGTTTCCTCCGAGAGCGAGCAGCTCCTCAAGTTTCACGGCACCTATCAGCAGGACGACCGCGACCAGCGCATCGCCTTGAAGAAGGCGGGCAAGGACAAGGCCTACGCCTTCATGCTGCGAGTTCGTCTGCCCGGCGGCAAGGCCACCACCGAGCAATGGCTGATGCTCGATCGGCTCGCGACCGACTTCGCCTGGCCCTCGCTCCGCCTCACCACGCGTCAAACCCTTCAGTTTCACGGCGTGCTGAAAGGCAACATGAAGCCCCTCATCCAGGGCATGCACAAGGTGCTGCTCGACTCGATCGCGGCCTGCGGCGACGTGAACCGCAACGTCATGGCGCCGGTCAATCCCGAGCAGTCGCCGGTTCTCGAGCAGGTTTACCAGGACGCGAAGGGCTGGAGCGAATACGCGCTGCCGAAGACCCGCGCCTACCATGAAATCTGGCTCGACGAGGAACTCGTCGCGGGTGGCGAACCCGAGCGCGAGCCGATGTATGGCGACACCTATCTGCCGCGCAAATTCAAGACCGGCTTCGCCGTCCCGCCCACCAACGACGTCGACGTCTATTCGCAGGACCTCGGGTTCATCGCGATCATCGAGGACGGCAAGCTCCTCGGTTACAATGTCACCGTCGGCGGCGGCCAAGGCATGAGCCATGGAAACGAGAAGACCTATCCGCGCATCGCGGACACGCTCGGTTTCATTTCTCGCGAGCTGGTCAACAAGGTCGGCGAGGCGGTGCTCACCACCCAGCGCGATTACGGCGACCGCACCGATCGCAAGCACGCACGCCTCAAATACACCATCGCCGACCGCGGCGTGGAGTGGTTCAAGGCCGAGGTCGAGAAGCGCAGCGGCGTGACCTTCGCACCCGCCCGCCCGGTCACATTCACCACCATCCAGGACCCGCACGGTTGGCACAAGAACGCCGACGGCACCTGGTTCTACGGCCTGCACATTCTCTCCGGCCGCATCGTCGACCGCGAGGGCTGGCCGATGCGCACCGCGTTGCGCGAGATCGCGCAGGTGCACCGCGGCGATTTCCGCCTCACGCCGTCCCAGAACCTCACCATCTCCGGCGTGAGCGAAGAGCAGAAGCCCGTCATCGAGGAGATCCTCGCCCGCCACGGTCTCGACAAGGAGAACGACCGTTCCGGCCTGCGCCTCAACGCGCTCTCCTGCGTGGCCCTTCCGACCTGCGGTCTCGCCCTCGCGGAAAGCGAGCGCGCGCTGCCCGACCTCATCGCCCGTTTCGAGACGATCCTCGACGAGGCCGGATTGCACCAGGATGCGATCAGCCTGCGCGTGACGGGATGCCCCAACGGCTGCGCGCGTCCCTACCTCGCGGAGATCGCGTTCGTCGGCCGCGCGCCCAACAAATACGCGCTTTATCTCGGCGCCGCCTACAACGGCACGCGGCTGAACCGCCTCGTGGCTCCGAGCATCACGCTCGACGACGGCGTGAAACTCCTGGAGCCGGTGATCAAGCGCTATGCGAAGGAGCGTCAACCGGGCGAAAAGTTCGGCGACTTCTGCGAACGCGTGATCCTGCCGGCGGACGCGACTCTCCACTTCGTCGGCCACGGCGGTCTCGTGCCGCCTCCCGCGCCGAAAGCCGCGGCCCCGGCCGTGCCCGCGGTCTGAGCCCGATTGTAGTCGAAAGCCAGATACGCGAAAGGCGCCCCCCGGCCCGGGGCGCCTTTTCCATGTCCGGGCGCGAGCGGAGCCGGCCCGGCCCTCGTCACCAGCCGTAGGACGACTTGATGGCGGTGTATTCCGACGCGCCGAGATGCTCGAAGTTCACCCGGCGGTAGGACATCACCCGGGGGGTGCCCGGCGGATAGCGTCCGTCGGCGAAGAGATCATTGAAGCCCCAGTTGCGCGAGGGCGGCGCGTAGTAGTCGGTGCTCCACGGTTCGTCGGCCACCCGGCTCTCGAAGAGGGCGACGAGGGAGCCGCGGATGAAGACCGACCGGCCGCCCCAGTCCTCGAGGAAGCGCGGGAAGTTGTGCGCGCCGCCGGAGCTTTCACCCCGGGTGCCGAGGGTGGGATTGGTCGGGCTGATGCCCATGAGCAGCGCGGCGGAGATCTCCACGTTGGAGGTGGCGGAGGGTTTGTTGGTGGTGAGGGTGGAGTTGGGATCGAAGTTGTCGGAGAGAAGGGTGATCGCGTCGGCGACCAGGGCCGCGGGGACCTCGCCCGCCTCCGGAACGTGGGCGCTGTTGGTTGCGGCCGCGGTGGAGGTGTTGCCGTCCGCGTTGTAGCTGCCCTGAACATACATCGGCGCGTTGGTCGCGATGGTGAGTCCTTCGTTCGCGGTCCCGTGACTGGGGACCTTGCCCTTGCCGTTGAGGATGCGCACGGCGGTGGCGGCGGCGACCTCGGCGAGTTCTCCGCTGCCGTAGTGCGTGGCGCCGGTGATGGCGTCCGTGGTGGGGGCGCCGGCGATCTCCACGTAGACGATGCCCGTCCAGTCGTCGGCGGAGAGATTGCCGAAGCCGTCGGCGGCGGAAGGGTTGTAGGTGCTGCCGTTGCTCAGCCTGGCGGTGGTGTTGCCCATCTGGGCGACCGCCTTGCGCAGCGCATCCATGTCGATGTCGACCAGGTTGACTCCCTTTTGGCGTCGGCGGTCGTAAAGCCCCTTGTTGCCGTTCGCGCCGCCCACCAGGGAAGGTGTGCCGAAGCTGGGGGCGGAACTGGTTGTGCTCGTGCCGGGCGCGGGCGGGGTGGTCACGTAAGTGGTGCTCTCATTGCTGTTCGTGGAGGGGTTGCCCGCGGTATCGACGTAGATGCCTCCGGCGCCGTAGGTGCGGGTGTAGGGAGTGGAGGTGGTGGTGGTCCTCGTCGTGACGGGATATTTGTTTTTGTTGGGTCCGCTGGTGATCTTGGCCCCCACGGTTTTCGTGACCGTGGTGCTGGTGGCGGTCGCGGTCGCCTTCGCCTTGTAAGCGCCGAACTGCACGACGTTGTTTCCGGCGGGAAGGGTGAGGGTTTTGTTTTTGCTGGGATCCGTCTTGCTGCGGCTGGTGACGGTGATCGTCGGGGAGCCGTCCAGCGTGGTCGGAGGCACGACCCGGATGTAGATGCCGGCGTCGTTGGCGTATTTCTGGTATTCGACTTCGACGCGTTGCGCGTAATCGGCCGCGTTGGGATTGGTCGGGTAGTCGCTGGGTTCGATGAGCAGTCGCCCCGTGTTGCTCGGGGCCTTGTCGGGATCCTTGACCGAAACATGCGGGTTGTAGGGATTGGCCTCGCGATATTCGCCGATGGCCACGGGACGGTAGTCGGTCACCCCGTGCGAGGCGGTGAGGAGGTTTCCGTTCCAGGTGCTGGACGCGAAGGAGCGGAAATCCGGGGAGACGGAGGAGCCGCCCATGCGACTGTCGTTCCATCCATAGCGCCCGCCGGGCAAGTCGTTGCGGATGCTGACGAGCTGTCCGGAGGAGTTGATGAATTTGACGTGTCCGTTCTGGAGCGTCTCGGTGCCGTGCGTGCCGCCGACGCCGTATTTCCAGGCGTGATACAAATGTCCCGAGGCGGTGACTTGCGCGTGGAAGTTGAGCGAGCCGTTGGCGCTTTGATGGGCGAGATAGAGGTCGCCGTTGGCGTGGACGGGACCGTAGATGTGCATGTCGGGACCGGGGGCGATCTCGAGGTCCATGTTGTAGAAGATGGCGTGGGCGAAGAGAGGGGCGCCGCGCACCGAGATCGTCTGTCGGGCATGGGAAACGATCGGCGCGCCGGAGGGATGGCGAACGGTGGCTTTCGCGAGCACGCTCACGTCGCGTCGCCAGACCCACTTGCCGCGAAGCGGGTCGTTGCGGTTGTTGGGATCGTTCGGGTCGATGTAGTAGTAGCTGCTGCTCCCGCTCGAAACGGGGGAAATGGTGCCGCCGATGATTTCGGAATCGCCGGCGAGGGTGCTCACGTTGCTGTTGTTCCAGAAGGAGGCGGGGGGCGGCTTCAGGGCGTCGGAGCCGCCGGGGCTGAGGTTGAACGTGCTGCGGGTCTCGAACTTCTGGCGGAGCTGGGCGAAACCGTATTCGGCGATCGCTTCGGCGGCGTTGCGCGATTCGAGGACGAGCGCGGTCCGGAGGGTGAGCCGGCGCTCGGTGAGCGAGTAGCGGATGAGGCTTCCCGCGATGAGAAGCACCACGGCGCCGAAGATGATGACGGTGACGAGGACGCCGCCGCGGGAACGACGGAAGCCGTCGAGGAGGCGGGGGAGGAGGGATCGTGTGTGCATATCGGGACCGCTTAACCGCGGGGGGAGATGGTGAAGTTGTAGGTGTTGCTCGCGACGCGCGTCTTTCCGCCCGAGTCCTGGATTATCTCGCCGTTAACCATGACGCTTCGTCCGTAGAAGTTATGGAAAAGGCGCCCGTTGGAGAGGCCGTCCGAGAGCTCGACGACCTTGGGCCATGAATCGATGGACGACACCGGCGGAAGGAGCGAAATCGCGCTCGAGGTGGAAGAGGGATGGAACTCGCGTTCGAAACGTCGCACCGGTCCCGGAGCCCCGCTCGCCTCGGCGGCGCGATAGTAGCCGACGATGCGCTTGATCCGCTTGTCGTCGTCGGGGTCGACGTAGACGAGCACGAGCATGTCGCCCGATTGGCCGTCCTCGACGGGGACATTGATGCCGGCGGTCTCGATGTTGCCGGTGTCGGGATTGAGCACCGGGCTCACGTTGGCCCGGGTGCTGAAGTCGGGAAAGATCAGCGCGTAGTTCGAGAAGGTGGCGTTCTCGGTGAGCTCCGTGGTGAAGTCGCGAATGTAGCGGTTCACGACGAGCTTCTTGGTGTCGTAGTCGTAGATCTTCAGCGATTGGATGAACACGCTGAAGATCCCGATGGAGACGATGCCGGCGACGGTCGTCGCGACGAGGACCTCGGTCAGCGTCATGCCCCGCCGGGAGGAGGCTTTGCGAAAAAACTGGGGACGCATGGTTGGAAATGCCTTCGGGGGCGGTTGTGTTCAGAACGTGGGCACGGCGGACCGGATGGTGCGCACGGTGCCGACAAAGCTGCGCGAGTTGGCGTTCGTGTTGTTCGGACGCCAGGCGTAGATGACCGTGATGCCCCGCAGGGAGGTGGCGTCCGAGGAGGGATCGGAAAGGTCGCGTATCCAGATCCAAATACGAAGACGAAGGTCGTCGTGCGGGTTGTCCGGGGTGTTGTTGATGTCGAAGACCTTTATGTTGTCGGCGACGTTGCTCGGAACGCCGTCGGCGAGGATCGCCGACGGATCCGGGATCGTGGTGCTCGTGGAGATGCGCAGCGGATCCCGGATGTTCTCCATGCCGCCGTCGGCCGCGGAGACGCGCCGGACACCCCGGGTGAGGAGGGTGGTGGATTCGCCGGGCACGCTTCCGGGGAAGAGCGTGTTGCCGGAGGTGTAGGGCAGATCGGTGAACTCCATGTTTTTGATCTGTTCGATGTAGCCCTGCATGATCGTGTTCGCGGAGTTCTGGTAGATGCTCCCCTCGGTCAGGTTTCGGGACTGGATGAGGGTCGCCAGCATGCCGCCGACGAACATCGAGAGGACGAGGACGGCGACGATCACCTCCACCAGCGTGAAGCCCGACGTCTTCCGGGCGGTCGGGGCATGGGAACGAGTCATGCCGCATCTTATCGGCGTTTCCCTCGCCGAGAACATGGTCGTAGGTCCCCCGCTCAGGTCCCGCGCGCCGGGGACTTTGGTCCCGCGATCGGATGTCGCCGGGGACAGCGGAGGCTTGCGGCCCGGGGCGGGCCCGGGGAATGATCCTTGTTTTTTCACACTCCGTCATGAGCCAAGTCCGCGTCCGTTTCGCCCCGAGTCCCACCGGGTTCTTCCATATCGGCAGCGCCCGCACCGCGCTGTTCAACTGGCTCTACGCGCGCCACACCGGCGGCGCGTTCATCCTGCGTATCGAGGACACCGATACCGCGCGCAACTCGGAGGAGTTTCTCCGCGTGATCTACGATTCGCTCGCCTGGCTTGGCATGAACTGGGACGAGGGGCCCCGGGTCGGGTCGAACGGCGGCGGCGATTTCGGGCCCTATCGCCAAAGCGAGCGCGCGCACATCTACCGCGAGTATCTGGAGAAGCTGACGGCGGCGGGCCGCACCTACGAGAAGGACGGGGCGATCTGGTTCAGGCTGCTCGGCGACCGTTACACCGTGTTCGACGAGCGACGTCAGAAGGAGGTGGAGAAGGTGAAGGCCGCCCCGATGGTCATCGAGGATGCGATCCGCGGCCGCGTGGAGCGCGTCGAGGACGAGGACTTCGTGATCTTCCGCTCCGACGGCAACCCGGTGTTTCACTTCGTGAACGTCGTCGACGACATCGCGATGAAGATCACGCACGTGATCCGCGGCGAGGACCACCTTTCCAACACGAGCAAGCACGTGGCGCTCTTCGAGGCGTTCGGCGTGAAGCCTCCCGTTTTCGCGCACATCCCGCTCATCCTGAAGCAGAACGGCCCGGGCAAGATGTCGAAGCGCGATCAGGGCGCCCTGATCGAGGAGTATCAGCGTCGCGGATACGTCCCCGAGGCGGTGGTCAACTTCATCGCGCTGCTCGGCTGGAACCCCGGCGACGACCGCGAGAAGATGCCGATCGAGGAGATCGTGCGGCTTTTCGACCTGCCCGCGGTCAACCAGAGCAACGCGCGTTTCGACGACAAGAAGATGGCGCACATGAACATGCTCTATCTCCTGGCGCTGCCCCCGGCGGAGTTTGTCGCCCGGGCGCGGGCCTTCTTCGCGAGCTTGCCGGCGGAAACTTCCGGCGTGGCGGACGCGCTGGCGGCGGACGCCGCCTATTTCGAGGCGGTGATGGGGCTCTCCCAGCCGAAGATCAAGGGCTTCGAGGAACTGCCCGCCTACACGGCGTATTTCTGGAACGACAACTATCCGACCGACGAAAAGGCCAAGAACAAGGCGCTGTCGAAGGGCGACCCGAAGACCCGCCTCGCCGAGCTGATCGAGGCCTTGAAGACGTCCGTCACCGACTTCTCCTCCGACGCGGCGATCGAGGCGGGAATCAAATCGCTCGCGGAGGCGCGCGGCCTCGGCTTCGGCGACTACCAGGGGGCGGCGCGCATCGCGGTGACCGGCCTCGCCGCCGGCCCGAGCATCACGGGCATTTTCCGTCTGCTCGGACGGGAGCGTGTGATCGCCCGGTTGGAGCGATTCGTCGCCGGGCTCTGATCTTCGGTGTCCTCGCCCGCCTCAGCGTTTCGGCTGGGGCAGGCGAAAGCTCGCGGCGCAGGCCGCGAGCGCCAGCACGGCGGCGGCGGCGTAGAGCGTCTTCGCCCCGGCGGTCCAATAAAGCACGCCGGCGCAAATCGGCGTGACGGCACGGGCGAGCGAGCCGAGCGAGCGGTAGATGCCGAGAACGCGTCCCTGTTCCTCCGCGCCGGCGTATAGCGAGATGAGGCCGGTGTTGGCCGGATTGATGAGGCCGCCGCCGAACGCGAGGACTCCGACCGCGGCGTAGAGGAGGCCCGGCGCGGGGGCGAACCCGACGCCGAGCAGGCCGATGGTCGAGCAAACGAGGCCCGCGGCGAGCATCCGAGTCTCCCGCACCCGTCCGACGAGCTTCCGCACGATGTAACCCTGCGTGATGATGGAGCAGACGCCGAGGAAGCCCATGAGCTTGCCGTTGTCCATCGGGGTGAACTCGAAGCGTTCGGCGCTCACGAAGACGAGCGAGGCCTCCATGGCGACAAAGGCGAGTTGATAGAGAAAGCCGACCAGGTTCGCGCCGCGGATGGCTGCGTTGTCGAGGCCGAGGATGGCGCGCAGGGGATTGCGCAGGCGGGGTTCGACGGAACGACCGGCCGCCTCCGCGGAAAGCGTTTCGTGAAAGCGGGCGCGGATCCAGACGAGGTTGATCAGGCTGAGCGCGAAAGCGGCGAGGGCGGGGACGGTGAACGGATTGACGCCGAAAGCGGCGAGGGAAGGCGCGTGATCGAGCAGGTTGATCTGCGCGGTGAGCGCGCCGATGACCGGTCCGGTGACGAGGCCGAGTCCGAAGGCGGCGCCGACGAGGCCCATCGCCTTGGCGCGTTCGGCGCGGGTGGTGACATCGGCGACGGCCGCGGTGGCCACGGACAGATTGCCGCCGAAGAGGCCGCCAAGAACACGGGCGAGGAGAAAAAGCCAGAAGCTGCCGGAGAACGCCCAGACGGCGTAGCTGAGGGCGGTGCCCGCCACGGTGTAGAGCAACACGGGACGTCGGCCCCGGCGATCGGACAAGCCGCCCCAGAAGGGCGCGAAGACAAACTGGAGAACCGAAAAGACCGAGCTGATGACGCCGCCGAAGAGGACTGCGCGCAGGTGGAGCGAGGTGCCGGCGTCGTTTCCGATGGCGTGCGCGATGGCGTTGATGCGCTCCATGAGCGCGCCGAGCAGCCCGTGGTCCCCGTCGATCGCGAGATAGTGCTTCAACAGGTCGGGGCCGAGCGGGAAGACGATGGAGAACCCGATCAGATCGATGTAGAGCGTGAGGAAGATGACGCCGAGGGAGAGCGGGCGTTTGGCGGCGGCCGAGGCGGGAGTCGGAGCGAAGTGGGACACGAAAGAGGACGGAGTGGGCGAAGGGGTCCTAGGAACGAGGATTCCGGACAATGGCCACAAAAAGGCGCCAAAAACGCGAAAGTTCCGGCGCCGTGATGGCAAGCGGAGCACTCGCGGGTTTATTTTTTGCGATATTTAACCCGGAGGATGGCGATGGTGATGAGGACGGCGCCGAGGAGTCCGGTCCAAGGGCCGACGGCCGGGCTGGTTGCTCCGAGATGCTTGTCGAACCATTTCAAGAAAAGGGCGTCGAGGGGAGCGGCGACGAGTTTCTGCACGCTGTTGGCCATGCCGTAGAAAAACATGAAGGCGACCATCGCGACGGCGATGGTCACGTGGCCGGGCATCTCGTCGATGATGTGATGGACGAGTTTCTTGAACGAACTCGACTCGGGGGCGTCGAAGTCGTCGTCGGACGGAAACGGCGGGCGAGAAGACGGCGGCGAGGAATCGGCGGAGGACATACGGTGGATGGCGCGCGCAGGGCGCGGGTCAGGCGCGTTTGGTGAGTTCGCGCGGAGTGGTCTCGACGGAGGGAAGCGCGGCGGGGAGCTCCTTGTTGCCCTTGGCCCCGAGCTCCTCGAGTCGACGGCCGGACGGCAGCACCCGGCTCTCGAAGGCTCCGATCGCCTGATTGTAGGCCTTGGCGGCGTTCTCAAGGGCCGGGGCGATTTTCGCGAGATGGTCGGAGAATCCGGTGAGCCGGTCGTAGAGTTCGCGGGCCTGCGTCGAGATCTCCTCGGCGTTTTTCGCGGCCTTTTCCTGGCGCCAGCCGTAGGCGGCGGCCTTGAGCAGGGCGATGAGGGTGGCGGGGGTGGCGAGGAGCACCTTTTTGGTGATGGCGCGTTCGAGCAAACCCGGGTCGGCGGAAAGGGCGCCGGCAAGAAACTGGTCGCCGGGAAGGAAGAGCACGACGAACTCGGGGGAAGGTTGGAACTGTTCCCAATAAGCCTTGGCGCCGAGGGCGTCGACGTGGGCGCGGACTTGGGCGGCGTGGGCGGCGAGCTTGGCGGCCCGGGTGGTTTCGTCCGGGGCGGAGGCGGCGTCGCGGTAGGCCTCGTTGGGAGCCTTCGCGTCGACGACGATCTGTTGCCCGCCGGGAAGACGCACGAGGAGGTCGGGACGCAGGCGCGCCTTGTCGTCGGTGGTGACGGAGGATTGTTCGGTGAAATCGCAATAGTCGGTCATGCCCGCGAGCTCGACGACACGACGAAGTTGCAACTCGCCCCAGGTGCCGGCCGTGGTGGTGGAGCGCAGGGCGGTGGAGAGGCGGGCGGTCTCGGCCTGGAGAACGGTTTGCGATTGGGCCAGTGTCTGGAGTTGCTGGGCGAGGGCGGCGGCGGATTCGGCGCGGGTTTTGTCGAAAGCGGTGATCTTGGCCTCGACCTGCGTGAGCGTCTCGCGCAGCGGTTTCACCAAGGCCTCGATGGCGAGCTGACGTTTTTCGAGATCGCCGTCGGCGAGCTGCCGGGTGCGCCCCAGCGTTTCCTTGGCGAGTTCGAGGAAGGCCGCGTTGTTCGCCTGGAGCGCGGCGGCGGACAGGGCCTTGAACTCGTTGGACAGGCGTTCCTGGGCCTCGGTGAGCGCGGCGATTTTCTCGGCGGAGGCGGCGCGCTCGGCGGCCAGCGCGGTCCGGGTGGCGGCGTGCTCGGCGCGTTCGGTCTCGACGGCGCGACGGACCTCGGCGAGCGCCTGGTCCCGCGCGGCGAGCTCGGTCTGAAGACGGCCGGCCTCGGCTTCGCGGGCGGCAAGCCGCTCGTGCAACGCCGCGCCGCGGGCGTGCAGGGCGAGCCAGGCGATCGCGGAACCGAGGGCCAGGCCAATGAGTAGCAGGAGAGTTTCGGTCATCAAAATCGGTTCAAATTCTTATCGGATCATGGGGGGCGGTTGACAGCTACGTAGGGGAAGCCTCTTAAGGTGGGGCATGTTTTACGACTCCGCCGTGGTTGGCGGCTGCATGCATGGCGTGACGAAGGGCGCGGTCAATCCGCCGCTCGGCTTCCGTCGTGGTTTAGCGGCGCAACGATGGATGGTATGAAAACATCTTCGCCCCTTCCCCCCGCCGCCGCAGACGTGGCGTCTCGGACGAGCGCAAACCCTTTCGAGCCGCTCGGAGGGCTCGGCTTGGCGCGTGAAACGGTGGACGCCCTTCCGGCCGTGCTGGTGGTGGCGACGGACGGGGAGACGCGCGGGCGGGTGCATCAGCGACTGGAGGAGGAGTTCGAGCTCACGATGGCGACCTCCTTTGAGGAGGCGGTGGCATGCCTGCGCAAACGGCGTTTTGCCCTCGCGGTGCTCGACCTCCGGGCGGCGGGCCGCGGCAACGAGGAGTTGGCGGAGGCCCTACGCGAACTGGATTCGGAGATGTCGGTGATCGCGCTCGGCGCGGGCCGGGCCGTGAAAGTTCTCGGCGAGCAATGCCTCCAGGTGCCGTTCGATTCGCCCGACATCGTCAAGCTGGCCCAGCAACACGTCGAGGTGGCGCTTCGTCGTCGCGGACGCAGCGCCACGATCCGCGAAATGGAAAACGTGATCGCCTTGATGCAGAAGGAGCTCGAGGCGAAGGACACGCTCGCGGCGCACGGAGAGGCCTCGGCCTCGATGGTGCATGACCTGAAGAACGCGCTTTTTTCCACGCTCGGCTACACCGCCCGGCTGATCCAGGAGACGGCGCAGCTCAAACACGCCGTCGGCGATCAGGCGCAACCGATCGACGCCATCGCGAAGAAACTCGAGCACACCTCGAACTACCTGCTCCATCTCGCGCACACCTGTCGTTTCAACGACGGCGCCAAGCCCGTGCGCGAACGACTCGACCTGCAGGCCGAAATCGAATCGGTCCATTCGGTTCTCTTTTTCAACAGCCCCAACCTGCGCATCACCGGCTGGCGTTCCGGTCCGGCGGGTTCCCGGGCGGTCGGGAGCGGGCCCACGATCCTCGGAGATCGCTACGAGCTTCACCGCGTTTTCCAGAACCTCTTCAAAAACGCCTTCGAGGCGGGCGCGGACGACGTGCGCGTGATCCTGCGCGAGGAGGGCGATCGCGTGTTGGTCGAGATTTCCGACAACGGCCGCGGCTTTCCCGAAGACGAGGTGGAGTTCGCCCTCGTGCGACCGCTGCGATCGAGCAAGCGGGGTGGCCAGGGGATCGGTTTGCGGATCTGCCGCCAGATCATCGAGCGGCACGGCGGCACCATCTCGCTTCGGAGCGAAGCGGGACGCGGCACGGTGTTCACCGTGAGTCTGCCCACGGCTCGCTGAACCGGCGTCAGGCGCGAATCGCTTTTTCGCGACGAAGCCGGGAGCGACAAACTCCGGTCGGCTTTTGCCTCCGGGCGAGGAGACTTGCGGAACGGAACGGAGGGGCTTGGGGTGGCGAGCTTTCCCTGTCCGATGTCTCCCCGCGACCTGCCGATCTACGAACTCGAAAACACACTCGTCTCCGCTTTGCGCGAGCAGGGGAGGGTGGTGGTGCAGGCGCCGACCGGCTCGGGCAAATCCACCCAGATCCCGCAGATGCTGCGCGCGCATGGTTTCCTCGACCAGGGCGAAGCGGTGGTGCTGCAACCTCGACGTCTCGCGGCGCGCATGCTCGCGCGGCGCGTCGCGGATGAGGTGGGGTGCGCGCTGGGCGACGAGGTGGGGTATCAGATCCGGCTCGAATCCCGGGTGTCGGCGAAGACACGCGTGCGCTTCGTGACCGAGGGCATCCTGCTTCGGCAGATGTCCTTCGACGCGACCCTGCGAGGCGTGGCTGCGCTGGTCTTCGACGAATTCCACGAACGCCACCTTTACGGGGACATATCCCTGGCCCGCGCCTTGCAAATCCAGGCGACCATGCGGCCGGACCTGAAGATCATCGTGATGTCGGCGACGCTCGACGCCCAAGGGCTGGCGGAGTATCTCAAGCCCTGCGAGATCCTGACTTCGCAGGGCCGCAGCTTCCCGGTGGAGATCGAGTATCTGCCCCGGACGGTGAATTTCGACGCCGATCCGGTCTGGGAGGTCGCGGCCCGCGAGTGCGCCCGCGTGGCGGCGCAAACGGAAGGGGACATCCTCGTCTTCATGCCCGGCGCCTACGAGATCAGTCGCACGGTGTCGGCGCTGGCCCAGCATCGCGCGCTCAACGGCTGCGTGGTGCTGCCGCTCCACGGCGAACTCCCGCCCGAGGCGCAGGACCGGGCGGTGGCGTGCACCAACGCGCGCAAGATCATCGTCTCGACCAACGTGGCGGAAACCTCCCTCACGATCGACGGTGTCACCATCGTGATCGATTCGGGGCTGGCTCGTCAGGCCAAGTTCGACCCGAACCGTGGCATCAACACCTTGCTCGTGGAAAAAATCTCCCGGGCGAGCGCCGACCAGCGCGCGGGCCGAGCGGGCCGCACCGCGCCGGGCCGTTGCGTGCGGCTTTGGACCGAACGTGAACATGCCCAGCGCGCCGCGCAGGAACTGCCCGAGGTGCGGCGTCTCGATCTCGCCGAGGTGGTGTTGACGCTCAAGGCGAGCGGTATCGACGACGTCGCGGCTTTCCCCTGGCTCGAGAAACCCGACCCGAAGGCGCTCGAACGCGCCGAGATGTTGCTGGCGGACTTGGGAGCGCTCGGAACCGAGGGGGGGGCGCGACCGCCGGGCGCACCGAGGGCGGCAAACGGCGGGCCCGGCGCGCTCGCCCTGCCTATCACCGAGATCGGCCGGCGCATGCTGCGTTTCCCGGTTCATCCGCGTTACGCGCGCATGTTGCTCGAGGCCGACACGCGCGGCTGCGTGCGCTCCGTCGCGCTCATGGCCGCGCTCACGCAGGGGCGAAACTTCCTCCAGCGCGGACTGCCGCGTGCGGTCGATGACGCGCGCGAGGAGGTGCTCGGCGAGGAGAACGAGAGCGATTTTTTCCTGCTCATGCGCGCCTGGCGCTATGCGGACAAGGTCGGCTACAATCTCGATGCCTGCCGACGCCTCGGCATCCACGCGCAAGGCGCCCGCGCGGTCGGGCCCTTGTTCGAGTCCTTCCTTGAAATCGCGGAGAAGGAGGGCCTCGACGTATCGGAGAAACGCGTCGACGGCGTCGAAGTTCGCAAGTGCGTGCTCGCGGGCTTTTCCGACCAGGTGGCCAAGCGCCTCGACACCGGCACGCTGCGTTGCGAACTCGTCCACGGCCGGCGCGGGTTTCTCGCGCGCGAGAGCGCCATCCAGCGAGCACCGTTGCTCGTCGTCGCGGAGGTGAGCGAGATCGGTCGCGGCGATGGCGAGGTGAGCACCTTGCTCTCGCTCGCAACCGCGATCGAAGAGTCGTGGTTGAAGGAACTTTTCCCCGACGACTATCGCGACGTCCGCGGTGTCGTCTACGATTCCGAGCTGAAACGTGTCGTCACGCGACGCGAACGCCGGTTTCGCGATCTCGTGCTCGAGGCGAAGGTATCCGGTGAGGAGGCGCCGCTCGGCGAGGCGGCCGCGCTCCTCACCAGGGAGGTCCTCGAGGGGCGTGTGAAGATCGCGGCCTGGGACGAGTCGGTGGAGCAATGGATCCTGCGCGTGAACCGCTTGGCGGAATGGTTTCCCGAACTGGAGGTCAATCCGCTCACCGATGCCGACCGGGCGACCTTGATCGAGCAGCTGTGCTACGGCGAACTGGGCGCCCGGGCGGTGCGGGACAAATCGAAGGACGAGATCATGCGCGTGCTGCGCGACTGGCTGACGAGCGAGCAGCTCGCCGTCCTGGACGACTACCTGCCGGAGCGGCTGGTCATGGCCAACGGCCGCCGCGCGAGGATCGAATATTCCAAGGACGGTCCACCTGTCATGTCCGCACGGATACAGGAACTCTACGGGATCGAGGGGAAGTTCACCCTCGGACACGGCCGCGTGCCGGTGAAGATCCATGTGCTGGCGCCGAACCACCGCCCGATCCAGGTGACGGACGATCTCACGAGTTTCTGGCGCGACATGTATCCGAAGGTGAAGGCGGAGCTCAGCCGCCGCTACCCGCGGCACGAGTGGCGGTGAACGTGGCTCGTCGACGCAAGGCCTCGGTGGATCGCGCCCGGGTGTTTCATGCGATGGCGGTCGGCTCGTCATTTACCCGCCTCGGAACCGCCGGAGTGACGCCCGTGATCGAGTGGCCGAGAGTTGACGCCGCCCCGGCGAGCGATGCCTTTGGTGCATGACCAAGAACGAAATCGCCGAGGTGCTGGAAGAGATCGGGACTCTGCTCGAGTTGGAGGGCGAGAATCCGTTCAAGACGCGCGCCTACCAAAACGGCGCCCGCGCGCTGGAGGCGATGGAGGCCGCGGAGTTCGAGTCGCGAATCTCCGAGGGCACGCTCGGCGAGCTGAAGGGCTTCGGCGAGGCGCTGGTCGACAAGATCACGAAGCTGCATGCGTCGGAGTCTCCGATGGGGCTGGAGTTTTATGCGAAGCTGCGTGCGCGCATCCCGGACGGTTTGATCGCGCTGCTCGAGGTGCCGGGGCTCGGGCCGAAGAAGATCAAGGCGCTGCGCGAGCAACTCGGCGTCGAATCGCCGGAGCAGTTGGAGGCGGCCTGCAAGGAGGGACGCGTGGCGGGACTCGCCGGCTTCGGCGAGAAGACGCAGACGAAGCTCCTCGATGGCCTGGCGAACCGTGCCGCCTACGGGAAGCGTCACCTGTGGTGGGACGCGAACGCGGTGGCGGAGCCGATCGTGGCCGGGCTGCGCGACTTGCCTCAGGTGAAGCGCGCGGAGGCGGCGGGTTCGCTGCGGCGCAACTTGGAGACGGTGGGCGACCTCGATTTCATCGTGGCGGCGGACACGGCGGACGCGGCGGCGATCGCGGAGTGGTTTTGTTCGCAGGCCGGCGTGAAGGAGGTGACGGCGCGCGGCGAAACGAAGGCGAGCGTGCGCTTCGCGAGCGGCCTGCAGGCGGATCTGCGCATCGTCCCGCCGGAGCAGTTCGCCTTTGCGCTGCATCATTTCACGGGTTCGAAGGAGCACAACGTCGCGATGCGCCAACGCGCGTTGGCGCGAGGGCTTTCCTTGTCCGAGTGGGGACTCGTGCCCGACGCGGGGGAGGGCACGGCGAAGGAAAAAGCCGAGCGCGGGTTGAGCCTGAAGGCGGAGACGGAGGCGGACCTGTTCGCGCATCTGGACATGACTTTTGTTCCTCCGGAACTACGCGAAGGCATGGGCGAGATCGAGGCCGCGGAAACGCGCGAGGAGCGAGGCGCAGGGAGCGAAGAGCATAAGACAAACGGCGTTCTGCCGCGGTTGATCGAACTCGGCGATTTGCGCGGTGCGTTTCACAATCACACGACCGAATCGGACGGGCGGAACACGCTGCTCGAAATGGCGACCGCGGCCCGTGCGCTCGGATGGGATTACCTCGGGATCGCGGACCATTCGAAGGCTTCGTTTCAGGCGCATGGCCTCGACGAGGAACGGCTCGCCGCGCAGGTGGCGGCGATCAAAGCGCTCAACGCCTCGGGCAAGGTGCCGGGATTGACGATCTTCGCCGGCGTGGAGTGTGACATCCTGCCCGACGGGCGGCTCGATTACGACGACGCGACCTTCGACGCGCTTGGGCTCGATTACGTGGTCGTCTCGGTGCACAGCGCGATGACGCAAAGCGAGGAGGAGATGACGCGCCGGATCATCCGCGCGATCGAACATCCGCGCGCCACGATGCTCGGGCACTCCACCGGGCGCATTTTGTTGCGGCGCGAAGGCTACAAGGTGGACCTCGCGAAGGTCATCGATGCGGCGATCGCGAATCGCGTGATCATCGAGCTCAACGCGCATCCGAGCCGGCTCGACATGGATTGGCGTCACTGGCGGCGCGCGGCCGAGCGCGGCCTGATGTGCGCGATCAATCCCGACGCGCACGAGGCGGCGGGCCTCGCGCACGTGGCCGAGGGCGTGCGCGTGGCGCGCAAGGGCTGGCTGACGCGCGAGCAGGTGCTCAACACGCGCGACGTCGCCGGGGTATTGCGGTGGTTCCGGGAGCGGAAGTAGGCGCCCGGTCAATTGGCCGCAAAGAGGCGCGGACGTCGCAAAACCGATCCGGAGATCCGGCGTCCCTGCCTGTTTGCGCCTCCTGCGCTTTCTTGCGGCCATTCTCTGGCGGCGTGGTGCCGGTGAATGGTCGAGCCAAGTCTGCCGCGTTGACCGGCGGCGCGCCGGGTTCTGTAGTCGCCGGGAATGCACACTTCACTCCGCGTCAATCTCGGCGAACGCAGCTACGACCTGTTCTTCGGATCCGGTCTTTCCGGCGCGATCCGCGCGCGCGTGGACGCACTGCGCTCGGCGGGCCGCAAGGTGGCGCTGGTGACGGACGAGAATCTCGCGGCGACGCAGGGTGCGGCGCTGGATGCATTGGCCGGCGATTGCCCGCGGCTGGTTCTTCCGGCGGGCGAGGGCACGAAATGCGTGCGCGAGCTCGGTCGCGTGTGGGATTTTCTGGCGGAGAACCGGCTCGACCGGAGTTCACAGCTCGTGGCGGTCGGCGGCGGCGTGATCGGAGATCTCGCGGGCTTCGCGGCGGCGAGCTATCTGCGCGGCATTCCGTTCATCCAGGTCCCCACGACCCTGCTCGCGATGGTCGACAGTTCGGTGGGGGGAAAAACCGGAATCAACCTCGACGCGGGCAAAAACCTGGTCGGCGCTTTCCACCAGCCTTCGGCGGTCTACATCGACACCGCCTTGCTCGCGACGCTTCCGGCGCGCGAGTTCGCCGCGGGCATGGCCGAGGTGATCAAATACGGCCTGCTCGGCGACGCGGAACTGTTCTCCCGGCTGGAGCGCGAGCCGCTCACGCTGAAGAGCGCCGATCTCGCGGAGGTGGTGCGGCGTTGCTGCGCGACCAAGGCCCGGATCGTGGAGGCCGACGAACGCGAAACCGCGGCGGAGGGCGGACGCGCGTTGCTCAATCTCGGCCACACCTTCGGCCACGCGATCGAGCAGGCGACCGGCTACGGCACCTACTTGCACGGCGAGGCGGTGGCGGTGGGGCTCTGCGCGGCGGCGCGTTTGTCTCAAAAACTCGGATACATCGGCGCGAGCGAGACCGCCCGGGTGGAGCGCGTGGTGGCGGCGCACGCGCTGCCGACGCGCCTGCGCGAACCGCTGGCCCTTGCCGGGCTGGTGGCGGCGATGGGACGGGACAAGAAGGTGCGCGCCGGCGGTCTGCGCTTCGTCGTCCTGAAGGCGCTCGGGGAATCGGCCACCCAGGGAGGGATCGACCTCGCCCTGGTCGAGTCGGCCTTCCGCGAGGTCGGAGCGGCCTGAAGCGAAGAAATGCCTCGGCGCGGTGAAGGCTGCTCCCGGACGGAACGCGTCCCCGCGTAACGGCGCCCGAGCGATTTTCCCTCGCGCTGCCGGGGGCCGGGGGTTTCACCTCCGCACAGGATGAAAGCCGCCGACTTTTTCACGCTCCCGCCCTCGCTGGAGGGGTTCGCCCCGTTCTTTTCCCCGGAGGCGAAACCTTGGGAATGGCTGAAAAACATCGGTCCCGCGCTCGCGGCGCTGTCGGCTCCGACGCATCCGACGGGGGAGGAGATCCCGCCCGGCGTGCATATCGAGGGCTCGGTGCGCCTGGCGCCCGACGTGAAGCTGCCCGCTTATTGCACCTTGATCGGCCCCTGCTGGATCGGGCCGGAGGTGGAGATCCGTCCCGGCGCCTACGTGCGCGGCAACGTCATCGTCGGCGCGGGGGCCGTGCTCGGGAACGCCTGCGAATTCAAGAACTGCCTCCTCATGGAGAAGGTGCAGGTGCCGCATTTCTCCTACGTCGGTGACTCGATCCTCGGAAACGGCGCGCATCTCGGCGCCGGGGCGATCTGTTCCAATCTCCGTCTCGACCAGAAACCGGTGACCGTTCGCACGCCCGAGCGAACCTACGAGACCGGCCTGCGCAAATTCGGCGCCGTTCTCGGCGATTCGGCCGAGGTCGGCTGCAATTCCGTCCTCAACCCCGGGAGCGTTTTGGGCAAATACGCGCTCGTCGCGCCCGGCACCGTGTTCACCGGCCATCTGCCGGCGCACACCATCGCCCGTCAGCGCGGCAACCTCTCGCATCTTCCGCGCCGGGATTGAAACCCGCGGGCGCTTTGCTCCACGCTTCCGGTTTTTCCGTTTCCCGTCCACCGCCATCCGTCTTCGCTCCATGCGCACGCTCACCGGCATCCAACCTTCCGGCATCCTTCATCTCGGCAACTATCTCGGCGCCATGCAGCCGGCCATCGCCGCGCAGGACGGGGGCAACTGCTACTACTTCATCGCGGACTACCATTCGATGACTTCGCTCACCGATCCGCAGAAACGTCGCGACTACACCCGCGGCGTCGCGCTGGATTGGCTCGCCTGCGGCCTCGACCCGCAGAAGGCCGTGCTTTGGCGGCAAAGCGACATCCCGGAGGTCTGCGAACTCGCCTGGATGCTCGGCACCCGCGCGCCGATGGGGCTCCTCGAACGCGCCCACAGCTACAAGGACAAGACCGCCCGCGGCATCGCCGCCAACGTCGGTCTCTTCACCTATCCCGTGCTGATGGCCGCCGACATCCTGCTCTTCGACACCACGCACGTCCCGGTCGGCCGCGACCAGAAGCAGCACGTCGAGATGACGCGCGACATGGCGATCAAGTTCAACCTCGCCTACGGCGAAACCTTCGTCGTTCCCGATGCGGTGATCCGCGACGAGTCGGCCGTGGTGCCCGGTCTCGACGGGCAGAAGATGAGCAAGAGCTACGGCAACACGCTCGAGCTCTTCGGCGACGAGAAGACGACCCGCAAAAAGATCATGGGCATCCCCATGGACTCGCGCACCCCCGCCGAGCCCAAGCCCGACGCCGACCAGAACATCGCCATTCGCCTCCTCAAGGTCGTCGCCGAACCGGCCTACGCGAAGGAGATGGAGGACCGTCTTCGCGCGGGCGGCCTCGGCTACGGCGAACTCAAGAAGGCGCTGTTCGAGCAGGTGTGGAACCACTTCGCCCCCGCGCGCGCCCGGCGCGCCGAGCTCGCCGCCGATCCCGGCTACGTGGAGCGTGTTCTTCAGGACGGAGCGGCGCGCGCCCGTGAAGTCGCCGGGCCCGTCCTGGATCGCGCCCGCAAGGCCTGCGGCCTTCGTTGAGACGATCGCGTTGCGTCGTCCGTCGGTCGGATCGTCATCCGGCCCGCTTCAACTGGACCCAGAAACGGCTGCCCGCGCCCTCGGACGATTCCAGACCGACGCTGCCGCTCATGCGCTCGGCCGCCTTGCGCACGATGGCCAGGCCGATGCCGGTGCCCTCGTAGTCTTCGCGACGTTGCAGGCGGGAGAATATCCGGAAGAGCCGGGGGTGCAGCCGCTCGGGTATGCCGATGCCGTTGTCCTCGAACCACAGGCGGGCGACGCCGTTCAACACCTCGCCTCGCACCGTCACCCGCGGACGCACGCCCGGCGCCACGAACTTCACCGCGTTGCCCAGGAGATTGGAGACGATCTGGGTCAATGCCGCCTCGTTGGCCATCACCGAGGGTAGCGGCCCCTCGATGACGATGTCGGCCTGCTCGGCGCGCAGGGTGGGGTAGGTGGCGGCGATGTCCCGCACCAGCCGCTCCACGTCGACCTCGCGCAAGGCGAGCTCGCCGTGGCCGACCTTGCTGTAGTTCAGGATGTCGAGGATCAACGCGTCCATCCGGCTCGCCGCGGCGGCGATGCGCCGCAGGTAGTCGCGCCCCGCCTCGTCGAGCTGCCCGGCGTGCTCGCTGTCGAGGATCTCGGCGAACCCCTGCATGGAACGCAGCGGCGCGCGCATGTCGTGCGCGATGCTGTAGGAAAAGGCCTCCAGTTCCTGCACCGTTTCCCGCAGCTGCTCCTCGGCCTTGCGGCGTTCGGACACCTCGGCGACGAGCGCGCGGTTGGCCTCGGCGTTCGCCCGGTTCACGCGATGCATGCGGGCGAAGACGGCGACCTTCGAACGCAGGATGACGGGGTTGATCGGCTTGTGCAGGTAATCCACCGCGCCCGAGCCGTAGCCCTCGAGCACGTGCTGGTCCTCGTTGTAGAAGGCCGTCAGGAAAATGATCGGCACGTGGGCGGTCTTTTTCCGCTCCTTCACCATCTGGGCCAGCTCGAAGCCGTTCATGCCCGGCATGCGCACGTCGAGGATGAGGAGCGCGAACTCCTCCATCACGAGCGCCAGCAGTGCCTCGTCCGCCGAGCTCGCGCGGACCAGGCGGTAGCCGGGATCGTTGAGCACGAGCTCGAGCACGGTCAGGTTTTTCGGTTCGTCGTCGACGATGAGAATGTTGATCGGCGCGTTCATGATGCTGGGCGCGGCGTGACGGGGCACCGGGCGCGGATCAGCGGAAAAGCCAGACGCGCATGAGCGAGAGAAGCTGGTCGGTGTTGACCGGCTTGGCGATGTAGTCGCTCGCGCCGGCGTCGAGGCACTTCTCGCGGTCGCCTTTCATCGCCTTGGCGGTGAGGGCGAGGATCGGCAGGGTGCGGAACTCCGGCGCCCGCCGGATCTCCCGCATCGTCTCGTAGCCGTCCATCTCCGGCATCATGATGTCCATGAGCACGAGATCGAGGCCGGGGTTGTTGCGGAGGATCTCGATCGCGCTGCGTCCGTTGGTCGTGCTGATCACGTCCATGCCCTGGTTCTCGAGGACCGAGGTGAGCGCGAAGATGTTTCGCGCGTCGTCGTCGACGACGAGCACCTTGCGGTTGCGCAGCACCTCCTTCGAGTGGTGCAGGCGCTCGAGCATCGCCTGTTTCTCGACCGGGAGTTCGGTGACGACGCGGTGCAAAAACAGGGCCGTCTCGTCGAGCAGGCGCTCCGGGGAACGGACGTCCTTGAGGACGATGCTCTTCGCCATGCGTTTCAGCCGGATCTGCTCCTCCGGCTCGAGCTCCTTCCCGGTGAAGACCACGACGGGCGTCTGCGCGAGCCCCGGTTCGGCGTGGATGCGCTCGAGCAGGTCGAATCCGCTCATGTCGGGGAGGCGCAGGTCGAGGACGACGCAGTCGAAGGGACGGTCGAGCATGACGGACAGGGCCTCCTCGCCGGTCGCGGCCGAGGCGAGCTCGATGTCGTCGTGCCCGAGGAGCTCGACGATGGACCGGCGCTCGATGTCGTTGTCCTCGACGACCAGCAACCGCCTCGTGCGCGGCGTCGTGAAATCCTTGATACGGTCGAAGGCCGCCTCGAGGCCGTCCGTGGTCGGCGATTTGACGACGTAGGCGAAGGCGCCGTGCGCGAGGCCGTGCTGCCGCTCCTCCTCGAGCGTGACAATCTGCACCGGGATGTGGCGCGTGACCGGGTCGAGCTTGAGCTGGTTGAGCACGGTCCAGCCGAGCATGTCGGGGAGGAAGATATCGAGCGAGATGGCGGAGGGCCTGAACTGGCGGGCGAGCGAAAGCCCGATCGCCCCCTTGGCGGCGACGATTCCCCGGAATCCGCGGACGCGTGCCATGCCCAGCAGGATGCGGGCGAAGTGCGGATCGTCCTCGATGATCAGCAGCACCTGGTCGTCCGGCTGGATGATGTCGCGGTCGTCCTGCACGGGATCCTCGCGGGTGGCCCCGAGCAGCGGGCGGTCGCCGCGGGAGGGAAGGGACGAGGCCGGGGCGGAGGAGGGGATCGGCGAGCCGACGGCTCCGGTGTAGTGAAGCGGCAGATACAGCGTGAAGGTGCTGCCCTCGCCGTGCACGCTGGCGAGCTTGATCTCGCCGCCGAGCAGGGCGGCGAGCTCGCGGCTGATCGCGAGGCCGAGACCGGTGCCGCCGTATTTGCGCGCGGTGCCGGCGTCGGCCTGCTGGAAGGCCTCGAAGATCAGCCGTTGTTTTTCCGGCGCGATGCCGATGCCGGTGTCCTCGACCGCGAAGGCGACCACGTTCGAGGCCTTGCTGAGCACCGGATGGTCGGCGCTCCAGCCCTGGCCGGCGAAATCGACGCGGACCTCGACCTTGCCGTGGGAGGTGAACTTCACCGCGTTCGAGAGCAGGTTTTTCAGGATCTGCTGCAGACGCTTCGGATCGCTGGCCATGAAGTTGGGCAGGTTGTCGGAGAAGCGCACGTGGAAGGGCAGGTTCTTGGCCTCCGTCACATGGCGGAAGTTGCGCTCGATGTTGTCGCGCAGCCCCGCGAACGGGATGTCCTCGATCTCGACCGTGACGGTGCCGGACTCGATCTTCGAGAGGTCGAGGATGTCGTTGATGAGGTGGAGGAGGTCGGAGCCGGAGGAGTGGATGTTCCGTGAGAACTCGACCTGTTTGCCGGTGAGGTTGCCCGGCGAGTTTTCGGCGAGCTGCTGGCTGAGAATGAGGATGGCGTTCAACGGCGTGCGCAGCTCGTGCGACATGTTGGCGAGAAACTCGGACTTGTATTTCGAGGTGAGCGCGAGCTCCGCGGCCTTTTCCTCGAGCGCGTGGCGGGCCTGCTCGACCTCGGCGTTCTTGCGCTCGACCTCGGCGTTCTGCTCGGCGAGCAGCCGGGCCTTCATGCCCAGTTCCTCGTTGGTCTGCTGGAGTTCGCGCTGGCGGGCCTGGAGCTCGACCGTGAGCTGCTGCGATTTCGCGAGCAGCCCCTCGGTGCGCATGGTGGCCTCGATGGTGTTGAACACCGCGCCGATGCTCTGCGTGAGAAGATCGAGGAAGGTGAGGTTGACCTCGTCGAACGCCTCGAGGGAGGCCAGCTCGATGACGGCCTTCGTCTGGCCTTCGAAGAGCACCGGCAGCACGACGATGCTGACCTGGCGGGCTTCCCCCAGACTGGTGGAAACGGAGATGAAGTCGGGCGGAACCTGGGTGAGCAAAATGCTCTTCTTCTCGACCGCGCATTGTCCGGTCAGTCCCTCGCCGAGCTGGATGTTGCGGGCGATGCGGCCGCCGTGGGCGTAGGTGGAGAGCAGGCGGAGCTCGGTGTCGCCGTTGTGCGCGCCGAGATGGTAGATCGCGCCCTGGTGGGCTTTCACGAGGGGAACGAGCTCCGCGAGGAGGATTTCGCCGACGGTGTCGAGTTCGCGCTGCCCCTGGAGCATGCCGGTGAACTTCGCGAGGTTCGTCTTGAGCCAGTCCTGCTCGCGATTGCGTTTCGTGGTCTCGCGCAGGTTGGAGATCATCGTGTTGATGTTGTCCTTCAGCTCCGCGACCTCGCCGCGCGTCTCGACCTGGATGGAGCGCGTCAGATCGCCCTTGGTCACCGCCGTGGCCACCTCGGCGATCGCGCGAACCTGAGTGGTGAGATTGGCCGCGAGGAGGTTCACGTTGCCGGTGAGATCCTTCCAGGTGCCGGCCGCTCCGGGCACATGGGCCTGGCCGCCAAGGCGCCCCTCGACGCCGACCTCGCGCGCGACGTTGGTCACCTGGTCCGCGAAGGTCGCGAGCGTGTCGGTCATGTCGTTGATCGTGTCGGCAAGCGCGGCGACCTCGCCCTTGGCCTGCACGGTGAGTCGCTGGGTGAGATTGCCGTTCGCGACCGCGGTCACGACCTTCACGATGCCGCGCACCTGCTCGGTGAGGTTGGAGGCCATGAAGTTCACGTTGTCGGTGAGATCCTTCCACGTGCCGCCCACGCCGGAGACCTGGGCCTGACCGCCGAGCTTGCCCTCGGTGCCGACCTCGCGCGCGACGCGCGTCACCTCCGAGGCGAAGGCGTTGAGCTGGTCGACCATCGTGTTGATGGTGTCCTTCAGCTCGAGGATCTCGCCCTTCACGTCGACGGTGATCTTGCGGTTCAGATCGCCGCGCGCGACGGCGGTCGTGACCTCGGCGATGTTGCGCACCTGGGCGGTGAGGTTGGCGCCCATCGTGTTCACCGAATCGGTCAAATCCTTCCACGTGCCGGCCACGCCGGGCACCACGGCCTGCACGCCGAGGCGACCTTCGGTGCCGACCTCGCGGGCCACGCGCGTCACCTCCGAGGCGAAGGAGCGGAGCTGTTCGACCATCGTGTTGATGGTCTCCTTGAGCTGGAGGATCTCGCCGCGCACATCGACGGTGATCTTCTTCGACAAGTCCCCGTTCGCCACCGCGATCGTCACCTCCGCGATGTTGCGCACCTGCGCGGTGAGGTTCGACGCCATCGAGTTCACGTTGTCGGTGAGATCCTTCCACGTGCCGGCCACGCCGGGCACCGCGGCCTGGCCGCCGAGCTTGCCCTCCGTGCCGACCTCGCGCGCGACACGACTGACCTCGCCGGCGAAGGCGTTGAGCTGGTCGACCATCGTGTTGATCGTGTTCTTCAGCTCGAGGATCTCGCCCTTCACCTCCACGGTGATCTTGCGCGAGAGGTCGCCGTTGGCGACGGCCGTGGTCACGGTGGCGATGTTGCGCACCTGCGCGGTGAGGTTGGTCGCCATCGCGTTCACCGAATCGGTCAAATCCTTCCAGGTGCCGGCCACGCCGCGCACCTCGGCCTGGCCGCCGAGCTTGCCCTCGGTGCCGACCTCGCGGGCGACACGCGTCACCTCGGAGGCGAAGCCGTTGAGCTGGTCGACCATCGTGTTGATGGTGTTCTTCAGCTCGAGAATCTCGCCCTTCACGTCGACGGTGATCTTGCGCGAGAGGTCGCCGCGCGCGACGGCCGTGGTCACGTCGGCGATGTTGCGCACCTGCGAGGTCAGGTTGTTCGCCATCGAGTTCACGTTTTCCGTGAGATCCTTCCAGGTGCCGGCCACTCCGGGCACTTCGGCCTGGCCGCCGAGTTTGCCCTCGGTGCCGACTTCGCGGGCGACACGCGTCACCTCGGAGGCGAAGCCGTTGAGCTGGTCGACCATCGTGTTGATGGTGTTCTTCAGCTCGAGGATCTCGCCCTTCACCTCCACGGTGATCTTGCGCGAGAGGTCGCCGCGCGCGACGGCCGTGGTCACGTCGGCGATGTTGCGCACCTGCGAGGTCAGGTTGTCCGCCATCGAATTCACGTTGTCGGTGAGGTCCTTCCAGGTGCCGGCCACGCCGCGCACCTCGGCCTGGCCGCCGAGCTTGCCCTCCGTGCCGACTTCGCGGGCCACACGCGTCACCTCCGAGGAGAAGGAGTTCAACTGGTCGACCATCGTGTTGATGGTGTCCTTCAGCTCGAGGATCTCGCCCTTCACATCGACGGTGATCTTGCGCGAGAGGTCGCCGCGCGCGACGGCCGTGGTCACGGTGGCGATGTTGCGCACCTGCGCGGTGAGGTTGGTCGCCATCGCGTTCACCGAATCGGTCAGATCCTTCCACGTGCCGGCCACGCCGGGCACCACGGCCTGTCCGCCGAGACGTCCGTCGGTGCCGACCTCGCGCGCGACACGCGTCACCTCCGAGGCGAAGGAGCGGAGCTGGTCGACCATCGTGTTGATGGCCTCCTTGAGCTGGAGGATCTCGCCGCGCACATCGACGGTGATCTTCTTCGACAAGTCCCCGTTCGCCACCGCGATCGTCACCTCCGCGATGTTGCGCACCTGCGCGGTGAGGTTGCCCGCCATCTGGTTGACCGATTCGGTCAACTCCTTCCACACGCCGGAGACGCCCGGCACCTGCGCCTGACCGCCGAGTTTGCCTTCCGTGCCGACCTCGCGCGCGACGCGCGTCACCTCGGAAGTGAACACCGCGAGCTGTTCGATCATCGTGTTGACCAGCTTCGCCGAGCTGAGGAACTCGCCCTTCAGCGCGCGGCCGTCGACCTCGAGTTCCATCGACTGCCCGAGGTCGCCCTTGGCAACGGCGCCGATGGCGCGCGCGACCTCGGTGGTGGGGCGCACAAGGTCGTCGAGCAGGGTGTTGAGCGAATCCACCTTTTCGGCCCATCCGCCGGCGGCGCCGGGAACGGACATGCGTTGTTTGAGACGGCCCTCCTTGCCGACCGTGCGGCTGAGGCGGGAAGCCTCCGAGGTCAACCGCTCCTCGTTGCGAATGGTCTGGTTGAAGGCGTCGGCGATCCGGCCTTCGGTGCCCTCCCAGTCGGAGGGAAGTCGGACGGAGAAATCGCCGTCACGAAAGGCGGCCATCGCGGCGAGAATCACCCTCAGCTTCGCCTCCGCGTTGGCGGCCGGCTCCGTCGCCTGGGGGCGTCTGGTTTGTGCGGGAGAAGTCCGCCGGGATCGAGGCGCGGAGGACTTGGTGACGGCGGGGCTTTTCTTTTTGGAGGGAGAAGCTTTCGAGGCGGCGACGCGGGCGCTGGATGTGGGCATTTATCTGAGGGAGAAACTCTTAAGTGGGAGGCCGATTTGTCCGCCGAGCGACGCCGGGCGGAGCCGGACGCCATTTTTCCAAAGATTTGCGGCGCGAACCATCGGGCCAAATCCCGCAACCCGCCTCCGCAAATCACCGTCTCGCCGCGTCTTCCTTCGACCGGACGCCCACTTTTTCGCTCCGGCGAGGGCGCGCCTTGCATCTCGAGTAAACAGGGTGTTTTACCCTTGTATTACATGCGCTTTCCCCGGGCATCGCTCCTGCTTCTTGTCCTCTTGGCCGGGACCGTTTTGGGCCTGCTGCAACTTTCCTCCCGGGAGGAAAGGCCCCCGCCGCGGCAATCGCCCGGTGGCCTCGCCGAGTCCGTGACACGGGGCGGGGCGGGGGAGCTGCCGGAGGATGAAAGGCACGATCTCATTGCGTCCGTCGAGGTCGCGCCCGTTTCGGACGCGGCCGAACAAACGGTCCAGTTACCCGCCTCCGATGTGTCGCGTCGGGACGCGCGTGCGATCGTGGCTTCGGCCTGGGCCACCGAAACACTGCCCGAGCACGTGGAGTTTCGAGAATGGACCGGCCGGTTTCTCGCGACCGACGAAGTCGCCGCGCGGGAGGCGTTGGTCGCCGAGGGCGTGCGGTTGGCCGAGGCCCGTCGCGCGGCGCTGAAGCAGCTCATCGTTTCGGATCCGGAAGCGGCTTTGGCCGCGGCGGTCCCGCTTCGCATCCGGCGGGTGTTGCCGGCGGCGGTGGTCGCCAGACTTGAACAACGCGTCTCCGCACGGGGCGAACTGGCCCTGAACGCGATCACGCCCGCGCCCGGCGGCGCCGCGCTCGCGGAGCCGGTTTTCCGCAGCGCCTTGATCGACGGCGTCGAATACCGCGCGCACGTCTACGGCCGTCGGGCGGAGCAGACCACCTTGCTCGACGCGGCGCTCCACGGCGTCGCGGTGGATCGCGAACTGGCCGTGGCGGAAAGCCCGGTGCGCATTCTCGAGCCGGACGAGATCCCGGACTTTTCGGCGGCGACCGTGACCACCTGCGCGGACTGCGCCGCGGCCTGGGGCGTCGATCCTTCGCCGGAGCGGATTTCCTATGAATACGCGGGCCTCTTCGGCTCGGCCGCGGACGAGCGTCATTTCCGCGAGGACGCGAGCCGGCTCGAGGCGGCGGAACGCGATCTCACCGAAGCGGACGGCCAGCCGGGCACCTACTCGGTGGTGGGCAGACCGACGCGGGCGTGGACGCACGGCCCGAAAAAAGTCCTGATAATCCGGGTCGATTTTTCCGATCTCCCGGGCGCGCCGGTTTCCGACGGCGAAACGGTGACCGAGGAGTTTGCCGCGCGGTGTTTTTCGGACGAGGGCGGGGTGCGGGACTTCTATGTGGCGTCGAGTTTCGGCAAAACCTGGCCCGAGCTCCGCCCCGCCGTCGGCGGAGACTCGCCCGATGTCACTCCGGTGCTGCGATTGCCGCGCCCGGCGCTCAGCTACGCGGTGAACGGCGACAACGCGTCGTTGCATTTCGACGCGCGAGCCGCGGCGACCAAGGCCGGCTTCGACCCCGCCGCCTACGACCGCGTCGGCGTCGTGTTTTCCCACCTGGGCAACCTCAAGCAGACCGAGGCAAACGGCACGGTCCGGGAATCGCAGATCACCTACGGAGGGCTGGCCACGGTCATCGGCCCGAACTTCTGGGTGAACGGAGCGTATTCGTTCCGCGTCGTCGCCCACGAACTCGGGCACACCTACGGCCTGCGCCACGCGAATCTCTGGAAGGTCTCGGACGGCGACCCGGTTTCGGAAACCGGCGAGTCGATCGAATACGGGGACCCCTTCGACATCATGGGCGGCGGGGAAGGGGAGTTCTCCTCGACCGACGATTTCAGTCATTGGGGAAAATCTCTCCTGCAATGGATACCCGACTCCGCCGTCGCGGTGGCGGTCGCGGACGGCGTCCATCGTATCCACCGGTTCGATGCCGCGGGCGCGGATCTCTCGCTCACGCGCGCCCTGAAAATCCCCCGCGATCCGACGTTCGACTACTGGATCGGCTATCGACGGGGGACCGACCACGCCTCGCTCGACAACGGCCTGTATGTCTTGCGCGGGTTCAACACGAACCGGCCGGCCGAGCTCCTCGATTTCGTCACTCCCGGCGTCGATCCGAAGGATGCCGCCCTTCCGCTCGGAACGAGCTTCGAGGACGTCGCGGCGGGCATCGAGTTCACCCCGATCGCGCAAGGTGGTTCCGGCGCGGACGAATGGATCGACGTGCAGGTCGTCGTCCGACCCCGCGTGCAGTGGGTCGCCACCCGCGTTTTCGCCTCCGAGCAAGGCGGCCTCGCCACCTTGACCCTGCGTCGCACCGGCTCCGCCGCGGGCGCCGTCTCCGTCTCCTACACGAGCGAGGACGACACGGCGACCGCCCCGCACGACTATCTGCCGCTTTCCGGTATCGTGTCCTGGGACGACGGCGACATGGCCGACAAGACCATCTCCGTCACGCTCGTGGCCGACGACGATGCCGAACCCGCCGAAACCTTCCGCGTCCGGATCGACGCCGTCACCGGCGGCGCGCGGGTGGGGCCGTCGACGGCCGTCGTGACCATCGCGGAAGCCGGCGCCCGTGACGACACCTTCGCGGCCGACCTCATCGGCGCGACCGTTTATCGCGTGTTGCCTCTTCCGGACGGCTCCATCCTGGCCGGCGGCGCGTTCGGTCTTTTGCAGGATTCGGCCTTCGCCACTTTCACGAACGTCGGACGCGTCGCCCGCTTCAGGGAGGACGGCGCGCTCGACAAGGAGTTCGATTTTTCGCGCGGCGCCGACGACGGCACCGTGTTCGCCCTCGCGCTTCAGGCGGACGGGCGAATCCTCGTGGGCGGGAGTTTTCGTTCCTATGCCGGCGCGTCGGCCGGCGGTGTCGTCCGCATCTTTCCCGACGGCTCCCTCGATCCCTCCTTCAAACCCGGCGCCGGAGCCAACGGCACCGTTTACGACATCGTCGTCCAGCCCGACGGGCGCATCCTCGTCGCCGGCGCCTTCACCAAGTTCGCCGGCGTCGCGCGCAAAAACATCGTCCGTCTCGAACCCGACGGTCGAATCGACACGGGCTTCGCCAACCCGACCTTCGCCTCGCCCTCGTCGATTCGCTCCATCGCGCTCCAATCCGACGGCAAGGTCGTGGTCGGCGGCGCGATTTCCTACTCGGGACTCTCCGGCGAGGGCTTCAAGTCCGGCGTGGCCCGCCTCAACGCCAACGGCAGCCGCGACACCGGGTTCGACGTCGGCTTCGGCGCGCACACCGCGGAGAAGACGAACAAGCTCACCACCGTCTTCCGCGTGGGCGTCCAGCCCGACGGACGGATCATCGCGGTCGGCGACTTCACCGGGTTCGGCGGATTCAAGGGCAGCCCGCGCCGGCACATCGCGCGCCTCTCGCCCTCCGGCGCGGTCGACACCGCCTTCGCGCCGCGGCCGTCCCTGACGAGCCAGCCCGCGAGCACCTCCGTCGTCGCCCTTCGCATCCTGCCCGGCAATCGCCTGCTCGTGGGCGGCGCGTTCACGAAGGTCGGTTCCGTCGAATGCCAGCATCTCGCGCTGATCAACGAGGACGGCTCCGTCGACACGTCCTTCGCGCAGGCGGGCGGACACTCGGGCAACGTGACCGACTTCGCGCTGCTACCGGACGGCAAGGTGCTTTTCGCGGGCGATCCCACCACGTTCCAATCCTCCGCCGCGCACCGCGCCCTCTGGCGCCTGATTCCCGGACTCTCCGGAGCCCCGGGGAAAATCTCGTTCTCCTCCGACGCCTATTCCGGACGCGAAGGCGGCTCCGTCGTGCTCACCGTGCAACGCATCGACGGCTCGCTCGGGCCCGCTCGCGTCGCCTACGCCGTCGCCCGCGGCCTGTCCTCGGACACCGCAACCGCCGGCGCGGACTACACGCTCGCCGCCGGCACGCTCTCCTGGAACGACGGCGACGACACCGCGCGCACGATCACGATCCCCTTGCACCAGGATCAACACGATGACGACGGCGAGGTGTTCACCGTGCGGCTCGGCGAACCCGTGCTCGGAGGCGCCAGTCTCGGAACTCGTCGCGAGACGCTGGTGACGATCGAGCCTCTCGACCCTCGCGCGCAGACGATCACGTTTCCGCCCCTGGACGACGTCGCGATCGGGGAGGGGGATGTTTCCCTGCTCGCGACCAGCAGCTCGGGCCGCTCCGTCGGCTTCGAACTCGTCTCGGGCGCCGCGATCCTGAACGGCTCGACGCTCACGCCGACCGCCGTCGGACCGATCACCGTTCGCGCCATGCAACCCGGCGACGCGGATTTCGATCCCGCGCCTCCCGTCGAGCGGACGTTCACCGCCTTTGTTCGCGCCGACATCACGCTCACCCAGCTCGCTCAAAGCTACACCGGAACCCCGCGTCCGGTCGGCTTCACCAGCACGCCTCCCGACATCGCCGTCTCGATCGATTACGCGGGCTCGTCCACGCCGCCGGCGAAGGTCGGCAGCTATCCGGTCACGCTCGAGGTCATCGAACCCTTCGTGAGGGGAAGCGCCGCCGGCACGCTCACCATCTCCAAGGCGACGCTCGTCGTGAAAGCGCAGGATCAGCGTCGGCTCGCGGGCACGCCCAACACGCCGGTCGCGCTCGTCTACGAAGGGTTTCAGGGCGACGAAACCACCGCCGATCTCAAGAAAACGCCGGTCGCCAAAATCGGTGCGACCAAGGCGAGCAAACCCGGCGAGTATGCCATCAAGCTCAGCGGCGGCGCCTCGGACAGCTATGCCTTCGAGCTCATCCCGGGCGTCGTCCGGGTGATCGGTTTCGGCGGCACCTACGAAACGCTGCTCGCGGCTCCGGGCGAGGGGAACGGGCCGCTCGGCAAGCTTCGGGTCACCATCCCGCCGGCCGCGCCGACGTTCACCGGCGTGCTCGACCTCGGCGAGGAGCCGAAGTCCATCTCGTTCAAGGGCAAACTCCAGCTCGACCCGCCGCCCGAAGAATCCGGGCAGGATTCCGCCACCGGCACCTGGGCCAGCACCGCCGCCGCGCCGCGAGACTACCGCGTCGTGCTTACCGTCACGGACAGCGCCTGCGCGGCGTCGGTTTATCGCGGGGACGCGCTGATCGCCGAAGGCGTCGGTCCGCGTATCTTCGTGCCTCCGGCGAAAACCGCCGTGTCGTGGATCGGCGCCTACACCGCCTGGCTCGACGATTTCGCGCCCACGACGCCCGACGACGCGAGACCGCTGCCGCCCGGTGTCGGACACGCCTCCTGGAACGTGCCGCGCACCGGCGCGTTCACCTGGAACGTCAAGCTGCCGGACGCCGCGAAATTCTCCACGCCGCTCAAACCGGACGCCTCCGGCGGCTATCGCTTCTTCGCCCGGCCTTACGGCAAACGAGCCAACGCCTTCGTGGCCGGCCGGCTTGATCTCGGCGACACGAACGCCGGGCGTGTTTTTTGGCAAAAAGACGCCCGCGGCGCGGACGCCAATCTCCGCGGCGGCTTCGCGCTCGAAGGCCGCGTCACGGCCGCTGGTTGGCACGCACCGAACAAACAGACCCCGTTGAGGACGATTCTCGGACTTTCCCCGGAGACCGGCGTTTTTTCCGCCATCTACACCTTGGACGCCGAGGTCGACGCCGACGTGGCGGATTTCTCGGAAGTGCCCGAGATCCTGACGCTTTCGGCCGCCGGCAAAGTCGTGCTGGGTCCCGCGAAAACTCCGAATCCCACGAAATTCGAGCTCAAACCGACGCCGAAAAACGGCGCGTTCAGCGGCAGTTTCGTTGTGCCAAAGAAGCGAAAAATTTCGTTCAGCGGCTCGCTTCGTCCCATGCCGGACGACGCGAGCGGCGAAGATCCGGTCGAAATCGGCCGGGGGTTCTTTGTCGTCCCGGCCGCGACCAAGGGGAAGGAGTCGACCTTAGGCGAAATTCGCCTGATCGCGCCACCATCGGGCCCGGCTCCTTGATTTCGGCCCAACGCCCGCCGATGGTCGGTTCTCGACCATCGGCAACCACATGCACACCCGCGGCAGACGGATTTTCGGCCCGATTCCCGGTATTTTCACACCGCCCGCTTTTTTCGCACAATAGATATTATGTCTAATCAACTTTCAGCCCCTCGGCCGTCCTTGGATTTGCCCCGCTTCGATTGGTTGCGCCAACGCCATGCCGGCGTGCTCCTTCACCCCACCTCGTTCCCGGGTGATCAGGGCATCGGCGTGCTCGACGGTCGTGTGCCCCGGTTTCTCGATTTCCTTCAGGCCGCCGGCATCAGCCATTGGCAGGTCTGCCCGCTCGGGCCCACGGGCTACGGCGATTCGCCCTACCAGTGTTTCTCCGCCTTCGCCGGCAATCCCTATCTCGTCGACCTCCATGCGCTCGTCGACGCCGGCCTGCTCGTCGACGGCGATCTCGACGATCTCCGCAAGCTGCCGCGCGACCGTGTCGACTACGGCTGGCTCTACGTCACCAAGTGGCCCGCGCTTTTCCGCGCCTACGAGGCCGCGAAGGCCCGCAAGTTCGCCGATCTGCCCTACGGCGACTTCTCCGCCTTCCGCGCCGGCCATGCGTCGTGGCTCGACGGATACGCGCTCTTCCTCGCGCTCAAGGATCACCACGACGGCAAGCCCTGGTGGCTCTGGCCCGCCGAGCACCGCTTCCTCGCCCGCGTCCGCAAAAGCGCCCTGCCCGCCTCGGTCCTCGACCGCGCCGAGGCGCACGCCTTTTTCCAATATCTGTTCTTCGGTCAATGGGCCGCCGTCCGTGCCGCCGCCCGCGAGCGCGGCATCCGGATCATCGGCGACGCGCCGATCTTCGTCGCGCGCGACTCCGCCGATGTCTGGTCGCGCCCGGACATGTTCCTTGTCGACCAGGAAAGCGGCGTGCCGCTCACGGTCGCCGGCGTGCCGCCCGACTATTTCTCCGCCGACGGCCAGCTTTGGGGGAACCCGCTCTACGCCTGGGAAAAACATGCCGCCGAGGGCTACGCGTGGTGGATCGCCCGCCTTCGCGCCAACTTCGCGCTTTGCGACATCGTCCGTATCGACCACTTCCGCGCCTTCGACACCTACTGGTCCATCCCCGCCGATTCCGCCACGGCCAAGAACGGCGAGTGGAAACAAGGCCCCGGGCTCGATTTCTTCCGCGCGGTCAAAGCCGCCCTGCCCGACGCCCGCCTCATCGCCGAAGATCTCGGCGATCTTTTCGAGAGCGTGCGCGAGCTGCGCGACGCCTGCGGCCTCCCCGGAATGACGATCCTCCAGTTCGCCTTCGGCGGCGACGCGACGAATCTCTACCTCCCGCACAATCTCGTCGCCAACGCCGTCGTGTATCCGGGAACCCACGACAACGGCACCACGCTTGGCTGGTATCGCTCCGCCTCCGCCCGCGAGCAGGACCACGTCCGCCGCTACCTGCGCGTCGACGGACGCGAGATCGGCTGGGATTTCATCCGCTCCGCCTACGCCGCCGTAAGCCGCCTCGCGATCATCCCGCTCCAGGATCTGCTGAGCCTCGGCGCCGAAGCGCGCTTCAACACCCCCGGCGTCGCCGCCGGCAACTGGCAATGGCGCTACTCCGACGATCAGCTCGAACGGCTACGGCGCGAGTCGGCCGCCTACCTGAAGGATCTCGGCGAACTCTACGGACGCGGCTGATCGATAGTTCGTCCCAATGGGCGTCGTCCGCTTTAAGCTTCAGGCGCGATCACGTTGGCTGTGTGCTGAGGGAAAGTCATGCAACACGACCTCCTTCCACTCGATGAGCGGCTCCGCCAGGAAACGCTTCTCGCCCGCGAGCGCGTTTACCGCTTCGGCCAGCCGACCCCGATCGAGCGTCTCACGCTGCCCGGCAACGAGCCCGGTCCCGAGGTGTGGGTGAAGCGCGAGGATCTCTGCGCGGTCAAATCCTACAAGTGGCGCGGCGCGTGCAACCGCATGGCCGTGCTCACCGCCGAGGAGGCCGCGCGCGGCGTCGTGACCGCCTCGGCCGGAAATCATGCGCAGGGCGTGGCCCTCGCTGCGAAAAAGCTCGGCATCCGCGCCCGCATCCACATGCCGCGCTCCACCCCGCGCGTTAAGCAAAACGCGGTGCTTCAGCACGGCGGGGAATTTGTCGAGATCCACCTCTCCGGCGACAGCTACGACGAAGCCGTCACGGCCGCGCGCGAGGACGAACGCACGAGCGGCGCCGTGTATGTGCACGCCTACGACGATCTCCTGGTCATGGCCGGCCAGGGCACGCTCGCCGACGAGGTCGTGTTGTCGGGGCACGGTCCGTTTGACGCCGCGTTTCTCCAGATCGGCGGCGGCGGCATGGCCTCGGGCGTCGCCAACTGGCTCAAGACCTACTGGCCCGCGATCGACATCGTCGGGGTCGAGGGCGTCGGCCAGGCATCCATGAAAGCCGGCCTCGCCGCGGGGCGGCCCGTGCAGCTCGAGCAACTGGACATCTTTTGCGACGGCACCGCCGTGCGAAAAGCCGGCGCGCTGCCCTTCCCCATCTGCCGGCAAACGCTTTCGCGCGTCGAAACCGTCACCAACGCCGAGGTGAGCGCCGCCATTCGCGTGCTCTGGGAGGGCCTGCGCTGCATCTCCGAACCTTCGGGCGCGCTCGGCCTCGCGGGCGTGTTGAAGAATCGCGCCGCCCTCGCCGGCAAACGCGTGCTCGTCGTCGTCAGCGGCGCCAACGTCGACTTCCTCCAGCTCGGCCTCATCGCCCAGTCCCAAGGCACCGTCGGCACCGCGTCGCGCACCCTGCGCGTGCGCATTCCCGAAAAAACCGGAACGATGCTCGGCCTCCTCGGTTCGGCTTTCGCCGGGCTCAACATCTCCGACTTCCAATACGGCAAACACCACGCCGACGACGCGTGGCCGGCTTTCACCGTCACCGCCGAAGATCCCGCCGCCCTCGACGCCTTGCCCGCGCGGCTCGATGCGTCCGGCCACGCTTGGGAAGACATCACCGACGCGGTGGACATCGCCTTCCGCGCCATCCCGATCCGCGGCGATCTGCTCGCCCACCCGATTTTTCTCCGGCTCGATTTCTACGAGCGCGCCGGCGCGCTGCGCGACTTTCTCGCCCACGTGGTGCGAGGCCGCGCCGATCTCTGCTATTTCAACTACCGCCAATCGGGCGAGCGCATCGGTCGCGCCTTGATCGGCCTCGATTTCACAAGCGCGGCCCGACGCGACGAGTTCGTGGCCACCCTGCCCGAACACGGCGAAGGTTACCGCTCGTGCAAGCTGGTCGACGCCGCGACGCACCGGCGCCTGATCTGCTGACCGGCGCGAAGCGCCGCGCACCGGCCACGCGTGTCGCTCAGGCCGAGCCGAGAAACTTGGCGATCCGCGGCAGCGCCTCCTCGCGCGCGTCGTCGATCACGTAGTGCCCGGCGTCGGCCAGATACATCGCGTCCGACTCCGGCAAGCGCTCGCGCCACTCCGTGTAGAAGCTGTCGTTGAAACAAAAATCCCGCCCGCCCCACACGATCAGCACCGGGTTGCCTCGGAACTTTTCGATCCCCGCCGCCGTCGCCTCCAAGACCGGCCAGCTCGGGTGCGCGTCGTCCATCGGGATGTCCTTCACGAAGGCGTCCACCGCCACGCGGTTCGCCCACGAGTCATACGGGAACAGATAGCCGCGCTTCTCGTCCGCCGTCAGCGCGCGCCTGGCCATCGCCATCCAGGTCGCGGGCCACGCGAAGCCGTTCAACCCGCGCACCAGCGCCGTGCCCGGGAAATGCGTTTTGCAGAGCGCGATCCGCGCCGGGATGCGTTTCGAGGGGAACGCCCCCGTATTCAGAACAACGATACGACCGATCGATTCCGTGTGTCGCGCCGCGAAACCGAAACCGATCGCTCCGCCCCAGTCGTGCACCACGAGATGCACGCGCTTCAGCCCGAGCTTCGCGACCAGCGCGGCCACGTCGTCGATGCGCTGCTTCAGCGTGTAGCGGTAGTTCTCCGGCTTTTCCGAGAGCCCCATGCCGATGTGATCCGGCACCACGCAACGGAAGCGCGGCGCGAGCAGCTTCACCAGCTCGCGGTAGTAGAAGGACCAGGTCGGATTGCCGTGCAGCATCAGCACCGCCTCGTCGCCCTCCCCGGCCGCCGCGCCCGGGCCTTCGTCGAGGTAGCTCATCTCCGCGCCGCCGGGCGTGGTGAAACGCTTCGGCGTGAAGGGATACAATGGCTGGAGCCAGTCGGGGACCGCGTTCATGCGAGATAGGAAGACGGACGCGCGACGATGCCGACCCGGCGGGCCGCTCGCGGCGAAGATTCGAGGAAAATGTTCATGCGGGTAACCACGGCCTGCGGACGCTCACCACTCCAACGAGAGCATGAGCGAGTTCAGCCCGCTGCCGATGCCGAGCAGCGCCACGCGGTCGCCGTCCTTCACGGCTCCCGCCTCCACCGCGCCCGCGAGCGTGGCCGGCAGCGCGACCGAGCCCGTGTTGCCGAGCGTCTCGAAGGTCGAAAAATCCCCGGCCAGGTCGAGGCCGAGCGCCTCGTAGAGTTTGCGCCGGTGCGTGCTGCCGACCTGGTGACAGATGGTGCGCTGGAAATCGGCGCCAAACTCCGCGGTGAACGCAGCCCAGGTCTCCCGGGCCAGCTCGATGCCGGCGACGAGCAGGGCCTCGCTGTCGGTCTGCATCGCGAGCGCGTCCACCCCGTGCGTATCGCCCTGGCAAAGCTCGCTGTGCGCCGTCGCCGCGCGCGCCACGCCGCCGTGTAAACGGTGCGGACGCGTGCCCGCGGGCAGCAGCGACTCGTGGCAGACCACCGCCGCCACCGCGCCCGAGCCGATCGTGAGGTTCGCGAAGAAGGGCTTGATGCCGTTGCGGTCGAGCGGCGCGGTCAGCAGCGTTTTTAGCGTCTGCTCGACGAGCGGGCCGCCGTTTTCGCCCGAGCACACCAGCGCGCACTTGATCTGCCCGCTCTCGATCATGCCCGCCGCGACGGTGAGCGCGTTGAGCCAGCCGAGACAGGCGTTGGAGAGGTCGAAGATCTGCGCCGTCGCCGGCAGCCCGATCTTGCGGTGCGCGAAGCTCGCCGTCGCCGGCTCGAGCATGTCGCGGCAGACCGCGGAATGGATGAAGAGCTCCACCTGCTCGGCGCGGATGCCCGACTTCGCCAGCACCGCCCTGCCCGCCGCCGCCGAGGCGTCGGAGGGACGCGTGCCCGCCGGCCAAACGCGGCGCTCGCGGATGCCCGTCATCAGCTCGAGCCGGCCCTCCGGCAGACGCAGGCGGCGATAGAGCGGCTCGAGCCTGCGCTCGATCTCGACCGAGGTGAGCACCTCGTCCGGCAGCGCCGTGGCCAGCGATTCGATGACGGTGTGTTGGAATTTCATGCCTGTTGCCCGGAGCCGGCGGCTTGTGTCTGTTTTTTGGATACGCGAAGGAGATCAGCCCCGTGCGGACGCGTCCGCGTCGCCGCCCGCCGCCGGCGGCTTGTTCTCCACCCGCATCGCCAGCCGGATGATGTCCTTGTCGAAGTAGTTCGAGCCGAGACCGGCGTCGATCGTGAGCGTCGTGCCGTTGATGCCGCTGCTGCGCTCGCTGAGCAGGAACACCGCCGGATCGGCGACCTCCTGCGTCGAGAGGTTGCGCTTACGGAAGGTCAGCTTCTCCGCGTAGAGATAGCTTTCGAGGTAGCCCGGGATGCCCGCCGACGCGCTGGTCTTGAGCGGTCCGGCGCCGATCACGTTGAAACGCACCTCGCTCACCGCGGGCTCGCCGGAGAAGCTCTTGGCGAGAAAACGCGTCGCCGACTCCAGCGCGGCCTTGATCGGGCCCATGTAGCCGTAGTTGTCGGGCGTCACGAGCAGCGACGAGATGCCGATCGTCACCACCGAGGCGTTTTTCGCGAAGTGAGGTTTGAAGGCGTTGGCCAGCTCGACGAGCGAGAAGGCCGAGATCGCCGTCGCCTGGAGAAAGTCCTTCCGCTTCGTCTCGTGGAAGGGCTTGAAGCCCTCCGCGTAGTTCGCGAACGCGATCGAGTGCACGAGCCCGTGCAACGGCGCGAAACCCGCCGCCGCCACCTCGCTCGCCAGGCGCGCCGCCGCGCCCTCCTCCTCGACGTCGCACACGAAGACCGGTTTGCCGGCGAGGAGCGTTTCGAGCGATTTTTTGCGCGCCTCGGAACGCACGGCGTAGATGACACGCGCGCCCTGCTCCTCGAGCGTCTTGGCGATGTGCCAAGCCACGCTCTTGCGATTGGCCACGCCCTGCACGAGGACGTTTTTTCCGGTGAGCTGGAGAAAGTCGGACATGATCGCGGGGCGTGTCGGGGTTACTGCTGCGCTTGCTGGGCCGCCTGCGCCGACGTCGCCGCCGCACCGCCCGTCGTCTGCTGGCCCTCGGGAGTCTTCCACGCCACGGTGAAATCGACGCTCAGCACGCGGGTGCCGTCGGCCTTTTTCACCGAGCCGCTCATCATCGTGAAGCCCGCCACCACGTCCTTTTTCTTCACCTCGATCAGGACCGTGTCGCCCGGATAGACCGGCGTGCGGAAACGCACGTCCGCGATCTTCGAGAGCAGCGGCACGCCCGCGCCCGGAGCCGCGCCGGCGGCCTGCGCCTGTTTCGCCATGAAGAGCGCGCCCGTCTGGAACACCGCCTCGCAGAGCAACACGCCCGGCGTGATCGGCGCGTTCGGATAGTGCCCGCGATAAAAATCTTCGTCCGCACGCCAGGTGCGCTTGGCCACGAGCCCGTCCGCGTTCTCCGAGACGATCTCGTCGACGAAGAGGAAGGGCGGACGGTGCGGGATGAGGGCTTTGACGGCGTCGAGGGCGGACATGGTTTACGGAGGGAAAGCCGCCAAACACACCGTCCCCCGCGCCTCCGCGCAAGGGCGGAAAACACCCGCGTCTTCGCGTCGCCCCCGTGCCGTCGCCCACCGTCTCCCCGATACACGCCGCCGATGCCTCATGATTTTCTGCCACATGCTTTCCGCCGGCTTTCGTCGCCCTCGCCCCTTCCTGGCCGCCATGCTCCTGCCATTCCTCTGCGATCCGCTCGGCGCCGATCTCGCCGCGTCCGACACGGAACCCACGCCGTTTGCCGAAGATGCAGTTTCTGCGGGCGAGCCACCCCACATCCTCGACCCGCTCGAGGTCACCGGGCTCTTGCCCGATCAACTCGCGCTCACACCCGGCGCCGGCTCCGTCCTGCTTGCCGAGGAGCTCGACCGCCTGCGCCCCGCGAATCTCCACCAAGCCACGACCTTCGTGCCCGGCCTGCGCGCCATCGACGATGACGCCGCCGGACGCCGCATTGGCATCGGTCTCCGCGCCGCGCCCGCGCGTCGTTCCCGCAAGGTTCTGCTTCTCGAGGACAACGTGCCCGTGAACGGCGCCACCTACATCGATCCGTCGACGCACCACACGCCGCCGCTCGACCGGCTCGAACGCGTCGAGGTGCTTCGCGGCGCCGGCCATCTCCGCCACGCGCCGCTCAACAACCACGGCGTCGTCAATTTTCGCAACGTCCGCCCGACCTCGACGCCCGAGACGCTCGTGCGCGTCGCCGGCGGCGAACTCGACACCGCCCGGTTCCACGCGCGTCACTCACGGCGCGAGGGCCCGCTCGGGCTCGTCCTCTCCTACACCACCGAGCGCTCCGACGGCAGCTTCGACATCGAGCGGATGCGATATCATGATTTCCACTTCGCCACCGAGTGGCAGGCCGGGCCCGACGATCAGCTCGCCTTCTCCGTCACGCATTTCCGCGAGCGCTCCCGCTACGACGAGAGCAACCTCACCCCCGCCGAATACGCCGCCGCCCCGCGCCGAAAGGCCGGCCGCTTCGGTCAGGAATACAACGCCTTCGCCCTCGACCTCTGGCGCACCCAGCTCACGCACGTCCACCAGACCGCCTCCGGGCTCGCGTTCGAGACCACGCTGCACGCCGCCAATCTCAACCGCCCGCGCGTCACCGTCGACGGCGGCGAATCGCCCGTCTCCGCCCTGCCCGATCTCGCGCCCGACGATCCCTTCGATCCCGCCGCCGGCACCGGCCACATGCTCGGACGCCTTCGCCGCTATCGCACCTTCGGCGTGGAAACTTTGCTCGCGTCCTCCCCCTCCTCCCCCGCGCCCGAGCGCGATCTTTCGGACCTTCCGCAAGCCACCGGTGCCGATCCCGCGAACGATCGTTCCTGGCGCGTCGGCCTCGGCTTCGACCGGCAATTTCTCGACGACCGCCGCTCGACCGGTGCGGAGGGCGAGATTCTCACAACCTCGTCGCCCGGCCCGATCACCCGCCACGTGGCCTATCAAGCCACCGCCGCCGCCGTCTTCGCCGAGGAGACGCGTCGTTTCGGTCCGTGGTCCGTCTCGGTCGGCGCACGCGCAGAGTATTACACGCAGTCCAGGTTCCGCCGCAGCCTTCCCGCCGATCCCGGCCCGCACGATCCGCGCGAGAGCGATTCGCACACGCTCTTCCTGCCCTCCGCCTCGCTGCTTCACGACGGTCTTCGCGACACCGAGTTTTTCGCCAACATCGGCCGCGGCTACATGCCCGCCATCGCGCGCACCGCCGAGTCCTTCCCGCTCCGCCCCGAGATCGGCCTCAACTCCCAGCTCGGCGCGCGCACCCGCGCCCTTCCGCTTTTCGACCTCGAGATCGCCGTCTTCGCCAATCGTTTCTCCGACACGATCGTCCACGCACCCTACACCCGCGACGACCAAAACGTGTTTCTCAACAGCGCCGACTCCCGCGCCTACGGCATCGACCTCGCGCTCCGCCTCCGCTCCACCGCCGAGATCCGGCCGGTCGTCGAGCTCGCCTACAACTACACCCGCGCCCGCTTCTCCGGCGGCCTCGCCGACGGCAACGACGTGCCCGAGGTGCCTCGCCAAACCGCCGCGCTCACGCTCGGCGTCGAGCGCGCCTCCCGCTGGCACGCCAGCGTCACGCTCAGCCACCTCGGCTCCTTCTTCACCGATCCCGCCAACACGCGCTCGCTCACGCTCGCCGACGAAGCCGGCGCCATCCTAGGCCCGGGCGACGAGTTCGAGGTGCGCGAGCCCGTCGTGCTCGGCCGCGTGCCGTCGCACACTTTGCTCTCCGCCCGCGTGAGCGTGAACAGCCGCGATGGCGCCCTCACCTTCTGGGCCCAAGCTCGCAACCTCACCGACCGGCTCTACATCGCCGACCTCGAAAACGGCGTGCGCCCGGGCCCGCCGCGCACCGTTCTCGCTGGACTCGACCTGAGGTTCTGAGTTCCGAGGCGCGCCTCCACGGAGCCGCCCGCCCCGTCGTCTCCCGATCGCCACTGGTGCCCGCCCCACCCCGTCCGAGGTGTTCTCTCCACCGTGTCTTGGTCCGCGCCCCGGGTAAACTCCCTTGTCCCCGCTGCCTACACTCCGCGCGATGCCCGCCCGCCGTCGCCATCTTTCCGCAACGTTCCTCGGCCTCGTCGGCGCCGCCCTCGCCTCCTTCGCCTCCCCGTCGCTCCGTGCCGCCGCCCCCGCTTTCGAGCATCCCGAGGCCACCGAGGACAACTGGGTGATCGCCCCGAAAAACTACGCGAGCACCCGCTACAGCACGCTCGACGAGGTCACGACCGAGAACGCCGCCAAGCTCCAGGTCGCCTGGACTTTCTCCACCGGCCTCGTCCGCGGCCACGAGGCCGCGCCGCTCGTCGTCGGCGACACGATGTATGTCGTCACGCCGTATCCAAATTATCTCTACGCGCTCGATCTCTCCGACGGCGGCGCGCTTAAGTGGCGCCACGAGCCCAACCCCGCCCGCTCCTCGCAGGGCGTCGCCTGCTGCGATGTCGTCAACCGCGGCGCCGCCTGGTGGGAGGGCAAGGTCATCTACAACACGCTCGACGCGCACGTCGTCGCCGTCGACGCCTCCACCGGCAAGGAGGCGTGGAAGACCAAGGTCGGCGACATCAACAAGGGCGAGTCCATGACCATGGCCCCGCTCGTCGTGAAGGGGAAGGTCCTCGTCGGAAACAGCGGCGGCGAGTTCGGCGTGCGCGGCTGGCTCAAGGCTCTCGACGCCTCCGACGGCAAGGTGCTTTGGACCGCCTACAGCACCGGCCCCGACGCCGAGGTGCTCATCGGTCCCGATTTCCGCCCGCACTACGAGCAGGACCGCGGCCGCGATCTCGGCGTCACCACCTGGCCGCCCGACGCCTGGCGCATCGGCGGCGGCACCGTGTGGGGATGGATTTCCTACGATCCCGAGCTCAACCTGATCTACTACGGAACCGGCAATCCCGGCCCGTGGAATCCCGAGCAGCGCCCCGGCGACAACAAGTGGACTTGCGGCATTTTCGCGCGCGATCCCGACACCGGCCAGGCGAAGTGGTTTTATCAGTTCAGCCCGCACGACCTCTACGATTGGGACGGCGTCAACGAGCAGATTCTCCTCGACCTCGAGATCGAGGGCCGCCCGCGCAAGGTTCTCCTCCGCCCCGAGCGCAACGGCTTCATCTACATCCTCGATCGCGCCACCGGCGAGGTTCTCTCCGCCAACCACTTCGCCTACAACACCACGACCACGCACGTCGATCTCCGCACCGGCCGTCCGCAGCACGTCGAGGCCAAGAAACCCAAGGTCGGCGAAATCGTGCGCGACATCGCCCCGCCCGCGCCGGGCGCGAAGGACTGGCAACCCTCCGCCTACTCGCCGCGCACCGGCTACGTCTACATCCCGCACCAAAACCTCACCATGGACGTGACCGCCGCCGAGGCCAACTACATCGCCGGCACGCCCTTCGTCGGCGCCGAGGTCCGCATGCACGCCGGCCCGGGCGGCCACCGCGGCGAGTTCAAGGCCTGGGACCCGATCGCGCGCAAAGCCGTCTGGTCCTTGAAGGAAAAATTTCCCGTCTGGAGCGGCACCGTCGTCACCGCCGGCGACGTCGCCTTCTACGGCACGATGGACGGCTGGTTCAAAGCCGTGCACGCCCGCACCGGCGAGGAGCTGTGGAAATTCAAATGCGGTTCCGGCATCATCGGCCAACCCGTCACCTACCGCGGCCCCGACGGTCGCCAATACGTCGCCATCCTCTCCGGCGTCGGCGGTTGGTCCGGCGCCGTCGTCGCCGGTCAACTCGATCCGCGAGACGGCACCGGCGCCCTCGGCTTCGTCAACGCGATGAAGGATCTCCCGCAACACACCAGCCCCGGAGGCATGCTCTATGTGTTCCGCCTGCCTTGATCGCCGCCGCGTCGCGGGCGCCCGCCACCTCGCCCGCCTGCTCGTCCTCGCGAGCCTGCTCTTCGCCTCCTGCCAAGGTTCGCTCGTCCTCGCCGACGCCGCATCGGCCGCCACCACGGGCACCACCGCGTCAACGTCAGCACCCGCGCCCGAGCCGCGCGTCCTTCGCGTCGCCGCCGATCCCAACAACCTGCCCTTCTCCAACGAGCGCCTCGAGGGTTTCGAAAACCGCATCGCCGAGCTCATCGCCGCCGAACTCGGCGCGCGTCTCGAATACCAATGGTGGCCGCAACGCCGCGGCTTTTTCCGCGAGACGGTCGGGGCCGGCCGCGCCGATCTCGTGCTCGGCGTGCCCGCCGGCTTCGAGCGCGTGCTCACCACTCGCCCGTATTACGTTTCCACCTACGTCTTCGTGCAAAAGGTCGACGATCCGCCGCTGCGCTCCGTCGACGATCCCGCGCTCGAACATCTGCGCATCGGCGTGCAGCTCGCCGGCGACGACGGCAACAACACGCCGCCCGCCCACGCGCTCTCCCGTCGCGGCCTCGTGGAAAACATCCGCGGCTACACGCTCTTCGGCGACTACGCGCAAGACAGCCCGCCCTCCGCCATCGTCGCCGCCGTCGCGTCCGGCGAGGTCGATGTCGCCGTCGCCTGGGGGCCGATGGCCGGCTACTTCGCCGCGCGCCAGACTCCGCCGCTCGCCGTCACCCCGCTCGATCCCTGCAACTGCCCCGACCTTCCCTTCACCTTCGCGATCGCCGTCGGCGTCGCCCGCGCCCGCCCCGAACTTCGCGACGAGGTCGACGCCATCCTCGCCCGCCGCGCCGACGACATCGCCCGCATTCTCGACGCCTATCGCGTGCCGCGCGTCGCTCCGAACGTCCCCGATCGCACCGCCCCCGCGCTCACCTCCGCCGCAACCGACTCGCCGCCGCGAAAGGAGCCCCGTCATGCGAGCCCCTGAGACCAAACGCCCGCGCCTCGGCTTGCTCGGCGGTTTCGTCGTCGCGCTCGCGTTCGCCTTTGTTCTCGCCGCCTGTCGCCAGGAAGAGCGCCGCTTCCGTGAAACCCCGTCGCGCGCCGGCGCCGGACCCATCGCGCAGGGCGATCTCCGTCCCGGCGGCGTCACACCGGGCGCCTCCGCGCCCAATCCCTACGAGGGCAACGCGCACGCCATCGCCGAGGGCAAACGCCTCTTCGCCTGGTTCAATTGCAACGGCTGCCACTTCGCCGGCGGAGGAGGCATCGGCCCCGCGCTGATGGACCTGAAGTGGATCTACGGCTCCGAGCCTGCGCAAATTTTTTCCTCCATCGTCGAGGGCCGGCCCGACGGCATGCCCGCCTTCCGCGAGCGGCTCGACGACCAGCAGGTCTGGCAGCTCGTTTCCTACATCCAGACGCTCGGCGGCGTTCCCCCTCCCGGAAAACCCGTCGACCGCGCCCACCTGCCCGCACCTCCCGGGGAGGGCGCCAAGTCCCGCGAAACCGCCCCCGGCGATTGATTCCCATGCTGTCGCCACGTCCGTATCCGCTTCTTCGCTACGCCGGCGCCGCGCTCGCGCCCGCGTTGCTCCTCGCCGCCCTTCCCGACCTCGCCCGCGCCGGCCTCGTCGGCGAACACGACGCCCTCTCGCCCGCCGGCCCGCAGGCCATGCATATCGACCGGCTCTGGCGCGCCCTGCTCTGGGGCTGCACCGCCGTCTTCGCCCTCGTCACGGGCGCCCTCGTTTTCGCCGTCGTCCAACACCACCCCGCGCCCGACACCCACGACCTCCCCGCGCCGGCCCGCCGACGCGTCGTGCGCGTGATCTCCTTCGCCGTCGGCCTCTGCGTCGCCGTGCTCTCGTGGTTCACCGCCGAGACCTTGATCGCGGAGCATCGCCTGCGCGGGCTCGAACGCCCCGAAGACGACGGGCACCTCACCATTCTCGTGACCGGCCGGCGCTGGTGGTGGGACATCCGCTACGAGTTTCCGCAGGCTTCCGACATCGTCGCGACCGCGAACGAAATCCACATCCCCGTCGGTCGCCCCGTCCACCTTCGCCTCGTCACCGCCGACGTGATCCACAGTTTCTGGGTGCCCGCTCTCCACGGAAAACGGGACCTCATCCCGGGGCGCGAAAACCACCTCTGGCTGCAAGCCGACCGCCCCGGAGTCTACGAGGGACAGTGCGCCGAGTTTTGCGGTTACCAGCACGCGAAGATGCGCCTGCTCGTGATCGCCCGGCCCGAGGACGAGTTTCACCGCTGGATCGCCGAACAACGCCTTCCCGCCCGCGAGCCCGCCACCGAGTCCGAACGCCTCGGCCGCGAGGTGTTTCTCAAGAGCTCCTGCGTCATGTGCCACACCGTGCGCGGCACGGGCGCGGCAAGCCGGGCCGGCCCCGACCTCACCCATCTCGCCAGCCGCCGCACGCTCGGCGCCGTTTCCGTTCCCAACACGCGCGGCCACCTCGCCGGCTGGATCCTCGATCCGCAGGGCATCAAGCCCGGCAACCACATGCCGCCCCACGCCTTCCCCGCCGAGGAGCTCCACCCGCTCCTCGACTACCTGGAGAGCCTGAAATGACGCCGCAGGATCCTCGCCCGTGTGACGCCGCTTCCGCCGCGTCCGACGCCGCACCGCCCGCCGGTCCGCGCGCCTACGACGCCTGGCTTGACGAGGCCTCGCTTCGCCGCACGTGGACGCGCGCGCCGGGTTTCTACGGCTGGCTCACCGCCACCGACCACAAGGAGATCGGCCGGCGCTTCATCGCGACCGCGTTCATCTTCTTCCTCGTCGGCGGCGTGCTCGCCGCGCTCATGCGCATCCAGCTCGCCTCGCCGGAAAACACCTTCCTCTCGCCCGACCGCTACAACCAGATCTTCACCATGCACGGGGTGACGATGATGTTCCTCTTCGCCGTGCCCATGATGGAGGCCGCCGCCATCTACCTCGTCCCGCTCATGGTCGGCACGCGCAACCTAGCCTTCCCGCGCCTCAACACCTTCTCCTACTACATCTACCTGTTCGGCGGCATCCTGCTCTACGTCGGCTTCGTCCTCGATATCGGCCCCGACGCCGGCTGGTTCGCCTACGTGCCGCTCGCCGGTCCGGAATTCTCGCCGGGCAAACGCATGGATTTCTGGGCGGAGATCATCACCTTCCTCGAAATCTCCGCGCTCGTCGGCGCGGTTGAGATCGTCGCCACCGTCCTGAAACTTCGCGCGCCGGGCATGACGCTCCGCCGCATGCCTCTCTTCGTGTGGGCCATGCTCGTGACCTCCGTCATGATCGTCTTCGCCATGGCCACGGTGGAGACCGCGAGCGTTTACCTCATCCTCGAGCGCCTCGTCGGCACGCACTTCTTCAACCCCGCCCAGGGCGGCGATCCGCTCCTCTGGCAACACGCCTTCTGGTTCTTCGGCCATCCCGAGGTCTACATCATCTTCATTCCCGCCACCGGCATGGTGGCGCAGATCCTGATCGCGTTCTCGCAACGCCCCATCGTCGGCTACCCCGCCATCGTGACCGCGATGATCGCCACCGGCTTCCTCGGCTTCGGGCTCTGGGTGCACCACATGTTCACCACCGGTCTGCCTTGGATCGGCCTGAGCGTCTTCGCGATCATCAGCATGCTCATCGCCATCCCGAGCGGCATCCAGGTCTTCTGCTGGATCGCCACGCTCTGGAACGGACGCCTCCGCCTGCGCACTCCCCTCTGGTTCGTGCTCGGCTTCATCTTCATCTTCGTCCTCGGCGGCCTCACCGGGGTCATGCTCGCCGCCGTGCCCTTCAACTTCCAGGCGCACGACACCTACTTCGTCGTGGCGCATTTCCACTACGTGCTGATCGGCGGCGCGGTTTTTCCGCTCTTCGGCGCCTTCTACTACTGGTTCCCGAAGCTCTACGGACGCATGCTCTCCGAGCGCCTCGGCCGCTGGAACTTCTGGCTGATGTTCGTCGGCTTCAACCTCACCTTCTTCCCGATGCACAAGCTCGGCTTCGACGGCATGCCGCGCCGCGTCTACACCTACCTCGACGAGACCGGTTGGAGGCCGCTCAATCAACTCTCCTCGCTCGGCGCCGTCGTCCTCGCGCTCGGCGTGCTGGTCTTCGTGGTCAACGTCGTCCGCAGCCTCCGCCGCGGCACGCCCGCCGGCGACAATCCCTGGGATGCCGACACCCTCGAGTGGGCCGCCGCCTCGCCGCCCGCGCTCGAAAACTTCCGCAACCCGCCCGTGGTCGACAGCCGTTATCCGCTCTGGACGCGCACGCCCGACGCGCCCGTCGTCGTCGGCCTGAGCGACCGCGTGCAGGAGGCGCTCGTCACCACCGCCATCGACGCCACGCCCGACCACCGCACCGTTTTCCCCGGCCCCTCCATCTGGCCCTTCATCGCCGCGTGCAGCGTCACGCTGCTCTTCTTCGGCACCATCTTCACGCTCTGGGCCGTGCCGGTCGGCCTCGTTCTCCTCACCACCTCGCTCGTCGTCTGGCTCTGGCCGCGCCACCCCGACGCCGACCGCGACGAGGCCCCGCCCGCGTCATGAACGCCCCCGTCCGCAACGTCGACGTCCGCGGCCTGCCCGACCACGCCTACGGCCTCCGCACCGTGCTCGGCTGGGGCACGCTCGGCTTCATCGCCATCGAGGGAACGGTCTTCGCCACCCTCGTGGCGTCCTGCCTTTATGGATACGCCCGGGCCGAGCTTTGGCCGCCTCCGCCCTTCGGCCCGTCGCTCCTGGTCTTCGGCGTGGTCAACACCGTCCTCCTTCTCCTCAGCCTCCTGCCCAACGTGCTCTGCCGCCGCGCCGCCGAGACGCAAAACCTGCCGCGCGTGCGCGGCTGCCTGCTCGCCATGCTCGCGCTCGAGGTCGCCTTCCTCGTCGTGCGCGGCTACGAGTTCGCCGGGCTCGAGGTCCGCTGGGACGACAATTTCTACGGCTCGATCCTCTGGACGATGCTCGCCGCCCACACGCTCCACCTCTTCGCCGATGTCGTGGAGACCGCCGTGCTCTTCGCCCTCGCCTACCGCCGCGGCATTCGCCCGCACCGCTTCGCCGACATCCACGACAACGCCACCTACTGGTATTTCGCGGTCGTCGCCTGGCTCCCGCTCGCCGCGCTCATCTACGTGCTCCCGCGATTGGGCTGATCCCATGCCGCCGCTCCTCGCCCATGTCTCCCCCAACTACGCCGCGCCCGCCGGCCCGCGCGGCTGGGCCGAGCTGCCTTTCGCTTGGGAACTCGATTTTCTCGTGCTCGTCGCGCTCGCCCTCTCCGCCACGCTCTACATTCGCGGTTCGCTTCGTCTCCGCGCCGCGCTTGTCGCGAGAAAAACACCGGCCGCCGACGCCGAGTCCGGCTCCGTCTCGCTCCGTCGCCTCGCCCGCCGTCGCCTGTGCTTCTGGGCCGGTTGGGGAACGCTCTTCCTCGCGCTCGCCTCGCCGCTGCACCCTTGGGGGCAGGTGTTGTTCTCCGCCCACATGGTCCAGCACGAGCTTCTCATGCTCGTCGCCGCGCCGCTCCTCGTCCTCGGCCGACCGTGGATGACCATTCTCTTCGCCTTTCATCGCGACGACGCACGCTCGCTCTCGCGCGTCGTCCGCCGCCCGGGGCTCCGCGTCTTCCGGCGCCTGCTCGCGCATCCCGTCGCCACCTGGGCCGTCCACGCCTTCGCGCTCTGGCTCTGGCACGTGCCCGCGCTCTTCGACGCCACCCTACGCCACGAATGGGTCCACCACGCGCAACACCTCTCCTTCTTCGGCTCCGCCCTCCTCTTCTGGTGGGCGCTCTTTCTCGCCCGCCCCGTCGGCGCCGCCACCGGCGCGGCCCTGCTCTACCTCTTCACGACCATGCTCCACACCGGCCTCCTCGGCGCTCTGCTCGTCTTCGCCGACGCCCTGCTCTACCGCGGTTATGTCGCCACCGCCGCCGATTGGTCGCTCACGCCGCTCGAAGACCAGCAGCTCGGCGGACTTCTCATGTGGGCTCCCGGCGGCCTCGTCTACGTCGCCGTCGCCCTCGCTCTCCTCGTCCGCTGGCTGCGCGCGGCCGACCGCGAACCGTCCCGCGTCGCGCTCGCCGCGCTCTCCCGCTCCGCGCCGCTCGCGCTGTGTGTTCTCCTCTTTATACCCGCCTGCTCCCGCCCGCCCGTCGTCGAGTCCGCCCTCGCCGGCGGCGACCCCGGGGCCGGCCAGCGCAAGATCAAGGAATACGGCTGCGCCGCCTGCCACACCATCCCCGGTATTCCTGGCGCCACTACGGTCGTCGGGCCTCCGCTCACCGGCATCGGCTCGCGCAACTACCTCGGCGGAACGCTTCCCAACACGCCGGAAAACCGCGTTCGCTGGATCCTCGATCCCGCCGCGCACAATCCCCGCACCGTGATGCCGAAGCTCGTCACCGACGAACAAGACGCCCGCGACATCGCCGCCTACCTGGCGACGCTGCGGTAGGGCGGGACCGCTGGGCCCGCCGCAGAATACCGAAGAGAGAAATCGCTCCCAAAATCAACGCCCTCCCCAACACGGCGCACCCGACGGTTACGCCCTCCCCGTCCCTGCGTCACTCCGCCACCGGCCCGACCGCCACGCCCCACGGGCGTTCGCCGACCTTCACGCGCGCCACTTCGCGCCGCGCATTCACGTCGATCACCGAAACGTCGTTCGAGGGACCATTCGCGGTGAACAAAAACGCGCCATCCGGGCTTAGCGCCACGCCCCAAGGACGCTCGCCCGCGGCGATGTTCGCCACCACACGCCGCTCCGTCACGTCAAGCACCGCCACGCCGCCGCCGCGGCCGGTCGAGACGTAGAGCATGCGCCCGTCGGGAGCCAGCGCCGCGCCCATCGGCAAGGCCGGCGGCGGCACCGCGATCGATCCGATCAACACATCCCGCTCCGCGTCCACGATCGCCACCTCGGGCTTCGTCTCCAAGGGAACGTAGGCGCGCTTCCCGTCCGCCGAAAATGCCACCGTCCGCGGGCGCCCGCCGAGCCGCAGCTTCGCCACGCGGTCCGCCGTCTCCGCATGCAGCACGAACACGTCGCCCTCCTCCTCGCAGGTGATGTAAACCACCTCGCGCGTCGGATGCAGCGCCACGCCTTCGGGCTCGCCCGTCACCTCCGCCTTCACGACGAGTTTCCCTGTCTCGATATCCCAGATCGAGGCTTCGCCGATATCCTCGTTGGCCACGATCACGCGGCGCTCGTCTCGACTCAGGGCAAACTCCTCCGGATCGGAGCCGACGCGCAGCTGCTTTACGCGCGCGCCCGCGCGCAGGTCCACCACCGCGATGCCGTCGGCCGATTTATCCGCTACCGCGCTCTTCGCGCGCTCCGGATCCGCGCCCGGCCCCATGCGCGGCGAACCGCTCGTCGCGACATACAAGGTTCGCCCGTCGGACGACACCTCGATCCCGCGCGGACGCTTCCCCACCGGGATGGTTTTCACCACTTCTCGGCTCATTCCGTCGATCACCGAGACATCGCCCGAGCCTTCGTTGCTCACATAGATCGCGTAACGCGCCGCCGCGGAGGCCGCCGAGCCCTCCGCCTTTGCCGACGCCTCCGCGAGAGCGGCCGGGCCGCCCGGCAGCCCGGCCGCCAAGGCCAGCGAACAGAAAAACTTCGCGATGCGCATGCGCCGCTCCGCTCGCGACTCAACGCGCCGCCGGGGCTTGCAGGACGGTCATCTTCGCCACGTCGGGAATCCGTTCCGCGAGCCACTGCGCCATCGCCTCCTCCTCGCGCAAGATCTCACGGCAGATCTGCGCGATCTCCGGGCGTCCCGCCTCCTCCGATGCCGCGATGAGCGAACGATAACACGCGATCTCGAAGTGCTCCATCGCGTAGTCCGAGAGGAAATTCTTCATGATCTCGTCGCCGAACATCCCGGTCGCGACGCCCTGCACCTTGCCCATGACGGTGCCCATCATGCCCTTCATCGTCGACGGCGTCTCGCCCAGGAAACTGAGACAACGCTCGATCTGCTCCGCGTGACGGCGCGTTTCGTAGAGATGTTGCAGATCCTTCTCGCGCACGTCGGGCAAGTCCTTCGCGTCGTCGGCGTGGTTTTCGAGCACCTTGGCGAGGCTCTGCTCCATGGAATAGGCGTCGTTGAGCCAAGCGATGAGTTGTTTGTCGGCGGGGGAATCGTAGGACATGGTCGTGGTGGGTTGTCGGGTTTCGCCCAAGCTACCACCGCCTCCGTCCCGCCGAAATGGGGCCGCCCGCCCCGCGCAAGGTGGGGACCGCGCCCCCGCCCGTGTCCGATGTTGCCCCGCCTTCCGACGCCCTGTCCGCTCTCTCCGTCACCTCGGTTTCCGTTCCTGTGCGTCCTCCACATTGCTCCGCGCTCCCTGCTCCACGTCCCGCCTACGTCGGCCGCCTCGCGCCTTCGCCGACCGGACGACTGCACCTCGGCCACGCCCGCACCTTCGCGCTCGCCGCCGGGCGCGCCCGCGCCGCCGGCGGACGTCTCCTCATGCGTATCGACGATCTCGATACCGCGCGCTGCCGCCCCGAGTTCACCGCCGCCGCGCTCGAGGACCTCGCCTGGCTCGGCCTCCGCTGGGAGGAACCGGTCGTCCATCAATCCGCCCGGCTCGACCGCTACCGCGACGCCCTCGCGCGACTTCACGCCGCCGGTCTGATTTTTCCCTGTCACCGTTCGCGCAAAGACCTGGCCGAAGCGCTGTCGGCACCACACGAGATCACGCCCCGAGGAGCCACGGCCGTATCGGCCGTGCCCCCGTCCTCCACCGCCACGAACCCGAGCCCGCGCGTTGGGGACAACGCGCGCCATCCGCCTTCCGTCGCGCTGTCTTCTGTCGTTCCGACCTCTGCTACACGCTCCCCGCTCCCGCCCGACGACGAACCCGTCTACCCGCTCGCTTGGCGGCCGCCCGCCGACGCGCCGCTCCCTCCGCTCGACGCCGCGGGTTGGGCGACCAACTGGCGTTTTCGCGTGCCCGAGGGACGCGAACTCGTGTTCGTCGACGGCCACTACGGCCCGCAGCGCGCCGTCTGCGCGCGCGATTTCGGCGACTTCCTGGTCTGGCGAAAAGACGGATTCCCCAGCTACCAACTCGCCTGCGCCGTCGACGACGCCGAGCTGGGCATCACCGAGGTCGTGCGCGGCGCCGACCTCGTCCGCTCCACCTTTCGCCAACTGCTCCTCTTCGAGGCCCTCGGCGCTCCCCCACCCGCCTACTACCACGCCCCGCTCCTCACCGACGAACACGGCGTGCGCCTCGCCAAACGTCACGACGCCCTCTCCCTCGCCGCCCTCCGCGCCGCCGGCCACACGCCCGCCGATTTGTTCCGGGGCGAATAGCCCGGCAAAGCGCCGGTTTTGAAGACAGCGCCTCACGTGGGCGCAACCCGATCGAACCACCCAAACCGTTCCGATCTTTCACAAAAGATAACGAAGCCAGCGAAGATGAATCACCCCTCTTTATCCGACCTTCGTTCCCTTCGTTGCCTCCTGTAAAAACAAACGCCGCCGCTCAGCCGCGACGGCGCCTGCGCCGACCGGCGAGGCAGAAACCCGCGACCGCCACTTGCATGAGAAGCGCGTAGGAGGCGGGCTCGGGGATGATTTCCAGGATGAGACCGCCTTCGCGGAAGAAGGCGAATTTGCCGCCGCCGAGATCGTAGGCGTTGGCGACACCCCAGTTTTGAATGGCCAGCAGACCGAAGCTCGTCGCGGTCGTGTCGATGAGCACATAGGTGCCCGCCGGCGTGTCGCCGCTCAATCCGAGCAGGTCCGCCACGCCGAAGCTGTCCGGCAAAAAGACGTCGCCCGTCACGCTGAGCGGGCTGCCGGGGATAAACTGGAACTTCGCGCCCGCCTGCAGGGTGAGGTTGCCCTGGATCTCGCCGCCGCCGCCGATCACGCCGCCGGATCGCACGGTCACGCCGTTCTCCGCCGTCAGGGTGCCGAAGACGTTCACCGTGCCGTCGGAGAGCAACGTGGCCGTTCGCAACGTTCCCGTATCCAGTATATCGATACCATCTCCGGCGTAGACGCGCGTGGTTTCCGTCACCGTCACCGCGCCGCCGTTTTCGACCGTGAGTTTGCCCAGGCCGGTGTTCGTGCTCAGGTTGCCGCCGACATAGATGCTCTTCTTGACCTCGAATCTGGAACCCGCGCCGGAGACGAAGACCTCGCCGACCGAGGTGGATTGGAAGCCGATGGCGCCAAGGGTTTCGCTGACGACAACTCCCCCCGCGGTGATGTTGAGCCGACCGCTCCCCGCCGAGCCCACGGTAAGCACCTGAGACGTCCACTTGGATCCGGCGCCGGAGACATTCACGGTGCCCTCCGAGCCGGCTCCGCCGCCGATGACGCCGTTGGGATCGGTGACACTGCCGCCATTGGTGATGTTCAGCGTGGCTTTGCCGGCCGCTCCGACGTTGTTGGAAAAAGCGACCTCCATCCTGGAGCCGGCGCCGGAGACATTGACCACCGCCTCCGCGCCTCCGGTGTTTTGCTGCCTCGCCATATTCAGGTTTCCGACCTTGAACAGGCCGCCGCCGGTCACGTTCACCGTGCCTGACTCCGAGGCGTTGTAGCTAATCCAGATGGCATCCTCCTCCCAATTCACCCAGCTCGGCGACGGATTCGGCGACGGCGCCGTGGCCGAGCCGTTATACCGGGTGACATTCCCGATCACCTCCACCGATTGCCCGTGAGCGGCGAAGGGCAGCACGAAGGCCGCTAACAAACAGAGGACACGAGGCTGGCGGAGTCGCGAATGCATGGAGGCGGGTATTCGCAAACCATACGAGAAAAGCGGCTCTCCCCATACCCCCCCTAATCAAGGGGAGTGCACACCCACACGTTCCGATTCACGCAGCCGGCGGCCTTATACCAATCGCTGAAAGCGTTCCGACTTTAACCACAGATATCACGGATAAACACAGATACCGAACCCACGCATCGTGTCCCGGGATCTTATCTGTGCATATCTGTGTGATCTGTGGTTAAAGATTCTGGTTTCTGAGATCGAATAACTAGTAGCCGCTGCCCTCAGTTCTTCCGCCCCAGCCAAAGCGCCATCAGCCCCGGCCGACTCTGCACACCGAACTTGGCGAAAATATTGATCACGTGCTCGTGCGTGGTGTGGAAACTCTGGCCCAGTTCGTGGGCGATCTCCTTTTCGGATTTTTCCGAAAGCAGCAGACGCAACACGCTTCGCTGGGTGGTCGTGAGCGGCGCGCTCGCCAGCGCCAGTCCGTGAGCCAGCGCGAGCTGGCGATGAAACCACTTCAGCGGACGCAGCGCCTCCCGCAACAACCGCTCGTCCCCCGCGGTGAATTTTCCACGAAGATCCGTTCGCTGAAAGGCGAACCACGACTCCACGTCCTCGTTCACCGGAAAGCAGACCAGGCAGGTGTCGTGGATCCCTCGCGATGCATGATAAAGCCGGTAGTGAGGGCTCCGGAACCAGGCCGCCGGCAAATCCCGCCGCAAAACGATCGAGCGAAAGGAGCCTTCGCCCCTCCGCGTCAGCGCGAAAAACGGATCCGGCTCCCGGCGATCCCAGCGAGACGACATCGCCTTGCCCGCCTCCAAGTCGATCGGCGCCGGATGCAGATAATGTTGCACCCTGGGTCGCCATCCTTGCAGCGGATCGTCTCCTCCGCGCTCCCCCACCCGCACCCCGCCGATCCAGTAGGCATTGCCCGCGCCCACCCGCCCCGCCAGCGCGCCAAGACAGTGCCGCAACGCGCCCTCGATCTTCTCCGCCGGAAAGTCGACCAACTCATCCCAAAGCGCGTGGAGGTGCTCGGCCCGCGAAGACTTCATACGCGGGAGCGAGTCCCCCTTTGGGGAATATGACAACGCCGCGGAAAGAAGGACCACGGATTTCACAGATGGAGACAGACACAATCCCTTCGCCCACGCTCCGTCATCCGTCCCCACCTTCGCGCTTTGCGTCCTCTGCGGCAGAACCAAACGAGCGGCCCACGAAACACACGGAATGACACGAAGGTGTCGGAGTTTCATTCCGTGCGCTCCGTGGGAAAACCAGAACCGGTGCCCACGGGATACACGGACGACACGGAAAGAAACCTCAGCTTTCGCGGATGGCGCAGATACAAGCCGTTCCGCCTGTCGTCGCTCTGCTCCTCTGCCGTCTATCTGCGCTCGGCGCGCTCGCCTTCGGTGGTCTCGTCGCCCGCCGTCGTCGTTAAGCCGCCGCGCCGCCTTCGCGCCAGATCTGCCCGGCTCCCCCTCCCCCAGCCGACGCTTCGCACATCGGCTTTTTTGGGGCGCCGCCGCCCGCCCGCCTTCCGTGCCCAATCCCTTCCGCCACGGGAATTTCCCCGACGCCGGACTTGATCGCCGCCCCCCCCGATCCTTACGAACTTTTGACCGCGCCCCTAGCCCCCACCGCTCCCTAAGCTTTTACTGTGACCGCCTCCGCTCCCACTTCCGCCGAACAAGCCTTCCTCGACGACCTCGACAAGAAGCTCTGGAACGCCGCCGACCGGCTCCGCTCCAACCTCGACGCCGCCGTCTATAAACACGCCGTTCTCGGGCTCATCTTCCTCAAATACGTCTCCGACGCCTTCGACCTCCGGCGCGAGGAGCTTGAGGCCGCCTTCCGCGATCCGCAGAGCGACTACCACCTCGACCGCGCCGACTACGAGTCCGACGCCGCCTACGCCGCCGCCATCGCCGCCGAGCTCGAGGACCGCGACTACTACACCGAGAAAAACGTGTTCTGGGTGCCGCCGCTCGCCCGCTGGAAAACCATCCAGGAAAACGCCGCGCTCGCGCCCGACACCGTCATCACGCTCGCCGACGCCGCCGCGGGCGGTTCTCCCCAAACCTACACCTTCCGCTCCGCCGCGCGCCTGATCGACGACGCCCTCGAAGCCATCGAAAAGGAAAACCCCCGGCTCAAAGGCATCATCGAGAAAAACCGCTACATGCAGCTCCAGATCGA
>Ga0182792_1000195_pt1 | contig 59479 bp, 58 predicted proteins | sample Passage237B_FD_130497 | JGI IMG/M metagenome (GOLD analysis project Ga0182792, IMG submission 130497) | Cellulose adapted compost microbial communities from Newby Island Compost Facility, Milpitas, CA, USA - Passage2 37B (version 2) (version 2) ...
ATCCCGCCCATCGCGACGACCCAGGCGCTGGCGCGGCTGATCGGCCGCCCGCGCGCCATCCGCTACCTCTACGAGGGCGGCCTCGTGCCGGCCGAGGAGGCGCTTTCCTGGGGCCTGGTCGACGAGCTGGTGGCGCCGTCGGACCTGCGCAGCCGCGTGCAGGCCTACGGCGAGGCGCTGGCCGCCAAGTCGCCGGCCGCGCTGGCCGCGATCCGGCGCACCGTCACGCTGGGCGGCGGCATGAGCTTCGAGGACGGCATGGCCTACGAGATGGACGCCGTCGTCGCGCTGGCCGGAACGGCAGACTTCGCCGAAGGCGTCGATGCGTTCCTGGCCAAGCGCCCGCCGGCCTGGCCGAGAGGCTGAAGGAGGCTGCATGAGCGAACGGCCCGGCTTCCAGATGGCCGCAAACGACGGTTTCGGTGCGTTCGTGCGCGAGCAGCTGGCCCCGCTCGGCCGGATCGCCCTGCGCCGCATGTTCGACAAGACGGGCGTGTTCTGCGACGGCGTGATGCTCGGGATGATCAGCGACGACGCGCTCTATCTGCGGGTCGACGACTGAACCGGGCGGCCTTCAGCGAGGCCATATCCTCCCCTCCCCTCAGCTACCGCAAGGGCGGCGAAACGAACGCCGCCGCGGCGACGAGAGGCAAAGCACCGGCACAAGTGACTGTGCGTCGTGCCCTTTGGTCCTGCTTTCCTTGGTCGGCACACGGGAAGTCGGAAGCTCCCTATGCCGCCTCTTCCGCCGTGTGGCCCGGATAGTCGGCATCCAGCACGAAGGGGTGCGGCCCGTCGTAACGGCCGACCACGACGCCATGGGTGACGAGGCCCGAGTCGGGCGACCACATGTGCAGATGGAAGCCCGGCGGCTCCATGGTGAAGGTCGCCGGGCTAGCGTCGGGCACGAGGTCGAGCGTGACCTGATGCGCCGTGCTGGGCGCCACCGAGCCGATGGTGCCGCCCCAGCGCACGGTGATGGGCCGGTGGTGATGGCCGCAGACGACGCGCTCGACATTGTCGAAGCGGCGCAGGACATCGGCCATGGCTTGCCCGTTGCGGCAGTTGATCCGGTCCATGTCGAGCAGGCCCGTGCCGAACGGCGGATGATGCATGAAGACCAGCGTCGGCCGCTCGGGCTGCTCGGCCAGCCGCTTCTCGAGCCAGGCGAGGCGCGCCGCGCACATCTCGCCGTGCCCGTGACCCGGCACCACGGTATCCAGACCGATCAGGCGGACCGGATGACGCTCGACGGCATAGTGCAGGAAACCGTCGTCGCTCCCGAGATACCCGTCACTGCCGAACTCGGCGAACAGCTCGCCGCGCCGGTCATGGTTGCCGGGGACCAGATAGACCGGCATGGACAGCGGCTCGAGGACGTCGCGCAGCACCTCGTATTCCTCCGCGAGCCCGCAATCGGTGAGATCGCCCGAAGCGATCACCACGTCGGGCTTGCGCGGCAGGGACTCGATGGTGGCGACCGCCGCTTCCAGCAGGGCGTTCGTGTCGACGCGGCCGTAGGCGATCCGGCCGCGGGGGCGGACATGCATGTCGGTGATCTGCGCGATCATCATGGCGACGGCTCCTTTCCAAAGGTCCGCCATCCCGGCCGGCCCGCAATCGCGGCGCCAGCCGGGACGACGGAGGTTGTCACGGCAGCTTCAGCGAGGTCTGCTCGACGTAGGGCCGCATGATCTCGTCGGCCTTCTTCTGGGCATCCTTGATGGCCTGGTCGGCCTTCTTCTTGCCGTTCATCATGGCCTGGATCTCGTCCTCCAGCGCCTTGCGGACGGCCACGGTCTGGTAGGTCGCGAACCACGGCTTGGCGTAGGGAAGCTGGTCGAGCGCGACCTTCGCGTCGGGATTCTTCGCGATGAACTCCTTCATCTCCGGCTTCTCGTAGGCCGAGATGCGCGGCGCGAAGTAGCCCGTGAAACGGCTCCAGCCGCCGATCGTCTCAGGCGTGGTTAGCCATTTGATGAACTTCCAGCCCGCCTTCTTGCTGTCCTCGCTCTGGCCCGCGAACATGACCAGCGAGGCGCCGCCGATCGGCACGGCGTTGCGGACGTTCTTCGGCACGAAGGCCACGCCGTACGGCATCTTCATGTTGTCGCGGATGAAGGACAGCGAGCCCGTCGACAGCAGCATCATCGAGGCCTTGCCGGCGAAGAAGGCGGTCGAGACACCGCCCGCCTCGGTGACGCCCTGCGGCATGGCCTTGTGCTTGAAGATCAGGTCCTCGACCAGGCGCGCCGCGCCCAGCATCGACGGCTGGTCGTAGTAGACCTCGCCGCCGTACTCCTCGTTGTAGTAGCGCCCGCCGTTGGACATGGTCAGCGCTTCCATCAGCCAGCCGAGATAGTCGTAGCCGGCCGGCATGGTGAAGCCGTGGCGGCCGTCCCTGGTCAGCTTCTTCGCCGCGTCCACGAACTCGGCCCAGGTGCGCGGCGGCTTCTCGGGATCGAGGCCGGCCTCCTTGAAGTGCTCCTTGTTGTAGTAGAGCAAGGGCGTCGAGTTGTGGAACGGCACGCCGTAGAGCTCGCCGTCGACGACGGCATTGGCGTGCAGCGCCGGCCAGAAGTCCTTGAGGAAGGCTTCGCGCGTCGTGCCGTCCGCCTTCAGCATCGGCTCCAGCGAGACGATGTCGCCGGAAAGCTTGAGGTCGACGTTGAAGTTGGCGCTCATCAGCACCACCGACGGCGGCTTGCCGGCCTTGGCCGCGGCCTGCGCCTTGAGCTTGGTGTCGTCGTAGCCGCCGGTATAGGAGGCCACGACCTCGACCTCCTTCTGGCTCTCGTTGTAGAGCTTGACCAGCCGCGTCATCTCTCGCGCCAGCTTGCCCTCGACGGGCACCGGGAAGAAGAAGTCGATCCTGGTCTGCGCCCAGGCCGGCCAGGCGGCCAGCGACAGCGCGAGCGCACTCGCCCCCAGACGTGCGAACATTTTCATCCTTGTGCCTCCTAGCCTTTCACGCCGCTGAACACGAAGCTGTCGACGAAGCGGCGCTGGAAGGCGATGAAAGCCAGCGCCAGCGGCGCCATGACAAGGAGCGTGCCGGCGGCCAGCACGCCCCATTCCTTGCCGCCCTCGGCGCCGCGCGTGAAGGCGGCCAGGCCGATGGTAAGCGTCTGGTTGTCGGGCGAGCTGATCACCATCAGCGGCCACAGGAACTCGTTCCAGTGCGCCGTGACCGACACGATGGCGAAGGCGATCAGGCCAGGCTTCGCCATGGGCAGCAGCACGTACCAGACGATCGCCCACCAGGGCGCGCCGTCGATCGCGGCGGCCTCCTCGAAGTCGCGCGGCAGGCCGAGGAAGGTCTGGCGCATCAGGAAGGTGCCGAAGGCGGAGGCGAAGTACGGCGCCATCACGCCGGGCAACGTGTCGTAGAGGCCGAGGTCGACCACCGTAGCCAGATTGGGCACGATCAGCGCCGGCGGCACCAGCATGAGCTGCAGAAGGAAGGCGTAGAATACCGCGTCGCGGCCGGGGAACCGCAGGCGCGCGAAGGCGTAGCCCGCCAGGCTCACGGTCACGCACTGCACGGCGAGCACGCCTGCCACGACGATGAAGGTGTTGAGGTAGTAGAGCCCGAACGAGCCGCTATCGAGCGCGTTGCGGAAGTTATCGACAGTCGGCGCAAAGGCTGGCCATAACGAAGCCATGTCGGCGCTGCCCGCGCCCTCCGGCCTGAAGGAGGCGACCAGCGTCCAGAGGAAGGGAGCGGCCCACAGGAAAGCGACGGCGCAGAGTAGCGCGGCCAGCAGGGCGGCGGAGAGATGCCTGCGCATCCTCATCGGTCCGTCCCCGCCCCGCGTTCCATGACCCGCAGCGAGCCGAAGGAGATCGCAAGCAGGACAGCGACGCTCATCAGCGTGGCCGCCGCGGCCTTGCCAACCTCGAAATTCTCGTGAGCCGACTGGAAGATGTAATAGAGCACGAGGTTGGTCGCGTTGGACGGACCACCCTTCGTCAGCACGATGACGTGGTCGACGCTGGTCAGGAGCTGGATCAGGGCGATCACGAGGACGAAGGCGGTGGTGGGGGCGAGCGCCGGCAGCAGCACGTAGCGCAGACGCTGCCAAGCGTTGGCGCCGTCGATCATCGCCGCCTCGATCGTGTCGCGCGGGATGTTCTGCAGGCCGGCGATATAGAAGAGCATGTAATAGCCGGCGTTCTTCCACACGGTGAGGCCGATCACCGACCACAGCGCGATGTCGGAATCGCCCAGCCAGTTCGGCCCGCTCACGCCGACCTTCGCGAGGTAGTAGTCGAGCAGGCCGACATCGGGCAGGAAGATGAAGAAGAACAGCGAAGCAGCCGCCACCAGCGGGATCAGCGACGGGAAGAAGAACACCGTGCGCAGGACGGCCGAGAAGCGCGTCGAGCGCTGGACGGCAAGAGCGAAGGAAAGCGCCAGGACGAGCGTCGGCACCAGCACGCCCACGGCGTAGACGAGATTGTTGGCTGCGGCCTGGCGAAAGGCCGGGTCGGCAAAGACCTTGGCGTAGTTCCCCAGCCCGACGAAAGTCGCAGCGGCGCCGGTGCCGTGCGGTCTGTCGTACAAGGATTCGACGAGCACCCGCGCAATGGGCAGGTAGGTGAACAACGCGAGAAAGAACAGCGAGGGCGCCAGCAGCAGCCACGGCAGCAGCCACGCGCGCAGCCGCCGCTTCCGCCGGGCGGCGGTGGACGCCGCGTCGGCTCGGATCGCGTCGAGGACGCCTGTCGTGCCGGCCAAGCTCATGGACGACGCATAGGCACGGCGCAATAACGAAACGTTACGATCAGGCTACGCTTGGGTGACGCCGGCATCGACGTTGGGGGATAATGCGACGATGGCGTTCTTCGATACTCACCTTGCCGGCTTCCTCGTCGCCCTGGGCGTCGGCCTGCTGATCGGCATCGATCGCGAACGGCGCAAGGGCACGGACACGACACATCATCCGGCAGGCCTGCGCACCTTCGCCCTGGCCGCCCTGCTGGGTGCCGTCGCCATGACCGTCGGCAAGGCGATGCTGCTGGGGGCGATGGCTCTGGGCGTCGTCGCTTTTGCCGGTCTCTCCTACTGGCGCGCCCGCACCGCTACGCCGGACAGCGATCCGGGCCTCACCACCGAGACCGCCCTGGTGCTCACCACCCTGCTGGGCGGGATGGCGACGGTCGAGCCCGAGATCGCCGCCGGCCTCGGCGTTCTGGTCGCCGTCCTCCTGGCTGCGCGCACGGCGCTGCACCGTTTCGTGCTGTCGGTATTGAACGACGACGAAATCCGCGACCTCTTCATCTTCGCCGCGGCCACGCTGATCGTGCTGCCGCTGCTGCCCGACCGGCCGATAGGCCCCTACGACGCGCTGAACCTGCGCAGCGTCTGGACCGTGGTGATCCTGGTGATGGCGGTGAGCGCCCTGGGCTATGTCGCCGTACGGGCGACCGGTCCCCGCTACGGCCTGCCGCTGGCCGGCCTGGCGTCGGGCTTCATCTCCAGCAGCGCCACGATCGGCTCGATGGGCGCCCGGGTCCGCAACGCGCCGGAGCTGCTGAAACCTGCCGTCGCCGGTGCCGTGCTGTCGTCGGTCGCCACCATCGTCCAGCTCGCGCTCCTCATCGGCGCCGTCAGCCTGGAGACGCTGCGCACCCTGTGGCTGCCGCTCCTCCTGTCCGGCGCCGTCGCCGTGGTCTATGGCGGGGGCTTCACGCTCTGGGCACTGCGTCAGCCGACGGAGAAGAGCGACATGCCGTCCGGCGCCCTCAGCCTGGGCACGGCGCTGAGCTTCGCCGCCATCCTGGCCGTCATCCTGGTCATCGCCGCGGCGGCACAGGACTGGTTCGGCGAGCGTGGCGTGCTGGTGGCGGCGGCGCTGGCGGGCTTCGCCGACACGCATTCGGCAGCCGTGTCGGTCGCCTCGCTGACAGCAGACGGCAGGCTCTCGCCGATGCAGACCGTGGTCCCGATCCTGGCGGCGCTCACAACCAACACCATCACCAAGATGGCGTTCGCCGTAACGGTCGGCGGACGCACCTTCGCGCTCTACGTCATACCCGGCCTGATCCTGATGGCCGTGGCGGCGTGGGCTGGCGCGCTGCTGGTCGGCCCGCCCGCCACCTGATTACCTGCGTTTAGTTGTCGGCCGAAACGACCTCGATCTGCCGCGCCCGATCGGCACCACCGGCCGACTTGGCGATCTCCAGCGTGAGCACGCCCTTGGCGAAACGCGCGGAAATCCCGCCACGGTCCGCGTCGGACGGCAGCGTGAAGGCACGGGTGAAGCTGCCGTAGCTGCGCTCGGAGTAGTGGGTCTTCTCGTCCGCCCGCTCGACATGCTTTTCGCCGGACACGGTGAGCACATCGCCTTCCAGGGCGACCTTGACGTCCTTCTGGTCCAGGCCCGGCAGCTCGATCGCAACCGTATAGTGGCTGCCATTCTCCTTCACCTCGACCTTTGGTGCATGGTCGAAGGTGCGCAAGGCGCCGGGCTGTCCGTTGCCGACGACCGGCTCGAGCATACCGAACGACCACGCCCGCATCATGCGGTTGAAAAGCTGGTCGAACTCGGTGCCGAAGGGGGTGAAAGCGCTCGGCGTCAGCGCCTTGGGCACGTTCTCTGCCATCGCAATCCTCCTCTGGTGGATCCGCTCCGCATTTAGGCCTCGACCGTGACAATGCAATCACGGACACTGGGGATGCCGCGACATTCACGCAAACTTAATCGCGATCAGGCGTCGCAGATGGACATACCTGCCGCCGGGTGAATGGGTTTTGTCGCGCTACGCGCATCGCCCAAAGGAACCGTCTTCAGGCGTCAAGCCAGGGTGCGCACAATGGCGTCCGTGGACGCGGTCCAGCCGACGATGCCGCCTTGCGCCCGGATCATGGCAAGGGTGGCAGCCTTGAACTCCGGGAAATAGCTTTCGGTCGAATCCTCGGCGAGGAGGCATTCGTAGCCGCGATCGTTGGCCTCGCGCATGGTCGTCTGCACGCATACCTCGGTGGTGACGCCGGCCAGGACGAGATGCCCGATGCCTTGCCGTTGCAGCAGGTCGCCGAGCGGCGTGGCGTAGAAGGCGCCCTTGCCGGGCTTGACGATCACCGTCTCGCCGGGCAGCGCCGCCAGTTCCGGCACCAGTTCGTTGCCGGGCGCCCCGTCGACGAGGATGCGGCCCATCGGACCCTCGTCGCCGATCGTGAGCTTGCCCTTGCCGCGCAGGCGCTTGGCCGGCGGACAGTCCGACAGGTCCGGCTTGTGGCCTTCGCGCGTGTGGATGACCGGCAGGCCGGCGGCGCGGAACCCGTCGATCAGCCGTCGCACGGTCGGCACGATACGCGCCAGTGGCCGCACGTCATTGCCCAGCATGGAGCCGAAGCCGCCCTCCTCGATGAAGTCGCGCTGCATGTCGATCACGATCAGGGCGAGCCTGCCTGCCGGAAACGCGTAGTCATAGGGCTGGGCGGCGACGATGGGCATGGTGGTTTCCGGCGCTGGAACGTGTCGGGCAGTGTACGCGCAATCGGCGTGCCAACCGGTGTTGCGGCTTTCGCCTGGCGCTACCGGGGTCGGGGAATGGTTTCGGCCTGCCTCCGCTTTCTGGGATGATGCCAGGTGCCGAAGAGGAACAGCGAAGCGTTGCGCCATCTCGTCCTGCTGCCCGGTTTCATGTGCGATGAAGATCTATGGACGGACATGATTCCGGATCTCGCCGCGCTGGGCCGCCTCCATTTCGGAAATGTCTACGAGGACAGCTCGCTCGACGGCATGGCGCGGCGCGTCCTCGCCCTGGCGCCGGCGCGTTTCGTGCTGGTCGGATTTTCCATGGGTGGCTTCGTTGCACGCGTGCTGACGCTGCTCGCCCCCGACCGCGTCAGCGGAGTCGCTTTCGTCGCCTCGTCTGCCCGAGGCTACTCCGCCGAGGAAATCGAACGGCGCAAGGCGGGCTTCCGGCCCGGCGACCGGCCGCCGCGCCAAGCCGACGCGCCCACGACGGCACTCGGCCTGCATCCCGACCGCGAGACCGATCCCGTGCTTCTCGGGCGGCTCCGCGGCATGCAGCGCCGGCTCGGACGGGACGTGCGGGCACGACAGGCGGCCCTTGCACGCCCGGACGGCTATGCCGATCTCGAACGCATCACTTGCCCGGCCCTCGTCGTCGCCTGTCGACAGGACCGGCTGCGCACCTTCGCCGAGACGGAGCGCATGGCCCGTCACCTGCCCCAAGCCCGCTTGGAGGTGATCGAGGAGTGCGGCCACATGGCACCGCTCGAACGGCCGCGCGAGCTCGCCGCGCGGCTCGGCACCTGGATCGCAAGCGCCGGCCTGTGACGCATGAGCTAATTTGAAGGCTGGCGCGGCTTGAACCGGCTTCCGCCCTTGCCATGTCTGGATCACGAGGCGGAACATGAGCGATTCCCAAGCACTCTTTGCAGTCCTGAGGCAATCGGCGGACGCGTCCTGCGCCGATGCTCTCGAACGGCTGGTTGCCGATGCTCCCGACTGGCGGTTGAACCGCATCAATGCGCTCGCCTTCGCCCGACGCGAAGGTCTCGACGAGGAGCGCACGATCTCGACCTTCCTGAAGGCCGCCCAGCTCGGCCTCCTCGACATGTCGTGGAACGTGCTCTGTCCGAGCTGCGGCGGCGTCCTGGACGCCAACACGTCGCTGAAGAGCGTCCGCGCGTCGGACTACTACTGCGCCTTCTGCAACCTGAACAGCGAACCGACCCTCGACGACATGGTCGAGGTGAGCTTCACGGTGAATCCACGCGTGCGCCGCATTGCCGGCCACGCGCCTGACGATCTGCCGCCCTGGGAGTACTACCGGCAGGTCTTCTGGGGAACCGGCGTCGACCTGCCGGAGAAGGATTTCGAAGCAGCCGTGCAGTCGCTGACGCTCGAAGCGGTCGAACTGCCGGCCGGCGACAAGGCGATCCTGTCGCTGCAGCTTCCGGCGGCCTTCATCATCGTGCTGGAGCCCTCGACGCACGCGGCGCACTACATAGAGGTCAAGGGCGAGCCGACAACGGAACGACAGAGCATGACCCTGCTCTACAACAACCTTCGGGCGCCGACCGAAACGCGCGAGCTGCGGCCGGGGCCCCTGCGATTGTCCCTGGAGAATCGTACGACGGCGCGCGTGCTGCCCACGATCTGGGTGGTAGACGAACGGTTCGAGCGCCTCGCCGGCAAGCGGCGGCCCCACCTGACGGCCAAGCGCCTGCTGTCGAACCAGACCTTCCGCGACATCTACCGGACCGACACGCTGGACGTCGACCAGCGTCTCAAGATCACCAGCCTCACCTTCCTGTTCACCGACCTCAAGGGCTCGACCGAGCTCTACGAGCGGGTCGGCGACCTCGTCGCCTTCGATCTGGTGCGCGAGCATTTCCGCACGCTGAACGACATCGTCGTGGGCGAAGGCGGCGCCGTCGTGAAGACGATCGGCGACGCGGTGATGGCGACCTTCCTGACGCCCGACCGGGCGCTCGCCGCCGCACTGCGCATGCGAGACGCCATGCGTGCCCTGAACGAGACCCATGACCGCGAGGACCTGCTGCTCAAGATCGGCATCCATGAAGGCCCCTGCCTTGCCGTGAACCTGAACGAGCGCCAGGACTATTTCGGCCAGACGGTGAACATCGCTTCGCGCGTGCAGGGGCTCGCACAGTCGCGTTCCATCCTGGCGACGGCGCCGGTGATCGACAATCCGCGCAGCGCCGCATTGCTCGACGGGAAGGCGCAGAAGCCAACCGTACACAACCATCCCCTGCGCGGCATCACGGGAGAAATGGCGGTCTACGAGGTTCCCTGAGAAGCGGGCGGCGGACGGCGCCTCGTGCGGCGGGAGAGCAGCACCGCGCCGCCGAACAGCATCGCCACGGCGAGAGCCACAGCCGACGGCAGCCACAGGTCGAGGAAGGAGACGATGCGGGCGCGCATGGGATCTGTGGGATCGTAGACCACGACAACCCGATCCCCCGCGGCCAGCGACGTCTCGCTGGCACCGCGGCCGTGGAACTCGATCTCCCGCCCGCCACGGGTCGCGAACCGGATGACCGGGGCGTGGGAGACGCGCTGCACGGTACGACGCCCCTCGCCGCCATCGGGCCGCGCCACCCTCTCGTTCTCGGTCCGCTGCGTCTCGCGGATCTCCACCACGACGCCTTCGGCGCGCTGGCCATCGACATAGAGACCGAAGGCATTCGACAGCGTGAGCGCGGCAACCACGGCTGCAGAGACGGCGATCACCGCAAATGCACCCTCGCCCACGACGAAGAGCGGCGCGCCGCGCGACAATGCCCAGGCGACCACACCGAAGAGCATCCAGAATCCGCCGAAGAGGATGATCATGATCGCGGACAGCCAGAGTCGCTCGAAAGTCGCAAGGCGGAAGCTGCCGCCGTCGCCCGGCATGTACAGCACCGTCACGCGATCGCCGACGGCGAACTCCGGAGCGCCGCTGGCGAGGTCCTTCACGAGATGCACCCGCCCGTCGCCAGAACGAAAGCGTACCACGGGGGCGTACATGTCGCCTTCGCGACGCATCTCGATCACCTCGCCCCCGGCCTGCTCGCCATGGAGGATATGGCGCAGGCTTCCCGTCGCCAGCGCCAGGCCACCGGCGAGGATCGCCGCGCCGATACCGAGAATCAGCCAGGAGATCCGCTGCCAGGTCCGATCGACGACCTTCACGTCGCGCGCCTCAGGCCGGGCGTCGCCGCAGCGCATCCACGATGGTCGCCAGGCGCTCGCCCTGCGGCGTGGCCGGATCGAGCAGCTTCTCGCGCGGCGTCGTCTCGGCCAATCGGCTGATCTCCATCAGCGCCCGGACATGCTGTCGCCGGGTAAGGCGATGCTCGCTCGACCGATGACGGAAGAACAGGCGGAAGAGCTGCCCCTCGCCCAGCAGCGTGCTGATCTCGGCGGCGGTGACATAGATCAGGAAGCAGGTGAAGATCCAGATCTGGACGGCGGCGAAATGGTTCCAGCGGAAGTCCTGCACCTCGGCCTGGAACGCTATCGAGAATCCGCGGCTATCGATGACCAGATGAAGGAAGCGCTCCAGCAGGCGCGCCACGAAGACGATCAGCGTGTAGAAGACCGTCTTGTATAGGATCGGCTGGATCAGCGGTGCACCGCGGAACCGCTCGATCAGCCTGATCTTGTTCGCCAGCAGCACGGCCTTGCCCACGACCAGCGCCGTCGTGGTCGCCAGCAGGAAGCCCGACAGCTTGAACCAGTAGTCATGTACCAGCAGGTTGGTCGTCAGCACGATCAGGTTGAAGGCCACGAAGAAGTAGAGCGTGGGCGGCAGCATATGGTGCAGCAGCCCCAGCAGCCATCCGCCACGGCGCGTCGGCAGCGGCCCCGACGTCACATCCGGCCTCCGTCGACGACGAAGTTCTGCGCCGTCACCAGACGACTGTCGTCGGCGGCCAGCCACAGGACCATGCGGGCGATGTCCGGCGGATAGAGCTTTTCCCGGAGGCACTGCGCCTTCATCAGGTCGGCCTCGCCCTGCGGCGTCAGCCAGAGATCGATCTGGCGCTGGGTCATGATCCAGCCTGGCGTGATGGCATTCAGGCGGATGCGATCGGGGCCGAGGTCGCGCGCCAGCCCGCGAGTCATGCCGATCACCGCGGCCTTGGCAGACTGGTAGACCGACAGCCTGGGAGCCAGGGCGTGGTAGCTGACGGAGCTGAAATTGACGATCGAGCCTCCACCGGCCTGGCGCATGCCGGGCACCACCGACTGGATCGCGAAATACTGGTGGCGCAGGTTGACGGCGATCCGCTCGTCCCAGAATTCCGGCGTCACCTCGTCGATCGTGTGGCGATCATCGCGCGCCGCATTGTTGACCAGGACGGTGAACGGGCCGGTCCGGCCGGCCAGCTCGCCGATCGCCGCCTGATAGGCTGCGATGTCGCGCACGTCGCAGCGGGCGAACAGCGGCGCCGGATGACCCGCAGCGGCCAGTCGGCCGACCAGTTCCAGCGAGGCGGACTCATCGATATCGACGAAGGCGACCCTCGAACCCTGTTCCGCAAAATGCTCGACGATCGACGCCCCGATGCCCGAGCCGCCGCCGGACACGAAGACCGCGCGATCCCTGAGGCTGGGATAGGAAGCGAATGACGGCATGGCTCCTCACAGGAAGACGGGACGGAAGACGATTTCTCCGCTCAGGGCTGCGCCCGGCGCCAACAGCGCTTCGGCGACGCGCCCGTTGGCATGGCTGACCGGCTCGACGGCCAGATACGACCGCCCCTGCGGGACGTAGACCACGAGATGGCGAAAGGTCGAGGAAGCGGCGACATCGATCCTCAGGCCGCGGTCGGGCCAGTTCACGGAGGCCTTGCCGTCCCAGCCCTCGAAGCAGTTGTCGAGCACCACGTCGCCGACACGTCGCGGCTGCGCGAAGTCCCAAGCCTCCGGTACGGCGATCCGCTCGGTCGGCAGCACCTCCCGATCGGCAAGCCAGACGCTTCCGGCACGAAAGGCGAGCCCGGTTTCGGCGTTACGGGCGAAAAACGGATGCAGGCCGAGACCGGCAGGAACGGGCTGGTCTTCGTGGTTCTCGATCGACAGGCCGACCGTCAGGGCTTCGTCGTCCAGCCGGAACGACTGCCGCGCCCGGTAACGGAAGGGCCAGCCGCTCTTGCCATCGTGCTCGTGGACGAGATCGGCGGACGTGCGATCCTGCCTCGCGACTTGCCAGGGGTTCGCCCAACCTTCGCCATGCATGGGATGATCGACGCCCGGCCAGTTGGGCGGCAACTGGTAGGTGCGACCCGCCACGGTGAGGCGACCGTTCGCGATGCGGTTCGAGTAGGGCACCAGGGGATAGGCGGCCGCCTCGTTGCCCTTGCCCGACGCCACCGCCTGGACGCTCATCGGACGCAACACATCCTTGCCGTCCACACCGAAGCGGGCGATCGACCCGCCGGCAGCCGGCGCCAGATCGAGAGCCAGCCGTCCCGCAACCAGCGACAAAAGCGTCACGAAATCCTCCATCGCTGTGTAAACTCGTGCGGTCTCAACCCTGGTGAGGAAACGCGGAAAATGTCGACGAACATGCTGAAGAAGCGCCTGCAGGCGGGCAAGGCCTGCGTCAATGGCTGGCTCGCCATCCCCAACGGCTTCTCAGCCGAAACCATGGCGCAGTGCGGCTGGGACAGCGTGACGGTCGACATGCAGCACGGCGTGCAGGATTACCTGTCGATGGTCCAGTGCTTTCAGGCGATGGACAAGCACCCGGTGACGCCGCTGGTCCGCGTGCCGTGGAACGAGCCCGGCATCGTGGGCAAGGTGCTGGACGGCGGCGCCTGGGGCGTGATCTGCCCCATGGTCAATACGCCGGCGGAAGCCAAGGCACTGGTCTCCTACGCGCTCTACCCGCCCAAGGGCAAACGCAGCAACGGCCCCATCCGCGCCGGCGCATACGGCGAAGCGACGCCCTACCAGGCGACCGCCAATGACGAGGTGCTGATCATCCCGATGATCGAGACACAGGAAGCGATCGACAACATCGATGCCATCCTCGACGTGCCGGGTGTCAGCGGCATCTATATCGGCCCGAGCGATCTCGGCCTGTCGCTGGGCCTGGTACCGAAGCTGGACCGCGAGGAGCCGCAGGTCCTGGCGATCTACGACAAGCTTCTGGCGGCCGTCAAAAAGCGGAACCTGTTCGCCGGCATCCACAACGGCACGGCTTCCTACGCAGCCAAGATGATCCATAAAGGTTTCCGCTTCGTCACCATCGCCAACGATTCCGGCCTGATGGCCATGGCTGCGCGCGCGGCGGTCAACCAGACGCGCAAGGAGGCGGGCGCCGTCGCCGACAAGTAGCACCGTGCTGCTCGCGAACGCCGCACTGCCCGACGGCAGCCGACGCGACATCGAGATCGTGGAAGGGCGGATTGCCGCCCTTCTTCCGGTCTCGACGACCCGGCGGTCGGCCGACGACATCGATCTCGGCGGCGCGCTGGTCCTGCCGCCGCTGGTCGACGGCCATATCCATCTCGACAAGACCCTGATCGGCCTGCCCTGGGTTCCCAACCAGGCGGGCGGCGATCGCGTCACGGACCGGATTGATGCCGAGCGCCGGGTACGTGCCGCGCGAACCGTGCCGGAATCGGTGACCGGCGCCAACCTGGTGCGCCAGGTGATGGCCAGCGGCACACTGCACATGCGCAGCCATGTCGACATCGACAACCAGCTCGGCCTGCGCAACCTCCACGAAATACTGCAGGTGCGCGAGCAATTCCGCGGCACCGCGACCATCCAGATCGTGGCCTTCCCGCAAAGCGGCATCCTGCGCTCGCCCGGGACGGCCGATCTCCTCGAAGCCGCCGTCGCCGAAGGCGCCGACCTGCTGGGGGGACTCGATCCGGTCAGCATCGACGGCGATCTCGATGGACATCTCGATGTCATCTTCGCCATTGCCGAACGGCGCGACACAGGCATCGACCTCCACCTACACGACGCGGGAGAAGGTGGCATCGCCCAGATCCGGGCCATCGCCGGGCGCACGCAGGCAGCCGGCCTGCAGGGCAAGGTCGCGATCAGCCATGCCTTCGCCCTGGGCTCCGTGTCGGCCGACCTGGCCTCCCGCACGGCCGATCAACTGGCCGAGGCCGGCATCGCGATCATGAGCCACGGCCCGGGCGGCGCCGCGATCCCCCCGCTGAAGCTGTTGCACGAGCACGGCGTGACCGTATTCGGGGGATCCGACAATATCCGCGATGCCTGGTCGCCATTCGGCAACGGCGACATGCTGGAGCGCGCCATGATGATCGGCTACCGGGCCAACTTCCGTCACGACGCGGAACTGGCCTTCGCCTGCCACATGGTGACCAGCGCGGCGGCACACGTGCTGGGTCTTGCTCCCTACGGCATCGCGGTCGGCGGCCCGGCGGATTGCGTCGTGGTCGAGGCGGCGACGCTTGCCGAGGCCGTGGCGGCACGGCCACGCCGCAAGCTGGTGATCAAGGCGGGGCGAATCATCGCGCGGGATGGCACGCTGATCTCGTAGAGCGCCGATCCCGCAGACTGCACTCCATGCGCAATACGCGGCTTCACCGAAAGTACTTCCCGGCCGCTGCAAAAGAGTAACGAACGCCGCTGTACCCTCCGAATGACTTTCTACCGAAGGGAGGGGATCCAATGGCCGACGTGGTGGCAGGCGATGGTGCGCCATCTCATGCGGTCGAGCGCCCCAAGCTTCATCATCCGGTCAATGCCGTCTCCGTGACGATCTTTCTCGGCGCCATCGGGGCCACGGTGCTCTACGTCGCCTACAGCCTCTACAGCGACGTCGAGGCGAGCGGCGTCAGGCCGACCACCTACCTGCCTTATATCCTGCTGTTCGTCGCGCTGCTGATCGCGCTCGGCTTCGAGTTCGTAAACGGCTTCCATGACACGGCCAATGCGGTGGCGACGGTGATCTACACCCATTCGCTGCCGGCCCACTTCGCCGTCGTCTGGTCCGGCCTCTTCAATCTGCTGGGCGTGCTGGCCGCCAGCGGCGCCGTCGCCTTCGGAATCATCTCGCTCCTGCCGGTGGAGCTGATCCTCCAGGTCGGCAGCAGCGCAGGCTTCGCCATGGTGTTCGCGTTGCTGATCGCGGCCATCATCTGGAATCTCGGCACTTGGTGGCTCGGCCTGCCGGCCTCGAGCTCGCACACCCTGATCGGCTCGATCATCGGCGTGGGCGTGGCCAACGCCTTGATGCACGGTCATGACGGCACCGCCGGAGTCGACTGGTCGAAGGCACAGGAGGTCGGCTACGCCCTCCTGCTCTCGCCGATCTTCGGCTTCTGCATGGCAGCGATCCTGTTCCTGCTGCTCAAGTTCCTGGCCCGCAATCCCGCCCTGTACGAGGCGCCGAAGGGAGCGAGCCCACCCCCGTGGTGGATTCGCGGCATCCTGATCTTCACCTGCACCGGCGTCTCCTTCGCCCATGGCTCCAACGACGGCCAGAAGGGCATGGGCCTCATCATGCTGATCCTGATCGGCACCGTGCCGACCGCCTATGCCCTGAACCGCTCCATGCCGGAGGCTCAGATCCAGGAGTTCCGCGCCGCCTCGGAGACCGCGTCGAGAGTCATAGAGGCCAAAGGCGCCGGCCATCAGGTACTGGGAAATCCGCGACCGGCCGTGACGCAGTATGTCGCGGAGCACAGGATCAACGAGGGCACCTATCCTTCGCTCGCTGTGCTGGTGCGCAGCATCGCGGACGAAGTCCAGAAATACGGCTCGCTCGCCAAGCTGCCGGCCGACGCCGTCGGCAACACCCGCAACGACATGTACCTCGCTTCCGAGGCCATTCGTTTTCTGCTCAAGGACAAGGAAAGCGAGCTCACAGCGGAAGAGGCCGGCAAGCTCAAGGCCTACAAGACGGCGCTCGACGATTCGACGCGCTTCATCCCGCTGTGGGTGAAGATCGCGATCGCGGTGGCGCTGGGCCTCGGCACGATGGTCGGCTGGCGCCGGATCGTCGTCACGGTGGGCGAAAAGATCGGCAAGTCGCACATGACCTACGCGCAGGGCGCCTCGGCAGAACTGGTGGCCATGGGCACGATCGGCGCGGCCGACGTCTTCGGCCTGCCGGTTTCGACGACTCACGTATTGTCATCCGGCGTCGCCGGCGCCATGGCCGCCAACGGTTCGGGACTGCAGTGGGAGACGGTGCGCAACCTGATGATGGCCTGGGTACTCACCCTGCCCGCCGCGATGATGCTGTCGGCTGCGCTGTTCGCGCTGTTCGTGAACATATTCTAGGCCCCGCGGCCACGGGAGACCGCCATGAAGGCGAAGGATGTAATGGTCTGCAACCTCTTCACCGTCGGACCTGACGACAGCGTCGGCGCCGCCATCAAGCTGCTCGCCGAGCACGATGTCAGCGCCCTGCCCGTGATCGACGACGCGGGGCAGGTCATCGGCATCGTGAGCGAAGCCGATCTGGTGCGGCGCGAGGAGCTTGCCACGGACAAGCGCCGGCCGTGGTGGATGGAGGCGCTGACGCCGGCCACGACCCTGGCCGACGAATTCGCCAAGGCCCATGGTCGAACGGTGCGCGAGGTGATGTCCGAGCGTGTGATCTCGGTGAGCGAAGAGACGCCGCTGCCGGAGATCGCCAATCTGCTGGAGCGCAACCGCATCAAGCGCGTGCCGGTGCTGCGTGACGGCAAGCTGGTCGGCATCGTCAGCCGCGCCAACCTCATCCAGGCGCTGGCGACGCGCGGGCTGGTGCACGAGAACGGCTCGATCGCATCCGACCGCGACATCCGCCTGGAGATCCTCGACGCGCTGGCGAAGCAGACATGGACCGACTTCGGCTCGCGCAACATCACCGTCCAGGATGGCGTCGTCCATGTCTGGGGGCTGGTCGGCTCTCCGGAAGAGCACAAGGCCCTCCTCGCCCTGGTCGAGGACGTCGATGGCATCAAGGGCATCTCCGACGAAACCATCCCGGCCTACTGATCGGCTGGACGACGCCTCCCGCGACATCGCGCAAAAATGGTCGCATCACGGCAGCGAACGGCGTACTGGTCCCCTCATTCAGGGGATGAGAATGGCAATGCGTCAGGCCGTGCTCGGCATGGAGCAGGCCTCCTTCTTCTACGGCTCCAGACCGGTCTTCCGCGGTATCACCTTCCTGTTCGACGGCGCGCGCACAGCCCTGGTCGGCGAGAACGGAGCCGGCAAGTCGACGCTGCTCAGGTGCCTCACGGGCGAGCTCGAACTGAATGGTGGCAAGATCGTCCGCTCGCGCGGGCTGCGGCTGGGCAGCGTCCCCCAGGACGTACCACCGGGTCTGACGCACCTACCGATGCGCGACGTACTGCAGCGCTCGCTCGCGAAGGTCGGCCGGGCCGACGACGACTGGCGCATCGACGTGCTGGCCGACGAGATCGGTATCGGACAGGACATCCTCGACAGACCATTCGGTAACTTGTCGGGGGGATGGCAGAGATTGCTGCTGATCGCCGCTGCCGCCCGGCTCGAGGAGCCCGATATCCTGATTCTGGACGAGCCGACCAACCATCTCGACCTCGGCAACATCGCGACGCTGGAACGTTGGCTGACGGTCGATTTTCCCGTGCCGATGCTGATCGTCAGCCACGACCGCGAGTTCCTCGACCGGGTGACCGAGCGGACGCTGTTCCTGCGCAACGACGGCATGCACGCCTTCAAGAGCGGCTTCAGCATGGCGCGCGAGGAGCTGCTGCGCCGCGACGCCATGGCGGCCCAGAAGGCGCGGCTCGAAGAGAAGGAGATCCGCCGGCTCGAAGCGGCGGCCGCACGATACAAGGCATGGGCCGTCAAGAACCCCGATCTCAACAAGCGCAAGAACGCGCTGGAGAGCCGCATCGCGCGCATCGAGAAGGAGCGCACACAGACCTACGTCGCACGCGAAAGGCGGCTGGAACTGGCCAACGGCGATCTCGATGCGAAGGTCGCCCTGCGTATCGCCGGCTTCAACGTTACCGCGCCGGACGGCGGCCGGACGTTGATCGCGATCGATCGGCTGGCCGTTGCGGCCGGCGACCGGATCGCCGTGCTGGGCGTGAACGGCGCCGGCAAGTCGACCTTCTTGTCCGCGCTCGCGCGCGCCTTCGATCCCGAACTGGAGCACTATGACAGCCAGGCGGCGATCCGATTCAACCCGGGCTGCCGCCTCGTGTATTTCGAGCAGACGATGCGCGACTTGCCGCTCGGCCGGTCGATCCTCGACTACATCCTGGAAGCGCCCGGCATCAGCGAGCAGGACGCGATCCGCCGGCTCGCATCGGCAGGCTTCCCCTTCCGCAAGGCCGGCGAGCCGATCGATGTGTTGAGCCACGGCGAGCGTGCCCGGCTGGTCTTCCTCAAGATGAAGCTGCTGCGGCCCAACCTGTACCTGCTGGACGAGCCGACCAACCATCTCGACATCGAAGGCCAGGAGGATCTCGAGTCCCAGCTCGAGCAGGGCGACGTGTCCTGCCTGTTCGTCAGCCACGATCGCTATTTCACGAGGACGGTCGCGAACCGGTTCCTTGAAATCCGCAAGAACCGGCTGGTCGAAGTCGAGGGACCGGACAGTTTCTTCGACCGCGATCCGGACTGATTCATTCCATCTGTTCCGTCATTGAGCCGACTGGGACAGGCCGCTATCTTCCATCGTCGCATCAACGGATCGTGCAGACGATCGAGGAGGCCCTTTGTCCCGTCATTCCCTTCGGCACGCGGTCAATATCGACACAGACGTCGACAAGCTGCGCGAAGCGGTGAGCACCGCGCACGGACTCAAGGGCTGGACGGGAGCCGAGGTCTCGGGAAGCGGCGGGCAGTGGACCCTGGCCTATGCGAATGGCCCCACTTTCGTTTGGGAGATTGCCAGCCACGATCCGCACAAGACGGTCTGGAAATGCATCAAGGGCCCCGGCGACTCGGCCGGCACCACCGCGACCTTCAGTTTCGACAAGACGTCCGATGGCCGGGTGCATCTGAAGTTCGAGCATGCAGGCTGGCCCCATCAGGAAGGCAATTTCGACAAGTGCAATGCCTTGTGGGGCCTGATGCTGCACCAGCTCCGAGCCTTCGCCGAGCGGGGAAAGTCGGCCCACGCCCAGTCGTGATCCTTCCCGCCATCGTGACCACCCAAGGGGCCTGAGATGCAACAGTCGCTTTCGGATTTCGTGGCCTCCCTGGAGAAGGCCGGCTTCCTTGTGCGCGTCACCGAGGAAGCGCGAGTGGATCAGATCCCCAAGATCATGGAGGCCAATCCCACCAAGGCCGTCCTGATCGAGAAGGTGAAGGATTGCGAATTCTCGGTGCTCGCGAATGCCTATTCGAACCAGGACATGTTCGCCTGGGTGATGGGATGCGACAAGAGCCGGACCGGCCTGGAAATGGTCCAGCGCGCCAAGGGACGCCTCAAGTGGGAGACGGTCACCAGCGCGCCGTGCAAGGAGGTGATCCTCAAGGGAGACGATGTCGATCTGACGAAGCTTCCGCTGTTCCTGCACCACGACCGGGATGGCCACGCCTACAGCAACGACAACCTCTTCATCAGCAAGCACCCGGATACCGGCGTCTACGACTGGGGCATCTACCGATCGATGTTCAGGTCGAAGAACGAGAAGTCGGTCGACATGACCTGCACCTCGCACCGCCAACGCATCCACGCCATGGCAGCCGCCGCGAAGGGGCAGAACCTCGAGGTCGCGATCGTGCTCGGCGGCCCGACGCTGGACAAGATCTCGGCCCTGGTCGGCGTGACCGCCGATACCGACGATTTCGAGGTGCTTGGCGCCTTCTACGGCGCCCCCGCCAAGATGATCCGCTGCGAGACGATCGACGTGATGGTCCCGGCCAATGCCGAGATCGTGCTCGAGTGCGAGCTGATGGCGCTCGAAGGGCTGGTCTATGACGAAGGACCCTACGGCGAATTCACCGGCATGTACGGCGGCGGGATCAAGCACAACTATCGCCTCAAGGTGAAGGCGATGACCCACCGCAAGGGCGGCATCTACCAGCATTGCACGATCGGTGGCCTGCACCCCTGGTACACCGACAACATGCTGCAGCTACCCGCGATCGAGGCCGACCTCTTCAGCGGACTGAAGAATGCCGGCATCGACGTGCGCGAAGTACGCTGCCCCGCCGGCGGCCTGTCCAACATCGCCTATGCCAAGATCCATCCGCTGGGCGCCGGGGATTCCAAGCAGGCGCTGGGCGTCATGCTCACCTGTTCCAAGCAGGGGCTGCCGAAGATCGCGATGGTCTTCGATACGGACGTCGACATCTGGGACGACCAGGCGGTGCTGGCCGCCATGGCCTACCGCTACATGCCGGACCGCGACACCGTTCGGTTGGACGGCCTGAACACGATGACCGTCGACCCCAAGAGCTCCGTCCTCGGCATCGCATCCAAGATCGGCATGGACTGCACGGTGCCCATGGGACCGGAGTGGAATCCCAACGAGTTCGTCCGCAGCACCGTCACCGACCTGGGGGATCCGCCGGCCGACGTCAAGCCGATGACCGAGGAGGCGCTGACGAAGGACATGGAAGCCTTCATCGGCGCGGCGCCGCGCGCTTGGCACGAGATCCTGAAGCACTATCACGGCCAGCCCTACCCGATCCTCTATCGGGCATTCGGCAACCTGCGCCACAAGCTGGGACGCACCAACGATCCGCCGTGGTACCGGTACACGCTGTCGCAGACGCCCTTCTCCTGGGAGGCCAAGCCGCAGCCGCTGCACCACTCGGACCCGCGCCATATCAAGACTCCGGGTTGAGGCACGCGGCCGATGGCAAAAGGGCAGCCTGTCCGGCGGATGATCGTGGGCATCACCGGCGCCTCGGGGACGATCTACGGCGTGCGCGTGCTGGAGGCCCTGCGCACGCTGGGAATCGAAAGCCATCTGGTCGTCTCGAAGGCCGGCGACCAGACGCGCTCGCTCGAGACGGACTGGTCCGCCGCCGACCTGCGGGCGCTTGCCGACAAGGTCTATGCGCCCGGCGACATCGCCGCCGCGATCTCGAGCGGATCGTTCCAGACGATGGGGATGGTCGTGGCGCCCTGCTCCGTGCGCACCCTGAGCGAGATCGCGACCGGCGTGACGTCGGGCCTCGTCTCGCGCGCCGCCGATGTCTGCCTCAAGGAACGGCGCCGCCTGGTGCTGATGTTCCGCGAGACACCGCTCCATGCCGGCCATCTCAAGAGCCTTCTGGCCGTCACGGAGATGGGTGGCATCGTGCACCTGCCGGTGCCGGCCTTCTATGCGCGGCCGCGGACGGTCGACGACATCGTCACCCACTCCGTGGCGCGGGCGCTGGACCTCTTCGGTCTCGACACCAAGTCCTTTCCGCGCTGGACGGGGCCTCGTTCGAAGGGTACCGGCCGGAAAAGCGGCGATTGACGGATGGACACGCCGAATTCAGGCAACAACGGGCAGGCCGTGCCAGGCTTCCGCTCAGGCCATCCGAAGGACTCTGCGGCCGACGAGAATCGTGAGGAAGGCCACCGCCGTCCCGAGTGCGGCCTCGAGCAAACGATCGACCAGCAACGGCTGCCACGGTGCACCGCGGCCAAGATTGCTCATGCCGATGGCAAGCGGCGAGAAGAAGAGCAGCGCGAGACCATAGCTGCGGGTCACGGCGATCTCCGCTGCTCCCTGGCATACGACTATGATCGCGATCAGCGCGAGATGTCCGGGCTCGAAGGAGAACAGGCCGGTAGCCACGGCCACGCCGCCCAGTGTTCCCATCATGAGATGCAGGACTCTCGACCACACATCGGCGGACGCAAGCGCGGGCATCAGAGCCGCGACCGTGACTGCCGCCCAGAAGGGATGGCCGATGCCGAGCAGCAGCGCGATCGACCAGGCCGTCAGCACGCCGAAAGTTGCCGCGACGATCAGGACCAGATGCTGCCGATGGTCGAGGCGGACATAACCCAGGGAGACGCGGCGACGCCATCCTTCGGACCCTGGTCCAATCCCGGAGGCATCGATTCCGATCAGCCGGGCAAGCAATACGGAAAACGCCGCACCGCCTGCGCCGACGGCGATGCCGATCGGCAGGCGGTCCCAGCCCGTCGGAATGCCGGCGATGATCAAGAGCACCAGCACGAAAAACATCTCTCCACGCGGCACCCAGCCCATGGCGGCGCCCAGCGTGCTCGCCCCAAGCACGGTGACGGCCAGCAGCACCCCCAGCAGCCATACCGGACCCTGCGCTGCCGAATACGTCATGGCCGCTGCCATGATGACGATCAGGCCTGTGCCGGCGACGATCTGGCTCTCCACCCGCCGCTTCGCCGGCTCGTCGTGGCCGTAGAGCATCGCCAGCCCGCCGAAGGCGGCATAGACGGCAAGGTCGAGACGGCCGATGGCGTAGAGCGCCAGCAATGGCAGACCAACCGCCAGCGATACACGAATGGCGGATTCCACGTCGTGGCGCCGGATATCGGCCAGCAAGCTACGCATGGTGTTTCGTACTCGCGAGAATCAGGGACCGACTGACATGCCTTATCAAGATATGCGGGCTTTCCTGGAGACCTTGAAGAACGCAGGCGAGCTGGTCGAGATCGCGCGACCCGTCGCCCTGAAATACGATGTCGCAAAGGCGCTTGCCAAGGCCAGCGCCATGCAGGGTCCGGCGCTGATGTTCACTCAGACCGGCACCGACTTCCCCTTGGTGGCAGGTCTGTACGGCAACCGCAGGCTCGCCTTGATGGCCTTCGAGGCCACCGAGAAAACGATCCATGAGAAAGTGCTCGAAGGCATCAACAACCAGGTCGCGCCCGTGGACTTCAAGGGGACGCCGCCCTGTCAGGAGGTCGTGCTCTCCGGCGATTCCATCGACGTCACAAAGCTGCCGGTGCCGATCTACAGCCCCAAGGATGGGGGACCGTACATAACCGCGGGCATCGTCGTGTCGGAGAATCTCGAGACCGGCGTTCCTGACATCGGCAACTACCGGATGCAGATCCACGGACCTCGGGAGCTCGGCGTCTTCTCGGCGCCCAACCACCGCTTCGGGAAGAACATCGCCCACGCCACCAGCATGGGGAAAGCGCTTCGCGGCGCGCTCGTGATCGGCATCGATCCGATGACGATGTTTTCCTGCCAGGTGCAGTCCAGCGATGCGACCAACGACTGGTTCGTCGCGGGAGGCCTGCGGGGTGCGCCGGTCGAGCTCGCCAAGGCGGTCAGCAACGAAATGAAGGTGCCGGCACGCGCCGAGATCGTCATCGAGTTCACCGTCGACACCAAGGACCAGAAGATCGAGGGCCCGCTCGGCGAATACACCGGCTACTACACGCCGGCATCGCCCAAGCCGGTGGCGAAGGTCACGGCGATCACCCATCGCAAGGGAGCGATCTTCCAGGGCCTGCTGACCGGCAAGCCCATCACCGAGAACCACGTGCTGAAGCAGATCCCGTTCGAGACCTCGATCCTGCGCCAGCTCCAGGCCCAGTTCCCCACGATCAGCGACATTTCGATCAACAGCTCCGGCGGTGTGCAGGTCTACGTCGTGATCGCGATGAAACCGCGCTACGAAGGCGAGGCGCGCCATGCCATCCTCGCGACCATGGCCGGCAACCTGCACCCCAAGTGGGTGATCACCGTGGATCCCGACATCGACATCCGGAACCCGGCCGAGGTCGAATGGGCCCAGTCCTTCCGGGTGAAGCCCAGCGAGGATGTGTTCATCGTCCCGCGTACCGCCGCCGCACCGCTCGATCCCTCTACCGACGGAGGCTATTCCTCGTCGGTCGGCATCGATGCGACCCTGCCCTTCGGCGTCGAATTCCCGGACGTTTCGGAGGTTCCGGGTTGGCGCGCATTCGATCTGCCCGAGATCGAGAAACGTTAAACCGGACGGAGGTGAGATGAAGCTGCCGCTCGACGATCGACTGCGCCTTGGCGTGCAGACCATCCATCGCCGCACGGAGCCGGCGGATGGTCCGTGGCAGCCAACCATCGACGAATTGGCGGCCCTGGTGGGGCTGGTCGATCGCTGCGGCTATGATTCGCTCTGGGTGGGCGACCACATCTCCTTCCCTCTCGCGATCTTCGACCCGCTGTTGCAGCTGGCGCAGGCCGCGGTCGTCAGCCGCCGCCTGATCTTCGGCACAGGGGTCTATCTCCTGCCGCTGCGTCACCCCACCCCGGTCGCCAAGCAGGTCTCGACGCTGGACCATCTGACCGAGGGCCGGTTCATCTTCGGCGTCGGCGTCGGCGGCGAGTTCCCCAAGGAATACGAGGCTTGTGGTGTGCCGATCGGAGAGCGCGGCGCACGGCTGAGCGAGAGCCTCACGGTCCTGCGCAAGCTGTGGAGCGGCGCGCCGGCGACGCATGACGGCCGGTTCTTCAAATTCGAAGCCGTGCCAATGCAACCGCCACCCCGACAGGTCGGAGGCCCGCCGATATGGGCCGGTGGCCGTTCCGACGCCGCGCTGCGGCGTGTCGGCCGCATGACCGACGGGTGGATGTCCTATGTCGTGACGCCCGACGTGTTCCGCCAGGGTCTCGAGAAGATCGCGGCGGCCGCCGACGAGGCCAACCGGGTCTTCGAGCGTGGTTTCGGGACCTCGCACCTGCTGTTCACGCGCATCGACGATTCTTACGAGAAGGCTCTCGACGCGGCGACGGTCTCGCTCAGCCAGCGCTATGCCATGGACTTCCGCAAGGCCGCCGAGCGCTACTGTGCGCTGGGCACGCCGCAGCAGGTGGCGGAGACGGTGCTGCGCTTCCACGAGGCGGGCGCGCGCCATATCGTCCTGGACTTCGTCGGCCCCTACGAGGAGCGCGACCGGCAGATCGAACATTTCGCTGCCGAAGCGATGCCTCGGCTGGCGAGCCTGCGTCACGCCTGAATCAGCCGACGATCTCGCCGCGGAAGGCCCAGCGGGTCATGCGCTTCTCGACCAGGGCGCAAACGGCATACATCAGCACCCCCATGATGGCGATGGCGAACAGGCCGGCGAAGGTGGTAGGCGCGTCGTTGCGCGCGCTGGCCGACAGCATCAGGAAGCCGATGCCGTTATTGCCACCCACCGTCTCCGCGATGACGGACCCGATGAAGGCCAGGGTGATCGCCACCTTCAGGCTGGCAAACAGGTAGGGCATGGCGCGTGGAATGCCGACCTTGGTCAGGATCTCCAGGCGCGAGGCACCCAGGCTGCGCAGCACGTCGCGCATCTCGGGCTCGATGGTGGCGAGGCCCGTCGCGACGTTGACGACGATGGGAAAGAAGCTGATCACGAAGGCGGTGATCACCGCCGGCAGCGAGCCCACGCCCACCCAGATCATCAGGATGGGCACCAGCGCCACCTTCGGGATGGCATTGAAGGCGATCAGCAGCGGATAGAGGCCGGAATAGATGAACGGCGACGCACCGATCGCCAGCCCCAGCAGCAGTCCTCCCGCGATCGCCAGCAGGAACCCCACGACCGTCGTCCACAGCGTGTCCCAGCAATAGGCCATCAGGATGTCGAAGCGCGCGACGAACACGGTGAAGACCCTGGTCGGACGCGGCAGGATGATTTCGGGGATGTCGAAGGCGATGCAGGCCAGCTCCCACAGGAGCAGCAATCCCGCCAGGAACAGCCAGGGCATGGCATGCTTCAGCACTTCGCGCTGCAGCGTGCTCACGGCGTGTGCTCCTGGTGGATGCGGTCGCGCAGCTCGTGCACGAGATCGACGAAGTGCGGTTCGAAGGTGGTGGCAAGCGTGCGCGGCCGGGGAATGTCGATCCTGCGGGTGAGCACGATGCGGCCGGGCCGCCGGCTCATGACGTAGACCGTGTCGGCCAGGTAGACGGCCTCGCGCAGGTCGTGTGTCACCAGCACGCCGGTGAAGCGCTTCTCCATCCACAGCGCCTGCATCACGCCCCACAGCTCCTCGCGCGTGAAGGCATCGAGCGCCCCGAACGGCTCGTCGAGCATGAGGAGTTCCGGCTCGTGGATCAGGGCACGGCAGAGATTGGAGCGCTGCTGCATGCCGCCGGAGAGCTGCCACGGATAACGTTGCGCGAAATCGGTGAGGCCCACCGTCTTCAGCAGCGCCATCGCCCGGTCCTCGTACTCGGCGCGGTGACTGCGGAAGCGGCGCTTGTGCGGCTCGACCACCTCCATGGGCAGCAGGATGTTGCCCATGGTCGTGCGCCAGGGCATCAGGGTCGGGTTCTGGAAGGCCATGCCGACGCCCTTGATCGGCCCCCTCACGACCTCGCCCGCCACCCGGACCTCGCCGCCCGAGGCGGGCAACAGGCCGGTGACCAGCTTCATGATGGTCGACTTCCCGCACCCCGATGGACCGACGACGGCGATGAACTCGCCCCTGTCGATGCCCAGCGTGGCATCGGCAAGGGCGAGCGTCGTCTCCTTGCCGAGCCTGTAGGTCAGACTGACGTTCGTGAGCTCAACGAACGCCATCCTACCTGGTGACCATCCGGTCGGCCTTGGGCGGCAGGTACTTGTCAGTGAAGACCTTGTCGACCGGCGGCGCCGCCGGCAGGCCAAACGCCTCGGACACCAGCTTGACCGACTTGGCGAACCGCTCAGGCTGCACGTCGCCCATGCCGTTGGCCTTCACATAAGGCGTGAGCACGTTGGTCTGAAGGGAGATCTGCAGGCGCTCCAGTTCGAGCGCCTCGTCGATCAGCGGATCGCGCTTCTTGGCGGCGGCGATCCCCAGCTTGTTGTCGGCGATGACGTCCTTCCAGCCCTTGATGGTGGCCTTGATGAAGCCCTTCACCGCCTTCTCGTCCTTGGCCATTTCCGGCGAGATCACGATACCGTTGCCGTAGACATCCATGCCGTAGTCGACGTAGCGCATGGCGACGATGTCGTCGAACTTCACACCGCGGGCCTTCAGGTCGAGCATCGACGAGAAGTAGTGGCCGGAGATGAAGTCGACCTTGCCCTGCACCAGGCTCTGCTCGCGCAGCTGCGGCGTCAGGTTGACGTGCTCCCACTTGGAGATGCCGTTGATCTTGGCGAAGGCGGGGAACAGGCGGAAGCTGGCGTCGAACACCGGCGCGCCGAGCTTCTTGCCCTCGAGGTCCTTCGGTCCTTTGATTCCGCTCTTCTTCAGCGCGTAGACGCCGAACGGCGCGAAATCGTACGCCATGAAGACGCACAGGACCTCCTTGCCGGGGTTCTTGGCGTTGTACTCGATCGTGGCGTTCACGTCTGCGAACCCGATCTGGTAGGCGCCGGTCGCCACGCGCTGGACAGCGCCGGCCGAGCCCTGGCCCGGATCCATCGTGACGTCGAGCCCCTCGGCCTTGTAGTAGCCCTTCTCCAGCGCCACCAGGAACGGCGAAGTCGGCCCCTGGAACACCCAATCCAGCGTGAACTTGATCGGCGTCTGCGCAGCCGCCGGCAGGCTGCCGAGAGCCAGCGCGACCGCCGCAGCGCCGCCCAGCCACTTGGCGAAGTTTCTCATCTGTCTTTGCCCCTCGTGAGGTTCCCCGTAGGCCACTCTTAGGCGGACAGCTCACAGCCGCCAAGAGGGATAAGAGGCAGATTCCATGCCACGTGTGGCGCGCCGTGCCGCTACCCGCAGTGGCAGGGCGCCGCCACCTCAGGTCGCGGCGATGCCCGCCTGCTGGGTTGCCACCAGGCGGGCGAAGGCGCCGCCCCTGGCCACGAGCTCGTCGTAGCTGCCCATCTCGACCGCCCGGCCGTGCTCCAGCACGACGACGATGTCGGCGTTGCGGATGGTCGACAGCCGATGGGCGATGATGAAGGTGGTGCGGCCCTGCATCAGCGTCTGGAGCGCCTTCTGGATGCGCGCCTCGGTCACCGAATCGAGGGCGCTGGTCGCCTCGTCGAGGATCAGGATCGGTGGGTCCTTGAGCAGGGCACGCGCGATCGCCAAGCGCTGGCGCTCGCCCCCCGAGAGGGTCATCCCGCGTTCCCCCACCATGGTCTCGAAGCCGTCGGACTGGCGCAGGATGAAATCATGGGCCTCGGCGAGCCGCGCCGCCTCCTCGATCTCCGCCTGGGTCGCCTCCGGTTTGCCGATGCGCAGATTGTCGGCGATCGAGCGGTAGAACATGGTGCTGTCCTGGAACACCACGCCGATGTTGCGGCGAAGCGATTCCAGCCGGATGTCGCGATGGTCGATGCCGTCGATTCGAATCACGCCCGACTGGGCATCCCACATGCGGTGCAGCAGCGACAGCGCCGTGCTCTTGCCCGCGCCGGTCGGACCGACGAAGGCCACCGTCGTGCCCGCCGGGACCTCGAGGGAGAAGTGCACCAGCGCTGGCCTCTTGCCATCGTAGGAGAAGCTGACATCGTCGAATTCGACGTCGCCGCGCGCCCGGCCGATGTCCCGCCCGTTGGGATTGTCGGGTACCGTCGACTGGGAATCGAGCACGCGGAAGAAGTCGGCGAGGGCCGGCATCTGGAAGAAGATGCGGCTCACGAAGCCCGAGGCCTGGTCCATGCGGCTGATCAGCAGGGTGGCGAAACCCATGAAGCTCACGATCTCGCCCACGCTCGCCTCGCCCCGCGTGTAGAGCCAGGTGCCAAGCACGAAGATCAGGATCACGGTGACGGTCGAGGCGGCGCGCGTCAGCACCGACAGGAGCGCCCACCAGTTCAGGACCGGATACTGCGCCGCCAGCGTCTCGCGGATGATGCGGTGCATCTCGCCGGTCTCGGCCGCCAGCCGGACGAAGCTCTGGATGAGGTGCACGTTGCCCAGGGCGTCGCCGGCCCGACTGGCCAGCTCGCTGTGGCGATCCTCCACGGCCTGCTGCAGACGGTCGGTGCGGCCGACGACCCAGGCGTTGGCCAGCGCGAAGAAGAGGATGAGCACGATCAGCAGCAGGGCGAGCCGCCAGTTCATGAACAGGCTGAGCGGCAGCATGATGAACAGGGCAACGAAGGTCGCAAGATTTTCGCGGAAGAACGACAGCCATATGCCGAACAGGTGGTCGACGCCGGTCAGCATGACCTTGAGCAGCCGTCCCGAATGCTGGCCATGATGGAAGGCGAACGGCAGCACCAGCACGTGCTCGAAGAAGGTCGCCATCGCCCCCAGCCGCCGGCGGTGCGCCATGCGGTCGGCCTGCAGGGACACGACGATGTTGGCGACGATGCCGCCGATGCCGACGACGGCCCACAGCACCAGCAGTTCCCGGGCCTCGCGCCACAGCAGCTCGGTGGACTTGTCCTTGGCCGTCGCCAGCAGGTCGACGACCTTGCCGAACAGCACCGGCTCGTAGAACTGCAGCGCCGCCACGGCGACGTTGGCCAGCGCGAGCATGATCGCCAGCCCGCGTTCGGCGCGCAGCAGGCCGATCACCCGGCCATAGACGCGGAAGAACTCCATCGGCTGTTCGCGCCAGTCCGGTCGATCCCGTCAGGTCGCCGGTTTCTCGCCGAGGAACCGCTCGACGGTGCGCACGAAGAAGCTGACCCCGAACGGAATGGCCATGTCGTTGAAGTCGTAGCGCGGGTTGTGCAGGCTGACCGCCTCCGGTCCGCCGCCATTGCCCAGCATCACCATGGCGCCCGGAACCTTCTCCAGCATGTAGGAGAAATCCTCCGCCCCCATGCTGGGGCGCACGTCGTCCCGCACCGCGTGATCGCCGCACACGCCCGCCGCGACCTCGAGCGCGAAGCGGACCTGGCCGGCGTCGTTGACCGTCGGCGGATAGCCGGGCCGGTGCTCGACCTCGATCTTCACGCCGTGCATCTGCTCGGCGCCGCGGCAGATCTCGTCGATGCGGCGGCGCACCAGCTCACGGTTCGCCGGTGTCGTCGTGCGGGTGGTGCCGCCGATATGCACGTCGGCCGGAATGACGTTGTAGGCGGAGCCCGCCTTGAAGAAGCCCACGGTCACGACCGTGGCGTCGATGGGATCGATATTGCGGCTGACGATGGTCTGCAGGGCCAGAACGACGTTGGCACCCACCACCATCGGGTCGACGGCGAGGTGCGGATGGGCGGCGTGGCCGCCCTTGCCGGTGATGCGGATATCCCAACGGTCCGCCGCCGCCAGCAGCGGTCCCGGCCGGGTGACGATATGGCCGAGCGGCACGCCCGGCTTGTTGTGGATGGCGAAGACGACATCGCAGGGGAACTGCTCGAAGAGGCCGTCATCGATCATCTCGCGGGCACCGCCCCCGCCCTCCTCTGCCGGCTGGAAGATGAAATGGACGGCGCCTTCGAAATCGCGCTTCTCGCTCAGCAGCTTGGCGGCACCCAGCAGCATCGCCGTATGTCCGTCGTGGCCGCAGGCATGCATGCGGCCGGCATTCTGCGACCGATGCTCGAAAGCGTTGGCTTCGTCCATGGGCAGGGCGTCCATGTCGGCCCGCAGCCCGATCGACCGCACGGTATTGCCCTTGCGCAGGGTGCCGACGACGCCGGTCTTGCCCAGCCCGCGCGTCACCTCCAATCCCCATTCGGCGAGCTTGGCCGCGACGATATCGGCGGTCCGGTTTTCCTCGAAGGCGAGCTCGGGATGGGCGTGGATGTCCCGGCGGATGGCGGCAATCTCTCCCTGGATTTCAAGCGCACGCGGCAGAACAGGCATTCGGCACTCCGGTTGGAATGGCCGGCATCTTAGCCCAAAGTGCCTGGATGTTGTCCCTGCAGGAAGTCGAGCAAGCCACGCGCGTGGTGTATGCCGCCATGCCGCCCACGCCGCAGTACGCCTGGCCGCTGCTGGCCCGCCGCACCGGCTGCGAGGTCTGGGTGAAGCACGAGAACCATACCCCGACGGGGGCCTTCAAGGTCCGGGGCGGGCTGGTCTATATGGATCGCCTGAAACGCCGCCAGCCCGGCCTCGAGGGCGTGATCAGCGCCACGCGCGGCAATCACGGCCAGAGCATCGCCCTGGCGGCCGCCAGGACGGGGATCGGTGCGACGATCGTGGTGCCGGAAGGCAACTCGGTGGAGAAGAACGCCGCCATGCGGGCCTTCGGCGCCGAGCTGATCGAGGCGGGACACGATTTCGATGCCGCCCGTGACGTTGCCATCGGCCTCGCGCGGAAGCGCGGCCTGGACATGGTGCCGTCGTTCCATCGCGACCTGGTGTGCGGCGTGGCGACCTACGCCCTGGAGCTCTTCCGGGCTGCATCCCCGCTCGACACGGTCTACGTGCCGATCGGCCTGGGGTCGGGCATCTGCGGTGTGATCGCCCTGCGCGACGCCCTCAGCCCCCAGACCAAGGTCGTCGGCGTGGTCTCGACCGAAGCACCGGCCTATGCCCTGTCCTTCGCCGCCGGCAAGGTCGTCCCGACCAACAGCGCCAACACCATGGCCGACGGCATGGCGGTCCGCGGCCCCGATGCGGAGGCCTTGTCCGTCATCCTGGAGGGTGCCGACCGCATCGTGCAGGTGACCGACGACGAAGTCGGCGCCGCCATGCGCGCCTACTACGAGGACACGCACCAGCTCGCGGAAGGTGCCGGCGCCGCGGCCCTGGCGGCGCTGCTGCAGGAGCGCGACCGTATGGCCGGCAAGCGGGTCGCTCTCATCCTGAGTGGCGGCAACATCGACCGGCCGCTCTACCTGCGGGTGCTGGCCGCCGGCTGAGGCGCCCCCTGAGGTGCCCGTGCGGGCGGCGACGGCGCCCAGGCGAGGTCGCTCTTGACCGCCTGCATGATGAAGGACGAGCGCGTGCCTCGCACTCCCGGCATGCGCAGCAGCGCCTTCATCGCAAAATCACTGAAGCTCGCCAGGTCCGGCGCGAGGACGTGCAGCAGGAAATCCATGTCGCCGGTGACGGCGTAGCAGGCGACGACCTCCGGCCGGGCGCGGATCTCCGCCTCGAAGGCTGCCACCACCTTCTCCGAGTGATCATCCAACGTGACCTGGACGAGCGCCTGCAGGCCAAGTCCCAGTGCGGGTGCCGAGACCAGCGCCGCATAGCGTGTGATCACGCCCGCCTCCTCCAGACGTTTCACCCGACGCTGGCAGGGTGTGGGAGAGAGACCGACGCGGTCGGCAAGGTCGACCATGGGGAGGCGCCCGTCGGCCTGGAGCGTGGCGACGATGCGCCGGTCGATGTCATCGAGATCGATCGTGGACATTTTCTCTATTATTCCATTATAACTTAGAGATTATCACTAATATAGCCACCAAGCAGTTCTCATTTAGCCAGGATTCACCTGGCTAGCCTTCCTATGTTGGAGGCATGACCCTTGCGCCCCTCGAGAACCTTCGCGGCGACTATGCCGCCATGGCGGCGGACTGGACGGTGCCGCAACACGCGTCCGACTACACGGCCGAGGACCAGGCAGTGTGGCGCCTCCTGGTTGAGCGTCAGACCGCCTTGGCCCGCAAGCATGCCTGCCGGGAATTCCTGGATGGTCTGGCCGCGCTGGGAATCGGCGACACCATCCCCGACTTCGCGACCGTGAGCGAACGCCTCGAGAGGCTGACGGGCTGGCGCATCGTGGCCGTGCCCGGCCTGATCCCGGATGCCGTGTTCTATGACCATCTCGCCAACCGGCGGTTCCCGGTGACGGTATGGATCCGCACCCGGGCGGAGCTCGACTATCTGGTCGAACCGGATCTATTCCATGACTTCTTCGGCCACGTACCGCTGCTCAGCAACCGCATCTTCGCCGACTACATGCAGCTCTACGGGCAGCGTGGTGTCGAGGCCGGCGCCAAGGTCGGCCTCCTGGCGCGGCTCTACTGGTACACGGTGGAGTTCGGACTGATCCGCACGCCCAATGGGCTGAAGGCCTACGGCGCCGGCATCCTGTCCTCGGCGGCCGAGGTCAAGCATGCCGTGGAGAGCAGTGACGTGGAGAGCAGTGACGTGGAGCGCCTGCCCTTCGAAGCGGCCACGGTCATGCATCGCCCTTACGAAATCGACAGGCTGCAGAACACCTACTTCGTGCTCGACGACTTCCAGCAGCTCTTCGAGGCGGCGCAAACCCGCATCGCGTAACGACGGCCGCTAGCCGAGCAGCACCAGGCCGTCGACGGCCACCACCCCTTCACCATCCCGTTTCACCAGCAGCGGATTGATCTCGGCTTCGGCGACATCGGCAAAGGCTGCGTGCGCCAGGGTCGAGAAGGCAGCGATGGCGCGGGCCAGCGCCGCGACGTCGCCCGGCGGAAGGTTGCGATAGCCGCGGATCGTGGCCAGGCCCTTGATTTCATCGATCATCTGCCGCGCCTCGGACTCGTCGACCGGCGCCAACCGCGTCGCGGCATCCTTGTAGATCTCGGCCAGCACGCCGCCCAATCCGACGGTGACGGTCGATCCGACCAGCGGATCGCGACGGAACCCCAGGATCACCTCGGCGAGCCCGCGCTCCATCTTCTGTACCAGAAAGCCCTCCAGCCGCGCCTGCGGGTTGTGGGCCCTGACACGCTTCTCGATCTCGCGCGCCGCCACGGCGGCCGACTGGCCATCGGGCAGGCCCAGCGCCACCCCGCCCGCCTCGGTCTTGTGGGCGATGTCGGCCGACAGGATCTTGAGCGCCACCGGGCTCCCCACCTCTGTCACGGCAGCGGCGACCCGCCGGGCATCCGGCACCGCGACCGCCCTGGCCACGGGCACGCCCAGCGCTTCGAAGAAGGCTGCCGCCCGACGCTCGTCGAAGCCGGATACCTTTCCTGCCGAGTGGGCGTCCAATGCCCCACGCGCCGGCTGCGGAAGCATCGGAACGGTCTGCGGCGGCTGTCGCAGGAGGCACAGGGCCATGGCCTCGGCGCAGGATTCGGGCTGGCGGAAGGCCGGCACGCCCGCCGCCGTCAGAAGCGCCAGCGACTTCTCCGCCGCCGGCGTCAGGGCCACGGCGAACGGCTTGTCGGCGCGCGCGAACTTCAGCAGCGGCTCGACCGCCAGCTCGGGATTGAACTGGGCCGAAGACCCGACGACGAACACCACGGCGTCGTTGCCCTCATCGGCCAGCAGCCGCTCGATCGTGCCGGCCACGATCTCCGGCTTCGCGCCGGCCAGGGTGAGGTCGACCAGCTTGCCTTCCCCCGCCGCGATGCCGAGCGGCTTCAGCCAGTCGACGAGCCCCTGCGGCGGGCCGGCGATGTCGAGCCCGGCCATGGCCATGCTGTCGACGACCATGGCGGCGCCGCCACCGGTGGTCGTCGCGACGGCCACACGCCGTCCTTTCGCGGGGACGCGATCAGCCAGCAGTGCCGGCACGTCGATGAGGGATTCGAACATCGACACGCGTGCGATGCCATGGCGGCGACAGAAGGCATCGAACGTCGCGTCGGAGCCTGCGATCGCACCGGTATGGGACCTGGCGAGCTCCTGGCCGATATCCGAGCGGCCGAGCTTGTAGGCGATCACCGGCTTGCCGGCGACGTGGGCGCGGCGTGCAGCGCGCGCCAGGCGATCGCCATCGCGCAGGGTCTCCATGAACAGCAGGATCGCCCTGGTCTTCGGATCGTCGACCAGGAGGTCGGTGATCTCGCCCACGGCAAGGTCGACCTCGTTGCCGACCGAGACCATCCGCGAGAAACCGATGCCGCGCGCATCGGCACGCGACAGCAGCGCACCGATCAGGCTGCCGCTCTGGCTGACGACCGCCCAGCTGCCCGACTGCAGCCTGTCGACCGCGAAGGCCGCATTGGCCGTAAGCGCGACCGGCGGATCCGTGCTGACGGTCCCGATGCTGTTGGGGCCGACGAGCCGGATTGCCGACTCTCGTACGATGCGCGCCAGCTCGTCCTGCATCGTGGCGCCCGCCGCGCCAGCATCGGCGAAACCGCCTGCCAGGATCGAAGCCACCGTCACGCCGCGCCTTGCGCAGGCCGCGAGCGCGTCGACCGCCGCCTTGCCATTCAGGAGGATATAGGCGTGGTCGATGTCGCCCGGGATCGCGGCAAGATCCTTGTAGGCCCTTTCGCCCAGAATGTCGTTTCGCGACGGGTTGACCGGCAGGATCTCCCCGGAAAAGCCGTGCTTGCGCAGGAAGCGCTGCGGCCGCGACGTCGTCTTGGCGACATCGGCGGAGGCACCAATCAGGGCGATGCGCTTCGGTTCGAACAGCGCGATGAACAGCTTGTCGGGAGGGCTCATGCAGCGAGTATACTCCGGCGCAGTCCGGACAGAGGAGACGCCCATGACGATCCGACGCGTGACATCACCCCAGGTCCCCGAGCCGCCGCCCGAGCGCTGGTCGAACTGCCTGGTCGTGGACGGCATCGCTTATGTATCCGGCATGACGGCGCGCGGCACCGATCCCAAGGTCCTCGCCGGCATGGATGAATACGAACAGGCCAAGCTGATCTTCGGCAAGATCAGGGGCATGGTCGAGGCGGCCGGCGGCGCCATGTCGGACGTGGTCAAGGTCACGATCTACGTCACCGACATCCGGAACAACACCAAGGTCTGGGCGGCGCGGCGCGAATTCTTCACCGGCGACTTTCCCGCCTCGACGCTGGTCGAGGTGAGCGCGCTGGCCGCGCCGGAAATCCTGGTCGAGATCGAGGCCATCGCGCATATCGGCAAGGGCAAGCGGTAACTCCCTTCCCCATGGCCGAACTGCGCGAGAAGCTACAGGCCCTGTATTTCGGCGACGACGAGCGGGCCCGCCGTTTCCGCTACGGGCTGATCGTCTTCGACGTCGTCACGATCGCGATCTTCCTGGTCTCGTCGGTCGCAGGCGAGCAGTGGTGGATGATCCCGCTCGATCTCGCGATCGCCTGCGTTCTCATCATGGACTTCGCCGCCCGCCTCTACGCCGAGCGCGAACGGCTTCGCTATCTGCTGAGCTTCACGACGGCCGCGGACGTCGTCGTGATCGTCTCGCTGCTGCTGCCCTTCTTCGTCGAGAACCTGGCCTTCCTGCGGATCGCCCGCGCCCTCAGGCTGCTGCGCTCCTACCACCTGCTGCGCGACCTCCGCGCCGATTCGCCATGGTTCCGGCGCAACGAGGACATCGTCCAGCGCACGGTCAATCTCGGCGTGTTCATCTTCATCGTGACGTCCGTCGTCTATGTCACGCAGCACCTCATCAACCCGCAGATCTCCAACTATGTCGACGCGCTCTACTTCACGATCACCACGCTCACCACCACGGGCTTCGGCGACATAACGCTCAGGACGCCTGGCGGACGCCTGCTCGCGGTCCTCATCATGGTGGTCGGCGTCGGCCTCTTCCTCCGGCTGCTGCAGGCGATCTTCCGCCCGAGCAAGGTGCGGCACGAGTGTCCCGACTGCGGGCTGCTCGTGCACGATGTCGACGCCATCCACTGCAAGCATTGCGGCCGCCTCATCCACATCCCGACCGAGGGCGCGTCCTGACCGCGCCTCGGTCCGGACAGGCGGAGGATCAGGCCGCTTTCACCTCGCGTTCGGCCTTCAGCGCCCGTACCGTCTCGCGCAGCGCGTGGACCGTCCTTTCGATCTCGGCGCCGCCGTGGGTCGCGGACACGAAGCCGCCGGGCGCCCCCATGATGTCGACGCCGTGGCTCATCATGCCCATGCGGATCTTGCCGGTGAGCGGCCCCGACTTGGCGCCTTTCAGCTTGGCGAAGCCGAGCTTCAACGGATCGAAGGTCGCGGGATCGACGTCCTCGCCGGTGGGATTGGCATAGATGAGGAAAGTAGAGGAATCGCCGTAGATGCCCCATGACACACCCTCCTCGACCAGCACCTGGCGCAAGGCGGCGCGCAGCTCCGCCGCTGTACGGTTGGCCTTCTCGGCCAGGTCCTCGTCGCGTACCAGCGACAGCGCCGTCACCGCCGCGGCCGCCGACAGGGGGTTGGCGTTGTAGGTGCCGGGATGGGCGATCTTCTCGCGTTTGCGGGCTGCCGATTCGGCGAAGTCGATCTGGTCCAGGATCTCGCGCTTGCCGGCGACGGCGCCGCCCGGCAGGCCGCCCGCCACGATCTTGGCCAGGATGCAGAGGTCGGGGGTGACCCCAAGCGCCTTCTGCGCCCCGCCGGACGACCAGCGGAACCCGGTGATGACCTCGTCCATCAACATCACGATGCCGCGCCGGGCGGTGACATCGCGCACCGCCTGCACGAAGCCCGGCGGCAGGGGCACCTGGCCCCACGAGGCGCCTGACGGCTCGAACATGACCGCGGCGATGTCGTCGCGGCTTTCGATGGCCTTCACGACGGCAGCGACGTCATCGGTCGGCAGCAGAATCGAGAGATCGGTGACGCTCTGCAGCACGCCCGGCGGCGAGGAACCGTCATAGTGGGAGGTCGCGCCGCCCGCGACATGGTCGTGCCAGCCGTGGAAATGGCCGACAAAGCGCACGATCCTGTCCTTGCCCGTGTGGGCCCGTGCGAGCCGGATGGCCATGTGCGAGGCCTCGGTACCGGACGCGGTGAACCGCACCTTCTCCGCCGAAGGGATCAGCTCGCACACCAGTTCGGCCCAGCGCACCTCGAGCTCGTGGCTGGAGCCGTAGTGGGTGCCGAGGTCGATCTGGCGCTTCACCGCCTCGACCACCGCGGGGTGCGAATGGCCGAGCAGCATGGCGCCGTGACCGCCGAAATAATCGACATACTCGTTGCCGTCGACGTCCCATTTGCGCGGGCCGGCGGCACGGCCGACATGGATCGAATAGGGATCCAGGTAGCGTGCATCATGCGTGATTCCACTCGGCAGCACCTTGCGCGCCCTCTCGAACAGCGCGGCGGAGCCCTGCGTGCGGGCCTTGTAGTCGGTCACGATGGCTGAATTGGTGGCTGGATTGGTCGGTACGCTGGCGCTCATTTGCCCTCACTTGGCTAATGCGTGAACATCGCAAGCCTCGCTTGCCGAGCCAAGGGCGGCTCCCCTAAGGTCCCGCACTTTTTTCTTCCGGAGCCTCCTGTGAACGCCAAGCCCCGCGGCCGCCAGTTCTTCAACAACCCCGGCCCGACCAACATCCCGGACCGCGTCCTGCGCGCCATGGACCGTCCGGTGATCGACTTCATGTCGGATGAATTCGTGGCCATCCAGCATGCCTGCCATGCCGGCGTGAAGCGGGTCATGAAGACCGACCAGACGCTGTTCATCTACACGGCGACCGGCCATGGCGCCTGGGAAGCCGCGCTGTGTAACCTGTTCTCGCCGGGCGAGACGGTCCTGATGATCGAATCGGGCTACTTCTCGGAGAGCTGGACCCAGATGGCGACCAATCTCGGCGTCAAGGTCGAGATGCTTGGCGCCGACTGGCGCCGGGGCGCCGACATGGCAAAGCTCGCCGAGCGCCTGGCGGCGGACAAGGCACATGAGATCAAGGCCGTGCTTGCCGTGCACAACGAGACGGCGACCGGCATGTCCCTGCCCATGCCGGAGATCCGGCGGGCGTTGGACGAGGCGCGGCACCCGGCCCTGCTGCTGTCGGACACGATCTCTTCGCTGGTGAGCCTTGAATACAAGATGGATGCCTGGGGCATCGACGTCACCGTGGGCGGCAGCCAGAAGGGCCTGATGCTGCCGACCGGCATGTCGATGACGGGCGTCAGCGCCAAGGCGCTGGATGTCGCGCGCAAGGCCAAGCTGCCGCGGCACTATTTCAACTGGAACCTGATGACCAGCCGCCAGCCGCAGAGCTTCGTCGGCACCGCGCCGGTCCACCTGTTCTTCGGCCTGCAGGAATCGCTGAAGATGATCGAGGAGGAAGGCCTCGACGCGGTGATCGCCCGCCACACGCGCCTGGCCGAGGCGACCCGCGCGGCGGTGCGCGCCTGGGGCGCCGATGGCAAGGGGCCGCAGCTCTTCTGCCAGTCGCCGGATCGCCTCTCCAACTCGGTGACGACGGTGATGATGCCGGAAGGCCACAGCTCCGACCCGATGCGCAAGGCCGCCATCGATCGCTTCAACCTGTCGCTGGGCGGCGGGCTGGGCCCGCTGATGGGCAAGGTGTTCCGCATCGGCCATATGGGCGACCTCAACGAGCCCATGCTGCTCGGCTGCCTCGCCACCACTGAGCTGGCGATGAAGACGGCCGGCGTCCCCTTCGCTCCAGGCGGTGTCGACGCCGCGATCGAAGCGCTGGCCGCCTGAGCGTCAAAAGTCGGGCCGGCGTCCGGCGATCGTCGTCAGAAAACGCTGGGGCGAGATGCTCGAAAGCGTCGCGCCCTTCATGAGCGTCGGCGTCACCGAGATGCCCTGCACGGCCTCGAAAGCCGTGGTCGATGGATTGAAGGCATGCAACTGGCCTTCGGTCATGTTGAACCACCAGGCATGCAGGGAGAGGCTCCCCTCCTCCACGCGCTCGGCGATCCAGCGGAATCCCATGAGGTTGGCGATGCTGTTCAGCACCGCGGCCTGCTCGACGGCCCGCGTCACCTCTTCGCGCGGCCGGCCGGCCAGTTCGCGCACCGCCAGATCCCGCACTTCCTGGGCGATCGCCATCCAGGTCGACATGTAGTCATAGCTCGCATAGATGCTGTCACGGCCGTCGACCAGGGCGCCGATGCCGCCGCACAGTGCGTGTCCCAGCACCACGATATGCTCGACGTTCAGGCCTCGCACCGCGAACTCGATGGCTGCCGAAGTGCCATGGTGACGCTCGTCGGCAGGGTACTGGGCCGGTGGCACCATGGCGGCAACATTGCGCACCGTGAAGATGTCTCCAGGCCGGGTCTGGGTCAGGATGCCCGGATCGACGCGCGCATCGGCGCAGGCGATGATCAGGATCTTGGGGGCCTGGCCTTCCTTGGCGAGCTTCTCGAACAGGTCGAGATGCTCTCGATAGTAGCCCAGCCGGAAGTCCGAGAAGCCCTTGAGAAGACGTTCCAACGCCATGAGGTCTCGCCTACGATGCCCAAGCAAGAATGATTGACGGCAGGGACATGACGCAGGAATTGCTCTACGACAAGCGCGAAGACGTCGGCTGGATCACCTTCAACCGTCCACAGGCCCGCAATGCGCTCACTTTCGCGATGTACGAGGGGCTGGCGGAAATCTGCGCCCGCATCGGCCACACGCGCGAGGTCAAGGCCCTGGTCGTGACCGGCGCCGGCGACAAGGCTTTCGCGGCGGGCACCGACATCGCCCAATTCAAGGAATTCGAGAGCGGCGAGGACGGCATCGCCTACGAACGCAAGATGGACCGCATCCTGGAAGCGGTCGAGCGCTGTGCGGTCCCGACGGTGGCCGCCATCGCCGGCTTTTGCACAGGCGGGGGCGCAGCCATAGCGGCCGTCTGCGACATCAGGATCGCGACGACCAATGCGCAGTTCGGCTTTCCCATTGCCCGGACGCTCGGCAACTGCCTGTCGATGGCCAACTATGCCCGCCTGGCCGCGCTCATTGGTCCGCAAAGGGTCAAGGAAATGATCTTCCTGGCCAAGCTGATCGATGGCCCGACCGCCTTGCAGACGGGCCTTGTCAGCGAACTCGCGCCCGACGCGGCGGCTGTCCAGGCCCGGGCGCAGGCGCTGGCACAGACCATGGCCGGCCACGCCCCTCTGACCCTCCAGGTCACCAAGGAAGCCCTCCGGCGCCTCCAGGCGCGGCTGGCCGACGACGATATCGACGATCTCATCAGACTAGCTTACGGTAGCGCCGACTTTCGCGAAGGCATGGCGGCTTTCCTTGGGAAGCGGATGCCAACGTGGTCCGGGACGTGACCCGGACAGGATCGAGGAGGACGTGATGACGCGACTTGGGACAACTCTAGCCGCTCTGGGACTGTGCGTTGCCGTCGCCGCCTGCGAGAGCCCGCAACAGAAGGTTGCCAACAAGGAAGACATGATGATCGGGGCGGGCTTCAAGTTCGTGCCCGCCAATACGCCGCAGCGGCAGGCATCATTCCGGCAGCTCCCGCCGCACAAGTTCTCGCGGCAGATCCGCAATGGACAGGTCTTCTATGTCTATCCGGATCCCACCGTCTGCGTTTGCCTGTATGTCGGCGACCAGAACGCCTATGCCACCTATCGCAAGAACGTGTTCGACAAGCAGCTCGCCGACGAGCAGCAGATGACCGCCCAGACGATGGAAATGAACGACTGGGATTGGGGTCCCTGGGGCGGCTGGCCCTATGGCTGGTATTACTGATCCTGCGGTCTGCCAGAGGGAACCAGTCCTTGTGCGGCTGGTTCCCTTGAACACATGATTTTGTAGCGAGAAACCCGGACCTCCCTCGGGCGTTGATACGGCACGCGATTGACGCGGTCAGGAGGTCAGCAATGCATACATCTCGCATTGCCGCCGTCATGTTCGGCGGCATTCTCATGGCAGCCGCTCCGGCAGCGATGGCGCAGAGCGTGGCCTACGCAACCCCCGAACCACGTTCGGAGGTCCTGGTTTTCCTCGACAAGGGCAATCAGGTTCCCGATAGCGCCGTCGGCACGCTGAGCGTGGCCGTCGTGGCTGCGCAGGCCGGCAGGCAGGTAAAGGTGATCGGGCAGACCGATCAGGCCGCCGCCGTGAAGCGGGAACTGGTCCGTGAGGGCGCACCCGCTTCCCGAATCGTCATCGCCGGTGAGCGTCCGACGTCATTGCCGCAGGTGGCGGACAACATCACGGATCCGGCCAACCGCCGGGTGGAGCTGAAATTCTAGTTCAGAACGACGCTTCCACGGATCCAAGGCCGGGGAACTCGCCGATGGCGCGGGTTCCCGGCGGAAAGTAGCGCAGGCCGGTCCAGGAACCGGTGGTGATGGCTTGACCCGCGAAGATGCCACCCCGGCGCCGCACCGCGTGGTCGATCATCCATACGAGCAAGCGGACAGGGTCTACGGAGGCAAGACCCCCGATATGATCGACTTCCGGCCTCCCGTCGATTTCCAGACGAACCCTGAGAGCCTTCCAGTCAAGCGACCGCCAGCCGCCGATGGCGTCGCCAGCGACCAAGGCGTGATTCATCTGGTTGTCCGCCAGCAGCCATTCGGAATCGGCGTCTCGGAAATTCGCCAACCGGGTGTCGACGATCTCCATGCCCACGAACGCATCGCCGACCACGGCCAAGGCCTCTTCGCGCCCGACGGAAGTGGCCCGGGCTGGGATGTCCTTCACGATGTGGAACGATATCTCGACCTCGACGCCGATCATATGCATCGCCGCGCCGTCGAAACGGCCCGGCGACCGCACCAGCGCTCCCGCAAGCAGTGGGGCGGGGTTGGGCTCCCCCGTCAGCGCGCGGGCACCGACCTTCCATCCCGAAACGCGCCCTGTGGCACGGGCAACCCCGTCCTGAATGGCGTAGACGGCCTCGCGGTCGGGCAGGGAGAAGGGCGGCGTCAGTTGCACCCCCGTGCGGCGTGCCTCCAGAAGCCCCTGCACGGCATGGGAAATGTCGACGGACATGCTACTCTCGCGACAAGCAGAACAATCGGAGGAACAATGCCCTACGCCGAGGGGCGCGTCATTCACGATGCCGACGCGCACATCATGGAAGTGCCCGGCTTCCTCGAGGACCACCTGGAAGCGACGTACCGCGCCATCGTGACCGACACGGTGCTGTTCCCGCGCCGGCAGGGTTTCCACAGCCATCTGTCCGAGACACAGCGTGCCGGCGACGGCGCACCCGACGGGGTGGACGAGACGCAGATCATGCTGCGGAAGAACTGGGATGCACTCGGCGCCTACGCGAAGCAGGACCGTCCGCGCTCCATCGACTTGCTGGGCTTCGCCAGCCAGCTCATGTTCACCACCGCCCTGCTGAACTATTCGACGGTGCTCGAAGGCGGCAGCGATGTCGCTCTCGCCTATGCCGTCGCGCGCGCCCATACGCGACACATGGTGGACTTCTGCTCCGTCGACCGACGCTTGCTGCCCACCGGCTATGTGCCGCTGATCGACTTCGAGCGCACCGCACACGCGGCCCGAGAGGCGATCGAGCTTGGCGCAAAGGCCCTGATGATCCCCTCTCGCTGTCCGACCGGCCGCTCGCCGAGCCATATCGGCTTCGATCCGCTCTGGGCGGTGGCCCAGGAGGCGGGCCTGCCGATCGTCTTCCACGTGGGCGGTGGCGGCAAGCTGCTCGAGGACGCCTTCTTCAACAACGGCCTGCCGCCGGTTCCTGACTTCCATGGGGGCGACGACAACTTCAAATCCATCGACTACATGGCGATCGCCTATCCGCCGATGAAGGCGCTGACGGCGCTCATCGTGGATCGCGTGCTCGACCGCTTCCCCAACCTGAAGTTCGGGGTGATCGAGCAGGGCGCCTCGTGGGTGCCCGGCTGGATGCGCAACATGGATTCGGCGCACAACGCCTTCTACAAGAATGAGGAGCGTCTGCAGAAGATGTCGCTCAAGCCCTCCGAGTTCGTGCGCCGCCAGGTGCGCGTCACGCCCTATCCGCATGAGGACACGGGCTGGATCATCGCGAACGCCGGAGAGGAAGTGTGCCTGTTCTCGTCGGACTATCCGCATGTCGAAGGGGGGCGCAATCCAATCAAGCGGTTCGAGGCTTCCATGGCAGCGGCAGGCATCGATGAAGCACGCAAGCGGCGCTTCTACTGCGACAACTTCGTCGATCTCATGGGTGCGGGCCTCGCGCCCGAGCTGAGGGTCGCGGCATGAGCGGCCATGCGACCCTCCTGACAGAACGCACCGGACCGGTGCTCAAGATCACGACCAACCGGCCGGACGTGCTCAACGCGCAGAGCCGCATCCTGCTGCAGGAGCTCGACCACGCCTTCGAGGCGGCGGTGGAGGACGATGCCGTCCGCGTCATCATCCTGGCCGGCGCCGGCAAGCACTTCTCCGCCGGTCACGACCTCGGCAGTCCGCAGGAGATGGAGGACCAGAAGAGGACGCCCCTCGAGCCCGGCTTCAAGGGCGAGTACCGCCGCTTGTGGGAGCGCTTCTTCGAGAACACGATGCGGTGGCGCGACCTGCCCAAGCCGACCATCGCGCAGGTCCAGGGCTACTGCATCATGGGCGGGCTCATGATCGCATCGGCCTGCGATCTCATCATCGCCAGCGAGGATGCGCAGTTCGCCGATCGTGCCGTGAAGTGGGGCGGCTCGCATGTGCAGTATTTCTCGATGCCGTGGGATTTCGGGCCGCGCAAGACCAAGGAGTATCTCTTCACCGGGCGCTTCATCAGCGCAGCCGAGGCGGAACGGGCCGGACTGGTGAATCGCGTCGTACCGCGCCAGCGACTCGACGAGGAGACGATGGCGCTCGCCCAGGAGATCGCCCAGCGAGACCCCTACGCCCTCAAGCTCGCCAAGGCTTCCGTCAATGAGACCCAGGATGCCCAGGGGTGGCGGCAGGCGATGGAGAACGCCTTCAAGAACTACATGCTGACCATCCCGCACAGGATCGAGATGGGAACCTATGGTCCCGCGGCCCGCGAGAAGGCACCCAAGGACCGGTTCGCCGTCCTGAACAAGAAGCCGGCCTAGCCACTCCCCGCAACTAGCTGTCAGACGGAATGTGCACATGCTGCACATCGCCGAGGAAGCCTTGAAGCAGGCAACCTCTGGGACGGGCGCTGCCATCGTTCCAGGAGCAGGCCACACGCGCCTCAGAAAAGGCTGAACGAGCGCGCCAAACATCATGCGTGCGAATTCGTCGACCTCGGCGTCGGACAGGTATCGGCGTCCCGGCAGTCCCGCCGCTGGCGAAGTGACGAAGCCCTCCTTGAACCCGCCCTGCATCCGCGTCAGGGCCCCTGGGCCCCGACGCGGACGAGGTCAGAGGCCGTGGGCCTCGCGCATCATCTCGGCCGCCCGCTCGCCGATGACGGCGCAGGGAGCCTGGGTATTTCCGGTCGTGACCCGCGGCATGATCGAGCCATCGGCCACCCGTAGCGCGTCGATGCCGTAGACGCGGAGCGTCCCGTCCACGACCGACATGTCGTCGCGCCCCATCTTGGCGGTGCAGCTCTGGTGCCAGTAGGTGACGGCGGCGTCGCGGATGTATCGATCGAGTTCATCGCCATTCACGTTGCCTGGCATGGCTTCGCCGCGAACGAAGGGGTGGAAGGCCCGCGCATTGCCCAGTTCGCGGCAGAACTCCACGCATGCTGCCGCCGTTTTCACGTCCCTGGCATCGGACAGGAAGTTCGCATCGATGGCCAGAGGAACGGCAGGATCGGCGCTCTGCAGGCGCAGACACCCCCGACTCTCAGGGCGTGCGAGCCCCGCGAACATCGTCCAGCCGTGCGAAGGCACGCCTCGCGCCGCCGTTCGCTCGCTCGGCACCGGAAACTCGACCTGGCAGAACAGCAGGTCCGGCTCCTCCAGCTCGGGCCGGCTCTTCCAGTACATGGTCGCTTCACTGCCGCTGTTCCGGGGCACCAGCGATTCCGAGAATTCCCAGGTGCAGCCGAAGGAAACGTGGTCCTGCAAGTTCCGCCCGACGCCGGGAAGGTTCTGGAGAACGGGGATCCCGAAGTTCTCCAGCTCCGCGCGTTCGCCAATACCCGAATGCATCAGGACCTTGGGCGTCTGGATCGCGCCCAGCGACAGCACGACTTCCGCACGTGCGCCGATCACCATCATCTGCCCCTTGTGCACCAGCTCGACGCCCATTGCTCGACGACCTTCAAAGACGACCCGGCGCACGAGTGCCTCTGTGAGAACAGTCAGGTTCGGCCGATCGAGCCAGGGATGGACATACGCCCGGTAGAGTGAATGACGCTGCCCATGGCGCACCAGCATGTCGGTGATGGCGGCGCCCCCAACTTGTTCCATCATGCGTCCGTTCGGATGGTCGAACACGGGGATGTCGAGCTCGCGCGCAGCCTCCAGCATGGCCAGCGCGATCGGGCTTGGAGAGGGCGCCGGCTGCACCCAGACCGGGCCGCCCGTGCCGCGGAACTTCGGGTCAGGTTTGCCCTGCCAGCTCTCGATCCGGCGATAGATCTCAAGCACGTTCTCGTAGCCCCATCGCGGATCGCCGGCCTCCGAGGCAAAGAACTCCCAGTCGCTTCGATGTCCGCGGGCCCAGACCATGACATTGATGCTCGACCCGCCGCCCAACCCCTTGCCCATCGCCATCGGAATCTCGCGCCCGTTGAGATGGGGGTTGGGCTGTGCGTGAAAACCCCACTCACGATCGCTGCCGAGATTGGTGGGCCACAAGGCCGGGTTCAGGACCGCATCGGAGTCATCGCTGCCGCCTGCCTCGAGCAGCAACACCTGAACTTCAGGGTTCTCCGCCAGTCGCCGGGCGATGACGGAACCGGAGGATCCGGCACCACACACGATGAAGTCGTAGCTGGGCTGAAGCGTCGATGCCAGCCGCGCCAGATTCTCACGCGCACAGCGGGCGAAATCCGCATGGTCCCGTGAAGCAATGTTGTCCATGATTCAATCTCCTTTATATATTGTGATAATTAATATCGCGATATATAATGTTGGAGTACCAAAGATGATTTTCAACGTAACAATTACCGCGATATTATTTTGAGACGAGCGTTGCAGCCGCAACCCGCACGAGGGCAGGAGGCGAACTTGAAAAAAGGAAAGGTCAAGAATGGAGCGCCCGCCCCGCTCGAGGACCAGCTTTGCTATTCGATCTATTCCGCGAACATGGCGATTCAGCGCGCCTACAAGCCGTTGCTGGATGAACTGGGATTGACCTATCCGCAATATCTCGTGCTCAATGTGCTCTGGCGCAATGATCGGCAGAGTGTCGGCGTCATCGCCAATGAGCTGGGGCTCGAGTCCAGCACGCTCACGCCGCTGCTGAAGCGCCTGGAAGGGGCGGAGCTGGTGCATCGGACGCGCAATCCGGAAAACGAGCGGCAGGTGCTCGTGGAACTGACTGGAATGGGTCATGCGTTGCGTGCCAGGGCGGGCTGTCTGGGCGAGGCGCTGCTTGCCGCGTCAGGAGAGACGGCGCAGCGTCTGGCGGCTCTCAACGATCAAGTCCGGCGCCTGCGCGACGCGATCTACGCAAATATCGGCGGCTGGAGCCTCTCGGGCGACTAGTGCTGTGGCACGGTCACGGAAACATCTCCTCAAGCGGTCGGAATCGTGCCACCGTCGATGACGTATTCCACGCCAGTGATGCTCGCAGCGCGCTGGGAGGCGAGGAATGCGATGAGGTTCGCGACTTCCTCGGGTGTCGACGGCCGCCCGATCGGAATGCCGCCAAGCGCCTTCATGACGATCTGTTTGCCGCCTTCCCGGTCGACGCCCACGTCCCTTGCGATCCGTTCCGTCAAGTGAAGGGCGGCTTCGGTCTCGATCCATCCCGGCGACACGCGCACGACGCGCACGCCTTTCGGAGAGACCTCCTTGGAAAGACTCTTGCTGTAGGTGGAAAGGGACGCCTTCGCGGCAGCGTAAGCGGTCGTCGCCTCCGGAAGTGGCAGGCTGCTTTGGATCGAGGTCACATGGATGACGACGCCGCGGCGCCGCTCGACCATGGCCGGCACGATCGCGCGGTCCAGCCGCACAGCGGGCATCAGGTTGAGATCGAGCTCTTTTGCCCATTCTGCATCGCCTAGAGCTGCGAAGCCGCCTGGCGGCGCCGTCGAGCCGCCAAGCACGTGAACGAGGATGTCGATTTCGCCAAGGCGATCGCGCGCTGCAGCGGCGAGTTCGGCGCAGCCTTGCGCGGTCGTGAGGTCGGCAGCGACGAACATGGCCTCGCCCATTGCAGCTGGCCGTGATCGCGCCGTCGTCAGCACGCGCGCGCCGAGTTCACGAAAGAGCGCAACGGTCGCTGCGCCCGCGCCGCGTGTGCCTGACGTGATCAACGCACGTTTGTCCTGCAGTTGGAGAAAGCCGCTCATGCGCCGATCTTCAGAGCTGCGATCCGTCCCTCTCCGAGCAGGAAGGCGAAGGTCAGGAGAGCCGGACTGCCCGGGAACCGTCCGGTCACCCTGGCGCGAACAATGGTGAGGCCTCGCTCCTCCAGGAGCTCGCACGGTTCCACCGTGTGCTGATAGTTCGCCTTGGCGGCGCGCCACCAAGCCTCGATGGCATCGTGACCGACGTACGACTTGCCTTCGTCCTGGACGACAGCGTCAGGCGCAAATGCACCTATAGGAGCGGCGGCAGCTTTGTCTGCGTCGAAGTAGGTTTGGACCGATGCTGGGAGCTTCATGACCGTCTTCCTGCTGAATGCGTCTTTCGCGAGCGATGTAGTCGTGGACGGCAATCCCCAAAAGAGGGACAAATCGGGATGTTACATTACGGATTTCGGGACAATAGGGATGTATCGACCCGGACTCGGCGATCTCGATGCCGTCGTTGCGATTGCCCATCGGGGTTCGTTTCGCGGCGCTGCTCTGGCGCTCGGCATGTCGACGACGGCGCTGAGCAACGCCGTTGCGAAGCTCGAGGCAAAGCTCGGTGTGCGCCTGTTCAACAGAACGACTCGCAGCGTCTCCTTGACCGACGCGGGCCGCGCTTTCGTCGAACAGGTAAGTCCGGCCCTGCAAGACATTCATGGCGCCATGGACGCCGTTCGTTCACGACAGGCTACGCCCTCTGGAACGTTGCGCATCAATGCATTCGCCGCCGGTGCGCGAGAAATCATCTCACCGCTGATTTTGGAATTCCTGCGCCGCCATCTCGAGGTGCGTGTCGATCTGGTGACCGAGGGCCGGTTGATCGACATCGTTGCCGAAGGCTTCGATCTGGGCGTGCGCCGAGCGGACCTCGTGCCAGCCGATATGATCGCGGTCCCGCTCGGCCGACTGCAACGCTACGCCGTCGTCGCCTCCCCAGGCTATTTCAAGCGGCATGGAAAACCTCGCGCGCCGGCGGACATCGCCAGGCATCGCTGCATTCGCATCCGCCTGCCGAATGGAACGCTGTTGAGGTGGTATTTCGAGAAGCGCGGAGAAACTGCCCAGATCGACGTGACTGGGCCGATTACCTTGGATGAAGCCAGTCTTGCGCGTGCAGCGGTTCTGGAGGGCGTGGGCATTGGCTTTTTCTTGGAGCAGGATGTGCGTACTGATATAGCGGCAGGACACCTCACGCGCGTTCTCGACGACTGGACGCCGCCGCTTGCGGATCTTTGCCTCTACTATCCGAGCCGGCGCAATCCATCCGCCGCCCTGAAGGCGTTCGTCAGCTTGGCTCGCGAAGTCAGCAAGAAGGCGAAATCGTAGTGCGATGGCTATGACCTCGCTGTTTACGTGAAACATCGCCGATACCGGCTGAATTGGCGTGATCTCGTGTTCGATGCCGTCCGCCAGTGCACTGACATCACCGGCCTCGAGGCGAAAGACGGCACGGTGAAGCTGCTGTTCGTCGCGCGGCTCACTGCGGGCGGGCAAGCAGCGCGACAGCGACCGCCAGCGCCGACAGCACGCCGAACAGGACCAGCGAGATCGTGTAGGTGCCGGTCATGTCGCGTAGCGCGCCCGAAGCGACCGGACCGACCGCCTGCGCCACGACCTGGAGCGACAGGGCGACGCCGCGGATCGCCCCATAGCTTTCGCGTCCGAAGTAGTCGGCCCAGGCCATGGGCAGGAGGGTCATGATGCCGCCGATGCCGAGACCGAAGAAGCCGGCAAATCCGTAGGCCACGCCGACAGAAGGAATGCTGATGAGGCCGATCGTGCCGACACCCAGCAGGGCGGCGGCGAGAGAGAGCATGAATCTCAAGGGCCAGCGTCGTGGCAGGAAGCCGATCCCTAGGCTTGCGACGGCGGACATCGCCGAGAAGAAGCCGATGACGGTGGCCGCCACGACGGGCGACAGTCCCTCCTCGATCAGGTGCGGCGCCTGGTGCAGGCTGACGCCCGCCTGCACGGGGAAGACCAGCACCGTGTAGAGCGACAGAAGCCAGAAGGCCCGCGTACGCATGGCGGCTGCCCGCGTATAGCGTGGTTCCGCGATCGCCGCCCCGGCGGCAGCGGCGATCCTGTCCGGAACCAGACCGACATCCTCCGGACGGCGGACCACGAACAGCCATACCGGCAGGAAGCCGATGGCGAGCACCGTCGTTCCGATGGCGATCCAGCCCTGACGCCAGCCGCCGTCCTGCATCGCCAGCTGGGCGATGATCGGCAGGGCCACGAGCCCCGACATCTGCGCCAGGGTCGCGATCGAGGTCGCCCGGGCGCGGCGCGCGACGAACCAGTTGTTCAGGGCGCCATAGAGACCGAGATCGAACGGGCCGGCCCAGACCATGCGCGCAAAGCAGAACAGCAGATAGAACGTGAGCAGCGACTGCGTGAGCGACAGCGCCATCGTGGCCAGGCCGGTGCCCAGCACGGCAAGGCAAAGGACCAGCCGCGCCCCGCGGCGATCGAGGACCGGGCCGAGTGCTGGCGACACGAAAGCTGCGAGCAGGCCGCCCAAGGAAACGGCCCCTGCCATCTCTGTGCGAGACCAGCCGAACGCATCGGTCATCGGCACGACGAACACGGAAAGCACCGCCACGGCCGGCCCTTGCCGCGCGAAGCCCGCAAGGCAGATGCAGGCCAGCACGACCCAGCCGTAGAAGAAGGGCAGGCGCGGGACGAGCACACGGGCGAGCAGCGGCGGACGCATCGGGACCACCATATCGGATGATGTGCCGCGGACAGACAATCTCAAAGGTTACCAGGCGGCCCGCCATCCGGTGACGTTTCCCGGGGAGAGGCCTCAGGAGCGCGGCGGGAGTGCCGCCAGAGCCGGTCGGAAGGGTACCCAGGCCGGCCCCGCGAAATGCGCATCGAAGCAGTCGGCTTCGCTGCCGGACCCAGAGAGAGTCACCGTACAGGCAAAAACCGGCGTGCGCGCGCTGTCGACCCAGCGGCTCCATCCCGCCACGCCATCCGTCTGGCGCACGCGCGAGGCATAGAAGCGGAAGCTCTGCCGATGCCGGATTCCGCTGTCCCGCTCGGACTGGGTAAGCTGCGCGGGCGCGGCGGCGTCCAACCTGACGCCGACCTCCTGCTTGACCATCATACCGCTGCCGGCTTCCGGCAGCGGGGCGATCTGTGGCGACCTGAAGCCGGCAAAGTCTCCTTCCGGCGTCTCGAGGCGGTACTGCCCGTAACGATCAAGGGCGATGGCGCGGGCGATCGCGGCGTCGTCCGACGGCGAACTCGCCTGGGCACCAGGCGCGAACGCCGCAACCAGCAGGACAGGCAGGAACTTGCGAAACATCGTCGTCGCTCCAGATAGTCGACGTGTTGCCATTATCCCGCAACATCGGTCACGGGACCATTGCGACAGCTTGCAGCGCCTACAGCCGCCACGGCAACGCCGCGGCATTCCCGGCCTGCGGCACGGATCTTGCGCAAGCGCCTCGGGAACCCGGAGGATGGCGGCCGATGAAGAGACTGAATGGCAAGACGGCGTTGATCACCGGCGCCTCCTCCGGCATCGGGCGCGCCATTGCCCGCCGCTTCCACCGCGAAGGCGCTTCCCTGCTGCTGATGGACATCGAGGACAGGGTCGTGGAGGGCGGCACGCCGACGCACGTCGAACTCGGTGTTCCCTGGTTCAAGGGCAGCGTGGCCGTCGAGGCGAACGTGGCCGAAGCCATCCATCGCGCGACGGCGATCTCGGGCCGCCTGGACATCGTCGTGAACTCCGCCGCGGTGTTCGACTGTCCAAAGCTGGGCGACACGACGCTGGAGCAATGGAACGCCGTCATGGGCGTCAACCTGACGGGCGTCTTCCTCGTCTGCCGCGAAGCCATCCGGCAGATGCTGAAGCAGGAGCCGATCGAGGAAGCGAGGGGCCGGATCGTCAACCTGTCGTCGCAGCACGGGATGGTGGCATCCCCCAACCGTGCCGCCTACGGCATCTCGAAGGCGGGCGTGGTCTATCTCACCCGGCAGCTCGCTGTGGACTATGCGAAGGAAGGCATCATCTGCAATGCCGTCGCGCCCGGCAAGATCCTCACCGGCAAGGGCGGCCCGGCCGTGGACCCGCGCGTGCTCGAGTACAGCCAGGCCCGCACACCACTGCCGAGACTGGGAAAACCCGACGATGTGGCGAATGCGGTCCTCTTCCTCGCTTCCGCCGAAGCGAGTTTCATCACCGGAGAGAACCTGATGGTCGACGGCGGGTGGATGGCGGCATAGCGAAGCCCGAATGCCCCAATCACCCGTCGAAGCAGGCCGGCATAAGCCCGGCAGCTGGATTCGCATTCAGGACAAACGGCAACAGGACCTGCACGGCGATATCTGCACCGAGCGGACAAAAAAATTGGCCTGGTGAGATAAGTGCGAACTGGCTCTATGCCAGCCAGTTCGTTCTCCTACCTTTGACCTTGCGACCTGACGATTGTCGTGTGGCCGCCCGACCACCTCGAACGACGTGGTCCACGCACGACAGGACATTCGAGTTTCGGCAGCCATCTCGACCCGAGACGCCTTGGGCCGAAGCGCCTCGGGCCGAGCTGCCTTGGTGATGTCAGCTTGAAGGCGAAGCGATGAAAGTTCTCATTGTCGGTGGCGGGATCGGCGGACTGACGGCGGCGCTTTCCCTGCAAGCAGTCGGTATCCAAGTCGAGGTGTTCGAGCAGGCGGGCGAGATCCGCGAAGTTGGCGTCGGCATCAATACGCTGCCGCATGCCAGCAAGGAACTGGCGGGGCTGGGCCTTCTGTCGGCGCTCGACCGGGTGGGCATCCGCACCCGCGAATTGATCTACATGAGCCGACTTGGCCAGACGATCTGGCAGGAGCCACGCGGCATGGATGCCGGCTATGACACACCGCAGTTCAGCATCCATCGGGGAAAGCTGCTGGGAGTGCTCCACCGGGCGGCGCTCGAGCGGCTGGGACCGGCGCATATCCACACCGACTGCCGTCTGGTCGACTTCGCCGAGCGCACCGATCACGTCGCGGCTCGCTTCGAGCGCCAGGGCAGCAGCGAGCACGTGGAGGCTGCGGGCGACGCGCTGATCGGCGCCGACGGCATTCACTCCATCATACGCGCAATCCTCTACCCCGGCGAGGGACCACCGGTCTGGAGCGGCCTGATGATATGGCGCGGCGCGATCGAGTGGCCTGTCTATCGCGACGGAAGAACGGTGGTGATTGCCGGCGGCAACGCGGCGAAGTTCGTCTTCTATCCGATCCACGCCGACCCCGCGAAGCCCGCCACGCGGCTGACCAACTGGGCCGTCATGGCGCGTATCGGCGACGGGACGGAGCCGCCGTCGCGCCGGGAGGACTGGAACCGCACCGGCGACCTCGCTGAAGTATTGTCCCTCGTCCGCGACAGATTCCGGCTCGGCTTCGTCGATCCGGCGGCGCTGATCGAGGCGACCGGCACATTCCACGAATATCCCAATTGCGACCGCAATCCCCTGCCGCGCTGGTCGTTCGGTCGTGTGACGCTGCTGGGCGACGCGGCCCATCCGATGTATCCGAACGGCTCCAACGGCGCCGGCCAGGCGATCCTCGATGCGCGTATCCTGGCATCGCATCTGGCATCCTGCAGGCCGGTCGCAGAAGCGCTGACGGCTTACGACGCGGAACGCCGTCCGGCGACCGCAGAAATCGTCCTTTCCAATCGCCAAGGCGGACCGGAAGGCGTGATCGATATGGTCGAAGCCCGGGCGCCGAACGGCTTCGACGACGTGGAACAGGTCGCAAGCTACGCGGAACGCAAGGCGATCGTGCAGGGCTACGCCTCGCTGGCCGGCTACGCCGCCAAGACCCAGGTGAATGCTCGAACGCCATGACCAGAAGGAGGATATGATGAAGGCGTGCCTCATGGCCCTCGCCGCAATGGTTGCCTTGGGAGCCTCCGTCGAGTCCGAGGCCGAGACACTCGAGATCGGGTTCCTCAGCACCCTGTCCGGTCCCCTGGCCGTGATCGGCGAACACTCCCGCGACGGCTTCCTGCTTGCCGTCAAGCAGCGCGGCGGCAGGCTCGGCGGCGTCGATACCAAAGTGATCGTCGAGGACGACGCACTCAAGCCCGAACGGGCGCTCGGCCAAACCCGACAGTTCATCGAGCGGGACAAGGTCGACTTCGTCGTCGGCATGATCACGTCCAACGTCCTGCAGGCAACCTTCCCGCTGGTCACCGAGAGCGAGACGTTCCTCATCGGTGTGAACGCCGGCACTTCGGTCTTTGCCGGCGAGAAGTGCAGCCCCTTCTTCTTCTCCACTTCCTGGGAGAACAACCAGGTGCCGGAAGCGATCGGCAAGTATGCCGAGGAGAGCGGCTATCGGCGTATCGTGACGCTGGCGCCCAACTTCCAGGGCGGACGCGATGCCACGCAGGGCTTCAAGCGCTATTTCACGGGGCAGGTCCTGGACGAGCTCTACGTTCGTCTCGGCGAGCTCGACTTTGCCGCCGAATTGACGCGCATCCAAGCACTGAAGCCCGATGCGGTCCTCGTCTTCATGCCCGGCGGCACGGGTGTCTCCCTGGTTCGCCAGTATGCCCAATCCGGTCTTGCCGGATCGATTCCGCTTCTGTCGGCATGGACGCTCGACGAAACCACCCTGTCGGTCATCGGCGAGGCGGCTCTGGGCCTCTATGGCAGCTCGCACTGGGCACCGGACCTCGACAACGAAGTGAATGCCGCCTTCGTGAAGGCCTTCGAATCGGAGTACGGCTATGTGCCGTCAAACTTCGCGGCACAGGCATATGATGCCGGCCTCCTGATCGATTCGGCGGTTGCGGCAACCGGCGGCAACCTTTCGGACAAGCATGCCCTGCGCAGGGCTCTGCGCGCTGCCAGCTTCCCCTCGACGCGTGGACACTTCCGCTACAATACGAACCAGTTCCCGATCCAGGATTTCTATCTGGTCCAGGTCGTCCGGCGCGCGGACGGCACGTACCTGACTTCGGCAAAGCAGAAGATCTTCGAAGGCTATGCCGACCGGCAGGCGTCAAAGTGCCCGATGCAGTCTCAATAGGCTCCTCCCCGATCGGGCTGCATGGCGCCCTCCTGCCGCGGCACCGCCGAAGCATCAGCGGTCGCGCAGCTTGGGATCGATGGCATCGCGCAGAGCGTCGCCGAACAGGCTGATGCCGAGCACCGTCAGCATGATGGCGAGCCCGGGAAAGACCGCGATCCATGGCGCCGTGGTGGCGTATTCCTCCGCCCCACCCTGCAGCATCAGGCCCCAGGCCGGCACCGGCTCCTGCACACCCAGCCCCAGGTAGGACAGCGACGCTTCGGCCAGGATCGCCTGGCCGACGAAGGCCGACAGCAGGATCAGGAAGGGCGCCACGACGTTGGGCACCATATGGCGGAGCACGATGCGGGCATGGCCGAAGCCCAGGGCCCGCGCCGCATCGACGTAGGGCACCTCGCGCACCGCCAGCGCCGACGCGCGCACGACGCGGCCGCAGCGCGGGATGAGCGGGATCGTGATGGCGATGATGACGTTGAACACGCCGGTACCGAACACGGCCACGACCGCCAGCGCCAGGATGATCAGCGGAAAGGCCATCAGCACGTCGAGCACGCGCTGGAAGAGGAGGTCGAACCAGCCCCCGAAATAGGCGCTGGAAACGCCCAGCACCAGCCCGACCACGCCGCCCATGAAGGCCGAGCTGAAGCCGACGATCAGGGCGGTACGAGCGCCGAACACCAGCCGGGAGAAGATGTCGCGGCCGAGCTGGTCGGTGCCCAGCCAGTGTACCAGACTGGGCGCCTCCATCATGGCGCTGAAGTCGTTCTCCTCCGGATCGAACGGCGCGATCCAGTCGGCGAAGGCACCGGCGGCGAACATGACCACGACGATCAGGAGGCCGAAGGTGCCGAGCGGCTGACGGCGCACGAAGGCAAGCGCCGTGGTCAGGGCGCCTCGCTTGCGCTGGTCCGGGCCGTCGATCACGGCCGCGGAGGGCGAGTTGGGAGCGATCACGGTCATCGGCGGCTGGCCCTCACGAGAAGCGGATGCGCGGATCGAGCCATGCGTAGAGCAGGTCGACCACGAGGTTGGTTACAACGAAGACGACGACCACCAGCATCACCAGCGCCTGGGTCAGCACGTTGTCCTGGTTCTGCACCGCCTGGACGAACAGCCGGCCGATGCCGTTCAGGTTGAACACCTGCTCGGTGACCACCAGCCCGCCGATCAGGAAGGCGAACTCGATGCCGATCAGGGTGACGACCGGCAGCAGCGCGTTCTTCAGCGCGTGCCGGTTGATGATGATCTGCTCCACGAGACCCTTGGAGCGGGCCGTGCGGATGTAGTCCTCGCGCATGACCTCGAGCATGGCCGAGCGCGTCATGCGCATGGTCACCGCCGAATAGCGGTAGCCGACCGTGATCGCCGGCAGCAGCACCATCGACAGATTGTGGATCGGATCCTGCCAGGGCGGCACGTAGTTGATCGGCGGCATCCAGGGCCGCCCCGTCGTCAGGTAGGTGACGTCAAGCACCAGCACCAGCGACATGATGCCGAGCCAGAATGAAGGCGTGGCGATGCCGGCGATCGCCACCATGCGCACGACATGGTCGAGCCAAGTGTTCTCCTTCAGCGCCGACACGGTGCCGAGCGGGATGGCGATCAGGATGGCGATGACGGTCGCCATCAGCGCGATCTGCAGCGACACCGGCAGGCGCACGCCGATCTCGTGGATGACCGGCTGGCCCGACCACATCGAGGTGCCGAAGTCGAAGCGCATGTAGCTCCACAGGAAGTCGAGGAACTGCACGATCAGTGGATCGTTCAGCCCGAGCTTCTGGCGGCAGGCCTCGACCGAGGCCGGGTCGACATGCGCGCCGCCCGAGCCCAGCCGGATGACGCAGACATCACCTGGAATCAGCCGCATCAGCACGAAGACGAGAGCGGCGGCCCCCACGAGCGTGGGGACCGCCAGCAGGAGTCGCTTCACGATGTAGCGATGCATGCCGTCGCTCCGCGTTGCCGGCTACTTGTCGAGCCAGACGTTGGCGAGGTCCTGGTTCAGATAGTGGCTGGGGCTGATCTTCCAGCCCTTCACGTAGGACCGCTGCGGCACGATGCGGTACCAGTAGGGCGTCACGATCGCATGGGCCATCGTGTCCAGCGTGTGCTTCTCATAGGCCCGCATGGCCGCCCGCTGAGCCTTGGGATCGGTCTCGTACTGCATCTTGTTGTACAGCTCGACCGACTTGGGATCGTCGTAGCCGCCGTAGCTCTCCGGATAGACCTTCTGGGGCAGATACTTGCCGGTATCGAGCACGGGATTGACCACGCTCTGGCAGTTGGCGTCGACGACGACGTCGAAGTTGCCCGAGCGCATCGCCTGGAACCACGGCCCGGTCGGTACGACCTTCTGCTCGGCGCTCACGCCGATCTTCTTCCATTCGCCGATCAGCCAGGTGCCGACGAACTTGTAGGGCTGATCGACGTTGCGGTTGACCAGCTCGAACTTGAGGCCCCCGGCGCCGGCCTCCTTGAGCAGCCGCTTGGCCTCCGCCCGCGACTTCTCGATGTCCGGCCAATAGCCGGCGATCTGCTGCAGCTCCTCCTTGGTCGCCGCCAGCGGCGAGCCCGGGAAGACGATACCGCCGACGCTGCGCACGATGGCGATCTTGCTGAGCGCAGGGGCGCCTTTCCACTGGTCGACCGCGAGCTGCAGCGCGCGGCGCACGCGGACGTCGTCGAACGGCTTCTTCCTGTGGTTGAAGCTGACGATGTTGCCGCAGTTCCAGTCGCTATCCTGTACGACGATGTCCTTGCCGGCCTCCTTGACGAGTTCGTCGCGGGCCGACGGCGGCACGCCGCGGAACTCCATGGCGGCGCGGTCCGACCGGATGGCATCGACGCGCACCGACTGCTTGGCGGCGAAGATGCCGACGATGCCGTCGAGGTAGGGCTGGCCCTTGTGATAGTAGTCCGGGTTGCGCTCGCCCTTGATCGATTGGCCGACCTGGTAGGAGACGAACTTGAAGGGACCCGAGCCCATGATGTTCTTCTCGTACCAGTGCGGGTCCTTGGCCAGGATCTCCTTCTTGTAGATCCATGCGAAGGGGTCCGCGAGCGCCGGCAGGAACGCCGTCGTGGCGTACTTGAGCCTGAAGACCACCGTCGCATCGTCGGGCGCTTCGATCTTGTCGACCATGGCGTAGTAGGTCACGCGGGCGCTGGTGGTCCCCTGGGGCGGAAACACGATTCTGTTCCAGGAGTCCGCCACGTCCTGCGCCGTCAGCTTGCTGCCGTCGTGGAACTTCACGTCCGGGCGGATCCTGAAGGTGTAGGTCTTGCCGCCGTCGGTCGGCTTGGGCATCTCGGTACAGAGGTCGCAGACGAAGTCCGTCGTCGAGGCTGGGTTGTTGGGCGGGACACGGATCAGGACGCTGTAGAACGGTGCCGCCGTGTGCACCGTGGCATAGGTCGTCTCCCGGTGGCCGTCGAAGCTCGGGGGCGCGTCGGCCGGGATCATGTAGGTGAGGATCCCGCCCCGCTTCGGGCTCTCCGCCCAGCTCGGCCCAGCCGCCATCGCAGCGGCTACGCCCAGCCCGAGGGCCCATAGTCCCGTTCGAAGGTACATCGCCTCCTCCTCTGCTGTATTTTCTGGTTTGTTCTCACTCCTTTTCACGCTGGACGCGTACGCCTATCGGATCTCCAGTCTCACTCGACCTCGTCGCAGGCCACCCAGTGGCCCGGGCGAAGCTCGCGCAATGTCGGTCTCGCCTGCCGGCAGCGCTCCACCGCCATCGGACAGCGGGGATGGAAGACGCAACCCGACGGCGGGTTGATCGGGCTCGGTACTTCGCCGCGCGTCGGTCGGAACGCGCGCGCGGCCTCGACGCGCGGATCGGGAATTGGCACGGCCGACAGCAGCGCCTGCGTGTAGGGATGCATCGGGTTGTCGAACAGCGCGTCGCTCTCGGCCATCTCGACGATCCGCCCGAGATACATCACGGCCACGCGCTGGCAGAGGTGGCGTACGACCGACAGGTCGTGGGCGATGAACAGGTAGGTCAGGTGGAAGCGCTCGCGCAAATCCTCGAGCAGGTTGACGACCTGGGCCTGGATCGACACGTCGAGCGCCGACACCGCCTCGTCGCAGACGATGAACTCGGGGTCGAGAGCCAGGGCGCGCGCGATGCCGACGCGCTGGCGCTGGCCGCCCGACATCTCGTGCGGATAGCGATCGGCGAACGTCGGGTTGAGCCCGCAAACGGAGAGCAGGTCGCGCACCTTGTCGCGGCGCCGCGCCGCATCGGGCTCGAGCCCGTGCACCTTGATCGGCTCGGCGATGATGTCGCCCACCTTCATGCGCGGGTTGAGCGAACTGTAGGGGTCCTGGAAG